>Ga0268264_10005104_pt1 | contig 11123 bp, 4 predicted proteins | sample KBSSwiS32_FD_190357 | JGI IMG/M metagenome (GOLD analysis project Ga0268264, IMG submission 190357) | Switchgrass rhizosphere microbial communities from Kellogg Biological Station, Michigan, USA - KBS Switchgrass S3-2 (SPAdes) (version 2) | ecosystem: Host-associated > Plants > Roots >... | reverse complement strand
CGATGTGAAATGCCCCGGGAGGTCAGCTTTCCGACGGAGACCGGAAGCGATCCTGGTGGATTCGAGTCGATGCGACTAACCCAAGTCAAACCTTTGCGACTGAGTTACCGGCGTCCGCATTCAGCCCGAAGCGGACGTTGGCCGGGTGCTGGCGTCAAGCAAACTACGAGAGCAATTCCGGCGCGATTCTGACCTCGTCCATGCGCGCCCGTCTAAGGTCAGAGGCCGAAAGCCTCACGCCGAGCAAATCTTGTCGGCACCACCTCAGACAGCCGACATGGCCTTAGCGCTGCTAGGCGAACGATCGTCAGCCTTCTCCGCATTCACCCGCGCGACAATTCCGGCGAAGGCGGGCGCATTCTCGAAAGTGAGGGATCGGCGACCGCTTCGCGGCCTTCGTGGAGGCGAAGGAGCTTGCGACGCACGAGCGCAGCGGAACACGCCCTATCCAAGGTCGCGAAATATTGTAGGCTAATACTCACCTGTCCGGTCCGATCGCTCTTAGACAGCATGCGTCGCAATATCGGACGATATCGCAATCAGCAGCTTGGCTAACCTTTCGCGCGCTGCCTCATCTCCGAGCGGGCTTGGAGACAGAAGCGTGCAATCCGCGGCGCCTGGCAGTTGCTGGAGGTGAGCCCAGGACTCCGATGGCGGAGGAAACAAGACGAAGCCTCCCATCGGATGACACCTGACGATCTGACCTTGCACGACCCATCCGATCGTGCGCCTGTAGTTTTCGACGGTGTACGGCTTCGCATCCTGGGGCTTCTTCACCGCATGATGTTGGGGACTGGCGAGACACGCATCACCGACCATCAGCGACCGCCCCGTCGGTGTGGTGATCCTGATCAGATAGTCCGGAGAACTTTTCTCTTCCGACGCAAAATACGGTCGACTCTGGTCGAATGTCTGATTCATGGCTGCCCATTCCAACACCGGCATTCCGCGCCGGTGAACGGGAGGAACCTTGGTATAGTCGATGAACGTCGGGTGAGATTCGTAGTCCAGTTCGAGAACGACCGTCCCCCGCTGCAATCGCCATGAACACGAATGCAGTTTGTCGATCGGGTTGAGAAAGCAGGAGCCGGCAAAGCCCCACCGTCTAAACTCCTTTGCAAGCCAGACCGCCCCCCAGAGCTCCCACAACGTATTGAGGTAGATGGGAGGATAGTGCGATCTGGCCGATTCCACCGTCGAAATCGCTTCGGAAAGGCGCGGTGCGAACGCACGTAGGAGATGACGCAGACGATGGTCCCGCTGGAATATTGGGCTTGGATAGATACTGGTTTGCAGCTCGTCGTGTCTGCAGAGATGGCACAGCATTGCCCTCAGCCCTGCGATCTCGCGCGACAGCCTGCCTAACCGTTCAATGGAACGATAAAATTCCGGCAGCCGACCGACCGGATTGTGCCTTCTGGTTCTGTCCTGCAGGAGCTGCAGCTCTTCAGCGATCTCGTCGCTCGACCGCCGGAGCATGTCGTGCCGCTTAGCCGCCCAATGGGAGACGATCGCATTTTCCGGCAGAGGGACAGCGCGTCTCGACCGAGGCCCGAGCTCGGAGAAGGGATCTCGACGGATTGAATGAGCGAAGCGCAGTTCGTCTTCGACGTGCTTGATGAGTTCCTGACCAGCGATGTGGCCGCCGCCTTTGCCTCTACGGCTCCACGATCGATCGGGGCGTTGGTCGATCACGTCCCAGGTAGCGTTCACGCCGAGCTCGGACTCGATGTCCTCGATCATGGCGATGACGTGTTGGTATTTGAGCAACGCCGTCGGAACGACGTAGCATCGCAACACGGTATTTTCGGGGACTTTCAGGGGAAGCGAGATTTCGCCGAAGCGGCGATCGCGTGCGATCTCGGGCTCGAAATTCCAGCGCTGCCAGCTTGCGCCCTCCGGCGCCGGTTCGGTGAGCTTTTCGAGCTTGGTCTTATCCAACGATAAAGCGGCGTACCCCCTGACCAGAATGTCGAGGTACGGATGATCGTCGCGGATACCGTACCACGAGGACGGCTTCCACGGGTACCGAACGGGCTCGCCCTCCTCGTCCACAACGCGTACGGCTTCAATCGCGGAGGCCGCTACTGCCATGGAGATACGAATCCAAGACGGGACTGTTGTCGTGCCAGCTTGAGGCGACGGCGGGTTCGACGCAGTTCTTCCATTCCATCGACGAGGTTCTCCAAAGCATCGAGAGCGGGCTGAACCTGGTCAAAGGCGCCGGACAATTTGACGAGGATGCGGCTTGCCAAAACCCGATCGACCAGATCGTCCCGGTTCAGGAGATCCTTGCCTTTGAGATCCAATCGATGATGGAGATCAAGAAGGGCCCTGATATCCGAGAGCGCTCGTCGCGATGGAAGGAGATCCTGTCTCAGATCGTGCTCGACGACAGCGTCATACAGGGTCTTCAATACGGCGTCGATCCGTGGATCAGTCGTCGCGCCATCGATCGTTGCGACCGGAAGACCCGGCAGTGGTTGGATCGAAGCGAGATCGGGCAGCCCAGCGGGGCTCTCGGCATCCCAAAGCACTTGTTCGAGCTCGAGAAGGAAACAGCGATCGATCACCTTGGGCGAAGGTGGTCGCGAAGAATCATCGATGTTCATGGTCCCGAGCACGCGGCACGGCGCGATCTTCGTGCCCGATGCGATCGTGCCTCTGCCCCCATCCAAGGCGTGGAACATGCGTGACAGATAGTATTCCGGGCGGGTGAGGTTGAACTCGTCGAACAGAACGATGTGCGACCGACTCTGATCTCCCAGCAGGTGACACAGCAGTCCCTTTTCGGCGAATAGCGGGTCGTCGTTTTCCCAATGCGCCTGGACGGCCACCTCGTGGAACGTCTTGCCGGACTCCGTGCCGAGGATCCGGGCGATAGTCCGGACGAGGGTCGACTTTCCGCAACCAGGCGGCCCTGCAAGGAGCACGATCGGACGTACCGCGAGCGCGAGAAGTGCGACGACGATGTCGTCAAAAGGTTGATGCGGAGCGGCCGCTTTCAGCGCGTCGCGGAGCGCCTCCAGGGCGTAGGAAAATTGCTCATGGGGCATCCGTGTGCCCCAGCCCGAGCCATCGTCCCGTTTCGGCTCTGGCGCCCCGACGGGGGCGGTGGTTGGCGGTTGGATCAGCCCCGCCGACGGTTTCTGGTCGGCGGCGTCGTCATCCTGACCGCCGTCTTCGACATCGACCGATGGATTATCTTCGACCGCTCCGTGCGAGATGGCTGCCTCATCGGTCTTTTCCAAGTCTGACCGCGGCTCCGAGCTATCGTCCCGCAACCCCTGGCTGCCTATCCCGATGCCGACAGAAGCGTCCGGCGGATGGCTATCATCGGGGATGAGTTGCTCTTCATCTAGCCCGTCCTTTACGACCCGCTCGAGCTCTTCTGCCGAGACCCAGCCGCGATCCGCGCTCAGGGCGACGATCTTGGACATGCCGAGGTCGAGAATGACGTCCTCCGCCTCGTCGACCGCCAACGTGCCGGGCTTGAGATCGCCATCGAATGGATTGAGGGCCGCTTCTTCACGTTTGCGGTGGCGGTCTGCGTCGATCCAGAGCGTGGATCTCGTATCGTGGACCTGATCGGAAAGCACGGTCGCCCGCTGCCGGACGGGATCCCATTCGACGCTCATCTTGCCTGGAGATTGCCGGACCATCAGTGCCTTGAACTTGCGCCCTTTGCGAGCCTCTTGGCCTGCTGCTCCGCCCGGCACCAACCGCATCTTCGGACGCGATCCTGCCGCCAACGCGGGAAGGCCTTCGATGGGCCTTATTCCGCCGTCATCGATGAAGGGGTCATTGGGATCCAGGACGGTAAACAGCTCCTCAGGCTTCGGTGTTTGTTTGATACCGATGAGCAGGGGGTATGGCAGGGTCGACTCCAGGGCCGGCTTGACGACGGCGCCGCGCTGTTCGTCCGGGTCCCGGAGCCGGGGTGGGGCATAATTGTGGAGTCTGTGAGCCAGACCGCCAGCCGCGGCGGCGATCGCGAAGGATGTGCCCACGTGCAGCACCTCCGGCCGGCGACCGCCGGGGAAGAACGCGGAAAGCATCGCATCCTCGAATCCAGGGAGGAGACTCGTCCCTCCGGCAAGAAGGATGATGTCGATGAGACGGTGAGCGTCGCCCGGGCCGCTCACCTCACGTTCGTGTAAGCGGACTTCGCTTTTCTTCCGCGCGTCTTCGGTCTTCGTATTGTTGTCGTACAATCGCTCACAGAGCTTCTGGAACAGCGGTCCAAGCGACTCCGCGAGGGTCTTGGAGACGGACTGCAGCGTTCTCTGGGTGACGATCAGTGGTGTGTCTCTAGTCTGGCTCGCTCTGACCTTCGCTACCTCGATCGGAGAGAGTTTGACGGGCGTATCCCTTCTGGTCTGGCTCGCGCTGACCTTGGCCCTCTCGATCGCTCTGAGAACACGGTCGCGGCTCTCCTGGTCCTTGTCCGTGTTCGGTTCCGGAACGCCCAGCGCATGGGCGAGTTGCTTGTCGACCCATCGCCCGGCATAGGCGACGCTGTCGCCCCTGAGCGCGCGGATGCGCTGGTCGCGTTGGGCACCGGTTGTGTCGACGTCGACGATGGTTTGATCCCGTCGACTGACGACCAGCGTCATGTCCGCAGTTGATGCGCCCACGTCGATTACGAGGATGACGTTGTTCGCACCACTCTCGAGCTTCAGCGTACGCTTCAGAAGTCGGAAATACTCCGCCACCATCTCGGGCTCTGGTATGATGGTAACGTCCGGCAGCGCTGCTTCGAGCGCCTCCCTGTAACGGGCCCGCGTCCTATCCTCGCTGATGGACGGCATTAACGCATACTTGCGGCGCTGCCGATATTCGGCGGGTAGCTTGTCGAGAATCTTCCGTAGATATGCCCGGAAGACCTCATCGCGATCCAATTCGCGGAAAGGCGTGCGGGGATTGCTCGTGTCGTAGTACATCTTGCGCGCCGGTTCGGTGCCGTGCAGCATCCAATCCTTGATGTCGTCGATCTGGAAAAACCACTCGGCGTCTTTCGGACGATCCAGTTCGAGCGTCCAGATCTTGCGATCCATCACTTTCGGATCGGCGACGATGAAGCATGTCGAAGGCCGAAAGGGCTGCGTGCCCTTTTGCAGCAGGAACTTGAACGCTGTTTCGGACATGCGGTAGTTTACCTTGACGGTTATCCAGCGGGGGCTCAGGCAAACAATCGGCGAATGCGGGCGGGTGCCCGCTGGTCGCCCCCGACATCTCTTTGCAACGATGGCGTGTTCGTGCAATGGTTGCAACTGAATTGGTGCCGAGAGACGGTGCGCCGTTAGTCGAACGCACCGGACGTCGGCGCTGACTTGTTCAAAGGGTTTCATCCTCGGCCAAGCCCGGGGGGCATTAAATTGAGACTGCCTCGTCAGGTCCAGAATTCGCCCTTTGAAACATGGCGACGAACGCCAACAATGTCGGTTGCTCGGGGTGGATCGGAAGAGGGCGGCCGATGGCTTAAATGAAGCGATCAGCCCATTTGAGACACCTGCCGCGTTGCGTTAGGGTCTCTGCACGACTAGGGGTCCATGACAGCATTCAGTCAATGTTCCTCGCTGTCGAACGAGACAACGTATCCATTGAAATCGAACTTGGCGATCTTATACAGGTCCGCGGCCTTCCACGGCTCCACATGGTCGGGCACCTTGTCCCTATAAAAAACGAGATAGAAATAGTATCGGTCGCGATGATCCGCTTGCTTAGAGGTCTTGTGCTCGGTCTCTGAAAGAAAGAAACGGAACCCCTTGTCCACATAATTTCGTCCTGCGGTCTTTACCTCAATAAACCGACGCTCGGCTGCGTTGGTGTCGGAGAAAAAATCATAGCCGCACGACGGCGTGTTCCTGCAATCTTTGATGCGTGGCTTCGCCTGACCGAGCCCAATCAGTCGCTCCCGTTCCCAGTCAAGGGCGGCTTTCTCGCTCATCTCCCCGATACGCTTTCGTTTTTCCAACAGGTCCTCGATGTCGATCCTTGCATGCCGACGGGTCTGCGATTTCACTAGATGCATGGGCTCGTTGGGCCGAATGAACGTGTTGTACAGGAACGTCATTACCTTTGGATTGCTCCAATTGCTGGTGATCGGGTTATTCAGTGCGGCTTGACGAAGCTGGTGCTGTTGCTCGCTCACGAATGTGTCGGACGGCAGTCCGAGCTTCACAGAAAGTTCTTCGATGTGATCCGGGTTGCACACGTTTAGATACTTGTCCGGAAAGTAGAGACTCAGAATCTTTGCCCTGAACAGCGGCGAGAGAGGGCTCTCATCAATGTCGCTGAAGCGGAGTGATTTCCCGGCGTCAATTAAATGGAGAAGTGCTGTCTTAACAGTGGAAAACGCTTCCTCGGTACTCCTTCCGTACTTATGGGCGAAGCGGTACCTGTCTCGGGGATCGGTTCTTGTGTGGCCGTAGTACACACCAAATTTCAATGCCGTCGCGGCGACTATGTTCGCCCAAAGACGCGTTTTCGGTTCCACGAACGCACAAAATGTAGGCTTCTTCGTCCCAATGACATATTGTTCGAGGGTGAGCTTCGGAAGTCGTTTGAGCGGAAAGGCATTCATGAATTCGCCGCGGGCACGATTCGCTTGGTCTTCATACGAGGTGTCGAACTCCGCGTCGAACTTCTTGAGCAACGTCGTTAAGCTCGGTCGTGCCATCATCTGCCCCCATGACTAAAAGGCCGCGCCGTGCGCTCCAGCACCTACTGCGACTTTCATCACCCACGATGCATCCCATGCGGGTCGGATAGTACTCGCAACTCAAACTTCCGCCAGTGGCGCGATACATCGCCTATTGTGCACCTTTGAAACATGTCGACGAACGCCGAAAATGTCTGTCGTTCAGGGTGGACCGGAAGGTGCCGGCCCACGGCCAAGGTGACGTGATCAGCCCTTCTCGGACGTTGGTCGGCTATCTGCATCGAAGTAGATGACGCCCTGGCAATAGCTGAACAAATTGACGTCTGAAATGCCCGGGTCGGAGCAGGCATGCTCCGGCCGGACCTATGACGGCCGGTTCGTGCACATTCACGACTTTATCCGACTGCGTCGTTTTGCCATTGGAGATTGTGAGACGCGACTCGGATCCGCGCGACCTCAATCTACGATCTTTAGCCAATGCACAAATCCAAGCTCGTCTCCGGCGACGACGCGGCCGTCGGGTAGCGCAGCAACGCTCCGGACGGTCGCGTCGAATTCAAGGCAGGCGGTCTCTGCGCCGATCTTCACGTCCCACAACCGGATCGTGCGGTCCAAGGAGCCGGAGGCAAGCCGTCCGTCTGGCAGCACACACAGCGCGGTGACGGGACCCGAGTGCCCGTTGAGACGGGCGGTCTCTGCGCCGGTCTTCACGTCCCACAGCCGGATCATGCGATCAGTGGACCCGGAGGCGAGTCGCCCGTCCGGCAGCACACACAGCACTGTGACGGAACCCGAGTGCCCGTCGAGGCGAGCGAAGGTGCCAGTCTTCACGTCCCACAGCCGGATCGTGCGGTCCAAGGAGCCGGAGGCAAGCCGTCCGTCCGGCAGCACACACAGCGTGGTGACGGAATCCGAGTGTCCGTCGCGGCGGGTGCAGGTCTTCAGATCCACAGCCCACAGCCGGATCGTGCGATCCAGTGAGCCCGAGGCCAGCCGCCCGTCTGGCAGCACGCATAGCGCATTGACGGGATCCCGGTGGTTGTCGAGACGAGCGGTCACGAAGCCGATCTTCAGATCCCACAGGCGGATCGTTTTGGGATCGTAGCCCGAGGCGAGCCGCCCGTCCGGCAGCACACACAGCGCGGTAACGGAGCCCGTAGGCATGTCGAGGCGGCCGATCATGGAGCCTGTCGTTAGGTCCCACAGTCGGATCGTGCGGTCCAAGGAGCCCGAGGCGAGTCGCCCATCTGGCAGCAAGCACAGCGCGGTGACGGAATCCGAATGCCAGTCGAGACGGGCAGTCCCGGCACCGGTCTTCACGGCCCACAGCCGGATCGTGGGCTCCAAGGAGCCCGAGGCAAGTCGACCATCCAACAGCACACACAGCGCGGTGACGGAATTCGAGTGCCCATCGAGGCGGGCAGTCACGGCGCCGGTCGTCAGGTCCCACAGCCGGATTCCTCGGTTATTGCAGCTGGAGGCAAGCCGCCCGTCTGGCAGCACGCACAGCGCGGTAACGGAACCCGAGTGCCCGTCGAGGCGCGCGGTCTCTACGCCGGTCTTCACATCCCAGAGCCGGATCGTACTGTCATTGAACCCCGAGGCGAGCCGCCCGTCCGGCAGCACACATAGCGCGGTGACTAAATCCGGCCACCGGTCGAGGCGGGCGATCTCGCCACCGGTCTCCAGATCCCACAGCCGGATCGTGTGGTCATAGGACCCCGAGGCAAGCCGCCCGTCCGGCAGCACGCACAGCGCGGCGACGGAATCCGTATGCCCTTCGAGGCGGGAGGTCTCGGCGCCGATCTTCGGATTCCACAGGCGGATCGTGCGATCAGGGGAGCCTGAAGCAAGCCGCCCGTCTGGCAGCACGCACAGTGCGATGACGGCAGCCGAGTGGCCTTCGAGGCGGGCGGTCTCGGCGCCGGTCTTCACGTCCCATAGCCGGATCGTATTGTCATGGAAGCCGGAGGCGAGCCGCCCGTCCGGCAGCACACACAGCGCGCTGACGGAGCCCGGTTGCCCGTCGAGGCAGGCGGTCTCGACGCCGGTCTCCAGATCCCACAGCCGGATCGTGTGGTCATAGGAGCCCGAGGCAAGCCGCCCGTCCGGCAGCACGCACAGCGCGGTGACCCAATTCGTATGCCCTTCGAGGCGGGCGGTCTCGACGCCGGGTGGGGTCAAGCTTGGAAGTTGGGTCAGGATTGCAGGTCGCTCGAGGTGGCGCCGAGCGGCGTCAAGAAAGTGCCTCGCGGCGATGTCTTCGCATGCCATCAGGCGACCCAAGAGCTGTGGTATGAGCTGATGCACGTCGCGCGCACAGATACCGAGGGTCAGGCGCAGGGTTTGCCCGATGAGGCTCTCCAATTGGCCGACGGCGTACTGTTCGAAGTCGGCGACGAGGGCCGACGGATTGCCTGTCGCCTCCAGCTTCGCCTTGAGCCAGCCGGGATCGAGCAGGACCTTGTTGAGCCTCTCGCGCTCCTCCGCCTCGGCCAGATGGTGAGGGAAGTGGAGATAGAAATAGTGTCGCGACAGCGCGTCAGCTTCCAACGGCGACCAGCGGATCTTGTCGAGGGCATTCAACAGCTGCTTGTGGTGGACGACAAGGCCGTCTCTTCCGGCCCGATCCTGCAGGAAACGGCGCGTCGTGTCATGGAATCGGAGAGTTCGCTGGTTGAGGTCAAGGTCGAGCAGCAGGGAGAGGCCGTAAAGTCTAACCAGAAGGTCCTTCGTTCGGCCTTCGCTCAGGCTCGCCGTCTCTTGCCACAGGCGCGCGACGATGCCCGCAGGGATATCCGCATCTTCGGGGAAAACCGCGAGCTCGGCAAACCGCGTGCGCTGCCCGGCGTCCAGCAGGCTGAGGCTCAGATTGATGGTACGGGCCACCGCTTTGGTGCGGTCGTCCTGATCATGGGCGTCAAACGCGGTGAAGCCTTCTTCGGTCAACCGCTCATCGGCGTCCACGAGGGCGTCCCTCAACGGCTGGCGGCTGTAGATCACGCGCTCGCGCAGGAAGCCGTTCACCAGCTTCAGAAGCTGCGCCCACTTGCCCAGACGCCGAGCGAGGTCGCTGAGCACGCGGGACTGGGAGAGAGCCTGATCATCGGGCATTCCGCGCGACAGCAGTTCGCGTGCTTGCTGCACCGTCATCGCATCGACCGGCTGGCGGATAGCGATGCTGGCGGGAAGGACACGGGTGAGCCGGGTCGTGATCAACCGGGTCGTTCTGGGCCCGCCCTGCAAGAACGGGCGCAGGTCCTGCTCGCGCCAGACGTCGTCGATGATCATGAGGATGCGTCGATCGCCAAGCGCTTCACTCAGCTTCGCAGCGGCTGAATCGACATCTACAAGCCCGGGGCGCTCACCGGTCAATATTTCGATTAGATCGAAAATTTTTGCCAGGAGGTCGCGGGGCGCCTCGCCGAGCACTACCCAGAGAATGCCGTCGAAATAGGCGTCCTGGATGTCTGGATCGTGCGCCAAAGCCGTCGCCAAAGTGGTCTTGCCGTAGCCGCCGGCGCCGAGCAGCGCGGCCGTGATGGCGATGGCATCGCCATTGGTATCGAGCAGATGTTTCTTGAGCACGTCGAACTCGGCTGGCCGCTTGACGAAATCGTCGGGGGGCTCCGGCGCCATCATGACGACGCGTTTTCCTCCGTGGCCGAATTGCTCGTTCAGCCCCATGGCGCGGCGGTGCAACTCGTCGACCTGCTGTGCCATGCCCTTCCATCGCGCGCTGGCGCCGGGATAGAAGCGCTCCAACAGATCCTCGTGCTGGACCAGGCGCGCGACGATTTCGGGCCAGGCAAGCACATCGATGGTGAATAGGCCCTGCCTGACATGCTCTTCGGAGAGCTTGCGCACAATTGTCTGGATCTTGACGTCCGATGCAGCCGTCGTTGCGATGATCAGGCCCTTGAGTGGAGGAGCGAATGTTCTAGCTTCCTCGACCTCTCTCCGGATGTCCTTGACCGACAGCGCAGCGATCCTGCCGGCGGCGCTCGACTTCGCCTTGCATTGGATGCCGTGGTAGTGGGCGCCGCCGTCGGGCTTGCCATAGATGTCGACGCCATGCTGCGCTTGTCCGGACCGTCCGTGCTGCTGGATGGTCGCACACTTCCACTCGCGCTCCCACAGGGAGTGGCAGATTTCCTCAAAGACCTGCCAATCCCTCGGTGGATGAAGAACAAGCTGCTGCCGGGCCATTCTGAAATCCGAATGCCGCGTCCTCGGAAAGACGGCTTATACCAGTGCTGCGCGGGACAGTCGATTAGAGGTTGTAGCAGGGCGTGGCGGCCATATCGTAAAGTCGACGCTGAATGTCTCCTTTTCGCCCTTGAGGCACATTCCCGGACTTTAATGAGAGGTGCGTTGTCGGTATCAACCTGACGTGCCACGGCGATCCGACGACGTCCGTTGATCGGGCTAGACCGGAAAGTGCCGACCCACGATCAAA
>Ga0268264_10005099_pt1 | contig 11129 bp, 12 predicted proteins | sample KBSSwiS32_FD_190357 | JGI IMG/M metagenome (GOLD analysis project Ga0268264, IMG submission 190357) | Switchgrass rhizosphere microbial communities from Kellogg Biological Station, Michigan, USA - KBS Switchgrass S3-2 (SPAdes) (version 2) | ecosystem: Host-associated > Plants > Roots >... | reverse complement strand
AGCAGGAGGTCCTTCTCCTGCTGCGCCACGCAGCCGCCCACGCCCAAAAGCGCGCCGCGGGACGCCTTCAACATCCGGTACCGCCCGAGCGCGGAGAGCATCTTGTCCTCCGCCTTCTCGCGGATGGCGCAGGTGTTGAGGACGATCAGGTCGGCGTCCTCGGGCGACGGCGCGGGGCCGTAGGACGCCTTCGCCAGCGCCTCCCCCATCCGCAGGGAGTCGTTGACGTTCATCTGGCAGCCGAAGGTATGGATGAAGTAGCGCTTCATGGACCCGGGCGGGGAAGCCTTATCACCGCGGGCGCTCGAGGTGGAGCGCCAGCAGGGCCTCCTCCCGGGCCAGGAGGGCCTCCAGGGCCTGCCGCCCGTACCGCCGCTCCACCGCCCCGTCGTCGTCGCGGGAGGCCAATTCCTGCTCCAGGCGGTCGCGCACCGGGGGGTCGGCGGCCTCCATCCGGCGCCGGACCCTCCGCACCACCGCCCGCCGGCCGCAGAAGTCCCGCACCACCGCGTCCAGCTCACCCACCTCGCGGGCGGAGAGGCCGGAGACCTTCACCGCTTCGGCGTGGGCGGCGGCCACCGCCCGCGGGTCCGCCGAGAGCGGGACGGCCGTCATCGCGCGCTGGAAGGCGAGGTAGCGGTCCAGCCGCGCCACGGTCACCTCCGGCGCGGCCAGGCGGAGGGAGCGGAGGTCGGCGGCGTCGAAGTCGTCGGAGGTCGGCACGGAGAACCGGGCGTCTACGACGGAACGAGCTGGTCCGCCAGCCGCTCCAGGTCCGCCAGCGACTGCACCACCACCGTCTGGTGGACGGCCCTGGAGTAGGCGTGCATCTCGCTGTCGCCGAAGCCCCAGCTGCGCCGGTCCTCGGGGGTGATCCAGATCAGCCGCTTCACCTTCCGCTTCAGGTCCTTGAGCGCCCAGACGTTGCTGGGGTTGTAGTTGTTCCGCCCGTCGCCAATGACCATCAGCGTGGTGCGCCGCCCCAGGGACCCCAGCTCGTCGCGCGTGAAGTTGGCCAGCGCGCGGCCGTAGTTGGAGTTGGAGTGGAGCGACACCGCCTTGCCCGCGGTGGCCAGGTCGATGGCCTCCTCCGGCTCCGCGTCCTTGAAGAGCTTGGTCACCTCCCCCACCTCGGAGACGAAGACGAAGGACCGGACCCGGACGAAGAGCGACTGCAGCGTGTACGTGAACAGCAGCATCATCCGCGACGCGTTGCGGACCGAGTCCGACACGTCGCACAGCACCACCACCTCCGGCCGCTCCGGGCGGCGGGAGCGGAACAGCGGCACCATGGGGATGCCGCCCCAGGGCATGTTCCGGCGCAGGGTGCGGCGGACGTTGAGCGCGCCGCGGCGGGTGGAGCGCTGCTTGCGCACCAGCCGGGTCTTCAGCCGCTCCGCCAGCTTGCGCACCGCGGCCTCGGCCCGCTCCACCTCGGCGCGGCTGAGCGCGTGGAACGGGCGGTCCGCCAGCCCGCCCGAGGACCGCTTCAGCCGGGCGCGCACCTGGCGGTCCACCTCGCGGCGCGCGGCGTCCTCCACCTTCCGCAGCGCCGAGGCGAGCTGCCTGGACACCACCTCCAGCCCCTCCGGGGACAGCCCGCGGGCTTGCAGCTCCTGCTCCATCGCCTGGAGGTCGCTCCGGGCCCGCTCCGCACCCGCCCCCGCCAAAAGTCTCCGGGAGAAGAAGCCGGCCTGCATGGGGGTCTCCAGTCGGGAGAGGTCCAGCTGGAGCGTGGCGGCGCGGAACAGCTGCGCCAGGCGGGCGCGGTCGTTCTGGAGCGCGGCCTGGGCCAATGGGGAGAGCTGGTTGAAGAGGCGGTTGACGGTGGCGACCACCATCTGCAGCTCGTCGCCCTCCAGGAGTCCCTGCTCCTCCAGCTGCTTGAGCAGCGACTCGTCCAGCGCCTCGAAGGTGCGCGCGGCGCCGGTGAAGAAGAAGTCGAAGGCGCGGTCGAACGACTCCAGGTCCAGGTCCCGCTTCACCAGCGTGGAGCGGAGGACGGAGCGGAACAGGTCGCGGTCCTTCACCCCAACCAGGGATGTGGCCTGGGTGGCGTCCACCACCTCGGCGGTGGAGACGCGGACGCCGTTCTGGCGGAGCACCTCGGCGAACTCGACGATCCGCGCTTCCACGGAGACGAACGCTACGCCCGCGCCCTCTCGAAGGACATCACCGCCTCCACGTGGTGTGTCTGCGGGAACAGCTCCACCAGCTCCAGCGCCTTGGGGCGGAACCCCCGGGCGTTCAGCTCCCGCGCGTCGCGCGCGAGCGACGCCGGATCGCACGCCACGTACACCACCCGCCTCACGTCCAGCACCTCCGCCCAGGCGGCGAGGGCGGCGGCGCCGGTCCGCGGCGGGTCCGCCACCAGCACGTCGAAGCGCTCGCCGCACTTGGCCATGCGGGGCACCACCTTGCCGGCGTTCCCCAGCACGAAGCGGACGTTGGTGACCTTCGCCTCCCCGGCCGCGGCGCACGCCAGGTCCAGCGAGACCACCTGGGCCTCCACCGCCACCACGTCGGCCGAGGCGCCGGCCAGCGCGAAGGTGAGGTTCCCGTTCCCGCAGAACAGCTCCAGCAGGCGCTCCTTCCCGGTCAGCGACGCCAGCTCCAGCACCGCCTTCACCAGCGCGTGGTTGGCGCCGGCGTGCGCCTGGGCGAAGCAGTCCGGGCGGAGCCGGAGCGAGACGTTGGGCGCCATGGGCGCGTCCTCGCGGAGCACCGGGTCGCCCACCGTCTGGCGGTTCCCGTCGAAGGACAGGATCACCGCGCCGCGGGCCTTGGAGTTCTTCACCGCGTGCTCCACCGCCGTCCGGTGCCGGGCCTTCAGCCCGCGCCGGAGGTGGACGAAGAACGAGGTCTTCCCGCCGGCCTCCAAAAGGTGCACCTCGGAGACGTCGCGGAGGATGGGCTGGAGCGCCTGGGCCAGCTCGCCGGGCATCCCCTGGGCGCCCCGCACCAGCGCCGGGCAGCGGTCCACCTGAACGTGGGTGTGGCTGCGGCGCCCGAAGTACCCCAGGCCCTCCTTGCCGGGGTGGAGCACCGCCCGCCGGCGGTAGCCCATGGCGGGAGCGACCGCCCGGATGCCGCGCACCTCGTAGGCGGTCCGGGGGATGCCTCCCAGGTGCTCCAGGGCGGAGACGACGATCTCCTTCTTGGCCGCCAGCTGGGCGTCCTCGTCCAGGATGAGCCAGTCGCAGCCGCCACAGCGGTCCGCCAGGGGGCAGGCGTCCGGGACGCGGCGAACCGGGCTGGCCTCCAGCACCTCCAGGAGGTCCCCACGGAGCACCCGACCCACCTCGCGCACCCGCGCGCGGACGCGCTCGCCCGGCAACGCGCCGGCCACGAAGACCGCGCGGGACCCTTGCATGGCGACGCCCTCCCCGGTCTGGGAGAGGCGGTCGATCTGGAGCTCGGCGTCGATAGCAGTGTTACTACCGCCTACTTCTTGGCGGCGCTGGGGGACGGGGTCAGCTCGTCGGGGAGCTCCTTGCGGAGCCGGTCGACGAAGCGCTCGATGCGCGCCTTCTTCTCCTCGTCCACGTCCATGAACTCGATCGCCATCCCCGGCACCTGGTTGGACGGGTTGTCGAACTCGTTCACCCGCATCACCCGGCCGGTCAGGTCGAACGGGAAGGCCGTGTCCGGCAGCGAGATGATCAGGCGGATGGTGGTCCCCACCGCCAGCGGGTTGCGGGTGTTGATGAACAACCCGCCCTTGGAGATGTTCACCGCCCAGTCGGTGATGAAGCCGTCCACCGTCCGGTAGGCCACCAGCAGCTCGTGTTGGAGCCGGTCGGCCCTGCGCGCGGTCTTCGGCTTCTCCTGCTTCTCCGCCATGAGCGCTGTCTCCCCGGGAAACGACGGCCTGCCACTTTAGCACACGCCTCTACAGCCGCATCTCCGTGAGCTCTGGGCTGACCTTGAGCTGCGGCTCGGTGATCTTCTGGACGGCCTCCGCGGTCACCCCCGGCGCCACCTCGCGCAGCAGCAGCCCCTGCGGGGTCACCTCGATGAAGGCGTGGTCGGTGACGATGAACTGGACGCACTTCCTGGCGGTGAGGGGGAGCGCGCACTGCTTGAGGATCTTGGGCTTGCCGTCCTTGCTGGCGTGGTCCATGGCCACGAAGACGCGCTTGGCGCCCACCGCCAGGTCCATGGCCCCGCCCATCCCCTTGACCATCTTGCCGGGGATGGTCCAGTTGGCCAGGTCCCCCTGCTCGGAGACCTCCATCGCCCCCAGCACGGCCATGTCCACGTGCCCGCCCCGGATCATCCCGAAGGAGGTGGAGGAGTCGAAGTAGGCGGCGCCCTTGACCGCGGTCACCGTCTCCTTCCCGGCGTTGATCAGGTCCGGGTCCTCCTCCCCCTCCACGGGCCAGGGGCCGATGCCCAGGAGCCCGTTCTCGGAGTGAAGGAGGATGTCCATCCCCGGGGGGACGTAGTTGGCCACCAGCGTGGGCATCCCGATGCCCAGGTTGACGTAGTACCCGTCGCGCAGCTCCCTGGCGATGCGCTGGGCGATCTGCTCTCTGGTGAGCGGCATCTAGGCGGCCCCCCGCGGACGGACGGTGCGCTTCTCGATCCACTTCTGGTAGCCCTGCCCCTGGACGATCCGCTTCACGAAGATGGACGGGACGTGGACCTGGTCCCCGTCCAGCTCGCCCACCTCCACCAGGTGCTCGACCTCGACGATGGTGGTCCTGGCCGCCATGCACATCATGGGGGAGAAGTTCCGGGCCGTCTTGCGGAACACCAGGTTCCCCCAGCGGTCCGCCTTCCAGGCGCGGACGATGGCGAAGTCCGCCTTGAGCGGCTTCTCCAGCACGTACTCGCGCCCGTCGATGACCTTGGTCTCCTTCCCCTGGGCGATCTGCGTCCCCACCCCGGTGGGGGTGTAGAAGCCGCCGATGCCGCAGCCCCCGGCGCGGATGCGTTCGGCCAGGGTGCCCTGCGGGTTGAGCTCCACCTCCAGCTCGCCGGAGAGGTACTGGCGCTCGAACTCCTTGTTCTCGCCCACGTAGCTGGACACCATCCTCTTCACCTGCTTGGCCTTGAGCAGGACGCCCAGGCCCAGCTCGGTGGTGCCGCAGTTGTTGGAGATGATGGTGAGGCCCTTCACGCCCTTCTTGTGGAGGGCGGCGATCAGGTTCTCCGGGTTGCCGCACAGCCCGAAGCCCCCGCTCATGACCACCGCGCCGTCCTGGATGTCGCGGACCGCCTCCTCCGCGCTGGCGACGACCTTGTTCATCGTTCCACCATGAGCGCGATGCCCTCTCCACCGCCGATGCACAGGGAGGCGACGCCGCGCTTCTTGTTGAGGTCCTTCATCTGGTGCAGCAGCGTCACCAGCACCCGCGCGCCCGAGGCGCCGATGGGGTGGCCCAGCACCACCGCCCCGCCGCGCACGTTCACCTTGGACGGGTCCAGCTTGAGCAGCTGGTTGTTGGCGATGGAGACCACCGCGAAGGCCTCGTTGATCTCCCACAGGTCCACCTGCTCCGCGGTGAGGTTGGTCCTCTTGAGCAGGGCGTTGATCGCGTCCGCCGGGGCAATGGTGAACTCCGTAGGCTTGCGCGCCGCCTGGGCGTAGCCGGCGATCCGGCCGAGCACCGTCCGGTTCTCCGCCTTGGCCCGCTCCGCGCTCATCAGCACCAGCGCCGCGGCGCCGTCGTTGATGGAAGACGCGTTGGCCGCGGTGACGGTGCCGTCCTTCTTGAACACCGGCTTGAGGCCCGGGATCTTGTCCGGCTTGGCGTTCTTGGGGCCCTCGTCCTCCAGCACCATCACCGGGTCGCCCTTCTTCTGGGGGACGGGCACGCCGGCGATCTCCGCCTTGAACATCCCCTCCTTCTGGGCGCGGATGGCGCGGTGGGTGGACTCCAGCGCGAACTCGTCCTGGGCGGAGCGGGAGATCTTCATGCTCTCCGCGCACTGCTCGGCGCAGCTGCCCATGTGGATGTCGTTGTAGGCGTCCCACAGGCCGTCGTGGATCATCGCGTCCTTCAGCTCCACGTGGCCCATGCGGGCGCCGTTGCGCATGCTGAAGGAGAGGTAGGGCGCGTTGGACATGGACTCCATCCCGCCCGCCACCACCACCTCCGCGTCGCCCAGCGCGATGGCCTGGGCCCCGGCGATGACCGCCTTCAGGCCGGACCCGCAGACCTTGTTGACGGTCGTGGCCGGGACGGTCTCCGGGAGGCCCGCCGCCATCCCCGCCTGCCGAGCGGGCGCCTGGCCGATCCCCGCCTGGAGGACGCAGCCCATGTAGGTCTCGTTCACCTGCGAGGCCGGGACGCCGGCGCGCTCCAGCGCGGCCTTGATCGCCACCGCGCCCAGCTGCGGCGCGGTCAGGCTGGACAGGCCGCCCTGGAAGGCGCCGATGGGGGTCCGTGCCGCACCAACAATCACCACGTCGCGAGCCATGACTGTCTCCTTGCCGCCTGGGTCAGCGAGGGCCGCATATACCCGGGCCCTCCTCCCCGTCTATAGCGGGACCAGACTCGCGCTTCTGGAGTCGTTCAGAGTTTGCCGATCAGCCAGACCACCAGCCGGGAGGCCCAGGCGTACGGGCCGGCGGTGGGGTGGAGGATGGGCTTGGACCAGGCGAAGTCCTGCTCCAGGTGCTTCTCCAGCTCCCCGGCCAGCGCCGCGTCCTCGATCACCAGGGAGCCCTCCTCCATCTGCCGCAGGGAGAGCGGGTCCAGGTTGGTGGAGCCGATCATCACCAGGTGGTCGTCCACCACCATGGTCTTGGAGTGCATCATGGAGGGCTGGTACTCGAAGATCTTCACCCCCGCGGCCACCAGCTCCGGGTAGCCGTCGCGCTGGGCGGCCCGGATGGAGGTCCAGTCGTGGACCGGGCCGGGCGCCAGGACGCGCACGTCCACCCCCGCCTTCGCCTTGGCCACCAGGAGCGAGAGGATCTCGACGGAGGGGACGAAGTAGGAGTTGGCGATCCAGATCCGCTTCGTCGCCGACCGGATCAAAAGGACCGTGGCGCGCTCCATCCGGGTGCGGTCCGCGCCACCGTCGAGGTCCTGCGCGCCGCTGGCCACGAACATAGCGGGGGTGCCGCCGGCGCCGGGCGGCTCGGGGACGTCGGCGGCCGGGAGGGGATCGCCGCCGGCCTGGACCCAGGACGCCTCGAAGGCGCGCTGGAGGTCGCGCACCACCGGGCCCTCCACCACCGCGTTGCTGTCGCGCCACTCGTCCTTCTTGAGGCCGTGGCCTTCCCAGCTCTTCCAGATCCCGAAGCCGCCGGTGATGCCGACCACGCCGTCCACCACGACGATCTTCCGGTGGTTCCGCTCCAGGACGTCGTCCTCGCGCGGCCGGTGGACCCGCACCTCGCAGCCGGCGCCCTCCAGCCGCGGGCGCACCCGCCCCTCGAAGTGGCGGCTGCCCAGGGCGTCCACCAGCACGCGGCACTTCACGCCCGCCCTGGCGCGCTCCAGCAGCGGGGCCAGCACCGCGTCCGACGGGCCGCCCGGCCGCCAGATGAAGGTGACGATGTTCACGCTCACCTTCGCCTTGGCGATGGCGGCGGCGATGTCGTCGAAGACCTGGCCGTTCTCGGAGAGGGCGACCCGGTTGTGGGCGTGGAAGCGCGTCCCCACCTGCTCCTCCAGCGCGCGATCCAGGTCCTTCGGCGGGGTGACCTCGTAGGCGCCCTCCGGGATCGGCGGGATGTGCGCCGCGCATCCGGCGCAGCCCACGAACCCCAGCATCACGGCGGCCGACAGAGCGAGCCAGCGTCCCATCCAGGGAGGATGTGCACCGCTGGACCGTACGGCTGCCGCTCAGAAGTAGGCCGACCCGGCGAGCGTGAAGGTGCCGGCCAGCCCGGGGTTCGCCAGGTTGAAGGTGAGCAGGCGGGCGCGGAGGTCGAAGCCGTTGGCCACGGCCAGGGTGGCGGACAAGTCGAGGGGGAGGACGAAGGTCCGCAGGAAGAGCGTCTGGCCGACGACCTTGAGGAAGTCCGTCTCCAGCACCAGCGCGAAGGAGGGGGTGATCTGCGCGCCGGCGCCCAGCTTCAGCGACGCAGACGGGAGGCGGGGGTTGAGCTGGAGCGAGAGGAGCTGCGCGCCGAAGGTGAGGAAGAGGCGGTCGGTGAGGAGGAGCCGGCCGGGGAAGCCGAGGGTGATGGTGGGCGTGGGCTCCACGGCGGAGGGGGCGAGGTCGAAGCCTACGGCCAGGGCCACGTCGAAGCCGGGGCCGTCATGGAACAGGAGCGTGGCGGTGGCGCCGACGCGCTGCGCCTGCGCGGAGGGGCTCACGAGGAAGGCGGCGAAGGCGCCCACCTCGAGCAGGTGGGCGATCCCGTAGCTCGCGGAGATCCCCAGGCCGGTGCTCCAGACGTACGTGGACAGGTGGACCCAGTTGGCGTCCACCGCCGCGCCCGCGCGGATCATCCCGGCGGGGAGCGTGAGCGGCCGGGCGATGACCTCGCTGGGGTACGTGTCGCGGCTGAAGGGGCCGACGCGGCGGTCGCCGGAGCTCTCGGGGCCGGGGAGCGGGACATCGGCCGGGGGCGGCGCGTCGGCGAGGAGCGCGAGGACGGCGAGGAGCGCCAGCATGCGCGCGAGTCGAGTACAGGTGTCGAGCCCGTGGCAACTTGTCCCACCCGCCCGGGCCCACGCGCGACAGATTGGCCGGCGCGGCGGGCCGCCTCCCTCTGGGGGCGGTCCGGCACCGGGATTGCTGAGCGACCCCGGCATGGTCCGCGCCGCCCTCGCCCTCCTCCTCGCCTCCGCCCCCCCTCCCCTCGACGCCGCGGTGCTGGCGCGCATCCTGGGGCTGGATCCGGACCCGCCCGCGGCCGCGGTGATCGAGGCGGACCGCTTCGACTGGCCGGCGCAGGTGCTGGGCACCATGGTCTGCTCCACGCCGCGCTTCTCGCTGGCGGCGGTCCTCTACCTGCCGGGGCGGAGCGTGGTGACGCTGTCGGTGGGCGACACGCTGGCGGGAGCGGAGGTGGTGGCCATCTCGCGCGGGTCGATCCTGCTCAGGACGGCGGAGGGACTGCGCCGGGTGGACGTCAACGCGAAGGTGCCGCCGCCACCCCCGCCGCCGTCCGCCCAGCCCCGGGCGTTGATCTCCGCGGATCGGGAGATCCGCCGGGACGCGCTGGACATGAACGAGCTGAGCACGGGCGCGCGGGGGATGCCGGCGTTCGTCAACGGAGAGCTGGCGGGGATCCGGCTGCTGATGATCCGGCCCGGGTCCATCTACGACCAGGCCGGCTTGCACGCCGGTGACGTCGTCCAGCGCATCAACGGGCACCGGCTGGTGTCCCCGGACGCGGCGTTGGAGGCGTATGCCGAGCTCCAGACGGCGCAGATGGTGGAGCTGGAGGTCCACCGCGGGGACGCGGTCCTGCTGCTGCGCTACCGGCTCCGCTGACCCTCTACCAGCCAGAGCGCATACGCGAAGAACGGCGCGTGTTCAGGCACGCGCCGGTCCGTCAGGTCCCTGAACGCGAACGCCTTCGCCACATCCGTGAAGAGGTGGTGCTCGTTGAGGTCTGACGCCCAGGATGCTCTGAGCCCAGCGACCTCGGTCTGCAGGTACCCGCAGTTCGTGAGGCCACTGGTGAGGCCCGCGTCGGCGACGTCGAAACCCAGCCGCCTCCACGCAGGGTCGATGGCCGGCGGCGTCATCGGCTCCCGGTACGGTCCGGCGCTGGGCGACGGCTTGGAGAAACCATCGATGGAGACCCAGCTCACCGCCACCGTCCAATGTGCCTGGGAGGAGCGTTGGCCCAGCGAGGCGCGGAGCCGAGAGAGGTCGTCCCAGAGCCCCTGGTTGGGGCCTCTCCATTCTGGGAGGTCCACCGGAAAGAGACTTGGCCAGACCGTCGAGTCCACGGACAGCGGTTTCTGCACGTCGCGCCGGAGGAGGTAGAGGTCTCTGCGCGACGCGTCCCATGGAGGCAGGGACACCTCCCGGGCGTCGAAACCCAGCAGCGCTTCCTCCACGTGAAGAGGATGCGGGCTCATAGGCAGGCCAGCCGGTCCTTCATGAAGCATTGGCACGTGGTCGGGTTTTGCTCCCAGACCCAGTAGTGCACGTGCTTCCCCGGACAGGGGTGGTGCGTGTGGTCCGCGTCCACGCGATGAGGCGGGAGGGGGCTGGTGCACGGCGGACAGCGGGCCTTCCTCGCCTCGTCCACTTCTCGCGCCGCCTGGGAGAGCTCCTTCAGCTTCTCGTCCAGCTTCTCCCTCGCCGCGCGAACCTGCGGCTTCTCCTCCTTGTTCCCCGGCGCGTGGGCCGTCGCCGGCCAGAACGCGATCAGGAGCGGGAGGAGCTCGGCGGCGCCGCCGAGGATCGCCCCGGCCGTCTCCGCGACGGTGGTGGTCCCTGCCCCGGCCTCCGTCAGCGCCAGGAGCTCGGCGTACGCTTGCTCCGTCCGGGTCAGCTTGCCGCTCAGGAGCGCGAACTGCTCCTGGGTCAGCTCCGGGCGGGACGACCGCAGCAGGGCCCGGACGTGCGCGAGCTGGCCCCGGTCCACCGACTGCTGGGCGATCGCGGCCTGCGCGAGGAAGGCCAGCATCGCGAGCTTTTCTACCCTCATACGTTTTGCACGCTATCCCCGCCCATCCACCCAGACAACCGCCCGGGCGCCCGCCCGGCCGGCAGGGCCCGCTGCGGCGCGCTGCGGCCATGGCCAACCTCAGCGCGATGAGCCAAGGGGCCGTCGAGTCGCCGTCGATACCCCTCCGGACGGTGCCGGAGCCGCCCGGAATGGAGGTCGCGCGCCGCCTGGCCGACCGCAAGGAGGAGATCGAGCGGCTGTTCGCGCACCGGCTCCAGCAGGCGTTCCCGGCGGCGCAGCGCGAGGACCGCCTCACCCTCCTCGACCACGTCCCGCAGCTGCTGGACGCGCTCGCGCGCGAGCTGCGCGCCTCGGTGCGCACCGACGACGACGTCCGCATGGAGAAGGCGCTCTCGCGGCACCACGGCCAGCAGCGCGCGCGCCTGCGGACCTACTCCATCGAGCAGGTCCTGGCCGAGTACCGCCTCTTCCGGAAGGTGATCTTCGAGGTGCTGGAGCGGGACGGCCGCCTCCGCCCGCAGGAGCGGGACCTGATCCTCGACTTCATCCAGGTGGGCGCCAAGTACGC
>Ga0268264_10005094_pt1 | contig 11135 bp, 5 predicted proteins | sample KBSSwiS32_FD_190357 | JGI IMG/M metagenome (GOLD analysis project Ga0268264, IMG submission 190357) | Switchgrass rhizosphere microbial communities from Kellogg Biological Station, Michigan, USA - KBS Switchgrass S3-2 (SPAdes) (version 2) | ecosystem: Host-associated > Plants > Roots >... | reverse complement strand
GGCGTGTTCCTGGGCCGGCAGGTCGAGGTGGACTGGTTCATGCACGGGCTGTCCATGGTGTTCCCCGAGGCCCATTCGGCCTTCGCCGCGCCACTTTTTATTAAGCTGCCCCAGCTCGCGTCGCATGCCCAGCGCTGCACGCGCGCAACTCCTGGCGTCCTGTGTCATGCCAAGGCTGCGCACATTCCCCCAGACGGCCATGATCGCATCCCCAATGAATTTATCGAGGGTGCCTCCGTTGTTGAACACGACCGAAGTCATGCGGCTGAGGTATTCATTAAGTTGCGCCACCAGTGCTTCGGGATCGGCCTTTTCGGACAAAGTGGTGAAACCAATCAAGTCTGAGAACAGGATCGTCACCGGCACACGCGCGCCACGGAGAGTGCTGTAGTAACTGTCCGGATTTTCGAGAACCTCCTTGACCAGATTTTTTGAGACATAGCGTTCGAGCGTGCGCCGCGTGCGCAGTTTCTCGAGCCGTTCCAGAGCGTATTCGAAACCAAGGGAAAATAACCCGCTTAACAAGAACGCCGAAAGAACTGGAACGGTGAGCAGGAGCAGTCCCGATTTATCGTAAAAGAAACGTGCCGCGGCAAGATAGACGATGGCAATGGCAATGAGGGTACCAAGGCAAAGCAAAGGCCGGCGCAGAAAAGCAACCAGCAACCACGCTATCACTCCGCCTGCTCCGACAAGCGCAAGCCCGGTTTTTGCCGGCGTCGGATACAAGAATTCATGGTGAAGCGCCGCGGCCATTGCCTGCAAATGAAGCGACGGCCCCGGTGTCGTTGGGCTCATTGCGGTATCGACCACGTCATGCTCAACCTGGGCCGAGGGTCCCACCATTACGATCTTGTCCTTGAAAAACGTGCCATCGGCATAGTTGGCATGCCAAAGCTTCGGGTCGAACACTTCGTAGAACGGCCGTGTCTCGAAGGCGTCCGGCGCGGCAAAGCGAATCATATGGCCACGAAAATCATTCGGCACGTCGCTCCCGTGACCCATCTTCGTGATAGCACGTGCGGACAGGGACTCGTAAACTTGTTCGCTCGAGTGCGGCGGTAAACCGGCCAGTTGCCGATCTGTCAAGCGATAAGCCACGGCGCGAACTTTTCCGTCGATCGGGTCCGGCCAGAAATTCGCGAACCCCACGCGATCGTCCAGCAGTTGCGGGGGGGGAATCAGCGCATCGTTTGGCGTCACCGCCTGCGCTGCATTTTCCATGTCGAAATTGGCGCCGAGCACTACTTTGTCGCGATAACGATCGAGCGCGGCGTGAAACGCCGGATCGCCGTCGTTGGGCGGGCTGAAAATCAAGTCGAACACGACGAGGCGCGCGCCGGCCGCGAACAATCGATCGAGTAAAAGAGCCCCCACTTCACGTGACCACGGGAAAGGCCGCTCGGTCATCAGTTGAAACGCGCGGTTGTTCGCAATTTCTTCCGGCGTCAGTGGCGGCAATTGCAATGTGCTCTGATCGATCCCAAGAAAAACGAAATCCTTGGACGCAGCAGTCTTTCGGCCCTCGCGCCGGAGCAAATCCTCGAAGCTCAGTTCGCCGCGCCACGGGACCGAGAGAAATGGCGTTGTCGGAAAAAAGTAGCCGGCAAAAATCAGCCCCGTCCAAAAAACGCAAATTGACGCCAGAATCAGAAGACGATAACGACCAAGCCAATGCACGCGCGCATTATACCAGCAGTGGGCGATTAGGAAATTCGATTCAGAATTTCAGTTGTCATTCCCAACTCGCTCCCTATGTTGGCCGCTCTCGACGCTTCCGCGTCGTGACGATCTGCGCATCTGGTCCCGCGCTGCGGGGCCGCATCAGCGAGTGAGGTCGCGAAGATCGACAATGGAACAACAGCTCGCTGAACGAGGAGTTCCGAAGCGATTCGGGACGAAAGACAATGCCAAGAGCTACCAACGCCCCGGCTAGCCGGGCGCGGCGCAAGCGGATCTTAAAAAAAGCGAAGGGTTACCGCGGACGCCGTTCCAAACTCTTTCGCTACGCAAAAGACGCGACGATGAAAGCCCGGTATTGGGCCTATCGCGACCGCAAAACACGCAAACGCACGTTCCGCTATCTTTGGATCCAGCGCTTGAATGCGGCAGCGCGCGCGCACGGAATTACCTACAGCCGTTTTGCAGAAGGGTTGAAAGCCGCCGGCGTTTGCCTCGATCGAAAGATTCTGGCCGATCTCGCAGTTACGGATGAAGCGGCATTCAAGTCCATTGTCGATCAAGCAAAGAACGCGCTGGAAAAGAAAGCCAAAAAAGCAGCGTAGCATCGCTGCTAAAAAGGTTAAAATTTGTTACAACGTTAAAATGGCGCGCACGACTTTCGCGGCGCCGACGTATTCCGTTGTAACGATGTTACCTTCTTAACAATTTAACCTTTCGGCTATGCCCCATCCACTCGAACAACTCCGCGACGAAGCGCTGCGACAGATCGAATCCGCGACTGACGAGCAAGCGCTCGAAACCACGCGAGTGAAATATCTCGGACGCAGCGGCAGCATTTCCTCATGGGGCGAGAAAATGAAAGCGCTCGCCAAGGAAGAGAAGCCAGTGGTTGGCAAACTACTAAACGAGGTTCGCAACGCCGTCACCGCGGCGATCGAATCGCACAACGCACAATTCCATTTACAAAAAGAATCGGGCGCACTCGCCAAGATCGACATCTCGCTTCCAGGAACTCCGCACGAGATCGGTTCTCTGCATCCGCTTCACCAAATGCACGAGCGTGGAATTCAAATTTTTCGACGAATGGGTTTCGCTCTCGCCGAAGGTCCCGATGTCGAAACCGAATGGTACTGCTTCGATGCTCTGAATACGCCACCAGACCACCCTGCCCGCAATGAACAGGACACGTTTTATTTGTCCGACGGTCGACTTCTTCGAACGCATACATCAACCGTGCAAATCCGCGCGATGGAATCCGCGCCGCCTCCCCTCCGCGTGATTGCCTCGGGCGCGGCCTATCGTCGCGATGAAGTCGACGCGACCCACAGCGCACAGTTCCATCAGATCGAAGGACTCTATGTCGATGAAAACGTCAGTGTCGCGGATTTAAAAGGCGAGCTCGAATTCTTCATGCGGGAACTCTTTGGTCCCGGAACCGACGTGCAATTTCGTCCACATTACTTTCCGTTTACCGAGCCGAGTTTGGAGGTCTATGTGCGATCGAAAGCTCTGAAGCGCGGCGAGCAGTGGATCGAGGTGGCCGGTTGCGGTATGGTGCATCCGGCCGTTTTCGAAGCGGTCATCAAAGCGCGGGACGATAAAGCTTACGATCCCGAAAAGTGGAGCGGCTACGCGTTCGGCCTGGGCATGGATCGCCTGGCGATGATTCTGTTCGACATTCCCGATATCCGCCTCTTCGCGCAAAACGATTTGCGGTTTCTCCGCCAGTTCGCATGAAATTTTCCGTTAATTGGCTGCGTCAGTTTGTCGATCTTCCAAAAAATCCGGAAGCGATCGCCGAATTGCTGACTCGCGCTGGCATTGAAACCAAAAACATCGAGACGCGAGGCGCGAATATTGACAAGGTGATCGTTTCGCAAATCACTGCCTCGTCCCGCCATCCGAATGCCGATCGGCTCACAGTTTGCGAAGTAGAAGACGGCAGCGGCACAAAACGCCAAATCGTTTGTGGCGCGACGAATTACAAAGTCGGCGACAACGTTCCACTCGCGTTGCCGGGGGCAAAATTACCAAACGGAACTGAGATTCGAAAAAGCAAACTGCGCGGTGTCGAATCTGAAGGAATGCTTTGCAGCCCAATCGAGCTCGGCCTCGGCGAAGATGCCTCCGGCCTGTTGATCTTATCGCCAGATGCAAAAATCGGCGCGCCGATCGGTCATCTTTTCCTGGCGGACACGATTCTCGACGTCGAGATCACGCCAAACCGCGGCGATTTGCTCAGCCATTTCGGTCTCGCTCGTGAAATCGCGGCGCTGAGCGGAAAGAAGCTCAAGACAACGGCGCCTGAGCCGAAGATCGAGATTGAGAAATCGGGCGTGACTATCGCGGCAACGCGCGAATGTCCGTTTTTCTCGTTGCGTAGAATGGAAAGTGTGAAAGTCGGTCCCAGCCCACAATGGTTGCGCGCGAAAATTGAGAGCGTCGGCGTTCGCTCGATCAACAACATCGTCGACATCTCGAATTTCGTGATGCTGGAGCTTGGCCAACCGACGCATGCCTTTGACGCCGACAAACTGAAAGGCGGCATCGATGTGCGGCTTGCGCGCGACGGCGAGAAATTTCTCGCGCTTGATGGAAAGACTTACTCGCTCAAGCCGGACAATTGCGTTATCGCCGATCAGGAACGCGCGGTTGGAATCGGCGGCGTGATGGGTGGCGAAGAAACGGGTGTGACCGATTCGACCAAAAACATTTTGCTCGAGGCCGCTTATTTTCTGCCGGCAAGTATCCGCCGGACGGCGCGCGATTTGAATCTGCAAAGCGACGCAAGCTATCGATTCGAGCGCGGCGTGGACCCGGACATGATTTTGCGAGGGTCGCAACGCGCAGCCGAATTGATGCGCGAGATCGCTGGTGGAACTCCCGCGAAGGAAATTCATGTTGCCGGTGAACTTCCAGCCGATCCATCTGACGTCTCGTTGAGCTACGAAAAATGTTCCCGTGTAATCGGCGTCTCAATTGACCCGAAAACTGTTGACGAAATTCTCACGCGTTTCGGCCTGCGGAAAACCGCGGGTACGAACAAGTCTGCAACTTGGAAGATTCCGAGTCACCGCCGCGATTTGCAGCGCGACGTCGATCTGATCGAAGAAGTCCTCCGCGCGTACGGAATAGACAAGATTCCGGGAAGGACGCGCGGCCGCTTTGTGGACGTGAGTAAAGCTGATCGGTCACACGATCTCGAAACGTTTTTTCTCCGAAACCGATTGGCTGGCTGCGGTTTGTCAGAAGTGCGAACGTCGAAATTGATTTCGAGAAACGCCTGCGGTTCGAGCGAAGTGATGGAGTTACGTAATCCGTTAAGCGAAGATCACGTTGCCCTGCGGCCAAACTTGATCAGCGGTTTGCTCGACGTGCTCGAACGAAATATTCGTGCCGGGGCCGAGAGCGTTTCCATTTTTGAAATCGGCCGTGTCTTCCCGCCATCTGAAAAAGAGGAACGACGTCTCGCGATCTTGCTCTGGGGAAATGTCGGGAGCGCGCCGAATTGGCGATCGCAGACAAGACGCAGCCTCGACTTATTTGATCTGAAGGGCGCGCTGGAATGCATTGTTCCAAATCTGTCGTTTCGACCGGGCAAATCCTCTGATCTCGCGCTCGCGGTCGAAGTTTGGTCCGGCGATCAGTCGGTCGGGTTTGGTGGGCAACTCTCAGCCAGCAAATCGAGCGCACCGGGTTCGGTACTCGTTGCGGAACTGCATGCCGATCTTCTTTTGGCCACAGGCGAGGCAGCGAAAAAATTTCGAGAGCTCGATCGCTTTCCATCGATCACGCGCGATATCGCGATGATGGTGCCTGACGAAATTTCGCACGAGAAAATCTTGCGCACCATTGAAGAACCGCGGGAGCCGCTTCTGGAACGCGTGGATCTGTTCGACTTATTCACCGACCAAGTCGGAGCGGCACGAAAGTCGCTCGCATATAGATTGACATATCGGGACCGAAGTCGCACACTCACAAATGAAGAAGTGACCGTGGCGCACGCACGAATTCGCGAGCGGTTGCAGCGCGAGCTGGGCGTCACCCTACGGGAATAGTTCTTTGATAGCGATGAGAGCCGTTCGTTGAGGGTTGGGCAGGAAACCAGTGCTTTTCTCTCAACTCTCAATCAACGGTTCTCGAGAGTCCCGAACGTTTTCGGGATGCAAAATTTACCCTGCGATGTTCGAGATTGCAGGTGGGATTCCCGGACCGATAATTGGCTAACTTAAGGAGGCTGAGTCACTGGGGAATATGACACGCCTTAATTGGAAGTCAGACGCTACGGCGACGGTCATCCGCCCGTTACGAAAAGGGAACGGGAGATCCGCCTAAACGGCATCAGCGGGGTAAAACTTCAAAAAAACCCGGATCGAATTTCGATCCGGGTTTTTTTGTTGTATCGTTAAGGCGTTGAAAGGTTGAAGCGAAATTCAAAGGAACGCCACCTTAACGCTTGATCGCTTCATCGCATTTGAAAATCCCCCGATAAGATCGACAATGCGCGGTGACATGCGCGCCCTGCTAGCTCTCGAAGACGGCCGATTTTTCGAGGGCGAATCTTTTGGGGCAACCGACACGCGCGTCGGCGAAGTCTGCTTCAACACCGCGATGACCGGTTATCAGGAAGTCCTGACCGACCCGTCCTATCGCGGCCAGATCGTGGCGATGACTTATCCCTTGATTGGAAATTATGGGACCAATTCGCGCGACCAGGAAAGTCGCTCGCCGCACGTGCGCGGATTCATCATCGAAGAGTTGACTGAAGTCCCGAGCAACTGGCGCTCCGAAATGTCGCTCGGTGAATATTTGCAAAAATGGAAGATTCCCGGCGCGCAGGGAATCGACACCCGCGCGCTAACCCGACATTTGCGGAGCCGCGGCGCGATGAAAGCTTGTTTGACGACCGAAGAAATTTCGCCCGAGGATGCGACACGAAAGGCGATCGAAGGCGAAGGCGTAATCGGAATGGATTACGTGCGCGAAGTGTCTACTGCCGAGATTTACCAATGGGATCCCGACGATAAGCTCAGCCCACAATGGTCGATTGCGGCTAACAACGGCGGAGGCAAACGTGCGCTGCCGCCAATTCGGTTCCGGATTGCGGCCTACGACTATGGGATGAAGGAAAACATTTTGCGCTTGCTGCGCCAGAAGGGCTTCGGCGTCACTGTTGTCCCGGCATCGACAACCGCAGACGAAGTGTTGGCCATCGATCCCGATGGAATCTTTCTTTCTAACGGCCCCGGCGATCCAGCGGCGCTGCCGTACGCACACAAGGCTGTGCACGATTTGATGGGCAAGAAACCGATTTTCGGAATTTGCCTTGGACATCAAATTCTCGGCTTCGCGTTCGGGGGATCGACCTTCAAATTGAAATTCGGGCATCGCGGCGCGAACCAGCCCGTGAAAGATCTGCGCAGCGGCAAAGTTGCGATCACAGCGCAGAATCACGGTTTTGCTGTCGATCCAGAGTCGTTGCCCTCGAATGTGGAAGTAACGCACATCAACCTAAACGACGGAACCGTCGAGGGGATGCGGCACAAAGAGTTGCCGATCTTCAGCGTACAATATCATCCCGAAGCTGCGCCCGGGCCGCACGACGCCACCTACTTCTTCGACCAGTTCGCCGAGCTGATCGAGAAGGGAGAGTAGGCCGCGATCGCCGAGCGTGCCGGAACGAACAGCCCGCGCTCCATCCGTACCATTGACCAACGCGTCGACCCGCCCACATTTATCTCATGTTTAATTCAAGACAAAATAAACCAACCGTCTTGAAAGTTGCGGTCGTCGCGACTTTCACGGCAGCTCTGGCATTCGCGCCGCTGGCGATCGCGCAGGAACACGAGCATGGCGACGACGCGGCTGCTTCCAAAGAAGTGACCGGCGAAGTTGTCGATATGATGTGCTACGTCGATCACAATGCCGTCGGCGAGAAACATGGCCAGTCGTGCGGGGCAAAGTGCATCAAAAGTGGCGGGCCGGTCGGCATTGTAAGCGAGGGGAAAGCATATCTGGTGGTTGGCGAACACAAGCCAATGAACGATCAGCTGGCCGAATACTGTGGTAAGAACGTCACTCTGAAAGGCAAACTGGCGGAGCGCGGCGGCATCGCCATGATCGAGAACGCCGAGATCGTGAAGAAATGACGAGCGCTTAGCCGTTCGTCATCCTGAGCGAAGCGCAGCAGCGGAGTCGAAGGATCCGCGGAACTGACAAACCGTATTGCGACGGGATTCCTCGACTTCGCTCGTAATAACAACAGCGGTCATTTGTAATAGGGCCGCAAAGACGGGCGCAGCTTCCCCACTTTGAGCGCTGTTTCAATCTGCGCATCCGAAACCGAATCATCGGAAAGCCTCGAGATTTCGCCACCTGCCAAAGCCGCCAGCGGAATTCCGCTCCAAAATAAAATCCGATTTGTCGTAAGCGCGGCAATTCGTGCTCCGGGCGTGAGAATGCCTTGCAAATTCAGCGGATCGGCGGCACTTAGCGCAATCAGCTCATTGCTTGGCCGCGCCTTGCGAATGGAGCGCAATAAGCCAATCGCTTCCGGCACGGCGAACTGTTCGCCGCTCACGCCGCCAACAAAATGACCGCCACGGATCTCGCCGCGCGCTTCCCAACGGCGATAGATTCGCCCTAACTCGTACCATGTGGCCGCGAAACTCTCACGCTCGAGTAAGCGACGAAACACAATTCCGTAACGACGGAGCAACACGCGGGCGAATTTCTCGATGGCTGCGTCGCGTGAAGACGAATTTGAGATCGTGCCATCATGAGACGGTTGCGAGCAGGATGCGGATTGCATCCTTAACAAGGACCATCGTCCTGCAAACTCGATGCTCGCCAGTTTTGTATTGCGGCGTCGTTTTCCTTCGTTTCGCCCAAACGTTGGCCGTTTGTCGGACGGAACGAGCAGCGCGCGTAACCCATCGAAACTATCCGACGTGACAAAACCCAGCGCAGCGAGCTGAGACAGGGCTTCTTCGACTTGGGACGGCAACAAGCCCGTTCGACGCACGATTTCCGAGAAGAAGAGTGCGCCACCGCGCCCTAGTACATCGAGCACGGCTTGAGTGCCAGAAGAGAGTTCCGAGCCCGAATTCGTTTGAGCTAAGTGCAGCCAATCATCAAGATTTTCCCGCTGGTACAGCGCGATGGGACTCGTCCGCAGCGGCGCGACTGCACGAGCCCTTGGATTTTGCGGCGCGCTCAGCCGTCCCCATCCAACGCGGCCAGAAAAGCAAAGCCGATCCAGCCATTCAGGGTCATAGTTGTTAACGCGCGCTGCGAGAACCGCCGATTCCCACGCGGCCAGCGGCAACTCGCAACTGTCAAGCTGTTCCAGCACAGACTGCAAGCCTTCCGGACCTTCAACGCGATATTGCGGATCGACGCGCTGCCACGCCAAAAGAAAGCGGCAAAAATCCTGGGGTGAGACCGGTTGAATTTCAGCGCGCAGCCGGTCAATCGTGAGCCGGTGAATTCGCGCCAGCAATCGGCGATCACACCATTCCTGTTCCGTCGCGTCCGGATGAAACTTCCCGCGGAGAACGAAACCTTCGCTCTCGAGTCCAAGCAGACCAGCGTCGATTTCTGATCGCGGCAGACCGACAAGACTTTCCAGGTTGGTGACCGTCATCGGTCCGCACACCTCCATTCGTCCGCGAAGGAATTCGCGAATCGCATTGGATCGTTCCCAAATTTGTTTTTGCGCCATTTCGGGCGGGACGATCTGAGGATCGACAACGGCGTTCGGATAAAGTGTTTGCAGCATCGGCAAACGCTCGGCGCAAACCCAAAAACTTTTCTCGCCAACGCGCAGTTGCGCCGCGCGCTTCGTTGCGACGAGTTCGTTGAGCAATTGCTCGGCAGCCGTGCCGTTGCCTTCGTGATGAACCGTTCGTTGTACCTCATCATGCCTTATGGCAGCGAGAAGCATGAGCGCGTCATGCAATTCGTCTGCATTTGTTGCTTCAGGCCACGCTTCTTTTTCGACTTTTTCAATTGCAGCGGCGTCGAGAATGCCGAGCCCCTCGCCGCCGTTTCGTTCCGAAGCGCGACGTGTGTACACGGCTTGAGTCCTGCGTTCTTCCAACGGCGCGTTATCTAAAAACGCGTAGGGCCGCGCATTTAGAATCTCAGACGCGAGCGGTGACGGCTCAGGCAAATCGCGCGCGATGCAGCGGATCTCATTGCGTTCAATTCGGCGCAGGACTTCTTCCAAGCCCTCGATGTCCATCGCTTCGGTCAAGCAATCGTCGATCGTTTGCTGCACCAGCGGATGATTGGGAATCTCGCGATCTCCGACGATGTGTTCGAGACAGGCAAGCTGGTCTGGGAAAACTGCGGCCAGAAGATTTTCCGATTCCATGCGTTGCAGTGGCGCGGCGATTTTTGCGCCGCCACGAAACCGCGGAATTGCCAGTGAGCGAGTCGCGTTCCAGCGCCAGCGAATCGTAAACATCGGCGCATCGAGTAAAGCCTGGACGAGAAGATCGCGGACTGTTTTGGAATTCAGGTAGCGAAAGACCTCTTCGAGCGGGAATGAGTGCTGCGTTCCGAGTGAAATCACGATCGCGTCATCGGTCGCCGCGGCTTGCAGCTCGAAGTTGAAAGATCGGCAAAAACGTTTTCGAAGGGCCAGTCCCCAGGCGCGATTGATTCGATTGCCAAATGGCGAATGCAGGACGAGTTGCATTCCGCCAGACTCGTCAAAGAAACGTTCCATCACCAAAGTTTGCTGCGAAGGAATTGCGCCGAGCGATCGGTAAGTGTCCGCGAAGTAATCGGCGACTTGCTCGGCAGCCTCAGCCGGCAAACGCATCTCACGCGCAAGGCATTCCTTGGGATCCTGTCCCTCGGTCAGCAGCTTTTCGATCTCGATTCGCAAATCGGATACAGCCTGTGATAACTCCGACGTGCGCGCCGACGCTTCGCCCAGCCAAAATGGAATTCCCGGCGGCTGACCTTTGGCATCTTCGACGCGGACGACACCGGAATTGATGCGCAAGATTCGCCAGGAAGCATTGCCAAGCTGGAAAATATCGCCGGCCAAACTTTCAACCGCGAAATCCTCGTTGACGGTGCCGACGAAAGTTTCCGATGGTTCGACGATGACCCGATAATCGGCGTTGCCCGGAATCGCGCCGCCGGAAGTCAATGCGACCAGTCGCGCACCGCGCCGGGCTCGCAAACGATGATTCACGGCATCGTGATGAATCAACGCCGCGCGTCGCCCGCGCTTGGTGCTAAAACCTTCGGCGAGCATCTTGACGACGCCGTCGAATTCTTCGTGCGTCAGATTTCGATATGGCCAGGCCGAACGAACGAGCTCAAAGAAGGCATTTTCATCCCAATCTTCGGTCGAGGCGGCCGCGACGATTTGCTGGGCCAGAACATCCAGCGGTTTTTCCGGAATCAACAAACGATCAAGATCGCCGCGGCGG
>Ga0268264_10005092_pt1 | contig 11137 bp, 5 predicted proteins | sample KBSSwiS32_FD_190357 | JGI IMG/M metagenome (GOLD analysis project Ga0268264, IMG submission 190357) | Switchgrass rhizosphere microbial communities from Kellogg Biological Station, Michigan, USA - KBS Switchgrass S3-2 (SPAdes) (version 2) | ecosystem: Host-associated > Plants > Roots >... | reverse complement strand
GGAAGCGCAGTTTTCGGTGATGTACGGGATAGAGGTGAGTGACTATGATGGAGATGGAAAGGCGGACATACTAATGGGAGGTAATTTTTACCAGAGTAAGCCGGAGGCAGGAATCTATGATGCCAGCTATGGTGTATTGTTAAAAGGCGATGGCAAAGGCAATTTTACCACCGTAAATGAACAACAAAGTGGTATATTGGTAAAGGGCCAGGTACGCGATATCCTGGCTTTAAAAGCCGGCAAGAAAAGACTCACCATATTTGCTATGAACAACGAAGCGCCAAAAATATACATGGAAAATAAATAGCTCCCGCATTAAAACGATTGCATATGAAAAAAATAATAATTGCTTATTTGCTCCCGGGATGTCTATCTGTGGGTATGCTAAGTGCCCAAAAACATGCGCAGCCGTTATTCAATGGCAAAAACCTGGACGGGTGGCACAGTTTCCTGAAATCTAAAGGAAAGAATAATGATCCTGAAAAAGTATTTGCCATTGAAAATGGTTTACTGCATATATCAGGCAAAGAGTTTGGATACTTGTGTACAGAAAAAGAATACAGTAATTTTCATTTGATAGTAGAATGCAAGTGGGGTACAAAAAAATATCCCCCAAGAGATGCCGATACCACCAAAAGAGACAATGGTATTTTATATTTTGTACAATTGACAAAAGATACCGTTTGGCCGAAAAGCATTGAGTGCCAGATCCAGGAAACCGATATTGGAGATTTCTGGATGGTAGACAGCACAACTATTGTAGTAGATGGTGTGCGAACAGCCCCCAAAGATTTTGCAAGTTCAAAAAAGAAAATTGACGCTGAAAAACCAAGGGGCGAGTGGAACCTTATTGAGGTTATTGCTGACCACGGAAAACTTACGCATATTGTAAACGGCAGGATAGTCAATGAAGCAACCGACCCAAGTATAACCAGGGGGAAAATAATTATTCAGTCAGAAGGAGCAGAAATTTATTATCGCAAAATAGAAATCGAAGAATTGAAGTAAAACATCTCCCTCTCCTTTGCAGAAGGTCGGGGTGAGGTTTGTTCAGCAAAGTTATACCGCACAAGTGTGCGACGCAAGAATGTAATAAGGCAGCTCAACAGCTGGGTAACAAAATTTTATTAGAGACAAAATATAATCTATGCCAGGTGATTCACTTCATGTAAACAACAAAGCAACCGCGCAAAACACCTACGATGCGATTGTAATAGGATCGGGTATCAGTGGCGGATGGGCTGCAAAAGAATTAACTGAAAAGGGGTTAAAAGTATTGATGCTGGAACGCGGCCGCCCGCATGAGCACATTAAAGATTACGCATCTGCCAGCAAAGATCCCTGGGATTTTCCGCATCGCGGCCAGGCGACCCTGCAATATAAGCTGGATAACCCGGTCATCTCGCGCGATTGGGCCATGTATGGAACTGCCGCGCAGGAAGCCATCATTGATTCATGGGTGAATGAAAAAGAATCTCCCTATGTGCAGGCGCAACCTTTTGCCTGGTGGAGAAGCTACCAGTTGGGTGGGCGTTCCATTTTATGGGGCCGGCAGAGTTACCGCCTAAGCGATATGGATTTTGAAGCCAATGCAAAAGATGGTATTGCAGTAGACTGGCCTATCCGGTATAAAGACCTGGCACCCTGGTATGAATATGTAGAGAAATTCGCAGGCATCAGCGGCTCAAAAGAAGGCCTGGCACATTTACCCGACGGGCATTTTTTACCGCCGATGGATTTGAATTGTGTTGAAAAAGATGTAGCAGCCAGAATTAAATCTGCGTATAAGGATCAACGTCATATGTTTATTGGCCGGGTAGCCAATCTTACGCAGGCCATACCGGGCAGAACGCAGTGCCAGTTCAGGAACCGCTGCTGGGAAGGTTGTCCGTTTGGCGGCTATTTCAGTACACAGTCCTCTACTTTACCCGCCGCAAGGGCTACAGGTAATTTAACCGTTCGTCCATGGAGTATTGTTACAAAAATCATTTACGATAAGAATACCAAAAAGGCCACCGGCGTAGAAGTACTGGATGCGGAGAATAATAAAACATACGAGTTTTATTCAAAGATTGTTTTCTTAAATGCTTCTGCACTAAACAGTGCCTGGGTATTGATGAATTCTGCAACCGATATTTGGCCCGAAGGGTTGGGTAGCAGCAGCGGCGAACTGGGGCATAATATCATGGACCATCATTATATGCTGGGCGCGCAGGGCACGGTGGATGGTTATGAAGACAAATATTATTATGGTAGAAGGGCAAACGGTTTCTACATTACACGGTTTGCGAATTTATACGGAGATAAAAGAGATTTCCTGCGGGGATATGGATACCAGGGAAGTGCGAGCCGCGACGGATGGAGCCGTGAGGTAGCAGAAATGAATGTGGGTGCCGATTTCAAAGACGCGCTCACTGAACCAGGTGGATGGAGCATCGGTGCCACCGGTTTTGGAGAAATACTACCCTATCATGATAATAAAATAACCCTGAATAAAACAGTAAAAGACAAATGGGGTTTGCCTGTACTAACAATGGATGCGGGATTAAAAGAGAATGAACTAAAAATGCGCAAGGATATCGTTAAAGAGCTGGTGGCAATGTTTGAAGCAGCAGGTGTAAAAAATATCACCACCTGGGACAAGGATTATAATATTGGACAGGGCATTCATGAAATGGGTAGTGCGCGGATGGGTCGGGATCCAAAAACATCAGTGCTCAACGGTCAGAACCAGGTATGGGACGCAAAAAATGTTTTTGTAACCGATGGCGCGGCGATGACCTCGAGCGCCTGCCAGAATCCATCGCTGACCTATATGGCATTAACGGCAAGGGCAGCAGATTTTGCGGTAACGGAATTGAAAAAGGGAAATATTTAAAAAAGTTCTGAGTTCATAGTTCTGAGTTCGTAGTCCTTTATTGCAGTATGGTCCTTCCAGTACCAGTACGTATTTGCGGGAGTATAATCTTTCTATATAAACTTTCCTTTTCCCGCTCCTTTGGAGAGGGTTGGGGGTGAGGTTAATCAACAGTTTCTTTATTGATAAATGAATTTTAATCGCTTATTATACTGCTGCTGCGCGTGCGTTTTGTTTGCTGCCTGCAAAACCAATACAGAAGCAGGTACTCTTTTTACCTCTTTGCCATCTGCACAAACCGGGATACAATTCGAAAATAAACTAACGGACACAGACACCCTGAATATCCTGGATTATCTCTATTATTACAATGGCGGGGGTGTGGCCGTCGGCGATATTAATAATGATGGCCTGGCCGATATTTATTTTACCTCCAACCAGGGTAGCAACAAACTATATCTCAACAAGGGAAATTTTCAATTTGAAGACATCACCGATAAAGCCGGGGTACAGGGCAAGGGCAATTGGAAAACCGGCGTTACACTTGCCGATGTAAACAACGATGGCCTGCTGGATATGTATGTATCGGAAGTAGGCGGTTATAAGAATTTGCAGGGCAGGAACGAACTCTTTATTAATCACAGCATGCCTTCCTCTCCTGGAACGGGTCGGGCCGACGTCAAATTTTCTGAAGAATCACATCAATACGGATTGGATATTGAGGGCTTCAACACGCAAGCCGTATTTTTTGATTATGATCACGATGGCGATGTAGACATGTTCCTGGTGAACCATTCCGTTCATTCAAATAAAAGTTATGGCGATTCCTCTATTCGCCGCGTAACCGATGAGAAAAGCGGCGATAAACTTTTCAGGAACGATAGCACAGCAAACGGCAGAAAATTTACAGAGGTAACCACCGAAGCAGGCATTTACAGCAGCATTGTTGGCTATGGGTTGAATGTAGCAGTAGCCGATCTGAACAATGATGGCTGGGATGATATTTATGTGAGCAATGATTTCCATGAAAACGATTATTACTACCTCAACAATCGGAATGGAAGCTTTTCTGAGATAAACCGTACTGCGTTTGGGCACGAGAGCCGGTTTTCTATGGGCAGCGCCATCGCCGATATGAACAATGACGGATGGCAGGATATTATTACACTGGACATGTTGCCGGAAGATGAAAAAATATTGAAATCTTCCGGTGGCGATGATCCGCTTGATATCTATGACTTCAAATTTAATTTTGGTTATTATCACCAATATGCGCGCAACTGTTTGCAGCTAAATACCGGTGCAGGAAAAAAATTCAGTGATATTGCCCTGTATGCAGGCATAGCCGCCACCGATTGGAGCTGGAGCCCGCTGGCTGCTGACTTTGATAACGACGGCATAAAAGATCTTTTCGTAAGCAATGGCATTTTGCGGCGCCCCAATGATTTGGACTTTATAAAGTTTTATTCCAACAGAACTGCCAAAGATACCGGGCGTGCCTCCGATCTAACCGCCATCAATAAAATGCCCGAAGGAAAGCTCAGCAATTATATTTTTAAGGGCACAGACAGCCTGAAATTCATCGATAAAACAAACGACTGGGGTTTTAATCATCCGGGTTTTTCAAACGGTGCCGCCTATGCAGATCTTGACAATGACGGTGATTTGGATATCGTTATCAATAATATCAATGAACCGGCCACTGTTTACCGGAACAATACGGTTCAGCAATTGAAAAACCATTATATAGCGTTGCAATTAAAAGGCGATGCGTCAAATCCTTTTGCCATTGGCGCCAAAGTGGTGCTTCAGTCAAAGGGGCAATTGCAGGTGGATTACCTGAACGCCGGTAAAGGATTTGAAAGCGCCTCCCTTCAATACATTCATTTTGGAACGGGCGCAGATTCAATTATTGATTTGCTGCAGGTGCTTTGGCCAAATGGTGTATCACAATCATTTACCCACTTGAAAGCAGATCAGCAGATAAGTGTTTCCTATAAAAATGCGGTGGAAGAAAACAGGTCGACGCTGCCGCTTGATACGGGCAATCGCCCGCAATTGTTTACAGATATTACCAATATTATCCAGTTGCCCTATAAACATGAGGAAAATAATTTTACTGATTTTAATGAACAGGCATTTATTCCGCATATGGTTTCTACACAGGGCCCCAAGCTGGCCGTAGCCGATATCAATGCCGATGGCCTGGAGGATTTCTATGTATGCGGTGCAAAAGGACAACCCGGGTTTTTATTTCAGCAAACCAGGGAAGGAAAATTTATTGCTACCAACCAGCCCTTGTTTTTAACCGATGCCGCGTATGAAGATGTAAATGCTTTGTTCTTCGATGCCGATGCCGATGGAGACAAGGATCTGTACGTAGTAAGTGGAGGAAATGAATGGCAAACGCTTGATCCAATGTTAATGGACAGGCTATACCTGAACAATGGCAAGGGAGGGTTTACTAAATCAACATCGTTGCCAAAACTGCCCGGTAACAAATCGGTGGCGATTGCAGCCGACTTCGACCATGATGGCGACCTTGATCTATTTATCGGCGGAAGGGTAGTGGCCGGCAGGTATGGCGAGATCCCGGATTCTTATATTTTAATGAATGATGGAAAGGGGAATTTCACACTGGCAGACGAATCGATCGCGCCGGGCCTTCGCAAAATTGGGATGGTTACCGATGCAGTATGGACAGACATGAACAGAGATGGTTGGCCAGATTTGGTGATCGCCGGTGAATGGATGCCCATCACTGTCTTTATGAATGAAAAAGGCAAACTCGTTAATCGTACAGCAGCTGCCGGTTTGCAAAACAGCAATGGTTTATGGACTACCATTTACGCAGCAGATATTAACAACGATGGCTATGAAGATCTGCTGGCGGGCAATTGGGGTGAGAATTCCAAACTGCACGGCAGCAACAAATATCCACTTGAATTATTAGTAGGCGATTTGGATAACAATGGTTCGGTTGATCAAATACTGGCTACGGAAAAGAATGGAAAGTATTATACATTTCTCGGTAAGGAAGAGATGGAAAAACAATTGCCCGCCCTGATGCGCAAAAATTATGTTGATTACAGTAGCCTGGCAGGAAAAACCGTTGAAGAAATATTCGGTGATAAATTGCGCAATACCAAAAAGTTTACTGCCAGTACGCTTGCTTCCTGCCTCCTGGTAAATGATGGCCGCGGAAAATATACCCTTTCTAAATTGCCTATGCAGCTACAATGGTGGCCGGTATTTGCCTTTTGCAAGGGTGGTAGTAATACCAGTGCTGCAAAAACCATTCTTGCCGCTGGAAATTTTTATGGCGTATTGCCGTACGAAGGGCGGTACGATGCCGGCTATGGATCGGTGCTATCTTATGAGAACAACAGCAGCGCGCAGGCGCTTTCACCTTTTCAGTCGGGCTTTATGCCAGCGGGTGAAGTGCGTGATATTAAAGCCATCAAAACAACCGGTAATAAAACTATTTTTGCTGTAGCCCGTAACAACGAAACGATTCTTTTTTACCAGGCAAAACAATAAAGTATGGCCTGTTGCATCATTAACCAACACACTTATTTAATTTTAACCAAAATAATTGCTGACTGTCGAACAGTTCAAACCCACTGTAATAAACTGCTACAATGAAAAACAACCCTACAAAATTTTTACTGCTGTTATGTTGTGTTGTCGGCTCACTGCTAACTACTGCGCAGCAAAACCCTGGTACAGTATCATTTAATAAAGACTGGAAATTTTTCCTGGGCGATGCAAAAGAAGCCGCCAATGAAAATTTTGATGATGGCGGCTGGCGGAGCCTTCAACTGCCGCACGACTGGAGTATAGAACTGCCGTTTGATTCAACCAGCCCTACCGGCACCGGCGGCGGCGCTTTGCGTGGTGGTGTAGGTTGGTACCGGAAAACATTTGGTTTGCCGGTTGCATCAAAAGGAAAAAATATTTTTATTGATTTCGATGGTGTGTATTGCAACAGTGAGGTGTTTATCAATGGCCATCCGCTCGGTCTGCGGCCCAATGGTTTTATTTCATTCCGGTATGATCTTACGCCATTTGTGAGATTCGGGAACCAGCTCAATACCATTGCAGTAAAAATAGACAATGGCCAGCAGCCCAATTCGCGCTGGTATAGCGGTTCGGGTATCTACCGTAATGTATGGCTTACCACTTCAGGTGCTGTGTATGTTGACCATTGGGGAACGAATATCACTACTCCGGCAGTGAGTGCAGGTAGTGCATCCGTTAACATAAAAACAATTGTCAAAAACAGTAAGGAAACCTCCGCTGGCATAACCGTGAAAACAGTTATCTATGATGAAATGCTCCGGCCGCTTCAAACCCGTGTAGGCGCGCTCAATTTCAGCAATGCTGCGGCAAAAGAATTATCACAGGATTTTACGGTTGTTCAACCCCGTTTGTGGTCGGTCGAGAATCCTTATCTGTACAAAGCAGTCACCCAATTGCTGGTTAATAATAAGGTGATAGATGAATACAGCACACGGTTTGGTATACGCTATTTTAATTTTGATGTGAACAACGGTTTTTCATTAAACGGAAAACCGCTGAAAATAATTGGCGTTTGTGATCATCATGATCTCGGTTGCCTGGGAACGGCCATTAACAAGAGGGCGCTGGAACGGCAACTGCAGTTGTTAAAAGGAATGGGTTGCAATGGCATCCGCACTTCACATAACCCGCCCGCACCCGAATTGCTTGATCTGTGCGACAGAATGGGTTTTATTGTAATGGATGAGGCATTTGATATGTGGAAAAAACCCAAAAATAATTTTGATTATCACCTGAACTGGGATCAATGGCACAAACAAGATTTACAGGACCAGGTTTTAAGAGATCGCAACCATCCATCTGTTTTTATCTGGAGTATCGGCAATGAAATACCGGAACAATGGGCGGGAAAAAACGGGGAAGACTCTTCAGGAACCCTTATTGCACGTGAACTGGCTGCTATTATAAGAACCATGGATACCAGCCGGCCGATCACGGCTGCTTTGAACAATCCCTATCCTGATAATGCGATTTACAAATCGGGCGTGCTAGACCTGGTGGGCTTTAATTATCATCACCAGGAGTTTAAAACATTTCCACAAAAATTTGCTGGTAAAAAGTTTATTGCTACCGAAACGGTATCGGCATTGCAAACCCGCGGGCACTATGATTTTCCTTCCGACAGCATCCGGCGCTGGCCACAGCGCTGGGATAAACCAGTGGCAGGTGCCAATGCTGATCTCACCTGTTCTGCTTACGATAACTGTTCTGCACCCTGGGGGTCTACGCATGAAGAGACACTGAAGGAACTGCTGAAATATAATTTTGCCAGCGGTATGTATATCTGGACGGGCTTCGATTATATTGGCGAACCCACACCCTATCCATGGCCGGCGCGCAGCTCCTATTTTGGCATTATTGACCTGGCTGGTTTTCCGAAAGATGTATACTATTTATACCAAAGCCTGTTCACCAATACACCTGTCTTATATATTTTTCCTCATTGGAACTGGGCAGCAGGGCAAACCATTGATGTATGGGCTTACTACAATAACGCAGATGAAGTGGAGCTTTTTTTAAATGATAAATCACTGGGCATTAAAAAGAAGGAGAACGATGATTTGCATGTGATGTGGCGGGTGGCTTATACACCCGGTACGTTGAAAGCCGTGTCAAGAAAAAACGGGAAGCCGGTACTGGAAAAAATTATTAATACTGCGGGCGCGCCTGCTGCTATTGTTGCCACTGCAGACCGCAATAATATTAAAGCAGACGGAACGGATCTTTCTTTTGTGACTATAAAGATTGTTGACAAGAACGGTAACCTGGTGCCCAATGCAGACAACTTGGTGAAGCTTGAACTAAGTGGCAGGGGTTTGCTGGCGGGAACAGATAATGGCAACCCCGTGAGCCTCGAGTCTTTTCAAACACCGGCCAGGAAAGCATTCAATGGTATGTGCCTGGCCGTTATACAATCAACCGGTAAACCCGGCAATATTTCTTTAAAACTGAGTGCAGAGAACCTGCCTCCGGTAACCGTAAATATTGTAGCAAGGTAAAAGCGAAAGCACTGGTTGATGGTCGGAATGCGGTTTTCACATTTACCGTTAGGGCCCGGAAGATCAGGCCATACTGATAACGCAACTAACTACTACAGCCCTGCCATGAAAAACATATTAATGATTGCTTTACTGATCTATGCTATGAGCGCCGGCGCCCAGCCTGCAGTCAACGCAATTAGATTGAACCAACTCGGTTTTTATGAACATGCACCCAAAATCGCCATCCTTGTGGGTGACAGCATTTCTACCGGTTTCTTCATTATTGCAGATCCAATGGGAGATACGGTCTTTAAAGGAAGACTGGATAACACAACAGCATCAGCCAATTCTTCTATCAAAACACGCGTCATTGATTTTAGTGCATTGCAGGTTGCCGGGCAATATAGAATAGTCGTTCCCGGCCTGCCGCCTTCTTATCTTTTCAGTATTGGTGATAAAATCAACCAGGCTGTTGCCACTGCATCATTAAAAGGTTTCTACTACCAGCGTGCATCCATGCCGCTGGAGAAAACATTTGCGGGCAAATGGGCAAGAGCAGCCGGACATGCAGATAAAATTGTTTTTGTTCATCCATCTGCCGCAAGCAACAAAAGACCAGCGGGTACAGAAATCGCCACACCGGGCGGCTGGTACGATGCGGGCGATTATAACAAGTACATCGTCAATTCGGGAATAACAATGGGTACTTTATTATCGGCCTATGAAGATTTTGCTTCTTATTTTGATACCCTGCGCACCAGTATACCGGAGAGCGGAGATAATGTTCCGGACATTTTAAATGAACTGCTCTATAACCTCCGCTGGATGTTTACGATGCAGGACCCATACGATGGGGGCGTGTATAATAAATGCACCAATGCAGTATTTGACGGTATGATAATGCCGGGTGCAGCCAAATTGCCCAGGTATGTAGTGCAAAAAGGAACCGCAGCTACGCTTGATTTTGCCGCTGTGATGGCGCAATGCGGCCGCATTACAAAAAGCATGCAATCGCAATTGCCGGGATTATCAGATAGTTGTTTGCGGGCAGCAAAGAAAGCCTGGCAATGGGCCGGGCTCAATCCGGCAGTGGTCTACGACCAGGAAGCAATGAATACCCTGTTTGAACCCAAAATTTCAACCGGCGGTTATGGCGATCGCAATTTTTCGGATGAGTGGTGCTGGGCTGCTGCGGAATTGTATACTACCCTCAAAGAAAAACAATACCAGGCAGCCCTGATGGAAAGAATCAATGATACCATGGTGCTGCCATCCTGGGGCAATGTGCGTATGCTGGGTTTTTATACATTGGTGCGCAATGAAAAAATATTGCCGGCCAATATAAATGCAGATGTGCAACGAATCAAGGAACGATTGATCCAGTTCGCCGATCATTACCTGGTGCACATTAAAGAAAATGCCTTTCAAACAGTGATGGGCCAGTCGCGGCGCGATTTTAACTGGGGCAGCAATTCCAATGCAGCTAATCAGGGAATTGTATTAATAAATGCCTGGTTGATTACAAAAGATAAAAAATATGCAGATGCTGCCTTGAGTAATCTTGATTATATACTCGGCCGCAACGCTACCGGGTATTGCTTTGTAACGGGAACAGGCACCCGGCCTACCCTGCACCCGCATCACCGGCCTTCTATTGCCGATGGGATTGCTGAGCCGGTGCCCGGCCTGATGGCAGGCGGGCCTAACCCAGGTATGCAGGACAGGTGCCACTATGATTTTACGGAACCGGAAACGGCCTACGCCGATATCGATTGTGCTTATGCATCCAATGAAATTGCTATCAACTGGAATGCACCGCTGGCCTACCTGGCTAATGCAGTGGAAGCATTGCAATATAAGCTGAAGTACAGCAGCCCCCAATAACTATATGCGACTCATGTCTGCACAGCGCTACAATGTGTGGAATATCAGCACCCTGTTACTGCTATTGTGGTAAGGATACGAATCTTAAAACATTGTTGCTAAATCAATAGGAGGCAGGCGCTGATAATTGCATGCTTATTGTGGTGTTTTTTATTTTAAATAAAAATACGGCAAAATGAAAACCATTAAACGCGATAACGCAGTTATCAATTATCAGGTTTCAGGCAGCGGAGACATTACTTTATTTTTTGTCCATGGCTCCTATATTGATAAAACTTACTGGAAAAGCGAAGTTGAATTCTTTCGCCGCGATTATACCGTAGTTACATTGGAT
>Ga0268264_10005086_pt1 | contig 11140 bp, 5 predicted proteins | sample KBSSwiS32_FD_190357 | JGI IMG/M metagenome (GOLD analysis project Ga0268264, IMG submission 190357) | Switchgrass rhizosphere microbial communities from Kellogg Biological Station, Michigan, USA - KBS Switchgrass S3-2 (SPAdes) (version 2) | ecosystem: Host-associated > Plants > Roots >... | reverse complement strand
GCGGTCCATGTAGGCGCGGATGAACCGGGCGAACAGCGGGTCCCCCGCGACCTCGTGGACGTAGCGGAACCCGGCGAGGAAGCCGAGGTAGCCCAGGGTCTGGTGGCCCGCGTTGAGCAGCCGCAGCTTCATCAGCTCGTACGGCACGACGTCCTCGACGAGCTGCACACCGACGTCCTCGAACGGCGGGCGGCCCGCGGTGAAGTGGTCCTCCAGGACCCACTGCGTGAACGGCTCGCAGACGACCGGCCAGCCGTCCGCCAGGCCGAACTCGTCCTTGAGGCGCTGGGTGTCCTCGGGGCTCGTCGCCGGTGTGATCCGGTCGACCATCGAGTTGGGGAAGCCGACGTTCTCCTCGATCCACCCGGCCAGCCCGGTGTCGTCCCGAGCGTCCTTGAGCCGGGCGAAGGCGGCGAAGGTGCGGGCGGCGGTGTCCCCGTTGCCCTGGATGTTGTCGCAGCTCATGATCGTGAAGCCGGGCAGGTTCCGGGCCCGACGGCGGCTCAGCGCCTCGGTGACCAGCCCGAACACGGTGGCGGGCTCCGCACCGTCGGCGAGGTCGGCGCGGATGCCGGGGTCGTCGGCGTCGAACTCCCCGGTGACCTGGTCGATCGTGTAGCCGCCCTCGGTGATGGTGAGGGAGACGATCCGGGTGGACTCGGCGGCCATCTTCTCGATCACGGCCTCGGGCGAGTCCGGGGCGAACAGGTACTCGACGATCGAGCCGATCACGCGGGGGTGCAGCGAGCCGTCGGCCTGCTTCTCGACCAGGGTGTAGAGCCCGTCCTGGTCGGTGAGGACCTCCTGCATCCGCCGGTCCCCGGGCAGCACGCCGACGCCGCAGATGCCCCAGTCCAGGGCCTCCCCCGCGTTCATCAGGGCGTCGACGTACATCGCCTGGTGCGCCCGGTGGAAGCCGCCGACTCCGAAGTGGACGATCCCCACGGTGACCGCGGAACGGTCGTAGCCGGGGACCTCCACGCGCGGCCCGTCCTCGGCTCCGGCGATCTCCGGCAGCGAGCCTCCGGTGAGCGGGTGCATGGGTCCCCTTCCCCCGAGTCGTCGGTGACGGAGCCCGACCCTACCGGGGGGTGAGGCCCCACCGCCCGGTCCAGCTCGCCCCCGGCTCCAGCCGGACGAGGTCGGTGCCGGAGTTCAGGGCGTCGGGCGGGCAGGTCATCGGCTCGACGGCGACGGCACGCCCGTGATCGGGCATGTCGCTCGGCGTGAAGACCTGGACCCACCCGAAGGCGGGGTCGGCCCAGAGCTCGACTCCGCGGCCGTCCCCGGCGGTGAGGCGGTGTCGGACGAGGCCGTCCTCCGGCTCGCAGTCGCCGAACGCCGAGTCCAGCACGGTGTCCTTCAGGGGGAACTCGGCGGTGTCGAGCGGTTCGAGCGGGCCGCTGGGCAGCTGGTCGGTCAGCGGGAGCGCGGCGCGGGCGGCGAGGGTGAGGGTGCAGTCGTCGGTGGGGGTGTCGCCGATCCGCAGGTACGGGTGGAAGCCGAGGCCGAAGGGGATCGGGCCGTCGCCGACGTTGGTGGCGGTGGTCTCCACGCTGAGCCCGTCGTCCCCGACCCGGTAGGTCACGGCGACCGTCACGGGCTGGGGCCACCCGTTCTGCGGCGCGACGGTCGCGGTGAGGGTGACCGCCGCGTCCGTCTGGTCCGAGGGGGTCCAGAAGGTCTGGCGGAGCAGGCCGTGGATGGCGTTGCCCGCGTCCGGCTCGGTGAGGGCGAGCTGCTGGTCGCCGCCCTCCCAGCTCCAGCGGCCGCCGCGCACCCGGTTGGGCCAGGGGGCGAGCAGGGCGCCGGAGCCGCGCGGCGGGCGGGAGCCGTCCGGGACGGGCTCGGTGTAGAGGGTGTCGCCGACCGCGAAGTACCGCAGCCCGGCCCCGACCTCGCTGACGGCCGCGCGGGCCGCACCGGACACGATCGTGAAGTGCTCACCGCAGGGATCCATCACGGCGATGATCCTGCCGGCCGGACACCCGCGGGTTCGGAGGAACCTCCCGGGGTGGTCAGGCGGTCGGGGCGAGCTCGGGGTGGAGCGGGGCCGGAACGCCGAGGTCGATCACGGTGACCTCGCCTGCGCGGCGGGCCAGGGGGGCGAGGTGCTCGTGGTGGGTGAAGAGCAGCACCTGCCAGTCCCCGGCCAGCTCGGCGAGGACGGTGAGGGCGGCGGCGGCACGGTCGTCGTCGAAGGTCATCAGGACGTCGTCGAGCACCACCGGGACGGCGGGGAGGCCCGCGGCTCGCCGCTCCGCCTGCAGCTGTCGGATGCCGGCCAGGCGCAGCGCGAGGAAGACCTGGTCGGCGGTGCCCTCGGAGAGCTGGCCGGGGCCGAGCTCCTCGCCGTCCGCGCGCACGGCGACCAGGGTGCGCGACTCCCCCACCCCGGCCGGGCGCAGCGCGACGAACCGCCCGCCGGTCAGCCTGGCCAGCAGCCCGCCCGCCTCCTCCAACAGCGGCGACGAGTGCCTGCGCTCGTAGCCCTCCAGCTCGCGGCGCAGGGTCTCCCGCTGCAGGTGCACGACGACGTAGCGCTCCGCCGCCTCGGCCGCACGGGCGAGATGCCCCTGCGCCTCGGCGTGCAGCACGGCCGCGCCGTCCGCGCCCTCGAGCACCCGACGGCGGTCGCGGAGCCTGCCCAGCTGCTCCCACAGCTCCTCGGCCTCGTGGGTCAGCTCGCCCGCCGCGGCGCGGGCGCGGTCGAGGTCCTCGGCCAGCGCGGACTCCTCGGCGGTCTCGGAGGCGGCGACCAGCTCGTCGGCGTCCAGATCGGGGGCGGCGGTCCGCAGCAGCACCAGCGCCGTCTCCTCCTCGGCCCGGATCCGGACGGCCTCGCGGCCCCGTTCGGCGGCGGCGTCCAGCCCGCCCTCCTCCGGGGTCGAGGTCAACCACAGCTCGACGGCGAGCCGGTCCAGCCGCCCGCGCGCCGCGGCGGCCTCGCGGCGCACCCGGCGGGCCTCGCCGTCCGTCTGTTCCAGCAGGGCGTCGACGTGCCGGGCCGAGACGGCGGCCTCCGCGGCGGTCCGCACGCGGTCGGCCAGCTCGGGGAGCGCGACGGCGGGCGGCGCGGCGGCGCCGAGGTGGCGCTCGGCGAGCGCGGCGACGGCCTTCTCGTGCGCCGAGACCCGGGCGGCCAGCCGCTTGGCCTCGGCGGCCAGCGCGCGGGCCGCGGCCTCGGCCCGGGTCGCCTCGGCCAGCACCTCCTGGCGGGTCCGCCAGGCGGCCGGGCCGGCGTCGGCCGGGCCGCCGGTGGCGCGCACGGCGTGGCGCCACCGCAGGAGGACCTGGTCGAGATCGTGGGCGCGGGCGTCCGACTCGGCGGCGGCGCGCTCGGCGTCCGCCCGCAGCCGGGCGACGACGGTGCGCCGGTCCCGCGCCGCGTCCGCCTCCGCCTCGAGGTCCGCGGCCGCGCGGAGCAGCGCGTCGAGGTCGGTGTCGGGGCGGGGGCGGCCCGCGGCGGCGAGCGCGGCGGCGAGGGTGCGGGTCTGGGCGGCCTCGTCGGCCTCGAGATCCGCGGCTCGGGACCGGGCGTGGTCCCGCTCGGCCAGCGCGGTGCGGGCCGCGACGAGCGCGGTCCGGACGGTCTCGGCCTCGTCCGGGTGCGGGGCCGGGCAGTCCCCCCAGAGCACGATCCACCGCTCGCGGGCCTCGGCGCGGGCCTGGGCGGTGCTCGCCGCGGTCCGCTCGGCGGTGGCCAGCTCCTCCTCGGTGGTCGCGAGGTCCGTGCGGGCCCGGGTCAGCTCGGCCATCCGGTCCGCGGAGGTGACCATCCCGTCCGCGAGCCGGTCCGCCTCCCGCACCGCCCGCTCGACGGCGATCGCGGCCTCGGCGAGCGAGGCCTGCTGCTCGCGGGGCGCGGGGAGGTCGGCGTCCGGGGTGTGGGTCACGCGGGCGGCGGCGAGGAGGCGGTCGACCGCCTCGTCGCGGACCCGGCGTGCCTCGGCCAGGGCGGCCGGGTCCGCGGGGGCACCGTCCCCGACCAGGCGGTCCAGGGCGGCCCGCGCCCCGTCCCGACGACGGGTGGCCCGGTGCGCCTCCCGACGCGCCTGCCCCTCGGCCTCCGCGGCCTGCCGCAGCGCGGCGCGGTGGGCGGCGATGCGGGCGGCGGCGGGGGGCTCGGGAATCGACGCTGCTCCTCGGCCGCCGGTGCCCTCCAGTGCCTTCTGCGCCCGGAGCTCGGCGTCGGCGGCCTCGCGGAGGGCGGCGCGGCGGAGGGTCGCGGCGGAGCCCTCGGTGAGGACGGCGCGGCGGGCCTCGGCGACCCTGGCGACCGCGGCGGAGTCCGGGCCGACGGTCCCGTCCGCGGCCTCGCGGGCGGTGCGGCGGGCCTCGCGGTGGGCCTCGGCGGCGCGGTCGGCAGCGGCCTCGGCCCGCGCGACCTCCGCGGCCAGCTCGACGAGGTCGGCGGCTCGGTCGGCGGGCACGGTGAGCTGCTCCAACCGCCGACGCAGGGTGCGCGGGTCCGTGCCGGGCTCGATCCGTTCGAGGAGCTGCTCGGCCTCCCGCGCCCGGGCCGCGGCCTCGGCACGCAGGTCGCTGAGGCGCTCGGCCTCGGCCTGGCGGGTCTGCCGCTCGCCGTCGAGGACGCGGATCCGCTCGGCGTCCGCGGTCACCGCCGCGTCCACGCGGATCTCGGAGCGTTCCGCGCGCAGCTCGCGCAGGCGCGTCTCGAGCTCGTCCAGCGCGGCCTCGGCGGAGTCGCGGGCCGCGCGGGCGGTGTCGAACTCGGCGAGCCGGGCCGCGTCGAGCACCACACCGGAGGCGGCCAAGGCGGCCAGCTCGGCCCGGCGCCGGGCCACGTCCCGCGCCGCCGGATACGCCCGCAGCCGCTGCTGGGCCTCGGCACCCGCCCGCTCGGCCGCCTCGCGGTCCCTGGCGAGCGCGGTGGCGCGGCGCTCCAGGCGTTCGATCTCGTCCCCGAGCGCGGCCACGTCCCCCGCGCGCGACATCTGGTCGGCGACCGCGGCGTCGACGTGCTCGTAGGCGCTCAGCGCCCGGCGCAGCTCCACCTTCGAGGCGTTGCGGTGTTCCTTGTAGAGCCGGTCCGCCTCCTCGTCCAGCTCCGCGAGCACGGCGCGGACGTCCCGCCCGCTGCGCGCGGTGAAGACCAGCTCGGCGAGCTCGCCGTCCCCCTCGCACAGGCGGGCGCCGCCCTCACGGAGCGCGAGGTGCCCGAGACCGAAGCTCTGCTTCCAGGTGCGCCGCGACTGTGCCCCGGCCGCACCCCAGGGCGCCTCGACGACCGTCCCGTCCGGCGCGAACAGCCCGCGGGTGGTCCGCCGCACCTCGAGCTCGTAGAGCCCCGCGGGGTCGGCCCCGGCGGACTCCGACGGCAGACGCTCGCCGTCCGTCGACGGCGAGGGCTCGCCGGAACCCCTCGGCAGCCCCCGAGCCCCGTCGCCCGCCGACGACCGCTCGGCCGGGTGGCGCGCCGCCACCAGGATCTCCGCCGCGATCGCCAGCCTCGCCGGCGAGGCCGCATAGGCGTGGCGGACGGGTCGCGGGAAGCCCCACAACAGGTCCGAGACGGCGTCGAGCAGGGTGGACTTGCCCGCCTCGTTCGGCCCCGTCACCACGGTCAGGCCGGGGCCGAGCGCGAGCACCCGGCCCTCGTGGGTGCCGTAGCGCTCGAGGGTGAGCCCGGTGATCCGCATCAGTGACCCGCCACCGCTACTCCGCGCGACGGCGGGGCGTGCTGGGGGCGGGGCAGTGATCCGGACAGTGATCCAGGCAGTGATCCCGGCAGTGGACGGTGCACTAGCAGTGATCCCGGCAGTGGACGGTGCACTAGAGGTCCCCCGCCAGCCTGGCCCGCAGCTCCTCCGCGGCGCGGCGGGCCAGGTCGCTCAGGCCCACGGGATCGCGCAGGTCCAGCCCGGCACCGCGCAGCCTGCGACCGGCCTCGCGCTCCAACGGCGCCACCAGCTCGCCGATGTGGCCGGGATCCTCGACGAGCCGGGCGGCGGCGGCCGCGACCGCACCGGCCAGCTCCTCGTCCACCGCCGCGGTCGGCACGGCGGCGCGGGGCGTGCGGGTGCGGTTGCGCACCGTCTCGACGACGGCGCCGGACTTCTCCGCGACGACGTCGATCTCCGCGCGCAACCACTCGGCGTCGAGCAGGCTCGGGGCCGCCACGGTGGCTCCGGAGAGCGTGACGCGCGCCGCGACCGGCCGCGAGCCCGCCTCCACGCCCACGTCCCGCAGCCGGGAGTCCAGGGCCTCGAGCACCTCGTCCGCGTCCCGGCAGGCCGAGACGTCCAGCCGGACGTGGGTCCAGCGCGCGACGTCGCACACCGCGTGCCGCAGCACCGCGCGCCCGCCCGGCTCGACGTCCACGACGGTGGCGCCCTTCGCCCCGGGCTCGCGCGGGTGCCTGCCCTGCAGGTTCCCGCTGAACGCCGCGACGAACTCGCCGTCGTTGACGACGCGGCGGTCGTGCACGTGGCCCAGCGCGAAGTACTCGTACCGGCAGCGCTCCAGGTCCTCCGGAGTGCAGGGGGCGTAGGAGTCGTGCCCCTCGGCGCCGGTGACCGACGTGTGCAGCAGACCGGCGTTGACCAGGCCGGGGATCGGGTCCGGATAGGCCGGGACGAGGTTCTCCAGCACCGCCCGCGTGGCGAAGCCTTGGCCGTGGACGGCGAGGCCCACGTCGTCGAGCACCACGGTCTCGGGGCGGTCCGTGGCGAGCCTGCGGACGTTCGGCGGGAGCCGCAGCGACCGTGTGATCTCGCTCTCGGCGTCGTGGTTGCCGTTGATCAGGAAGACCGGGACGCCCTCCTCGTGCAGCCGCGCCAGCTGGCGGACGAAGAACGCGCCGGTGGCGTAGTCCCGCCAGTTCCCGTCGTAGACGTCCCCGGCCAGCAGCAGCGCGTCCGCGCGCTCGGCGACGCAGAGGTCGACCAGGTTCTCGCAGGCCCGACGGGTCGCCCGGCGCAGCGTGCCCGCCAGGTCGGAGTCCTCCAGCCGGGACAGCCCGAGCAGCGGGCTGTCCAGATGCAGGTCGGCGGCGTGGACCAGTCGCACCGGCGGCACCTCCTCCGACGACAGAACTACACGCGTGGGATTCGAGGGTAGCGCGCCGGTCCGACAGAACCGGGACGTGCGCCACGCCACGTCCTCCCACCTGCGACGACATGTCACGATCGGCGAACCCTCAGCTGGGGTCAGCGTCGATCCGGCCCGGCTACGACCCGTGGAGGCGCGATGCCCACCCACCTGTGCGAACGCTGCTACGCCCCGATCGACCCGGCCCGCGAGCGCTACACCACCTTCGCCCACATCGACGGCGTGCTGCCGGACGGCGGGATCCGGTGGATCCACTCCGCGCTCCACGTCGAGCTGTGCGGGACCCTCGCGACCGAACGCTCCGCCGCCGAGCCGCCCGACACGGGCGAGTGGGACACCCGGCGCCGGGGCCTGTCGCCCGCGGCGGCGGCCTGGGTGCAGCGGCGCTCGGCGAGCGTCCGCACCCGGTGAAATAGGGGGGTCGGCAGGACCCCCCTAGGGCGTTGTCCCGACGCGCCGCGGCCCGCCGCGCGGAAGGGTTCGACGGGTCAGGCAAGCGTGCCGGTGCCCCGGCCGCGGAGCAGCCACTCCCGTCGGAGGCACAGCCATGCCCGCACCGCTCCTCGCCCCGCTCGAGGGTGACGACACCCTGCTCCCCCGCCTCTCGCGAGGGGAGCCGACCGCCTGGCGAGAGGTCGTGACCCGCTACGAGCGGCTGGTCCGCGCCCGGGTGCGCGGCTTCCGCCTCCAGCCCGCCGACGCCGAGGACGCCGTCGCGGCGACCTGGCTGCGGCTCGCCCAGAACGCGGGCCGGATCCAGCACGCCGAGCGGCTCGCAGGCTGGCTGTCGACCGTCGCCGGCCGCGAGTGCCTGCGGCTGCTGGACCGCAGCGCCCACGCGGGCATCCCGGTGGAGGACGTCGGGCTGGCCGTCGCGGACGCGTCCCCGGGTCCCGAGCAGTGCGCCCTGGACGAGGACATCGCACGCGAGGTGCGCGCCGTCGTCGCCACCCTCCCCCGCAGGCGCAGGCTGCTGATCGCCGCCCTGTTCGGCGACGAGGCCTGGTCCTACGACCGGATCAGCGCCGACATCGGCATCCCGACCGGCTCCATCGGCCCCACCCGCGCCCGGGCCCTCGGCCAGCTCCGCGCGGCCCTGGCGGGCGCAGGGCCCGCCGCGGGCTGACCGCCCCGGGGTCTCAGGTCGTGTGCGGGACGCCGTGGGCGTGGAGGTAGACCGCCCCCGCCTGCACCCGGCTCCGCACCCCGAGCTTGGCGAACAGGTGGGTGATGTGGATGCCCACGGTCTTCTCGCTGATGAACAACCGCTGGGCGATCTCCCGGTTGGTGAGGCCGGCGGCGATCTCGGTGAGCACCTCGTGCTCGCGGGGGGTGAGGCCGGCGAGCCGGTCGCCGCGCCGGGGTGCGACGACGGTGGGGGCCACCGGCACCTCCTCCTCGGGCAACGCCACCCGAGCCCGCCGGGCGAGGTCGCGCACCTCGGCGAGCAGCGGACGGGCCCCGAGGTCGCGGACCAGCTCGTGGGCCCGGACCAGGTCCTCGGCCGCGGCCCGGTTGCGGGTGCGCACGGCCAGCAGCGCCTCCGCTCGGCGCAGCAGCGCGTACGCCACGTTGTACGGCTGGTCGCGGCGCTCCCAGTCCCGCGCCAGTGCCTCCCACCGCTCCGGATCCGACGCGCCGTCCGCCCGGGTCGCCTCCGCCTCGCTCATCAGCGCGAACATCCGCACCGCACCGGCCACCGCGGGGGAGGACCGGTCAGCGCGGTCGGGCAGCGCGGCCAGGTGCTCGCGCAGCAGCGTCGCCACCGGCGCCGTCGGTGGCGGGCGGTCCAGCCGGACGCACTCGGCGTGCGCCCGCAGGCCGTGCCAGACGAGGGGGGCGTCCAGCCAGACGTCGTCGTGCCCGGAGGTCAGCTGCAGGCCGGCGACGGTGTGGGCGACCGCCGCCTCGGGGCGGCTGCGGAACATCTCCAGCCCGGCGCGCAGGGTGAGCAGCGGGACCTTGTAGCGGCCGCCGGTGGTGTCGTGCGCCAGCATCTCGACGACGTCGAGGTCCTCCGCCGCCCCCGTCAGGTCGCCCCGGCCCACCCGCATCCGCCCGCGGGACAGCCGGATGTCCATCGCCTCACTGCCCGAGGGCCGCGCCGCGAAGGCCCGGTCGATCACCGCGACGGCCTCGTCCCACCGCCCGCAGCGGAACTGCCCGTTGGCCGCCAACGCCAGCAGCCGGACGCCGTGGGTGCGGCCGAGGCCGAGCTCCGAGAGCCGCTCGGCGCCTGCGAGGGCGAGGTCGATCCCCTCCGACACCGCCCCGAGCGGGCCGGACAGCAGCTCGGCGCGGCCGTGGTAGGCCCGGCCGAGCGCCGCGGCCGAACCGCTCGCCTCGGCGACCCGCAGCCCCTCGGCCAGCGCCTGCGCACCGGCCGCGGTGTCCTCCAGGTACGCCAGGCTGTACCCGAGGGTCAGCAGGATGCGGGCCTGCTCGGGCAGTGCGCCCGCCGCGCGCGCGGTGTCGAGCGCCCCGTAGGCCTCGGTGCGGGCCTCGGCGAGCCTGCCTGCCAGCTGCAGGGCCTCCACCAGGCCCGCGAGGGCCTGCGGGTCCGCGCCCGCGGCCAGCACCTCGCGGTAGACCCGCTCGGCCTCCACTCCGCGACCCGCGTCGACGAGATAGCCGCCGAGCCGGGCGAGCAGCCTGCGGCCGCCGCCGAGGTCGAGACGCTCGCGCAGGGTGGTGATCGCGACGTCGTGCTCACCGGCGAGGTGGGCGGCCTCCGCCGCCCGCTCCAGGCTCTCCGCCCGACCGACGGTGCCGGCCCGAGGCCGGGCCGCCCCCGCGCCCCCTGCTCCCGCCACACTCCCCGAGGCCCGTCCGGCGTCTGTCGAGTCCGACAGGTCACGCGGACTCGGCGAGGCCACCGGTCCCGCGTCAGCCGCCGGGTCCCGCTCCGCGGGCCTCCCCCTCCGCGGGTCGTCCTCGACCAGGTCCGCGGCCCGCCGCCAGTGTCGGTAGGCGTCGGAGTAGCCCCGGACCTGCTCGGCGGCCTCCGCGGCCGTCGCGGCGGCGGCCAGTGCTCGGCCGCCGTCCCCGGCGCGGTCCCAGTGGTGCGCCAGCAGCCCCGCGACCGCCGCCGAGTCTCCGGACTGGAGCTCGGACAGCGCCGTGGCGTACCGCCGGTGCAGGTCGCGGCGCTCCGCGGGCAGGAGGTCGCCCGCCAGCACGTCGACGGCCAGCCCGTGCCGCAGCCGGTAGCCCTCGGGCCCGCCCTCCGGGCCCGGCGCCGCCACCACGACCGTCCCCTCCTCGACGACCTCGCGCAGGGCCGCGAGCAGCCGGTCCGCAGGCAGCGCCGTGACCAGCGCGGTCAGGTCGTGGGAGACGGCGCCTTCGGCCAGCGACAGCGCCCGGACCACGGTCCGGGCGTCCGCCGACAGGGCGCGGACCCGGCCGAGGACCATGTCCCGCAGCCCACCGGTCACCGCGCTCGGGTCCCGGTCGCGCAGCGCGCGCAGGGTCTCCTCGACGATGAACGCGTTGCCCTGCGACCGCCGCCAGACCAGCTCGTTGCGGTCCTCGGGCAGTGCGGCGGCGGCCACCAGCGTGGCCACGGCCGCCCGGTCCAGCGGGAGTAGCCGCAGGTCGTGCACCCGCGGGTGGCGGCGCAGGCCACCCAGCCCCAGCGCGTCCAACCCCGGGGCGCCACCACCCTCCCGGTGCGTGACGACGACCAGCAACCGCGCCGACCCCATCGTCGCGGTGAGGTAGGTGAGCAGGTCCCGGGTGGCGCGATCCGCCCAGTGCACGTCCTCGACGATCCACAGGACCGGCCGGTCCGCGGCCACCCCGAGCAGCACCCGCCCGGCGAGGTCCAGGGGGTGTGACGCGGCCGGATCGGGCCCGGGCAGCACACCCAGGCCTGCGAGCTCGGCGCGCCAGGGCTCGAGGACGGCGCGGCCGGGCTCGTCGAGCGCCCGCACGGCCAGGGTGAGCGGCAACAGCGGCGGGCTCTCGCCCACGTCGACCGCGGCCCCGCTGAGCACCAACGCACCGGTGCGCGCGGCGAGGACCGCCAGCTCGGAGACCAGACGCGTCTTCCCGACGCCCGCAT
>Ga0268264_10005084_pt1 | contig 11142 bp, 7 predicted proteins | sample KBSSwiS32_FD_190357 | JGI IMG/M metagenome (GOLD analysis project Ga0268264, IMG submission 190357) | Switchgrass rhizosphere microbial communities from Kellogg Biological Station, Michigan, USA - KBS Switchgrass S3-2 (SPAdes) (version 2) | ecosystem: Host-associated > Plants > Roots >... | reverse complement strand
TGGTGGGCGTGAACGTGAAGGACGCGGAGGCGAAGGCGGAGGCCACGGGCGTGACGGTGGTGACCACCAAGAAGCTGGACCCGGTCACCGACCCGCTGGGCGCGCTGGGCGCGGCCGTGGCCCCCACCCGGTTCCAGCCCGGCACCGCGGTGGAGCTGGTCACGGACGAGGCCGGCGTGGTCCAGTTCGTCCGCCCGGTGACCGGTGGCGCGGCGGACGTCGCCGCGGTGGCCGCCCTGCGCAAGTCGCACCAGGAGGTGTCCGCCCGCGCGACCGCGGTCTCCGAGCAGGCGTCCTCCATCGACAACGAGCTGGAGGTGATGAAGCTGGCCTCGCTGGACCGCGAGGCGAAGATCACCCGGCTGACCAACAAGGTCACCGACGTGTCCGACGATGCGGACAAGCGCGCCAAGGAGATCGCCGAGCTGCGCTCCACCATCCACGACCTGCGCAAGGCGAACGAGGAGGCGCTCGCCGCCCAGCGCAAGGAGCTGGCCCGCATGGCGAAGGAGCTGACCCAGCTCCGCGAACGCCTCAAGTGACGACGTCCGCAGAATCCGTGGTAAGGCGGACGGCACCATGCCCGCCGAAGAGAGATTGCAGGTCAAGGTGGAGGAGTCGTCGCCCATCGAGCGGACCATCTCCATCACCGTCCCGGCGTCCCGGGTGAAGAAGCGCATCGACACCGCGTACTGGTCGCTGGGCGCCAGCGTTCGCTTGCCCGGCTTCCGGCCGGGCAAGGCGCCGCGCCGGATGCTGGAGCAGCGCTACCGCCAGCAGGTCGAGGACCAGGTGGTGCGGGAGCTGCTGGAGAAGGCGTACCTGGAGGCCATCGAGGAGCACAACGTGGACGCGGTCGCCAGCCCGTCCATCGCCAACGACGGCACCTTCAAGCCGAACGAGCCGTTCAGCTTCACCGCCAAGGTCCAGGTCCGGCCCAAGGTGGCCCCCACCGACTACGTGGGGCTGGAGCTGGCCAAGCGCGAGGCCCAGGTCACCGACCAGCAAGTCGACGAGCGGATGGAGGCCATCCGCCAGCGGATGGTGAAGCTGGAGCCGATCCAGGGGCGCGACGTGGGCAAGCAGGGCGACTACGCGATGGTCGACTACGTGGCCACCGTGGACGGCGCGGAGTTCCCCGGCAACAAGGCGGAGGGCGTGAAGGTGGAGATCGCCCCCGGCGAGCTGGTCCAGTCCAAGTGCGCCGCGCTGGAGGGCGTGAAGGTCGGGGAGACCAAGACCTTCGACTACACCTTCCCCGCCGACTACCAGGTGGCGGAGGTGAAGGGGAAGACGGCGAGGTTCGAGCTCACCGTCAAGGACCTGCGCACGCAGGTCACCCCCGAGCTGAACGACGACTTCGCCAAGGAGATCGGCGGCGGGCAGACGGTGGCCGAGATGCGGGAGAAGGTCAAAGGCGACCTCCTCGCCGCCGAGCGCGCCAAGCTCCGCCAGCAGGACCGGGACGAGGTCATCGCCCAGGTGCTCAAGCGGAACCCGTTCGAGGTCCCGGACGCGATGGTGGAGAACGCGACGGACACCATGCTCCAGTCCGCGCTGCGCAGCATGGCCCGCTCCGGCCTGGACCCGTCCCAGCTGCGGATGGACTTCCACGCCCTGCGCGGGGAGATGAAGGACAAGGCCGCGCACGAGGTGAAGGGGAGGCTGGCCCTGGAGGCGATCTGCCGGAAGGAGAACATCGACGTCTCCCAGGCGGACGTGGACGCCAAGATCCAGGAGCTGGCGAAGGAGACCTCCAACACCGTGGAGACCATCCAGAACGCCCTGGATGACCCCAGCGTGAAGCGGCAGTTCTACGAGAAACTCCTCGAGGAGAAGACGATTGAATTCCTGAAGGCCCGCGCGAAGTATTCCTAGCGGCGCCGCACGAGCGTTCCGGTTAGAGGAGTCCCACCATGCCCTATATGCCTGTCCCCTATGTCATCGAGCAGACCCACCGCGGGGAGCGCTCGTACGACATCTACAGCCGGCTCCTGAAGGACCGGATCGTCATGCTCGGCACCGAGATCGACGACGACGTGGCCAACGTCATCGTCGCCCAGATGCTGTTCCTGGAGTCGGAAGACCCGGACAAGGACATCAACCTCTACATCAACTCGCCGGGCGGGTCCGTGACCGCCGGGTTGGCCATCTATGACACGATGCAGTACGTCAAGCCGGCCATCTCCACCATCTGCATCGGGCAGGCGGCGTCCATGGGAGCGGTGCTGCTGCTCGCCGGGACGAAGGGCAAGCGCATCGCGCTGCCGAACGCCCGGATCATGATCCACCAGCCGATCGGCGGGGCGCGTGGCCAGGCCACGGACATCGACATCCAGGCCCGCGAGATCCTGCGGATGAAGGCCAAGCTCAACGAGCTGATCGTCAAGCACACCGGGCAGACCATCGAGCGCGTCGAGAAGGACACCGACCGCGACTACTTCATGGGCGCCACCGAGGCGAAGGCCTACGGCATCATCGACGAGATGATGCTCCTCAACCGCAAGGCGGCCAGCCGCGAAGAGCGGAAGAAGACGGAGTTGTAGGCGCGCCGCGTCACCGTGACTGTCAAGCAGCGGTCGGTCAATGGACGCGGGAAAGGCGCGCTGACTAGATTGTAGAGCGGTCGAGAGAACGGCGGCACGAGGGTGCAATGGCGGGCAAAGGCAACATCGAGAAGCGCGACAACCAGACCCTGTGCTGCTCCTTCTGCGGAAAGTCGCAGAAGGAGGTGAAGAAGCTGATCGCCGGGCCGACCGTCTACATCTGCGACGAGTGCATCGGGCTGTGCAACGACATCATCGCGGAGGAGATCGACCGCGAGGAGACCAAGGACACCAAGCTCCGGATCCCCCGCCCGTCGGAGATCAAGACCATCCTGGACGAGTACGTCATCGGCCAGGAGCGGGCCAAGAAGGTGCTCGCGGTGGCGGTGCACAACCACTACAAGCGCATCGAGTCCAAGGTCTCGATGGACGACGTGGAGCTGCAGAAGTCCAACATCCTGCTCCTGGGGCCCACCGGGAGCGGGAAGACGCTCCTGGCCCAGACCCTGGCGCGGATCCTCAACGTCCCCTTCACCATCGCGGACGCCACCTGCCTGACCGAGGCCGGCTACGTGGGCGAGGACGTGGAGAACATCATCGTCAACCTGCTCCAGGCCGCGGACCACGACATCGAACGGGCGCAGCGGGGCATCGTCTACATCGACGAGATCGACAAGATCGCGCGCAAGAGCGAGAACCCGTCCATCACCCGCGACGTGTCGGGCGAGGGCGTGCAGCAGGCGCTGCTCAAGATCATCGAGGGCACCATCGCCAACGTGCCGCCCAAGGGTGGCCGGAAGCACCCCCAGCAGGAGTTCCTGCAGGTCGACACCACCAACATCCTCTTCATCTGCGGCGGCGCCTTCGGCGGGCTGGAGCAGATCATCGAGCGGCGGCTGGGCGGGCGTTCCCTGGGCTTCGGCGCGGACGTGCAGTCCAAGAAGCAGCGCAACCTGTCGGAGCTGCTGCGGCACGTGGAGCCGGAGGACCTGCTCAAGTTCGGGATGATCCCCGAGTTCATCGGCCGCCTCCCCATCGTCACCGCGCTGGAGGAGCTGGACGAGACCGCGCTGGTGGACATCCTGGCGCAGCCGAAGAACGCGCTGGTGAAGCAGTACAAGAAGCTCCTGGACCTGGACGGCGTGTCGCTCAAGTTCACCGACGGCGCGCTCAAGGCCATCGCGTCGGAGGCCATCCGCCGCAAGGCGGGCGCCCGCGGCCTGCGCTCCATCCTCGAGGGCGCGATGCTGGACGTGATGTACGAGATCCCCTCCCGCAAGAACGCGCGCGAGGTGATGATCTCCGAAGAGGTCATCTTGAAGAAGCAGGAGCCGGTGGTGCTCCTGGCCTCCGAGAAGGACCTGGAGGCGAAGAAGGAGTCCGCTTAGGCAGGGCGGTCCTCGCGTATCCTGCGCCCCGGGCGAGCACGCCTCCGGAGGCGCTCACGTGAACCACACTCGGTTTCTCACCACCCTGTTGGCGGGCGGCGCCGCGCTCGCGCTGGCCGTCGCGGGTCCGTCGTGCAACTGCGGCAGCGGCGGCGGGGACGACGGCGGCCAGGACGCGGGCAGCGATGGGGGCGACGACGGCGGCAACACCGGCGGCGACGACGCCGGCCCCACCCGCCAGGTGCTGGAGTTCCACGGCGGCCCGTCGCGCGCCGGCGGGTACGTGGACCCGACGCTGACCCGGTCGTACGTGCCGGCCAGCGGCTTCCACCTCGACCCCGGCTTCAACGGCGTCTACACCGGGATCACCTACGCGCAGCCGCTCTACTTCGAGAACAGCGGCGGGCAGCCGGACCTGGTCATCGTCGCCACCGAGCAAAACGAGGTCATCGCCTTCAACGCCACCACCGGGACCTCGGTCTGGAGGAAGACCGTCGGGCCGCCCATCCCGAAGACCGCGCTCCCCTGCGGCAACATCTCCGGCACCGTCAACGGCATCACCGGCACCCCGGTGATCGACCCCCAGGCGCGCGCGATCTACCTCTCCGCCGAGGTGGCGGTGGCCGCGAAGACGCACCACCAGGTCTTCGGCCTGTCGCTCGACGACGGGAGCACGCTCGCCGGCTGGCCGCAGGACATGAACCTCAAGGCGGCGTCGGGGGGCACCACGTTCAACGCCGACCCCCAGGGCCAGCGGAGCGCCCTCTCCCTCCTCAACGGGACGCTCTACGTGCCCTACGGCGGGCGGGCGGGCGACTGCGGCAACTACCACGGCTGGGTGGTGGGCCTCCCGACGGCCAACCCATCCGCGGTCACGGCGTGGGCGACGCGCGCCCCGGCGTCGGGCATCTGGGCGGTGGGCGGCCTGGCGTCGGACGGGACGTCCCTCTTCGGCGCCACCGGCAACGCCATCGGCGCCACCGGCTACGGCGACCAGGAGTCGGTGATCCGCTTCGCCGCCGGGCCGGCCTACAGCCAGGCCAACCAGGACCACTACGTGCCGACCAACTGGCAGTCCCTGGACGGTTCGGACACGGACATCTCCGGCTCCGGGCCGCTGCTGGTGGACCTCCCCGGCTCCACGCCCTCCGCGCTGGTGGTGCAGTTCGGCAAGGACCGGCTGGCCTACCTGATCGACCGGAACAACATGGGCGGCCAGGGCACGGAGCTGGACACGCTCACGGTCTCCACCAACGCCATCATCCAGGCCGGCGCCGTCTACCGCACCCCGCTGGCGACCTACGTGGCGATGGCCGCCACCGGCGCCAACTGCGCGGTGGGCTCCGGGGACCTGACGGTGATCAAGGTGGTCCCCGGCTCGCCGCCGCAGCTGGCCAGCGCCTGGTGCGCCGCCCAGTCCGGGCGCAGTTCGCCCATCGTGACCACGGTGGACGGGCTCAACGACGCGGTGGTCTGGTCCGTGGGCGCCAGTGACGGGCGCCTGCGCGCCTTCGACGGCGACACCGGCACGCGCCTCTTCCAGTCCACCGACGCGGCGGCCGGGCTGCACACGTACAACACGGCGCCCATCTTCGCGAAGGGCCGCTTCTACGTGGTCGGGGACAACCGCCTCTTCTCGTTCATCCGGCAGTAAGAGCACCGAACAGGGAGCCTCCCGTCGCCAGGCTTGCGGCGCATCCCGCCCTGCCGCGTTGCTCGTCGGTTACAGGCGCGACCGCATGCGCCCTCCTCGCGCCTTGCAGGGCGGGCGCGGCGCGGCGCCTGGCTCGGTCCGGCTCCCTATTCGGTGCTCTGCGTCACCGCGCGTCGCGCGCCAGCCGCAGGCCGGTGAACTGCCACCGCGCGTCGGGCCGGAAGAAGTTCCGGTAGCTGGCGCGCGCGTGGCGGGGCGGGGTGGCGCAGGAGGACCCGCGCAGCACCAGCTGGTTGGACATGAACTTGCCGTTGTACTCGCCGAAGGCGCCGTCGAAGGGGCGGAAGCCGGGGTAGGCGACGTACGGGCTGCGCGTCCACTGCCACACCGCGCCGAAGGCCTGCGCCACTTCCCCGGGCGCGGGCTCTTTCGCCAGTGGCTCCGGGTGGACCCCCCAGCGCTCCTGCCCCGCCGGGCCCTGCCTGGCCACCACCACCTCCCACTCCTCCTCCGACGGCAGCCGCGCGCCCCGCCAGCTCGCGTACGCGTCCGCCTCGTAGAAGCTGACGTGGCAGACCGGCTCCAGCGGGTCCAAAGGCGCGCTCCCGTGCAGCGAGGACACCTCCCACGGGCCGGCGCCCTCCGCGCGCTCCCAGTACAGGGGCGCCTCCCAGCCGCGCTGCTGGCGGACCGTCCACCCGTCGGAGAGCCAGAGCATGGGGTCGCGGTAGCCGCCGGCGTCCATGAACTCCAGCCACTCGCCGTTGGTGACCAGGCGGTTGGCCAGCTGGAACGGCTCCAGGAAGGCCTTGTGGCGCGGGCGTTCGTTGTCGAACGCGAAGGACTCCCCGGCGTGGCCCACCTCCACCAGCCCGCCCTCGTGCGACACCCAGCCCACCTCCACCCGGGCCGGGGCCGCGGGCGCGCGCGCGGGCCTGGGCGCGTACGCGGGCCGGAGCGGGTTGCGCGCCAGCACCGCCTTCACGTCGGTGGCGATCAGCTCGTGGTGCTGCTCGGCGTGGTTGGCGCCCAGCTCCACCGCGAAGGCCAGCGCGGGCGTCACCTGGCGGGCGTCCTCCAGCAGCCGGACCACCGCCTCGCCCACGTGCCGGCGGTAGCGCCGGACCTCCTCCAGCGTGGGCCGCGAGAGCAGGCCGCGGTCCGGGCGCGGGTGCCGGTCCCCCACCGCCTCGTAATAACTGTTGAAGAGCCAGCGGTAGCGGGGGTCGAACGGCTCGTACCCGGCCGCGCCGGCGAGCACGAACGTCTCGAAGAACCAGGCCACGTGCGCCAGGTGCCACTTCACCGGGCTGGCGTCCTCGAACGCCTGGACGACGTAGTCCTCCACCGACAGCGGGGCGCAGGCGGCCTCCAGCGCCGCCTGGGACTCCACGAAGCGCTTCAAAAGGTCCGGGGCGCTCATGGGGGGAGGGGTCTACAACACTTCTTCACAGTGCAGAAAGGCGCTGGAAACCGCCCCTGGTGATTCTCACCCTGCACCGCCCGGCAAAAGGCGGCGAATGACAGGAGCGGGAAAACCATGAAGACGAAGCTGATGGCGCTGGTGGCGGGAGTGGCGGCGTTCGTGATGTTGACCGGGTTCGGGCCGGCGGCGGGTTGTGGCCGCGCCGCCAACCCAGAGGAGCGCTTCGCCCGCGTGCAGCAGATGATGACCTCGCGGCTGAACGACCAGCTGGACGAGCTGAAGGCCACCCCGGACCAGCGGGCCAAGATCCTGGCGATCAAGGACCGCGTGCTCCAGCAGGCCAAGTCCCACTTCGAGCAGGGCGCGCAGCAGCGCCAGGGGGACCGCCAGTGGGTGCTGGACCAGCTCACCTCCGGCAACCCGGACAAGAGCGCGCTCTACGCGAAGGCGGACGCCAAGGCGGACGAGTTCAAGTCCATGGCCCACCAGGTGATCGACGCGCTGGTGGAGGTCAACGCCGTCCTCACCCCGGACCAGCGCGCCCAGCTCAAGGCGAAGATCGAGCAGATGCACGCGCGCGGGGAGGGCGGCTGGGGCCCCCCGGGCGTGGACTACTGACCGGCTGCCTCTTTCGTTCACGGGAGGGCCAAGTTGGGCTAATGAGGCGTCCCTCATGACCCGATACCTGGCCCTTCCCCTGATGGCCGGGCTCGTCGTCGCATGCGCGACCTCGACCCCCGAAACCAAGCCCACCACGCCCGCGCCCGACGCCGGCACGCCCAAAGCGCCCATCGCGCTGCCCCAGAGCAAGAAGGGCGACGTGGTCGAGACCATCAACGGGGTGCAGGTCTCCGACCCGTTCCGCTGGCTGGAGGACGCCCAGGCGCCGGAGGTGAAGGCCTGGGTCAAGGCGGAGGACGACTACGCCCGCCGCGTCCTCCGGTCGATGCCCGGCCGCAAGGAGCTGGACAAGCGGATCGCCGAGCTCCTCTACGTGGAGCAGTCCAGCCCGCCCGTGAAGCGCGGCGGCCGCCTCTTCTACATGAAGCAGCTGCCGGAGAAGGAGAAGGCGATGCTCTTCATGCGGGAGGGCGCCGGCCCGGAGAAGATGGTGCTGGACCCCAACAAGTGGAGCCGCGACGGCAGCGTGGCCCTGGGCACCTGGGTGCCGTCGTGGGACGGCAAGTGGGTGGTGTTCCAGTACAAGGCCAACAACTCGGACGAGGCGCTCCTGCGGGTGGCCCAGGCCGAGAACGCCGGCTGGACCACGGTGAAGATCGAGGGCGGCAAGTACGCCACCCCGTCCTGGAGCGCGGACAGCACCGGCTTCTATTACGAGTGGGTCCCGCCGGTGTCCGCGGAGGTGACGGTGGCGGACCGACCCGGCTTCACCGAGATCCGCTACCACAAGCTGGGCACGGACGCGGCGGACGAGGTCGTCTACCCCAAGCTGGGCGACCCCACGACCTTCCTCAACCAGAAGATCTCCGCGGACGGGAAGTACCTCTTCGTCTCCCGCAACCACGGCTGGTCGGAGAACGACGTCTACGTGAAGCGGCTGGGCAAGGACAAAGACTTCAAGCTCCTCGTCGAGGGAAAGAACGCCACCTACAATGTGGACGAGCTGAACGACCAGCTCTACATCCTCACCGACGAAGGCGCGCCGCGCCGCCGCGTGTTCCGCGCGCCCGCCGCCAAGCCGGACCGCAAGGGCTGGAAGCTGGTGGTCCCCGAGGACAAGGAGGGGACCATCGAGAACATGGACATCATCGGCGGCGAGCTGGCGCTCTCCTACCTGGTGAAGGCCCACACCGAGCTGCGCTTCTCCACCCTGGACGGCAAGAAGCAGCGGACGGTGGCGCTGCCCGGCGTGGGGGTGGCCACCGAGCCGGTGGGCGTGCCGGACGACGACGAGGCCTACTTCTCCTTCAGCACGCTGATCACCCCCCGGGAGGTCTTCAAGATGTCGGTGAAGACCCTGCAGACGGAGAGCTGGGCCAAGACCAACGTGCCCATCGACCCGTCCGTCTACGACGTGGAGCAGGTCAGCTACCCGTCCAAGGACGGCACCCAGATCAGCATGTTCGTCGTCCACCGCAAGGACATGAAGAAGGACGGCTCCAGCCCCGCGTACCTGTGGGGCTACGGCGGCTTCGCCGTCCCGGTCCTCCCGCGGTTCTCCGCCATCGACTACCCGTGGCTGGAGGCGGGCGGCGTGCTCGCCATGCCGCAGCTGCGCGGCGGCGGCGAGTACGGCAAGGCCTGGCACGACGCCGGCCGCGGCAAGAACAAGCAGAACGTGTTCGACGACTTCATCGCCGCCGCCGAGTACCTGGTGAAGGAGAAGTACACCCAGCCCTCCAAGCTGGCCATCGTGGGCGGCAGCAACGGCGGGCTCCTGGTGGGGGCGGCCATGACCCAGCGCCCGGACCTGTTCGGCGCGGTGGTCTGCCGGGTCCCCCTCCTGGACATGGTCCGCTACACGATGTTCGGCAGTGGAAAGACCTGGATCCACGAGTACGGGGACCCCGCCAACCCGGAGGACTTCAAGGTCCTCTACTCGTACTCGCCGTACCACCACCTGGACCCGGCCAAGAAGTATCCGCCCGTGCTGATGCTCTCCTCGGACCAGGACGACCGGGTGGACCCCATGCACGCGCGCAAGTACGTCGCCGCGCTGCAGGCCAACGCCGCGCCGGGGACGGCCGCCCAGGCGGCCCTCCTGCGCATCGAGGCCAACGCCGGCCACGGCGGCGCCGACCTGCTCAAGAAGACGGTCGACGTGCAGGCCGACATGTACGCGTGGCTCTTCCAGAAGCTCGGTATTCAGCCTCCCGCCCCGGCGCAAGCGGCGCCCAAGAAATAAGTCCAGGCCCGCCTGGTCGGTGCAGGCCGGGCCGGACGTGTCCAACTTGGAGAGGGCAGGGAAGCAGCCCCCAGGGGGGGCGGTGTTATAAATCTCCCGAGGGGGGCCTCGCAGGCCCTCACGGGTGGACTGCATGTTCTTCGGACGTGATGAGAAGAAGGAAGCCCCGAAGCGCGCCGCGACGGTGCCGCTCCTTCCCTTGCGCGACATCATCGTGTTTCCCCACATGGTGGTGCCGCTGTTCGTGGGCCGGGAGAAGTCGATCGCCGCGTTGAAGGACGCCATGGCGCACAAGGCGCCGGACGACAAGGCGATCATCCTCCTGGCCGCGCAGAAGAAGGCGAAGACCAACGACCCCACGCCGGAGGACGTCTTCCACTTCGGCACGCTGGGGCACGTCATCCAGCTGCTCCCCCTGCCGGACGGCACGGTGAAGGTGCTGGTGGAGGGGGTCAAGCGCGCCCGCATCAAGCGCTTCCTCCCCAACGACGCCTTCTTCATGGTGGAGGTGGAGGAGGTCGAGGAGCAGGTGGACAAGTCGGTGGAGCTGGAGGCGCTGGTCCGCTCCGTCCACTCGGTGTTCGAAGCGTTCGTGAAGCTGAACAAGCGCATCCCGCCCGAGATGCTGATGCAGGTGGCCAGCATCGACGACCCGGCGCGCCTGGCGGACACCATCGTCGCCCACCTGTCGCTCAAGCTGAACGACAAGCAGCAGCTGCTGGAGACGGAGGCGCCGGCGAAGCGCCTGGAGAAGCTCTACGAGCTGATGCAGGGCGAGATCGAGATCCTCCAGGTCGAGAAGAAGATCCGCACCCGCGTCAAGAAGCAGATGGAGAAGACCCAGAAGGAGTACTACCTGAATGAGCAGATGCAGGCCATTCAGAAGGAGCTGGGCGAGCGGGACGAGTTCAAGAACGAGATCCAGGAGATCGAGGAGAAGCTCAAGACCAAGCGGATGAGCAAGGAGGCCACGCTCAAGGTCAAGAAGGAGCTGAAGAAGCTCCGGATGATGAGCCCGATGAGCGCGGAGGCCACGGTCGTCCGCAACTACATCGACTGGATCCTCTCGCTGCCCTGGTACGAGGAGACCAAGGACCGCCTGGACGTCAACGAAGCCGAGCGCGTCCTCAACGAGGACCACTACGGCCTGAAGAAGGCCAAGGAGCGCATCCTCGAGTACCTGGCGGTGCAGGCGCTGGTGCAGAAGCTGAAAGGGCCCATCCTGTGCTTCGTGGGCCCGCCGGGCGTGGGGAAGACCTCGC
>Ga0268264_10005081_pt1 | contig 11145 bp, 8 predicted proteins | sample KBSSwiS32_FD_190357 | JGI IMG/M metagenome (GOLD analysis project Ga0268264, IMG submission 190357) | Switchgrass rhizosphere microbial communities from Kellogg Biological Station, Michigan, USA - KBS Switchgrass S3-2 (SPAdes) (version 2) | ecosystem: Host-associated > Plants > Roots >... | reverse complement strand
TTTATTGTTCGGCCTGTAATTTTGCTGTAGCTGGCCGGCGCCATCTTTAAAACTGAACTAATAAACGAAGAAACATTCTGTACAAGCTCCCAGGATTTTAAAATTCGTTTACTTTTTCAATTTTTTTGGTTGTGGGCAATAGCAGCTTAGGCATCCAGGTGATGTTTATCGCGAGGTGTCGAGCGTCACTCACTTGTAGTATTACCTGTGTGCAACAAAGGAAGCACAACAGCTTTATTTTATTGATGTATAAACCTTTTATATGAAAAAAACAATACAGGAGTCTCTTAACGAACGGATACTGATAATTGATGGCGCAATGGGCACCATGATCCAGCGTTATAAACTCGAAGAAAAAGACTATCGCGGCGAAAGATTTGGAGACTGGCATACTGATGTAAAAGGGAATAATGATTTGCTAAGTATTACCCAACCACAAATTGTTGAAGCTATCCACACGCAATACCTCGAAGCGGGGGCGAACATAATTGAAACCAATACCTTCAGCAGTACCTCTATTGCGCAGGCAGATTATGATATGCAGTCTCTTGCTTACGACCTAAATGTTGCAGCAGCAGCCTGTGCACGAAATGCCGTTATGAAATTCTCAGCGTCCAGTAAAGTCTCGCGGCCTCCTGGCGGGGGCGATTTGGACGGTACTTTCGTCGCCGGCGCAATTGGTCCCTTAAACAAAACATTGAGTCTTTCCCCGGATGTCAATAATCCAGGTTATCGTGCCGTAACTTTTGATGAAGTTGCCAAAGCATATTATGAACAAATAAGAGGATTAGTTGATGGAGGAGTTGATATTCTCCTTGTTGAAACTATTTTTGATACACTTAACGCCAAGGCTGCGATTTATGCTATCAAGAAATATTTCAGGGACACTAAAAAGGAGGAGCTTCCTATCATGATTAGTGGCACTATCACCGATGCCAGCGGAAGAACTTTAAGCGGACAAACCCTGGAAGCTTTTTATATTTCTGTGTCACATGCAAATCCATTAAGTATAGGATTAAACTGTGCCCTGGGTGCTAAAGAAATGCGCCCCCATATTGAAGAACTTAGCGAAATAGCAAGTTGTTATACTTCAGCGTATCCCAATGCGGGCTTGCCGAATGCATTTGGTGAGTATGATGAACAGCCGCATGAAACCGCTCACATTATTGAAGAGTGGGCGCGTGAGGGGTTTGTAAATATTGTAGGCGGATGCTGTGGCACTACTCCTGATCATATCAAGCACATTGCAGATCAGGTTAAAAAGTATAAACCGAGAGAGTTGCCCGTATTGCAAAATGAACTGGTGTAGCCACAAGTTTAATTATTGAGAACTTATCGTGAAAACGACTTGTATTTGTAATATTTTTAATAGAAGACGCCATAAAGGGGACAGTACTCTTATTCATAGTGATACTTTTATGTCTTTGTCTGTGTGCCGTCGGTCAGGTTCGTGTTAATTTAAATTATGGAAACAATTATACAACCATATTTACGCCTTTCGGGTTTAGAACCTTTGGTTGTTCGCCCTGAAACTAATTTTGTGAATGTGGGTGAGCGCACTAATGTTACCGGTTCTAAAAAATTTGCCCGTCTGATAAGGGAGGGAAATTATGAAGAGGCATTGTCTGTTGCAAGGCAACAGGTAGAAAGCGGGGCACAGATTCTGGATGTAAATATGGACGATGCATTGCTGGATGGTGAAAAAGCAATGACTACTTTTTTAAACCTGCTGCAGGCAGAGCCGGATATTGCTAAAATTCCCGTGATGATTGACTCATCGAAATTCAACATTATAGAAGCGGGATTAAAATGTGTGCAGGGAAAATGTATTGTCAATTCTATCTCCATGAAAGAAGGAGAAGAAAAGTTTTTGGAGCAGGCATTTATTTGTAAAAGCTTTGGCGCATCTGTAATTGTTATGGCCTTTGATGAAAAAGGGCAGGCGGATACAAAAGAGCGCAAGGTTGAAATTTGCGAGCGTGCTTATAGCCTCCTTACGACGAAAGCCGGCTACCATCCTGAAGACATCATATTTGACCCTAATATCTTCGCAATAGCCACTGGCATCGAAGAACACAATAATTACGGCGTTGATTTTATCGAAGCTACGCATGAAATTAAAAAACGCATGCCTCTTACAAAAGTGAGTGGTGGTGTAAGTAATGTTTCCTTTTCGTTTCGTGGTAACGATACAGTTAGGGATGCGATGCATGCTGTTTTTTTATACCATGCCATCCAGGCGGGAATGGATATGGGCATTGTAAATGCCGGCCAGTTACAGGTTTATGAAGAAATTGAACCAGCGCTAAAGCAACTTTGCGAAGATGTAATTTTAAACAGGAACGCTGATGCAACAGATAAGCTGCTGGCTTTCGCAGAAACTGTTAAAGCCAAAGGAAAGTCTGTTGTACAGGATGAAGCCTGGCGAGCCGACGCGGTTGAAAAGCGTTTAAGCCATGCGTTAGTAAATGGTATTACGGATTATATTGATGCAGATACTGAAGAGGCAAGGTTGAAATATCCAAAGCCACTTGATGTAATAGAGGGGCCGCTTATGGATGGAATGAACATCGTTGGAGATTTATTTGGAAGTGGAAAAATGTTTTTGCCACAGGTGGTAAAAAGCGCACGGGTAATGAAAAAAAGTGTTGCCTGGCTTTTTCCTTTTATTGAAGCAGAGAAAGAAGAGAGAAGACTTTCTCATATAGCTGCGGGAACTAAAAACGAGGAAGGAGCAGGTCCTGCAAAAATATTAATGGCAACTGTAAAAGGGGATGTGCACGACATTGGCAAAAATATAGTAGGAGTAGTACTTGGCTGCAACGGTTATGAAGTTATCGATATGGGTGTAATGGTACCGGCAGATAAAATTTTACAGGCGGCCAAAGAAAACAATGTGTCTATTATCGGGCTCAGTGGATTAATAACTCCTTCACTTGATGAAATGGTTCACATTGCAAAAGAAATGAAGCGACGAAACTTTTCAATTCCATTAATGATCGGAGGGGCAACTACTTCACGCATGCATACTGCTGTGCGAATTGCACCTGAGTATGATAATGGCATTGTGCATGTGCTCGATGCCTCACGAAGCGTAACAGTCGCGGGTAGCCTGCTTAACAAAGACACCAGGTCTGCCTTTTTAAACGAGATAAAAAAAGAGTATGACAAATTAAAAACAGACTTTGGTAACAAACGCTCTGCAAAAAGTCTTCTCACTTTTGAGGAAGCACAAAAAAATAAATTTAAGATTGATTGGGAAAACTTCAACCCGGTGAAACCTTCATTTACCGGAACAAAGGTTTTTAAAAGTTACTCCCTCAGTGAAATCAGTAGTTATATAGACTGGCAGCCTTTTTTCATAGCCTGGGAAATGCACGGAAAATTTCCACAGATTTTAAAAGATGAAAAAATAGGGAAAGAGGCGACTGCACTTTACGATGATGCCCAAAAACTTTTGAAAAAAATTATAGATGAGAAATGGTTGTTTGCAAATGGTGTTATTGGTTTTTGGGAAGCTGCTACAATATCGCCCGATACAATAGAAGTGAAGTTTAAAAATGAAGAAATAAAATTAGAATGTCTGCGGCAGCAAATTAAAAAGGCACCGGGGCAATTAAATTTATCACTGGCTGACTTTATAAAACCAGGAGGCCCATCCCCACGGATCCCTGAGCAGAGCGAAGGTTCCACTGAAGCCCCTTCCCGAGGTATTAAAAGCAGCATCGACCTAAGTTCCCCCTTCGGGGGACAGGGGGCCGGACCCGACCATATTGGCGCCTTTGCTGTCACCATTCATGGGATTGAGCCACACATTAAAAAGTTTGAGGAGGAACTGGACGATTATAATAAGATAATTTTGCAGGCCCTTGCCGATAGGCTGGCAGAGGCCTTTGCAGAATTGCTGCATGAGAGAACCAGGAAAGAATTTTGGGGTTACGCCAGTGAAGAACATCTTTCAACCCGGGAATTAATTGAAGAAAAATATTTAGGCATACGCCCTGCGCCCGGTTATCCTGCCTGCCCTGATCATACTGAGAAATATAAATTATTTGAATTACTCAATGTTACAGAAGATGCCGGCATTATCTTAACTGAATCGCTTGCCATGTATCCTGCATCGTCAGTTTGCGGTTGGTATTTTGCGCATCCTGAAAGTAAATATTTTGGAGTGGGGAAAATTGCAAAAGACCAGGTAACAGATTACGCAAAAAGAAAAAACATGCCTTCGGAGGAGATAGAAAAGTGGCTGAGTCCCCAGTTGATTATGATGCCTGATGCCTTTCTATTCATGATTGATCGGCCTTAAACCATTCTTTTCTGTTACGATTTGAAATTATTTCTCATATAATTCAATAGGCAAATTATCAGGGTCAGCAATAAATGTAAAACGTTTATTAGTCGTTTCATCTATTCTTATTGGCTCAGCATGAACACTCCTTTTCTTTAATAATTCTATAATATCATCTAAATTGTCAACTTCAAATGCAAGATGCCTCAATCCTGCAGCCTCCGGGCGCGATGGCCTTTGCGGCGGGTTGGGAAACGAAAAAAGTTCAACAATATATTCTCCTTTAAGAGAAAGGTCTAGTTTAAAAGATTGCCGTTCCTGCCTGTAAATTTCCCTGATTATTTTAAGGCCTAAAGTTTCGGTATAAAAAACCTTTGATCTTCCATAATCTGAACAAATTATAGAAATATGATGGATACGGTTTAACATACGTTTTATGACGCTTTATAATTTAGCATCAAATTTTTATTTTAACCTTTAATATATATATCTCTTAACATTGATTATCTCCCATAACTACACAGGACATTTGGATCACTTTGCAAAAAATGAACAAGTGGCGGTAATACTTTTTTAAGAAAACTATTTTTTCAAAAAGGCTAATTGCCCTAAATGATAAACAAGATGATTTGTCCTGTTTAGCAGCACATTTAATTTATTCCTATGAGGTTCTTTTCCGAAATCTTCCTCGCTGACAGACGTGTGTTTTTGAAACCATTCATCAAATGTAAGTTGATTAAAATGCAGTGATAATTTGCTATTTACTACAGACCAATAATTTCGTATATCTTTTGTTATAGGTTTTTCAATTCCTGACTTATCAGGATTTTTTATAAATATATCCTCCAATTGAGGATAAAATTTTTCGCCAAAACCTAATAACGGAAACAAGGCATCGTGTACTGCCGTGAGATGACCTAATAAATAAGTTCCACTGTTTCTTCCCGGGGCAACTTCTTCCTGTAATTGTTCATCTGAAAGTGAATCAAACAACTGACTGGCCCTATTAATATTCGTGTTCCAGGGGTCGAGTGCCATTTTTATAATTATTTTTTGTTGATCTGTCATTGATTTTTTTTTGCAAAAATAACAACTCTCATATGAATTGCGTGTTTGAAGCTTGTCCTGCAATCGCATCTCTTGATTTATTAAGGCATACCGCATATGGGAGTCTATTCACCAGCTGAGGACAGAGCATGTAGATTAATTGTTATGATTTAATATTTTGAATTTCAAATTCTAACAGTACTACCCGGTTATTTCTTTGCTGGATGGGTAATTCCTCTGAATTGGGTGTAGTGAAGTTCGCAACTATTTTGAAGCCAAAACTTTTATAATATTCTACAAGGGTTGGATTGTCTGCCCACGTGTCCATTCTAAGATGAGGTAATTCTTTTTTAATGGCGTGGTCAACACACCAGTTCAAAATTTTTCCAAACTGTTTCTGCCCCTTATAAGAAGGATTAACAGCAATTCTATGCAGATAAAGCGAATCTCCCTTCTCTTTCTCTCTCCAGATTATTTTATCTGAATAGCAAATGCTAAAAATGCAGGCAATCTTATCATCAATGACGATTTTGTATTGAAGTTTATTTTCAATGTCCTTTGTCAGGACTTCTTTATCATAGCCAACCCAAACCGGGTATCCTTTTCTTTTTTGGTAGGAAATCGCTTCATCAAACAGACTGTAAATAAAACCCAGGTCCTTTATTTCTGTATTTACTATATTGTACGGTCCCATTTCCTGGTATATTCTATTTGAACAGTCATTTGCTGAAAATAATTAATAATGCTAACTTTTGGTAAAGATTTAAATTATGAATACCAGGGCAGATACTTTCAAAAAAACTTTTCCGATATATAAGGATATTTTTCAACCGGGTTCGGATGAAGAGAAAACTATATTCAACAATATTCAGCAAAGGTTCAGGCAGCAGTTTGAAAAAATATTTCCCGATAAGCTGGCGCCAAGAACAGTAGTGATTATCCCGTCACTTTCAATGGATGAAGAAATTTTATCTAAAATAACGGGCCATATTTTTTACGAAGAAAGGTTGCTTTGCCTGCTGATGTTGTTGCGCATGCCTCTTACGAAGATTATCTATGTAACCAGCGTACCCATTGATCACGTTATAATCGATTATTACCTGCACCTTTTACCGGGTATAACGGGTAACCATGCAAGGCAAAGGTTAACTATGCTTAGTTGTTACGATGCATCATCGAAGCCACTCACTAAAAAAATATTAGAGCGGCCCAGGCTTATTCATCGGATCAGGCAAAACATTGCAGATGATAGTGCTGCACATCTTACCTGTTTTAATATTACAAGCCTTGAAAAAACATTGGCAGTTCAATTGGGTATCCCTTTGTTTGGCACTGATCCGGACTTGTTTTATGAAGGAACTAAATCGGGCGGCAGAAAAATTTTCAAAGCGGCCGGAGTGCACTTGCCTGATGGCTTCGGGGATTTAAAAACAAGGCAGGATGTTGTAAAGGCGCTTATAGCGCTTAAAAAAAACAATCCAGGTTTACGAAAAGCTGTAATTAAGATGAATGAGGGATTTAGTGGGGAAGGGAATGCCATCTACTATTACCCCGACTTTTCTACTAATGGTGAAAGGGAAAAAAATATTGATGAAAGCATGTCTCTTCAGCTTAGGATATCAGCCAAAGACTTAAGTGAAAAACTATTTTTTGAAAAAATTTATGAAATGGGTGGCATCGCCGAAGAATTTATTGATGCCGATATAAAAACATCGCCTTCAGTGCAATGCCTCATTGATCCTTTAAGCCAGGTTGAAGTGCTTAGCACACACGATCAGTTATTGGGGGGTGAAGATGGACAGATATTTCTGGGAGCAAGCTTTCCCGCCAATAGTGAGTATAATATTTCGCTTGCCTCTGAAGGCAAAAAGATAGCCCGGGAGCTGGCTAAAAAAGGGGCGCTTGGCCGTTTCGCTATTGATTTTATTTCTATAAAGCAAAATAATGAATGGATCCATTATGCTATTGAAATTAACCTCCGCAAAGGAGGAACTACCCACCCCTTCTTTATGTTACAATTTTTGACTGATGGCCTGTATAATGCAGAAAAGGGAGAATATTTAACTGCGAGCGGTAATAGAAGATTTTATTTTTCAACCGATAATGTAAACAAAGAATGTTACAAGGGGTTGACTCCTCATGATTTGATTGACATAGCTATTTTCCATTCACTGATGTACGATGGAGCATCCCAGCAAGGTGTGATGTTTCATCTTGTAGGAGCACTTTCGCAATATGGCAAACTAGGACTGGTATGTATAGGAGATACTCCGGAAAAAGCTAAAGACTACTACGATAAGGTAATTTATGTATTGGATAATGAATGTATGGAGTAAATAGTTTAAGTTTTTTCTTTTACAGTGATATTGGATAATAAAATAGCTATATTGAATTAAATAATCTTTATGAAATTTTGTAGTTACCTAACAGCTGGTTTTTATTTTATTTTATTTAGTAATGCAACTTGTAATCATGCTGTTGGAACAAATGGAAGAATTTGTAAAGGCAACTATTGCCTCGATATAAAAAACTTTGCAGATAGCCTGAAGAATGCGCTGGATGGTAAAGTGGTGAAATATGCATTTGTTATTCGTTATCAATTGGCGCAGGAATCACGGGCAGGAGGTACACTGCGTGAAAACGCCACTTTACCGGATAGTTTTACAATTTACACCCGGTATAATCCTGCAAGTGTTACTAAAACTATCACTGCAGTTGCTGTTTTGCAATTACTGGAAAAGAAACATCTGGGCATCCAGGATAAAATATGGCCATACCTTCCTCCATCCTGGAATATTCCCGTAAGCATAAAAGATATTACATTCAGACAAATACTAACGCACCAGGGTGGTATCCGGTACGATGTATATCCACCGGATTATATGGCTGTTAAGACGGCTATTGAAAAAGGAATTAACCCGGGTGATACATTAGTTGGGCAATATAATAATATGAATTATGCGATTTGCAGAATTCTATTCGATTACCTGGATGGCTATGATTCGAATTCCTATAGTGACCAGGCAGTTGGCACGAGTCAATATTTTATCAGCCACCTTCAAAAAAATATTTTTGATACACTGGGTTTTAAAAATGTACAATTTAAACCTGACTTATCTAGCCAATTATTATTGTATCCTTACCCGGTTAACGGTAATCCCGGAACTGATTACGGCGATTGGAGTTTGTATCCCGGCAGCGCAGGCGTTCATATATCTACCTGGGAGTTAGCTACTTTCATATATTACCTGCGTTACACAACCTCTTTACTTTCAGAGAATATGAAGACTCAAATGTTTACGGGATTACTGGGATGGGATGTCAGGACCCAGGTAAACGGCGATGAATATATATTTAAGAATGGATATTTTCCAACACCTCCGTTCTCTACGGCAATTGTAGATTTTACAAACGGACTACAGGTAACTATAATCAGCAATGGCAATATGAACAGCGTAGATGCCGTCAATAAGGCATATACAAAATCATGGGTGAAAAGTAATTAGCCGTTATTATTTTTGTTCCGACGTCTCCCCAAATCAATTTGTATAGCATATAGCAGAGAGACTTTGTGGAAAAGTTCCGGCGGTTGAGAACAGACGAGGGATTAGTAGTTTAATTTTTAACCGGCAAGTAGCTATACTTCTTTCCATACTCCATCATCTGCTCATAAAAGCTTTGAGGATATTCAAGTTTTACATCGGTTATTTTATCACCATCCATTGCAGCAACAAGGCGAGGCTGAATAAAGCCCTTGTAAGGTTTTATATTTAGTAGTTTATATCTCTTTAATATTTCTTTATGTAAGACAGGATCAACCTTTACTCCGTAAGCCTCTACCAGGTTTTTTCCCGCGTTAAAATCACCTTCGGATTTAATACGTTGTATCTCCCGCAATAGTTGACCAAAAAGATCGCGTAGTTTATTATAATCGTTGATACGCACATATGTCTTTCCATTGTTCTTTACAAATTCAACCACATTATCCTTCTTTCCCTTTTCGTAAGCCCATCGTGCAACAGTTTGCCTGTTACGCATATGTGCCTCTTCCAGTTGCTCACCAGGCTTTAATCTTGTAAGCTGTGTCATTAATCCATTCATCATATAATTATCATAGCCTGCCATGCCAACTTCAAGGGAAGGCATTACACCGATGTCTATTAATTTTTTATCCAGCACATAATACAAGCCCACAAGGTCGGCACGCGCCTCTTCTAAAGCTGATGCATAATTCTTCAAAGTTTTATCAGGTGTTTCTATTCCCGGGTTTATTTGCCCTGAAGCATGCCCTATACATTCATGCATGTCAGTATGCAGATCCTCAGCAAGGTCGCCCCATTTCTTTGCCCGCTGTTTTATAGTATCATTCAATGCAAACTCGTCAATCAAACCACCTTTTGCAGCTGCTACATTATATGAATAAATTATATTACTGAGCGACACAGATTTTGAACCGTGCTCTTTTCTTATCCATTCATTGTTCGGCAGGTTAATTCCTATCGGGGTGGTGGGCGCAGCATCGCCGGCTTCAACAATTACAGTGATGGCTTTTGCAGTTATGCCTTTTACATTTTTCTTTTTGTGCTCCGGCATCAGCGGAGAATTATCTTCAAACCATTGCGCATTCGAAGCAATCTTCTGTATCCTTTTAGTAGACTCCATGTCCTTCATTGATACCACACTTTCCCAGCTTCCCTTCTTCCCGGCCGGGTCAAGATATACTTCAATAAACCCATTCACTGCATCAAGCCTGCTGTTAATATCAGCAACCCAGGCAATGTTATATTCGTCAAATGTGGCAAGATCGCCGGTTTTGTAATATTTTATAAGAAGCTCAAGAGCTTTCTTCTGTTGAGCATTCTCTGCAACAGTAACAGCTTTGTCGAGCCAGCCAACAATTTTTTCTATGGCTGCAGAGTACATGCCACCAACCTTCCACACTTTCTCAACAATTTTACCACTATCTTTTATCAGCTTACTGTTCAATCCCCACGGAGGAACATTACCTTTTGTGTCAAATTTGCTGTAAAAATCTTCTGCTTCTTTTTGCGTAACTCCCTCGTAAAAATTTACCGATGATCTGGCAATATTATCAATGTTGGCCCTTAAGTCCACCAATTTAGGTTCTACATTAATATCGTAAATAATAGGCTTGATCCGCTTTAAAAAAGCGGCAACACTTTCACCGGGATCTTTTGGCAGAAGAGAAGAATCACACGCCTTAATAACACCTGAAAAATATTCGAACGAACATCCAGGTATAAACTTTTCGCTGCTGTAATGATGATGGTTGCCATCGCTGAACCAAGCCCTTCCACAATATTCTTCAAACCTTTTCCAATCGGAAACCGATTTATCACCCGTATAACTTCCATAAGCAGCCTCTAATGTTTTGCGAATCAGAATGCCATACTTACTTTTTTGATCATAAATAATATCACGGCCGCTGAGCGCCGCTTCATATAAGTAATAAGCCAGCAGTTTTTGCTGATGACTCAGCTGGCTGAAACCTGGTACCTGGTACCGAAGTACCTGAAGATCTGCAAAAGATTCTGCCTCCACTTTAAATGTAGTATCGTAAGTAGCAGCAGCCGTATCCGTAATACGGGCGCTGTCGCTTGTGACGGCTGACGTCGTATTGCTGTTATTATTGCAGGACGTTATCACTGATAACATTGCCAGGGAATAAACAAAAAAGCCTGTTCTATATTTCATAGTAAAATTTTGTGACAATAATTTAATGTTAAGGTGACGGATTCCCATAAGTGGTCACCTTTAATTTTCTTCTTGTGGGTGCACCATTTTTT
>Ga0268264_10005080_pt1 | contig 11145 bp, 11 predicted proteins | sample KBSSwiS32_FD_190357 | JGI IMG/M metagenome (GOLD analysis project Ga0268264, IMG submission 190357) | Switchgrass rhizosphere microbial communities from Kellogg Biological Station, Michigan, USA - KBS Switchgrass S3-2 (SPAdes) (version 2) | ecosystem: Host-associated > Plants > Roots >... | reverse complement strand
TTACCGGCAAAGGCGGTCGGGCCGCCAGTTTCGACATCGGCGAACGTGCCGAACTGGATGGACTGGCCGATATCATCGGCCATACTGCGCGTAATGTCCTGGACCCGGCTCATCGTCACCCCCTTATAGAACATGCGCCCTACCTGGATGACGGCGGTCGAAATCAAGAGTAAGACCAGACCGAAGACGGCGGTGGCAATCATCAGCTCGACGATAGTAAACCCACTTTGTGAGGCCGATCGGCGGCACGTTAGGCTTAGGTGTTTCATAGGCTACGATATACCAAGTTGATTTGATCACGGGCGCCCCCACCCACTTGGTCCCAGTGGGCCGAGAAGTGATACAGGCGCGGGTCGGCCCCATCGCGGTAAATAGCCAGGTGATAGAAGTCCTCCTGGACGCACTGGTCGGGGTAGCCGTTAAAGTCGTCAACGTCAACCGTGGCCGCGGTCGGTGGCGTAGTGCCGGTAAAGCCGGTAACGGGGTTGGGCGGCGATCCGTCGATACAAAACGTGTTGGCAGGCAGCGTTACGCCGGATTCATCAAGGAAGCGTAGGCTTTCGACCTGCCCCTGGAGCAACTTGAGCGCTTCAGTGCGCTCCTGGATGTCGCGCGCCTGCTTAAGACCGCGGTTCATGGTGGCGTATGCAATGCCCAGCACGCTGCTGACGATGGCAATAGCGATCAACACCTCGATGATGGTGTCGCCAGCCTGCCCTAGATTACGGTTTACACGCATCGCTCACCGCCTCGTCTATTAATACCTCGGTACCCGTTTGACTATCGTGCGTGCCTAAATCAATCTCGCCGATTTGCCGGTTGGCACCTGTTACGCAGATCTTCACACCCTCTTGTTCGACTTTGTAGAGAGTGGGGCGCTCAATGTCACCGACGACAGAGTTAGGTGAATCGGTCATCCGGCTATTCTTGATGGAATAAAGCACCACGCCACGACTGCCGGTAACCGGGCTGCTAGCGCCGACACCGCCGCCCAGTTCACTGATAAAGGCGAACGTGCCGATGGGGTTGTTGCTGTCGGCCTCTTTGATGGCCGTCACCTTCATCCCCCACTTATTCTGGTACGTGTTGGTAACGTCAGGTGAGTTGCCGCTGCTGTATTGGGAAACTGCCACCGGCTTGGCGTCATCAATCGTGACCACATCATCGGTGCTCGAGCCGATGTACTGCTTGCCGACCACGGTATATGTGTCCAACTGATCACCATCGGAGTGGACCGCCTTGCCTAAGAAGATACAGCCTTCGTTGGCACCTTCGCTAGCGACCGGCGACGTTACCTTTACCTGACCACTGCCGTTGGCTTTACAAGTGAAGCCGGTCACATAAAACCCGGTCGAAACTTCGTTGGCGACGGTCTGAAGCTTGGATTCGAAGTCACGCATCGACTGGCTGAACTCGGTCCGACCCTGTTTGCCGTTGAATAAGATGGCGGCACTGACGAACAAAGCCCCAGTAACAGCCAGCACGACCAGGACCTCAATAATCGTATAGCCTCCAGCGGAGCGCATCATGTCCACAGTATAGCATAAGCGTTTCAGGGGTGGTTAAGGGTTTTGCACAGGATTTTACAGATGTAAACAACGCCCATGACCGCCAGCGGTCAATAGTCTAGTAGCCGGGCAGGAATTTATGCCGGTACCAGAGGATCATGCTGGCCCCGAACAGCTTGACGATGATGGCCGCCACGATCAGGAACGGCCCGAACGGAATCCGGCTGGTAACCGTCACCTTTCTCGTAATCATCCCTGGTACCACCGCCAAAACACCTAAAATTGAGGCGATGAACAGCACCAGGAAGCCCTGCAGCAGACCGCTTAATAATAAGCCGATGATGATGCCCAGTTTGACGTCGCCGCCTCCGATCCACTTGCCGTCCGACAGCTGGAATAACAAATAGAATACGCCGGCCGTCACCGACATCGCCAAGCCGGCCTGGCTTATCACCGTAAAACCGCCGCCGAACACCGTGGCGTTGACCAACACTGCCGCCCCGGCGATGGCAATCAAGGGGTAGATGATGCGGTTGGGCAGCAGCATCCATCTGAGGTCGTAAATCAGCAGCGCCACGAAACCGACCAGCACCACCAGCCAGATGATGAAGTTGAACGTGCCATGGGCGTCAAACGGCAGCGGCCACCAGATATACGAGGCTACGAACAGGACCGCCGTGCCGATTTCAGCTAGCGGCGTGTCATCGATGGGTTTATGGCAATAGCGGCACTTACCGCGCAGCTCCAGCCAGCTCAGGACCGGTACGAGGTCCTTGGCGGCCAGTTCGTGGTGGCAATGCACGCACATCGACCGCCCCTTGGTGATGGAATAACGCTTATCGCCCCGCTTCTTCTTGCTGGTCGCCTGTTCGTGCAGCCGCCAGACCAGCGCATTGGTAAAACTACCGAAGGCCAGCCCCAACACCACCAGTATCAGGATAATCATAAGTTAAATCGTACCATATCAACAGTAAAACAGGCCCCCGGATGGGAGCCTGTTCTCTAGCGTTGCTATTGTCGGCCTATGAGCCGGATTCGACACACTGCGTGTCATCGCTGCCACCGGTTTCAACCCGGTACATGGCAACCATGCTGCGGGATGAACCACCGGTGCGGGTACCCGTCTTCGGGTCCTGACACTTGGCATTCGTGAACATGATGATCGTGTCCAGATTCCCTGTTGCAGGAGCGGCGATGGTAGTAGTGGTGTCGTTGTAGAAGACGACCTTGTCAGCGTCCATCGTACCGACCTTGGCGTTCTTCACGAAGCCGGTCGTGGCGTTGTTACACTGGCCGGTACCGGTACCAGCGGCACATGACACCGGGAACTTCCCGCCGTTGTTGTTGGTGTACTCGCTCATGGCACCCAATACTGATGCGACATCGTTCTTACGGCCGGTGTTGCGGGCGTTACGCTGTAATGCCGGCACCGCCAAGAAGACAATCAATAGGATCAGACCAGCGATGGCCAGTACGATCAGGACTTCGATGATGGTGAAGCCTTCTGACTGTTTCCTTAGGTTTTTGAGTTTACTGACCATTGCAAATGCCCCCTTTGCGTAATGTTGTTTATGCTTATGCCCATATAGTACGGTGGAGGCTCGAGAAAATCAAGCCTGTTATCCCCAACCCTTACCCCTGATGATGATTAACGAACGATGGTTTGGCCAGCCAAACCGTAGATCGGCAGCAGGATAGCGGCCACCAATATGAAGGCTACGACGCCGAGGATGACCATCATCACCGGCTCGATGATGGTAGAGATGGTCTTGATCTGGTTATCGACTTCTTTTTCGTAATATTCGGCGATTTTGCCGAGCATTTCTTCGATAGCGCCGGATTGCTCACCGATGCGCAGCATGTTCGGCACCAGCGACAGGAAGTTCGGGTCCTTTTCGATGGCGGCCGACAGCGCCTTACCGCCCTTTACCTTCTCCATGGCCTGGTGCAGCGACTTTTCGATATGGACGTTGTTAACAGCTTCGGCGGTGATGTCCAACACCTGTAACAGCGGTACGCCGCTGGCCACCAGTGTTGAGCCGGTACGTGCGAAGCGCGCCATGTATAGCTTCATGAACAACGGCCCGATCGGCCAGGCGCGCATCTTCAACTTGTCGATAACCTCTTTACCAGGGCCGGTACGGGCCCAGCGGGTCGTCAGGAACGCGCCCACGACTAAGGCGATCAGGACAACCCACCAGTATTTGATGGTAAAGTGCGACACCCACAACAGAACCTTGGTCAGGACCGGAAGGTTCGAACCCGGGATGCCATCATATATGTCCTGCACCTGGGGTAACACCTTGACCACCATAAAACCGATGACACCGACCATAACCAGCAGAACGATAATCGGATAGGCCATGGCGCCGCGTACCTTGCTCATGATTTCGGCATCTTTTTCCTGCTGGTCGGCGATACGCTCCAAGGCCTTATCAAGGGTACCGGACGTCTCACCGGCGGCGATCAGCGCCACGAAGACACGGCTGAAGGCTCGCGGGTGGCGCCCTAAAGCCACGGACAGCGCCGTACCGGCTTCGACATCACCGATAATCTGATTGATGATGATCTTGAGCGGTTTGCTTTCGGTCTGGTCGCCGACGCTTCTTAAAGACTGCACCAGGGGTAGGCCAGCGTTAATCAGGGTGGACAGCTGGCGCGCGAACAGGATGCGATCCTTGGTACGGACGCGATTAGTAATACGGCTGATCGGGTTAAAGCTGGTGCCGTCTTTGAGCTTGATATCGACAGGGGTCAGACCTTCCTGTCGAAGCAGTTTGGCGGCTGCTTGTTCGTCGTCAGCCTCGACCTCCGAGGAAACTTTCTCGCCGGTCTTGGCGTCGCGTGCGGTATAGCGGAATGTCAACATGTAGTACTCATTAACCTCTCATTAGACGGTCCAGTTCGTCCAGGTCGACCGCGAAGTTACGTGCCTCGTCGTAAGTGATAGTGCCGTTGTGAATCAGGTTCACCAGCGTCTTATCCATAGACTGCATACCGAATTCCGCACCGGTCTGAATAACAGCGTCCAGCTGGTGGGCCTTGCCTTCGCGGATGATGTTGCGCACCGCTGGGGTGGCAATCATGATTTCGGCCGAAGCGATGCGGCCGCCCCCGATGGTCGGAATCAGTCGCTGGCTACAGATGGCCATCAGGATGTTACTGAGCTGGGCGCGAATCTGGGGCTGCTGGTGCGGCGGGAAGACGTCAATCATGCGGTCGATTGATTGGGCGGCGCTGTTGGTGTGCAGCGTGGCGAACACGAGGTGGCCGGTTTCGGCGATGGTGATGGCGGCAGCGATGGTCTCGAGGTCGCGCATCTCACCGATGAGCACCACGTCCGGATCCTCGCGCAGGGCGCTCCGCAGGGCGGCCGAGAAGCTGTAGGTGTCGTAGTGGACTTCCCTCTGTACGATGACGGAGTGCTTGGATTTGTGGGTATATTCGATCGGGTCCTCAATAGTGATGATATGGCGCGACTGCTCCATATTGATCTTATGGATGAGCGCCGCCAGGCTGGTGGACTTACCGGAGCCGGTCGGGCCGGTCACCAGCACCAGACCGCGCGGGTAGTCGGCGAACTTGGCGACGATGGGCGGCAGGCCGAGTTGCTCGATGTTGAGAATCTCGTTGGGGATGAGGCGCAGCGCCGCGGCCAGGTTGCCGCGCTCGTGGAAGGCGTTGACGCGGAAACGACCCAGATCACCGAAGGCAAAGCTGAAGTCGAACTCCTTATCTTTCAATAAAATCTGTTTTTGGTCGTCGTCCAGGATGGCGAAAATCAATAATTCGACGGTTTCTTCGGTCAGGGCGTCGGCACCACCGACAGCAATAAGCGCGCCATCGACGCGTAACATCGGTGGCAAACCCACCTGCAGGTGCAGGTCCGAAGCTTTCTTCTTGATAACTTCTTCGAGCAGGATTTCGATTCGCGGTTGTCCAGCTGCCACCCTATTATCCCCCTTACGCTGTCTCGTCTGATGCGACGCGGTTAACTTCACTTAAGCTCGTCTTGCCGGCCAAAGCCTTCAAGTAGCCGTCCTGCTGCATCGTAATCATGCCATTGGCTTGGGCAGCCTTTTGAATCTCGCTGCTTGTTGCCCGCTTCATGATCAGATCCTGGATGCTATCGTTGATATCGAAGACCTCATAGAGTCCCATGCGGCCGTGATATCCACCGGGCGCCTCAGGCGATTCCTTGCCCTTGAACAAAGTATAAGCGTTTTGGTCCCTCAGGGGCAAGGTTTCGTAGCCGAGATCGTTGGCAACCTGTTTAACATTTTCTTCCTTATCTGGGAGCAATTCCCCTATCGAGGCCATGATTGCCGCCGTTTCGGCGTGGTCGGACTGATACGGTTGCGGTTCGCTGATGCAGCGCACCAGGCGCTGGCCGATAACGGTGCGCACGGTGCTGGCAATCAGGAACGGCTCGATTTCCATCTCCAGGAGGCGCGGCAGGATACCGGCGGCCGAACTGGTGTGCAGGGTGCTGAACACCAGGTGTCCGGTCAGCGCTGCCTGGACCGCCAGATTGGCGGTTTCCTTGTCGCGGATTTCCCCGACCATCACCACATTCGGGTCCTGGCGCAAAATAGAGCGCAGACCGGTGGCAAACGTCAGCCCGACGTCGGCATTGACCTGGATCTGGTTGATGCCATCCATCTTGTATTCGACCGGGTCCTCAAGGGTGACGATGTTGATGGTGTCGTTCTTGATTTCCTGGATCAGGGCGTACAGGCTGGTCGATTTACCGGAACCGGTCGGACCGGAGGTCAAAATCATGCCGTTGGGGTGTTCTATCCCTTTCCTGATGGTGCGCAGGGCGCGGCCATAGTAGCCCATGTCCTGGAGCTTGAGGCTGGTGCCGGACTTATCCAGCAGACGGATGACGACTTGCTCACCCCACACTACCGGAGATATCGCGATACGGAGGTCGATCTCCTTGCTGCCCACCTTGACGGTAAACTGGCCGTCCTGCGGTATGCGGTGCTCGTCGATCTTCAGATTGCTAAGGATTTTGATGCGGCTGACCAGCGCCGGTTCAGTCGATTTAGGCAGGCGCATGATTTCGCGTAACACGCCGTCGATACGGCAACGGATACGGAATTCCTTCTCGAGTGGCTCCATATGGATGTCGCTGGCACGATTGTTGGCGGCGAACTCCAGGATGGCGCTCAGAGCCTTACTGATGGGCGAATCCTGTACGATAGTACGGATATTCTTATCTTTGTCTTTATCCTTGCTCTTGCCGGTAATAATGCTGATATTGGCATCTTCGGGCGCTTCTTCCGGTTCTTCCTCTTTGTCCATCACCCCAGCGACACCTTTTGACAGTGAGCTCTGATACTGCTTGAGGACACTTCGCAGACCTTCTTCGCTGGCGGTATACACCTTTAATGGACGTCCGACCTTGTTGGCCAGGAAGTCCACCGCCTGGACGTTGTCAGCGTCGAGCATGGCGATGACCAGCCGGTGCTGCATTTCGCCGAGGGGGACGGCCATATAGCGCTCAGCGATCTCCTGCGGCAGCAGTTCGAGTGTCTTGGGGTCGATGGTGGCGTTGCTGAGGTTGACGTACGGCACCTTGGTCACCTGTGCCACCGTCTTGGTCAAATCTTCGTTGCTGATGTGACCCTCATTAACTAACAGGCCAAGAAACGGCTGGTGCTTCTTTTCGGAAATGCTCCGCACTTCGTCGACGACGTCTTGCGTCAACGTACCGGATTTTACCAGTTCTTCTTCGACCTGTTTTTGGGTGGTCGCCGATAGGACACTCACCGAGGAGACCCTCCTATTGCCCGTTAAACGGTTTGGCGTTGTTGGTGTCGCCGATCTGGATCAACTGGGTCGGATCAAGCGCATTGGAATTGAAATATTTGTTATCCGGCGTCGGGAAGTCAGCCGAAATCGGTTCGACTACTTCTACCTTGGTCTGGCGGTTCTTGGGGGCGGTAATCAAGGCATTTGAGATGAACAGCGAGGCGATGATACTGATGAACACCACGACGACAATCAAAGCGAGGTCTTTCTGTTTCATTTCACTACCTTCGTCGTTATCTGCACCGTCTTCTCAGGCTGGTAATACGTTTCGGCCTGGACGTCGATACGGATGTTAGCGTCATTGCCGCTCAAGTTGACGGTCTTGATGGTGAACGGCCTGATAGATCTGTCGAGGTCAGCGACCAGCTTCTGGACTGATTGATAGCTGGCAGTCGCGGTGACGGCGAACGGAATCGGCACGGGCGCCGCGGCGCCGCCGGCAACCAACTGGTTGGCCTCGTCGTCGGTACCGGTAATCGATTCGATGTGATAGCCGCCGGCGATCAGGATTTTCTCCAGGCTGGACGTCAACGCCGGGAAGTCATACTTGCTGGGCAATGCGTCCAGGACGATCTTGGCATTATTGTCGGTAGTGCCAAGCAACGACGGCGCGGCATTGAATGTCTTGTAGGTTGTGACAAGTGTCTTGGCGTTGTCGATGTTGGTCTTGAGCGTCTTGACGGCTTTCTCCTTGCCGGTGATGACACGGTTCTGATACGACATCTGGCTATACAGCGCTTTGAGCGAAATCAGGCTGAAGACGGTGATGAAGGATGCGGCCGCGACGGTCCCGACCATCCGGGCATTGGCTTTGTCGATCATCAGGCGCTTGGTTGATACACGTGCTTTGGCCATCTTAACGTCCCCCCACGCCCTGGGTACTTGGATTACCCGTAAATAATGCTGAAGGCTGCTCGGTGGTCGAACGGGTAGTGATAGTCTTGGGCACGACCAAGGTCACGGTAGATTTGCCGTCGAAGATGACCGGGTCGAACGTCAGGTTGATCTCATACGTGGCGTTCTTGGTGTCGCGGGAAAAGCTGCTCAGGACGACATTGGTAAAGGCATCGTGCTGATCGGCACTGCCCGAGATGGTGTAGGTAGTAAACTTATAGGTGTCGACATAGCGGTTGATGGTCTCCAGTGAGTCGGCCTGGCCAGCCACGTTGATGGTCTTAGCCTCGAAATCGATGTTGTAGCGGCTGATACTGACGTTGGACGGCGTTACCTGGCCGATGTAAGCATATAGGCGCGAAACAGCCGGTCGCTGCTCCAGCAGCCCTGGGATGCTCTTAAGCTGATTTTGGATGGTCAGAATCTTATCCAGGTCGGGCGTACTCTTAAGCGTTGCCGTGTACTTCTTGATATCCCCGTTGAGGTCGCTGATGTGCTTCTTCTGCGCCACCTGGACATAGCTGAAGAACAACACCAGGATGGTCAGCGCACCGGCCGCGGCCCCGAAGGCCACCACGTTTATGAACCGCTTCTGACGCTGCGCCTTGATGTACTGCAGTTTGACGTCCGGGAGGAGGTTGAACTGGATCATGCTATTCCTGCCTCTCCGCCAGCCCGGCTGCGACGCTGAAGTGGTTGGAAACGGCTAATAATTCGTTCTGACGATCGGCTGGGAAAGCGACATTGCGCCAGGCGTTGCCGACTTCGACGTTAATGCCGAACTTATTGGCGATATACAGCGGGAATTCCGGCAAGGTCGATGCCCCGCCGGTAACGACGATACGGTCAAGTTTGACGTTCGGGTAGCGGGTCTGGAAGAACTTGATCGACTTTTCAATCTCCGCGATCAACAGATCGACGGTCGAAATGATCGAGTTATAAATCTGACCTTCCAGCTTGTCCTTGCTAAGTCCGAACTTAAAGACGAACTGTTCGGCCTGTTTTTCATCGATATTGAGGTTCTGGACGGCCGCCTTGACGATGGTGTCGGTACCGGTCGGGATAGAGCGCGTCAGACGCGGCGCACCGTTCATAGCGATGACCAAGTCGGTGGCCTTGGCGCCGACATCAAGCACCATCTCCGGCGTAGCTGTGTTGGCGGGAATAATCGCGCGGGACAGCGCCATACTGTCAGGCTCAAACGCAATCACGTTCAGACCGATCGATTCCAGCATATCCAGACGCGACTCGATGAACTCGTTGGTGACGCTGCTCAGCAGGATTTCCACCTTGCCAGCTTCCTTGGGCGAATCACCCAGCAACGCCCAGTCGATCTTGCTTTCGGCCACAGGAGTCGGAATCAACGAATCAGCTTGATACATGATAGCCTTGTGGAGCTCAGAGGGGTTGAGACGGTCGATGTCGACCACGGTGGTAAAGACGCGGTGCGATGGAATCCCGACGGCGACGTTACGCGTACTGACGCGCGCCTGGGTCAATAACTCCTTAAGCAACTGGATGACTTTCTGCTGGTCGGCCTTGGAATCACTCATCGACACCTTACTGTCGATAGGGGCATAGCCATAGCGAACCAGGGCGTTCACCCGGCCGCTACCCCGTAACTGCACTACCCGTATCGCGGTAGCACCGATGTCGAGGCCAAAGAAATCTGATACCCCACTCAGTATGCTCATATTATCCGTGATTATACATAAGCTTTATCTATCTTGGCAATGTTTGTTTCGATTTACCAACAGATTAGTTACCCACAGTACGCATATGCGACGAGCGTTAGTAGACGGGCGGCAGACTGCTGATGGCCTGGTAAGCGCCGAAGTTAGCGCCCCCGCCCGCGGGCAGATTGACGTTACGCAGCGGTGACAGACCGACATACATTTCCGGGGTGAAGTTGAATACTTCGGCGGCGTTCGTACCGGTTCCGGTGGCCGGAACGATGTTTTCGGTCGAGGTGCCGTTACGCAGCGAACTGAACATGCGCAGCAGTTTGATATCGTTGGCGATGAAGGCGCCGTTGACCACCAGCTGGCTGTTGCAGTTGGCGAACTGATCAGTGTCGGCGTACAGCAGACCGACACTCGGAGCACAGGTAAAGATGAAGCCGCCCGAATCGTCCGTCTGTTGGGCGATGTACACGCCGTCCAGATTGTGCACGTTACTGCCGATATAGATGTTGCCGCGCACGACCAACGAGAAGTACGGGATGTCGCTGGCCACGTTACGGGCGCCGGTAGCATATTTGACGTCGCTGTTGATGTACAGGTCGCCATCGACGAACACCGCCGCCTGGGCGCCGTTCGGAATGGTGATGGTGCCGGTGGAGCTCAGGTCACTGCCGCCCGGCAACGTGTATTGGTGTCGGCCGGATGGGACGACCCCAGAGGTGAACACACCGTTCCTGATAGCCGGATCCTGAGCACTGTTGTAGTAATCAGGCATACAGATGCCGAGGGTACCGAAGGAGCCACCCCAGCCGAAGGGCCCGAACGTGGTGTCGACCCCCGGCCCCGAATTGGCGAACGTCAAGCCCAACGCCGGCGTCGGTGCGGCCGTGCGGTTGCTGGCCGAGTAGAACCCGTCGATGCTGTTATTGGCCATGGCCGCGTACTGGACGGACGACCCGACGTACCCCGCCCCCACTTTCTTGGCATAAGCGTAGATGCCAGCTGAGGCGGTACAGGTACCGCTGCCATCGAAGGCACCGCTGGCCCACACATCAGCACCAAAGGCTTTTACATACGGTTTATTAGTCACGGTAAAGCACGCCGTATCGGTTACATCTGCTCCCGCCCCCGGCCCGGGGTCCTGCGCGCCATTAGAGTTGTTTATCTTTCCATTTCTCGGATTCGCGGTAACGACCGAGCAGTACTTATCGCCTGTCTGCGGATTAACCGGGGTGTACGTA
>Ga0268264_10005076_pt1 | contig 11148 bp, 7 predicted proteins | sample KBSSwiS32_FD_190357 | JGI IMG/M metagenome (GOLD analysis project Ga0268264, IMG submission 190357) | Switchgrass rhizosphere microbial communities from Kellogg Biological Station, Michigan, USA - KBS Switchgrass S3-2 (SPAdes) (version 2) | ecosystem: Host-associated > Plants > Roots >... | reverse complement strand
ACGGCAGGCGGCGGTGCCGTTCATCATGGTCACGGTGCTGATCGACATGGTGTCGATCGGCCTGATCATCCCGGTCCTGCCGCCGCTCGTCGGGACGTTCACTTCTTCGCAAGCCGAGCAGGCGTTCTGGTACGGCGCGGTGACGATCGTCTTCGGCATCGCCAACTTCTTCGGCTCGCCGATCCTTGGCCGCCTTTCCGACCGCTACGGCCGCCGGCCGGTTCTCCTGATCGGCTTCAGCGGCCTCGCGCTCAGTTTCGTCGTCACCGGCCTCGCCACGGCGCTCTGGATGCTCCTCGTCGTCCGCCTCTTCAGCGGCGCGATGCAGTCGAACATCGCGGTCGCCAACGCCTACGTCGCCGACATCACCGCGCCCGCCGAGCGCGCGAAGGCGTTCGGCAAGCTCGGCGCGATGGTCGGCATGGGCTTCATCCTCGGTCCGGTGATCGGCGGGCTCCTCGGCGGCATCAGCCTGCACCTGCCGTTCTTCTTCGCCGCCGGGCTCTCGCTCGTGAACTGGCTGTACGGCTTCTTCGTCCTTCCCGAGTCGCTGCCGGCCGAGCGGCGCAGGCCCTTCGTGCTGCGCGAGGCCAATCCGATCAGCGCGCTGCGCGGCCTCGTCGAGCTGAAGGGCGTCGGTTCGCTCGTCGTCGTCATCGCGCTCAGCGCGCTGGCGCAATTCATGACGCACACGTCGTGGGTGCTCTACACGTCGTTCAAGTTCGGCTGGGGCCCGACGCAGAACGGCTGGTCGCTGTTCGCGATCGGCCTGATGTCGGTCTTCGTCCAGGGCTTCCTGCTGAGCCGGCTGCTGCACCGCTTCTCGCCGCAGCGGCTCGCGATCATGGGGCTCGTCTCGTCGAGCGTGTGCTACATGCTCTGGGGCGCGGCCACCCAGGGCTGGATGCTCTACGCGGTGATCTTCATCAACGTGCTCGGCTTGGCGGTCTCGGCGGCGATGCAGAGCCTCGTCGCCAACGCCGCCGATCCGACGACGCAGGGCCGCACGGCCGGCGCGGTCGGCTCGCTCAACAGCATGATGGCGGTGCTCGCGCCGGCGATCGGGGCGCCGCTGCTGGCGACCGTCTCGCACCTGCCGCACGGCGACTGGCGGATCGGCGCGCCGTTCTACTTCTGCGCTGCGCTGCAGGCGGCATCGACCGTCCTCGCGCTGCGCCACTTCAGACGCGAGCGGCGCCGCCGTCGCGAAGCGCCCGCGACCGCCGGCGTCGCGTCGACCGGTTGACCAGGCCAACGCCATGCACGACAAGATCCTGATCCTCGATTTCGGCTCGCAGGTCACGCAGCTGATCGCGCGGCGCGTCCGCGAGGCGCACGTCTACTGCGAGATCCACCCGAACGACGTCGACGACGCGTTCGTCCGCGAGTTCGCGCCGAAAGGGATCATCCTGTCGGGCAGCCACGCTTCGACGTACGAGGAGCACGAGCTGCGCGCGCCGAAGGCGGTGTTCGAGCTCGGCGTTCCGGTGCTCGGCATCTGCTACGGCATGTTCACGATGGCGGTGCAGCTCGGCGGCGAGGTCGAGGCGAGCACGCACCGCGAGTTCGGCTACGCCGAGGTGCGAGCGCGCGGCCACACCCGCCTGCTGCAGGGCCTCGAGGACTTCGCCACCGGCGAAGGCCAGGGGATGCTCAAGGTCTGGATGAGCCACGGCGACAAGGTGACGGCGCTGCCGCCGGGGTTCGCGCTGATGGCATCGACGCCGAACTGCCCGATCGCCGGCATGGCCGACGAGGCGCGGCGCTTCTACGGGGTGCAGTTCCATCCCGAGGTCACGCACACGCTGCAGGGCCGGGCCCTCCTCGAACGCTTCGTCCTCGAGATCTGCGCCGCGCGCCCGGACTGGGTGATGGGCAGCTACATCGACGAGGCGGTGGCGAGGATCCGCGCCCAGGTCGGCGACGACGAGGTCATCCTCGGCCTCTCGGGCGGCGTCGACTCGAGCGTCGCGGCGGCGCTGATCCACCGGGCGATCGGCGACCGTCTGACCTGCGTCTTCGTCGACCACGGGCTGCTTCGCCTCGGCGAGGCGAAGGCGGTGCTGGAGATGTTCGCCGAGCGCCGCCACATCCGCGTCGTCGCCGTCGACGCAAGCGACGGCTTCCTCGGCCGCCTCGCCGGCGTCGCCGACCCGGAGCACAAGCGCAAGATCATCGGCAGCGAGTTCGTCGAGGTCTTCACGCGCGAGGCGGCGAAGCTGAAGCGCGCCAGGTGGCTCGCGCAGGGGACGATCTACCCGGACGTGATCGAGTCGGGCGGCGCGAAGACGAAGAAGGCGACGACGATCAAGAGTCACCACAACGTCGGCGGCTTGCCGGCAACGCTCGGCCTGAGGCTGCTCGAACCGCTGCGCGAGCTGTTCAAGGACGAGGTCCGCGAGCTCGGCGTCGCGCTCGGGCTGCCGCACGAGATGGTCTACCGCCACCCGTTCCCGGGCCCGGGGCTCGGCGTGCGCATCCTCGGCGAGGTCCGGCGCGAGCACGCCGAGCTGCTGCGCCGCGCCGACGCGATCTTCATCGAGGAGCTGCGGGAGACGATCGACTCCGTCAGCGGCCGGAGCTGGTACGAGCTGACGAGCCAGGCGTTCGCGGTCTTCCTGCCGGTGCGAAGCGTCGGCGTCATGGGCGACGGTCGCACCTACGAGCACGTCGTCGCGCTGCGCGCGGTGCAGACGAGCGACTTCATGACCGCCGACTGGGCGGAGCTGCCGTACGCGCTGCTGAAGAAGGTTTCGACCCGGATCATCAACGAGGTGCGCGGCATCAACCGCGTCACCTACGACGTCTCCTCCAAGCCGCCGGCAACGATCGAGTGGGAGTGACTCGGGGGCGGCCGGCTGCGGCCGCCGCGGCCGCAAATTCTTGCGCCGCTGCCGCGTTAGCGGAGTAACCTGTCGCCGACGCGGTCGATCGAAACCGCAGTGGAGGCAACGATGAACCCCAGCACTTCTCACGCCCTTCCGGCGTCCAGCGTCGCCTCCGAACAGGGGGTCTACGCCAAGGTCAGCTGGCGGATCATGCCGTTGCTGCTGATCTGCTACATGATCGCGTACCTCGATCGCATCAACATCGGGTACGCGCAGCTGCAGATGAAGCAGACGCTGCCCTTCAGCGACGCGGCATACGGCTTCGGCGCCGGCATCTTCTTCATCGGCTACTTCCTGTTCGAGGTGCCGAGCAACCTGATGCTCGAGAAGATCGGCGCCCGCAAGACGATCCTGCGCATCATGTTCTGCTGGGGCGTCGTCGCCGCGGCGATGATGTTCGTCAAGACGCCGACGCAGTTCTACATCGCCCGCTTCCTGCTCGGCGTCTTCGAGGCTGGATTCTTCCCCGGCATCGTCCTCTACCTCACCTACTGGTATCCGTCCGCGCGGCGCGGCGCGATCATCGCCGTCTTCATGACCGCGACCACCGTCGTCGCGGTGATCGCGGGGCCACTGTGCGGCGGCATCATGAAGTACCTCGACGGCGCCAACGGCTGGCACGGCTGGCAATGGCTCTTCCTCGTCCAGGGCCTGCCGGCCTCGGTGCTCGGCTTCGTCGCCTACTTCTACCTGCAGGACAAGCCCGAGCAGGCGCATTGGTTGAGCAACGAGCAGAAGCGGGCGCTGCGCGACGACCTCGACAACGACGTCCCGCTGGTCGCCAATGCGGGACACACGTCGTTCTGGCACATGCTGCGCGACCCGAAGGTGTACATGCTCTCGCTGGTCTACTTCTTCCTGCTCGGCGCGACGTACACGATGGTCTTCTGGGTGCCGACGCTGGTGAAGAGCTGGGGCATCTCCGACCTGTTCATGATCGGCATCTATGCCGCGCTGCCGAACGTCTTCGGCGTCATCGGCATGGTCCTGATCGGCCGCAGCTCCGACAAGCGCAAGGAGCGGCGCTGGCACTTCATCGTATGCACCGCGATCGCCGCGATCGGCCTCCTGATCACGACCGTGACGCAGGGCAACTTCCTGGGCTCGATGGCCGCGCTCTGCTTCGCCGTGATCGGCATCGCCTCGGCGACGCCGCTCTTCTTCGCGGTGACGACCGAGTACCTGTCGAAGGCGGCGGCGGCCGGCGGCATCGCGCTCATCAGCAGCCTCGGCAACCTCGGTGCCGCGGTCAGTCCCGCGGTGACGGGCGCGATCAACGCCAGCACCGGCAGCCCGGTCTACAGCATGTATCTCGTCGCGGCGCTGTACATGCTGTCCGGCATCCTGCTGCTCGTCACCGTGCGCGCTGCGCGCAACGGCTAGCCGGTCGGGCGACTGCGCGACCGGCGCCTGCACGCGTGCAGCGCGGCGCTGTCGTAGATTTGCTGTAAAAAGTCTCGCGCCGGATCCTCGATCCGGCGCCCGGTACGACGGCCTCACCTACGATGTCTCCTCGAAGCCGTCGCGGCGATCGAACGGGAGTGTTCACGTGAGAGCCATCTTCGGAGTCCTGAGTCTCATCGTCGTGCTCGCCATCGTCGGCTCGATCGCCAAGAAGCAGCTTCAGGCCGTTGGCCTGACGACGCCGAACAGCAGCGGACGCAACGCGGCGGCGATCCGCCAGTCGGGCGCCCTTCCCACCGAGTCGAGAGGCGATCGCGACGGCGCGACCTTCGCGATCCCGGGCGGGATGCCGGGGGCGGTTGCTGCAGATCCGAACGGTCTGACCGTGCCGCAGCAGGCGCGCAACATGCAGGAGCAGGCGCGAGTGAATACCCAGCGCGCGCTCGAACAGGGCATGCAGCGAAACCGCCAAGCCGATCGTTGATGCCGTCGCCGCACGACGAAGCGGCGATGCGCCTGGCCCTCGACCAGGCGCAGAACGCCTGGCTGGTCGGCGAGGTTCCGGTCGGCGCGGTCGTCGTTCGCGACACTCCCGGCGGCCGCCAGGTCGTCGCCACCGGCTACAACCGACCGATCACCGACCACGATCCGACGGCGCACGCCGAGATCGTCGCCCTGCGCCACGCCGCCCACCTGCTCGGCAACTACCGGCTGCCCGAGTGCGAGGTCTTCGTGACGCTCGAGCCGTGCGCGATGTGCGCGATGGCGCTGCTGCACGCGCGCGTCAAGCGCGTCGTCTTCGGCGCCCGCGACCCGAAGGCCGGCGCCGCCGGTTCGGTGATCGACGTCTTCGGCACCGCGGCGCTCAACCACCACACGAGCGTCGAAGGCGGCGTCCTCGCCGATGCCGCCGGCGAGCTGCTGCGCTCGTTCTTCGCCGAGCGGCGCGAGCGCTATCGGCAGCGGCGCGCCGTCGCCGCGGCGGGCGACGAGGACGAGGCAGTCGACGAGCCGATCCCCGCCGGCGAGTCGCTCGAGGTCGATCCCGCGAAGGACGACGCCGAGCGATGAGCTCAGGCGCGACGTCGCTGCGGCTCTTCTCTCCGGCCGGCGCGCTGCGCTCGGCCGTCGCCCTGCGCCGCGCCGCGGAGCGCCTCGCCGCGCTCGGCTTCGCGGTCGAGATCGACGAGGCGGCGACGGCGCGCGCGCAGCGATTCGCCGGCGACGACGACGTCCGCCTGGCGACGCTCGCTCGCGTCGCCGCGGCGCGGCCGAGCGTGGCGCTGGCGACGCGCGGCGGCTACGGCCTGACGCGGCTGCTCGACCGCATCGACTGGAAGCGGATCGCCGCCAGCGTCGCCGCGGGGACGCGCTGGGTCGGCATGAGCGACATGACGTCGCTGCAGCTCGGCCTGCTCGCGCACGGCGGCGGCGTCACCTGGGCGGGCCCGCTCGCGTGCGAGGACTTCGGCAGGAGCGCGGCGGAAGGCGGCGTCGACGACGTCACCGCGGACTGCTTCGTCGAGGCGATGTCGGGCGCGCTCGAGGCGGTCGGCTTTCGCACCGACGCCGGGTTCGACGGCCTCGCCGCGACCGGAACGCTCTGGGGCGGCAACCTGACGATCGTCAATTCGCTGCTGGCGACGCCGCACTGGCCGCGCATCCGCGGCGGCATCTTCTTCTTCGAGGACATCAACGAGCATCCGTACCGCGTCGAGCGCAACCTCCTGCAGTTGCACCAGGCCGGAGTCCTCGATGCGCAGAAGGCGATCGTCGTCGGTGCGGTGAGCGGCTTTCGGCCCTCGCCGCTCGACCGCGGCTATTCGCTCGCGGCGGCGATCGCGCGCATCCGCGCCGTGACGCGAACGCCGATCCTCACCGGGCTGGCGTTCGGCCACGTCGCGACCAAGGTGACGGTACCGGTCGGGGCGCGCGTCCGCCTCCTCGTCGACGGTCGCGACGCCTACATCGGCTGGGCCTGATCGGAGACCTGGCGAGCACGCCGGCGGGCCGGCGGAGCGGGCAGGCAAGGCGTCGACGGCCGTCGCGGACGCACCCATGTTGCGCACCGCCAACGGCCGCTTTGTAAAACGGCGGCGCCCACGGACGCGGCCGCGCGTGCTTCCGATACCTGCATCTGCTGCGATTTCCCTCTGACGGAGGGGCATCGCGAGGCCCGCCGGCGCCGCCGCAGTGTCGGGCGCGTGCAGCCGCGCCGAGGCGATAGGGGGATTCCCCGAAGGGGAGCGCGCAGGGGCCCCCATGACAATTCATTTACACGCCTTTTCAGTGTGTCGTGTGCCGTTCACAAGATTGGCACGTCTCGCGCTGTGGGGCCGGGGTCTATCGATCGTCGATCGAATCTTTCACCGGGGGAAATCATGTTGAAGAAGACGAAGCTCTGTACAGGGCTGATGGTCGCCTGCGGCGGCGTCTTGCTGAGCGCGGGCCAGAGCTCGTTTGCTCAGGGCACGGGGAGCGCGCAGACGCTCGAGCGCGTGACGGTCACCGGCTCGAACATCAAGCGGACCGACACCGAGACGGCGTCGCCCGTCCAGGTGCTGACGCGCCAGGAGATCGAGCGCACCGGCAAGCAGTCGATCCAGGAAGTGCTGCGCAGCGTCACCGCCGACAACCAGGGCTCGATCCCGTCGTCGTTCTCGAACGGCTTCGCCTCCGGCTCGGCCGCCGTCTCGCTGCGCGGCCTCGGCGTCAACTCGACGCTGGTCCTCGTCAACGGCCGGCGCATGACGACCTACGGCCTCGCCGACGACGGCCTGCGCAACTTCGTCGACATCAACTCGATTCCGCTCGAGGCGGTCGACCGCGTCGAGGTGCTGAAGGACGGCGCGTCGGCGATCTACGGCTCGGACGCGATCGGCGGCGTCGTCAACATCATCCTTCGCAAGAACTACACCGGCGCTTCGATCGGCGGCACGTACGGCCAGTCAAGCCGCAGCGACGGCGAGACGGTGCGCGGCTACGCCACCTACGGCTTCGGCAACCTCGACACCGACAAGTACAACGCGTTCTTCACCATCGAGGCGTCGAGGCAGAACAAAATCTGGTCGAAGGATCGCGGCTTCCTCGGCACCAGCGACCTCACCTCGAAAGGCTTCTACGACGTCACCAACGGCGAGCCCCGGCCCTGGTTCGGGGTCGGGCCGACCGCGAACTCGCCGTACGGCGTGATCCGCAATCCCGCCGACAACTCGCGGGTGAACGTCGTCGGCTGCGATCCGTCGCTCATCAGCGCGAACTCGGGTCTGTGCCGGTACGACCGTCTCGTCGAGCAGGAGATCCAGCCGCAGATCGAGCGCGTGAATATCTTCGGCCGCGGCCAGCTCGTCTTCAATCCGTCGCTGACGGGGTACCTCGAGCTCGGCTATTTCAACCGCAAGACCCAGGCGAACGGCACGCTCGGCGCGAACAACGACGGCGGCGTCTACAGCGGGAATCCGGCCGACCCCGTCCTCGTCCACCCCCTGATGAACCTGCCGGCCAGCCACCCGGACAACCCGTTCGGCGTCGACCGCGCGGTCGGCGTCCTGCCGAACGAGCTCGGCGGCCGCGACCAGGTCACCAACAACCACGTGTTCCGCCTCGTTTCGGGCCTGCAGGGTACGGTGGGGGGCTGGGACTTCGACGGCGCCCTCGCATACATCAAGAGCCGCCTCGAGAACACGAACACCGGCTTCATCCGCTACGACGTGATGCAGAACGCGATCAACGACGGGACGTACCGGTTCTCCGGCCTCGGCCCGAGCGCGACCGCCCCCTCCGTTCTCGCGGCGATCTCACCTGAGCTGAGGACGACACCGACCAGCGAGATCAAGCTGATCGACTTCAAGGCGTCGCGCGACGTCGCGCAGTTGGACGGCGGCGGCCTCGGCGTCGCGCTCGGCGCCGAGATCCGCTGGGAAAACGCGAGCAATCCGCCGGTGCCGTATACGGATACTGCTCAGATCGTCGGCCTCGGCTTCTCGCAGTTCAACGCCAGCCGACGCGTGACCGCGCTGTACGGCGAGGTGACGGCGCCCGTCACGAAGTGGCTCGAGCTCAACGGCGCGGTGCGCTGGGACAACTATTCCGACTTCGGCGACTCGGTGACCCCGAAGGTCGGGTTCAAGGTCAAGCCAATGGACACGCTCGCGATCCGCGGCACGTATGCCGAGGCGTTCCGCGCGCCCGGTCCCGCCGAGCTCGGCGGCACGAGCTTCGGCTTCACGACCATCGGCATCCTGACGATCGGCCAGCCGGGCCTGCAGCCGGAGACGGCGAAGAGCTACACGCTCGGCCTCGTCTTCGAGCCGATCGTCGGCTCGAGCGCCACGGTCGACTTCTGGAAGATCGACCGCAAGAACGAGATCGTGCAGGCCGACCCGGCGACGATCATCCCGCCGGGAACGCCCAACACCGGCGTTCCGCTGTCGAGGATCCCCGGCGCGATCCCGAACTCGTTCATCTACTACGACTCGACCGGCCAGCTCGCCACGGTGTCCGGCAACTTCCAGAACGCGAACAGCACGAAGACGAGCGGCGTCGACGTCGAACTGCGGCACCGGATGCGCCTCGCCGAGGCGGGCAACCTGACCGGCACGCTGCTGTGGACGCACACCAGCAAGTACGAGCGCACGGATGCCCAGGGCAACACGCTGAGCTACGAAGGCACGCACGGACCGATCGTGCTGAGCGCCGGCGGCGGCACGCCGAAGGACCGCGCCTCGTTCTCGCTGACGTGGGATCGCGGCCCGTTCGCGGTCACCGGGGTGGTGAACTACGTCGCCAGCATGAGGCTCGTCGACCACAAGGGCGAGCAGGCCGCCGACAACGGCGACGGCACCGTCACCGACACGACGAACGGCATCATCTACCCCAACAACGGGGACCTGAACTGCGCGTCGTTCGACACGGCCGGCAACCCGTACGGCGGCTGCAAGCTGCCGTCGTTCACGACCTTCGACCTGTTCGGCAAGTGGAACCCGACCAAGAACTGGGAGGTCAACCTCTCGATCCAGAACCTGTTCGACAAGAAGGCGCCGTTCGACCCGTACCTGGTGCTTTCGTACGGCATCAACTACAACCAGTCGTGGCACCAGTCGGGCGCGATCGGTCGCTTCTGGACCCTCGGCGCGAAGTACACGTTCTGACGGAGATCGCGGCGACCGGCCGCCCTGGCGCTCGCGCCCGGGCGGCCCCGGCGACCCCTGTCGCCGGCGAGGTCGCCGAGTTCTTCTAAACTACGGAGCCCCGCAAGGGCTGCCCCACTCCGCGAGGAATGGTGCCCGCTGGCCAAAAGTCGGCGGGCATTTTTGTTAACCTCGCGCGCTTTGCCTTCTTCGCTGGAGATCCCAGTCATGCAGTTCGGTCAGCAGCAATCCGACAACCGCCGGCGTGTCGTCGGCTTCGGTGCCGTGCTGCTGTTCCACATCCTCATCGTCTACGCCCTCGTCACCGGGCTCGCGAAAAAGGTCGTCGACGTCGTGCGCGCGCCGATCGAGACCAAGGTGATCGAGGAGGTCAAGAAGCCGCCGCCGCCGCCCGAGGTCGTCGTGCCGCCGCCGCCCAAGCTCGAGGCGCCGCCGCCGCCCTTCATCCCGCCGCCCGAGATCCAGATCGCGACGCCGCCGCCGCAGCAGCCGACGATCACCGCGACGACGCCGACGCCGCCGCCGGCGCCGGTCACGATCACGCCGGCGCCGCCGCCGGTCGCCGTCGCGCCGGCGCCGCCGCCCGCTCCGGCGACGGCCGCTGCCAGCGTCGTCTGCTCGAACTACGCCACCGTGATGGGCGACGTCGCCTATCCCCGCGAAGCGCAGCGCCAGGGCATCGAGCGCGGCGACGCGACGATCCAGTTCACGCTCAGTGCCAACGGCGAGATCAGGGACATCAAGGCGCTTCGTTCGTCGCACCAGATCTTCGCCCGCAGCAGCATCCGCATCGTCAGCGAATACAAGTGCCAAGGCCAGGGGCGCGACGTCGTCGTCACCGTGCCGTTCTCGTACAAGCTCGAGTGAGCTCGCGGGCCGGCTCCGGGCCGGTCGAGCCGCTTCTTTTCCGCAATCCTCAGAGAGAAAGAACGTTCATGTCGCAAGTCCAACCGATTCCGGCGCGCATCGCGACGACGCTCGCCGCGCTCATGTTCTGTGCGTTCACCCTGACGCCGTGGACCGCGCACGCGCAGCCCGCCTCGGCGCCGGCGGCGGCTGCGACGGCCTCCGCGGCCGCTGCCGATGCGACCGCCTCCGCTGCGGCGCCTGCGGCGCCGATGGCCGCCGCGCCGGTCTCGAAGGAGACGGTCGACAACCCGTACGGCCTCGGCGCGCTCTGGGACCAGGGCGACTGGGTCGCCCGCGGCACGCTGATCGTGCTCATCGTCATGAGCATGGGCAGCTGGTACATCCTGATCACCAAGCTGTACGAGAGCCTGAAGCTGAGCGGCGAGGCGAGGGCGGCGAAGAACACCTTCTTCAAGTCCAGGTCGCTGCGCGAGGGCGCCGAGGCGCTCAAGCCGAACAGCGCCTTCCGCTTCATCGCCGACAGCGGGATCGCCGCCAGCGAGCACCACGAGGGCGCACTGACCGAGAACATCGACCACAACTCGTGGGTGTCGATGAGCGTCCAGCGCGCCATCGACGACATCCAGAGCCGCCTGCAGGACGGGCTTGCCTTCCTCGCCACGGTCGGTTCGACGGCGCCGTTCGTCGGCCTGTTCGGAACGGTCTGGGGCATCTACCACGCGCTGACGGCGATCGGCATCGCGGGCCAGGCGTCGATCGACAAGGTCGCCGGGCCGGTCGGCGAGGCGCTCATCATGACCGCCATGGGCCTCGCGGTCGCGGTGCCGGCGGTGCTC
>Ga0268264_10005073_pt1 | contig 11154 bp, 10 predicted proteins | sample KBSSwiS32_FD_190357 | JGI IMG/M metagenome (GOLD analysis project Ga0268264, IMG submission 190357) | Switchgrass rhizosphere microbial communities from Kellogg Biological Station, Michigan, USA - KBS Switchgrass S3-2 (SPAdes) (version 2) | ecosystem: Host-associated > Plants > Roots >... | reverse complement strand
CGGAACGATTGATCACGGCGGCGGGCCTCACTGATCTCGAGACCCGCAAGTTGCTGCGCGACAACGCCATCGGGTGTTACGACCTCGAGCGATTCGGGCTCAAGGCCGGTGAGCCGTTGGCGGTCTGACCGGCCGACCGGCCGCTGTTAGGTCTCGCCCCCGATGTCCACTCCGTACGCCTCATAGGTGAGGTCGGCACCTTGCTGGCGATGGGTGGCGAGGCGACCGAGGAGGTTGGTGGTCTCGCGGCGCCGGTCCTCCACCCAGCCAGCATCGGGAACGGCAGGAGCGCCGTCGAGGACGGCGATGTATCCCTCGAGCAGTCCTTTGAGTTCGACGTGTTCGTGCCGCAACCGATCGCAGGGCCCGGCGAGGCGAGGGGCGAGTTGCACGATCTGGTCCAAGATGCCATCGGCGGTTTCGGTGACGTCGATGTGGTGCGCGAGCGCGCCTCGAAGTCGGTCGAGCGCGACGCCCACCTCGGTGACCCAGACCGGTGCCCGTGCGCCCACCGCGGGCGTGGCCAGTGCCACCTCGACGTCCACGATGGCTTGACGAAGTCCGGCCCGTTGCAGGCGGGCTCGCTCGAGGGTGTCCGGGGATACCTCTTCGGAAGCCATGGTCCCCTCCTTGGCTCAACTTCGCCCCGACGGTGTCGGTGGCGCGGCCCAGTCTCGCGCGACAAACACCCCGTCAGCTCCACGTCCGAACGGGCACGGCGGTAGCCGACGGCCTGACCGCGAGCGGTGGCGGGTCAGATCGCAGCACTGAGGGTGCTTGGGGGTTGAACGCGCCGCGGAGGTGAGTTCCAATAGCAACTACTGGCGAAAGGGGACCGCGGTGTTCGTTCAGGTGTTTCAGGCCAAGGTTCGCGATAGGGATCTGTGGGCTCGCCAAGCTGAGGTGTGGCGGCGGGAAATCAAGCCCAAGACCAAAGGCTTTCTGGGCTTCACCTCAGGGGTGACGGCGGACGGCCAGATGATCACCGTCGTTCGGTTCAAGTCGGCCGAGGCGGCGAAGGCTGACAGCGATTTGCCCGAGCAAGGGGCCTGGCTCGAGGAGACCACCCAGGCCTTCGATGGCGAGGTCACCTTTCACGACTGCGTCGAGGTCGACGAACTGTTCGAGGGGGGCTCTAACAGTGCCGGCTTCGTGCAGGTCATGCAGGGCCGCGCCAAGGACCAGCAGCGCATGCGGAGCGAGGAAAAGGCGATGGAACCCGAGCTGCGCCAGCTTCGCCCCGACCTGATCGGTGCGACCACGGCATGGCATGGTGACGGCGGCTTCACCCAGGTGGCGTACTTCACCTCGGAGGCCGAAGCGCGCAAGAACGAACGAGTGATGGGCGAGAGCTCCTTCTTCCAGAAGTTCATGTCCCTCATCGACGGCGAGATGAAGTTCTACGACTTCACCGATCCCGACTTCGAGTAGCCGTTACACGGTCTGAAAGTAGAAGCGATAGGCCGCGCCATCGTGAAGCATGGCCGAGCGCCCCACGTCGCTGTCGGCGGGAAAGCCCACCAGCTCGAGTTCGGGGATCGAGTTGTACGTGTACTGGTACTCGGCGGCTGCGGCATTCCATGACCCCTGGGAGAGTCGATCGTTGCTTCCGTAGTGAAAGGCATACAGGCGATAGGCGGCGCCGTCATGGAGCATTTCCCAGCGCGACCAGTCCGTGTCGGAGGGAAAGCCGGTGACCCGCAGAGTGGGAAGGTAATTCGCGGCGCCCCAGACATACGTGGTGGTCCCCGGAACCCAGATGAACTGATAGAGCGTCGTCGGGTCGCCCAGGCGTCGGAGATAGGCGTGGTACGCGTTGCCGCTGTGCAGCATCGAGATGCTTCCGGCGTCCACGTCGGCCGGTGCGCCGGTGAGCGTGAGCACCGGAATCGAGTTGTAGCCGAAGGCGTACGAGGAGCCGTTCCACCCGAACTGGTACAGGGTGTCGCTGGTGCTGGCCTTGAAGCAGTAGAGGCGGTAGGCGGTCCCATCGTGAAGCATCGCCCACCGGGCGAAGTTCGCGTCGGCCGGTGCCCCGGTGATGGCCAGCGTAGGGATCGAGTTGAAGCCGAAGCGATACTCGTTGGTTCCTGGTATCCAGGCCCCTTGGTTGAGAGACGTCATGGTCCATTCCTTCCGGCTGCGCTGTTGATGGCCGCCGAAGAGGAGGCGCGCCGACCCGCGCTGATACCGATCGGTGGTACGCACTCGACGACCGGCGACGTGGCCGACCCCGTCGACCGATTAGGGTCGAGTCAGGGGATCCGATTGGGGGACAGGTGACACCAGAGCAACAAGGCGACGTGCTGGCGATCCAGCAGCTCAAGTCCCGCTACTTCCGCTTGATGGACACGAAGCAGTGGGACCAGTGGCGCCATCTCTTCACCGACGACATGGTGTTCTACGCCGACTACGATTCGGTTCTGCCATCCGATGTTGAGCCGACAACCTCAGGCGGAGATGAGTTTGTGGAGATGGTTTCGGGCGTGCTCGCTACCGCGGTCACCGCCCACCACGGCCACATGCCGGACATCGAGCTTCACGGCGACGGTACGGCCCACGGCATATGGGCCATGTTCGATTGGGTCGATGATGCCGACAATTCGATGGCGCTCCAGGGGTTTGGCCACTACCACGAGAACTATGTGCGGGGAGCAGACGGTCAGTGGCGCATCAGCGAGTTGCGGCTGACACGCATCCGGGTTGACGAAATGAAAGCCTCGCGCCCTGCCGGCGAGCGGCCGTGGCCCTCGCCGTGGAGTCGCCCTTCTCGCTAGTTACTTGTCGCCCGCCTTGAGGCGGTTACGCTCACCACCGATCAACTGCACGTCACCAGGGGGAATCACATGCCGGGGAGTCTGGAAGGGAAAGTCGCGTTCATCACGGGGGCTGGGCGCGGCCAGGGGCGGGCCCACGCCGTGCGGATGGCGGAAGAGGGCGCCGACATCATCGCCATAGACATCTGCAAGCAGATCGAGTCGAACCCATACCCGCTGTCGACCCCCGAGGACCTGGCCGAGACGGCCCGGCTCGTGGAACAGCTGGATCGCAGGATCGTGACCCGCCAGGCCGACGTGCGGGAACGGACCGAATTGCGAGACGCCGTTGCCGCGGGCGTTGCCGAACTCGGCCGGCTCGACATCGTGGTGGCCAATGCCGGCATCTTGCCGATGGCCATGGGTGATCCCGATCCGATGGACTTCGTCGACGCCGTCGACGTGGACCTCGTCGGGGTGATGAATGCGGTGGCGGTGGCCCTACCTCATCTTCCCGACGGTGCGTCGATCATCATCACCGGTTCCACCGCCGGAATGATGCCGAACACCACCGATAACCCTGCGATGGGTCCCGGCAGCATGGGGTACGGATGGTCGAAGCGGATTCTCATCGGCTACACCGAGCAGATGGCGCTCGTTCTGGCGCCGCGCTTCATCCGCGTGAACTGCATGCACCCAACCAATGTCAATACCCACCTCATCAACAACGATGGCATCTACCAAGCGTTCCGACCCGACATCGAGAACCCCACCTGGGAAGACGTGAAGCCAGCGTTCATTGAGTTCCAGGGCATGCCGATTCCGTACATCCAGCCCTCCGACGTGGCCGACCTCTCGGCCTTCCTGGCGTCGGATCGGTCTAAGTACATCACCGGCCAACAGATCCGCATCGACGCGGCATCGCTGCTCAAGTACCCCGACGGACCTAAGTAGTCACCCGGTTGCTCGGTTCGACGCCGGGGTGTGGGCCGTGAGAAACGCTTTGATGGCCTTGTCGGTATCGGTGAGGACCTCGGCATCCTTCCAACGCTCCACGAGCGTGGCCGCCGGGGCGAGACTGGCCAGCTCCCTCGACACCGACTGCGGGTGATACTGGTCGTTCCCCATGGCGACAAGGATCGGCGTACCCAAGCCGGCGATTTCGCCGGCGGTCGCGGTGAGAAAAACTTCGTCGGTCCACAGGTTGTCGCCGAACGACGCCCAGGTAGCAGCGTCGGCTTCGGGGTGGTCGGGGGCGATAGCAGCGGCCCAGGTGTCGAACATCTCTCGCAGTAAGCCCCGGTTGCCGTCGATGCCCACTGGCTGAAGCAGCACGGCTGAGCTGAAGCGCTGGGGGGCCGCTCGAAGCAAACCGACGACGTAGGGACCTCCGATGCACATACCGATCACGTGGCATCGTTCGATTCCAAGATGATCGAGGACGGCGAGCTGGTCGTTGGTGTAGGTGGACCAACCGTCCGAACTCGTCACGGGTGCGCTCGACTGCCCGGCGTTTCGTTGGTCCATCCCGATAACGCGGTACTGGCCGGCGAGCTGAAGCCGGGGATTCCATGGCATGTTGTTCCAAAGATCGTTGGCCGATCGCATGCCCCCCGGCGCGATAAGCAGTACCGGGTAGCCCTCTCCTTCGTCGTCGAAATGCAGATGGACGGGACCGATGTCGACGGTGGCCATGCCTCAGCTTCGCGCACCAGGGTCTCGACGGTAACGTGCCGGCATGACGAACGATCTGGACGATTCGCAGGACCCGGTCGTGGAGTTGAAGGCGTGGCTTGCCGACAACTGGGATCCCGATATCACGGTAGGGGAGTGGTGGCAACGGCTTGGTCTGGCCGGCTGGTCGGCGCCGTCGCTGCCGGTCCACGCCTATGGCCGTGGCCTTTCCGCCAACGACTCGGTACGAGTGCAGGACACGATCGCCTCGTTTGGCGCGCTTCCGGCCCCCGGCGGCCTTGGTCTGCTGCTGGCGGCGCCGACGATCGCGGCATTTGGAACCCCGGAGCAGATCGAGCTCTATGTCAAGGCGATCGTTACCGGCCAGCAGGCGTGGTGCCAGCTGTTCAGCGAGCCCGGTGCCGGATCCGACTTGGCCGGACTCCAGACTCGGGCCGAGCGCGATGGCGACGAGTGGATCATCACGGGCCAGAAGGTGTGGACCTCCGGTGGCCACTTCGCCGACATGGCCATGCTGCTGAGCCGCACCGATCCCGACGTTCCGAAGCATCAGGGCATCACGTATTTCGCGTTCACTATGCGCCAGGGTGACGCGGTGGAGGTGCGACCTCTGCGGGAGATCACCGGCCATGCAATGTTCAACGAGGTGTTCATCACCGAAGCGCGGGTGCGCGACGACGCCCGCATCGGAGAACTCAACCACGGTTGGGCCGTGGCCAATGCCACGCTCGGCTTCGAACGGTCCGGCCTGGGGGCCGGCGGCGGGCACGCCTCGGTTTCGGTGGCCATCCCGGGCACCGTCGGTGGCGACCTTGAGAAGCGAGTCGGAGACTTCGTCGATCGAGAGGTGGGCGGCGCCGTCCCGCTCCAGATGGGATCCACGGCCGATCTGCTGATCAAGTTGGCGCGAGACACGGGGCGGATCGAGGATCCGATCGTTCGACAGGATCTGATGCGACTGCACACGATCAGCGAGATAGGTCGCTATGGAAGCTTGCGCGCAAAGGCGGCCTACGCCTCGGGCCGTGATATCCCCGGCCTTCCAAACATCGCGAAGCTGTCGATGTCGGCCATTGCCAGGCTCAACCGTGAGATAGCACTCGGCCTCATGGGACCGTACGGAACGCTGCATGCCTACGACGAGGAGGCCGCTGCCACACTGGATGCCTTCACCGGTAAACCGCTTTACCGCGAGCTCACCGAGATGGCTCTGCACTCTCCGGGTCCGTCGATCTATGGGGGCACCGATCAGGTCCAGCGCAACATCATCGGCGAGCGGATCCTCGGCCTGCCCAAGGAACCGGGCAATGAGAAGACGATGCCATTTCGCGATCTTCCCAAGAACGGCTGAGATCGCCAGCCGAGGCTCCCTATGTCGCATCCTTTGCCGCCGCCGCCGAGTGACCCCGCGTTGGTGCCCCCGGCGCGACGTCCGGGGTCGGTCCGCCGCACGACCACGATGCTCATGTACTGGCCCGACGGGTACGACAATCCGTTGCAGATCGACGGGCGGGCTCGTGACCTGCTGACTCCACGCCCGCTTCACGCCGATGTAGTGGTGCTCGATGAGGCGACCGTCTCCGCGCAGGTGTTGAAGAATCGCACGATCGCCGGAATCTCGACGACGCCACCGCGCCCGGGCATCGCACGTTTGATCGGAGCGCGCGGAGGCGGCAACTTTCGCGCCATGCTGCCCGAAGCAATTCCTGACGACAGAGAGGCCGGCACGGCGCTCCACCTGTTGCTCGATGATCTCCCGGGCACCACGCTGATCGCCCCGTTTGGCTGGCTGCGAGAGGCGAACCAATCGCCGGGCGGCCCGATGTTGCCGGCAATGAGCACTGAGCAAATGCGCCAGACGATGGAAGGGGTCTGCTCCGGGTTTCGCCCGGGTTCCAGTGGTTTTGCAATCGCCGCGGAGCTCAGGCAGAACCTGGCGGAGGTGCCGGCGCTGGGAGACGTGACTGATCCCTGGAGTTGGCACGACGTGGGCACCCCTCCCACCGTCGCCATGCGCCGGGCCCGCCGCATCGACGTGTGGCGCGACGGCGCTCAGATCGGTATCGACGCGATGTTTCGTGACAGTTGTTGGGCCACTGATGGTCCGGAAGTCGCCGTGCACGAGTACCAGATCAATGCCGCAGTCGATGCCGTCACCATGGTGCTTGACTCCGTTGTAGCCACGCCGCGCGTGTTGCCCTACCCCGAGTGCCCGCAAGCGGCCGACAACGTGGGCCGGATGATCGGATCCGACGCGGCCGGCTTTCGCACCGAGGTCCTCGCTCGGCTGCAATCGGTCGATTGCTGTACGCATCTCAACGACGCCCTCAGAGCCTTGGCCGACGTGCCGGCCCTGGCGGCTCACCTGACGCTCGAGGAACCTTGAGATCTTCATGCGTGCACTCATTGCGAGGCGCGAATCCGTCGCGGTGCAATGGGAGCGGCATGATGAAAGCGGCGAAGGAGGTTGGTGGTGGCGGAGTGGCACGACGCGTTGGAGGAGCTTGAACAACGGCGGGCAGTTGCCGCGGCCATGGGCGGTGAGGAGCGGATTGCTCGGCAGCACGAACGAGGCCGCCTCACGGTTCGCGAGCGTCTGGCGCTCCTGCTCGACCAGGACTCGTGGCGCGAGATTGGAGGCTTGTCGGGTCGGGTGGAGTACGACCCGGGGGGCCAGCGTTGCTTCACCACCTCCAACGTGGTGATCGGGCAGGGCCGCATCGACGACCGGCCGGTGGCGATCCAGGCCGATGACTTCACGGTGAGAGGGGGCGCGGGGGACGCCGGCACCTTTCGGAAGCAGGCGTACCCCGAACGAATGGCGCGCGAGCTCGGCATCCCGCTGGTCCGTCTGGTCGATGGCACCGGCGGGGGCGGGAGCGTGAAGAACCTGCTCGAGATGGATCGCACTTACCTTCCGGGCGGGATCCTGGGCACCGAATGGCAGATCGTGATGGACCTCGACCGGGTGCCCGTGATCTCGCTGGCGCTCGGTCCGGTGGCCGGCTTGGGGGCCGCTCGGCTCGTCGCAAGCCACGTGAGCATCATGGTGCGGGGCACCTCGCAGATCTGTGTGGCCGGACCTGCAGTCGCCAAAGCGGCGCTGGGCGAGGACCTCACGATCGAGGAGCTCGGCGGCTGGCGGGTGGCCTCCCAGGCCGGCACCGTGGATCTGGTGGCGGACTCCGAGGAGCACGCCTTCGAGCTGGCCCGTTTGACCCTGTCGTACCTGCCGCAACACCGGGGTGATCTGCCGCCCCGCGTCGAACCTGCAGTGGACCAGCCATCGGTGGTCGATGCTCTGCGCGCGATGGTGCCGCAGGACCGGCGGATGCCTTACGACATCCGCCCGATCCTGGCCGCGGTGTTCGACGAAGGGTCGGTACTCGAGCTGGGCCGAGCCTTCGGGCCGTCGACTATCACCGCTCTGGCTCGACTCGACGGTTTCGCGGTGGCGGTAGTGGCCAGCGATCCTCGGATCTACGCCGGGGCCATCACCGCCGACGGAAGCGACAAGCTGACTCGGTTCATCGATCTGGCCGACAACTTTCAACTTCCGGTGGTCCATCTGGTGGATCAGCCCGGGTTCCTGGTGGGCGGCGCGGCGGAACGGGCGGGGACCATCCGCCGCGGGGCTCGCGTGTTGTCTGCGCTGAACGCCACCTCCATCCCGTGGGCGTCGGTGATTCTGCGGAAGGTGTTCGGCGTGGGCGGAGCCGCTCATCAACCACGGGGCCGTCACACCTTCAGGGTCGCCTGGCCGTCGGCCGATTGGGGCTCCCTTCCGATCGAGGGTGGGCTAGAGGTGGCCTACCGGCGGGAGTTGGACCAGGCGGGCGAGGAAGCGCCGGAGCTGAAGGCACGTATCCTCGACCAGTTGGAAGCCGTTCGCTCTCCTTTCAGAAGCGCCGAGGCGTTCGACATCGAAGACATCATCGATCCGGCGGAAACCCGGCTGCGACTGCTGGAATGGGTCGCCAGCTCCTATATGGCGATGGACGCGCACCGGTACGAACGCGTCGCTCCCAATCGCAAGATGAGGCCGTAGGCCGGCCGGCGATCGGCGGTCGTTAGGTGTCGCCTGGTGGGATCGTCGCACCCTTCAGGAGAACGTCCCGGATGTGCATGGTGTCGTTGTACTCCCAGATCCGCGATATGAGACCATCGCGGAGCTCGAACAGGAAGTGGTAGAGGTTGTTGTACTCCACGCCGTGCTTGGTCATGGCGTGACCCTCGCTCATCACCGCCACCCGGTTGCCTTCGGCGGTCATCACGGAGATGTCTTGCCGGATGGGTTCTTCCAGGAGCGATTCGCTCACCCAATTGATGCGCGCTTTCATGGCCGCTTTGGGGCTGAATCGCCGGCTGGTCAGGGAGAACCAGCCGACGTCGTCGGTCAACCGGTCGAAGGCGGCCTCGATGTCGTCCTGACCGAGGAGATCGAGGAATTCGGCGACGACGCGCTTGTTGCGTGCCAGTTCGGCTTCCCCGTCGGTCATACATAACCCTTCCGCTGGAGGGATCGAAGCGTGAACCAGCCGAAGATGGGCGGCAGGAGAAAAGTGATCCCGCGGAAAAGCAGCACCGATGCCAGCGCCGGTGCGCTGGCGATGCCGAAGCTGGTGAGCCCGGCGGTGAGCGCGGCCTCGGTCACACCCACGCCACCGGGAACCGGGGCCATGTTTCCGAGGAGGCCGGCACCGATCTGCACGGTCACCAATTCGGCGAATCCGAGGTGCTGCCCGAAGGCGAGCAAGCACACCCCGAGGATCGCCGGGTAGATGAGATTGCCGAGAAGGTCGCCGCCGACCAGCTGGCAGGCCTTGTGGGGATCGCGCAGTACCGCCCAAATGTCGCTGGCCGACCGCTTGACCTGCGGCACCACCTTGCCGCGCAGTTTGGGGATCGCCATCACGATGCCGGTGCCGGCGGCCACCAGCGCGATGATCCACAGGGTGGCGGTGCCGGCAGAGACATTCACGTCGAGCGCGGTCGATGTCAACGTGGCCGCAATGAAGAGCAGGCCGATCTGCAATCCGTAGCCCACACTGGTGCTGAGCACCATCGCGCTCCCGGCGGGCGCGATGGGTACTCCTTGCTTGTGGAGGTAGTCGAGTTGCAGGGCGGTACCCCCGACACCGCTGGGAGTCACCAGGTTCAAGAACGTGCACGCCAGCTGCACCAGGGTGGTCGGTCCGAGGGCGAGGTCGGTGTTCACCGCACCCATGAGTGCGAGGGCCCAGGCGGCGGGAACGATCGGGTACATCACCGCCGCCACAAAGGCCCACGCCCAAGTGGCGTTCTGGAACTCGTCGGCGACCGACGAGAAGTTGATGTCCTTCAGACTGAACACGGTGATGCTGATGGCGACCGCCAGTCCGACCATCATTCCGACGTTGGTCCACGACAGCCGGCGGATTTTGATAGGCGCGGCATCCTCGGCATCGGTGGCGGTCGCCAGCTCGCCGCGGAGTTCCTTGATCGTCTTCGAAAAGTGCTTTTGATGCTTGACCGGCCCATCGGGCACCACCACCGGCTGCACCGCCGGCACTACCTCGGCCATGCGCTCCTTGCCGAGGGCGGCTATGGCTGCCGCGATGGCCCGTTCGTTGCCGACCAGGGCCGCAGTCGCTACCAACACTGAGACCACATCACGGTCGCGCCATTCGCGAACGCCGCCCACGTCGGCCGCGGTGAAGCCGGCGAAGGCGATCGAGGAGTCGCTTCCCAGCAGGATGTGATGGGCGTCGAGGTGGCCGTGACTGATCGCCACCCGGTGCAGGCGTTCGAGGGCGGCCCAGCTCGATGCCAAGACTTGATCGGTGAGGTGACACTTCTCCAGCTCGTCGAGCGGTGTACCGGTGGGCTCGTGGGTTACCAGAATCGCCGCGTCCGGGCCGGCGACCCCGGTCTTGACCAAGGTCGATGCCGATACTTGAGCCCGTTCCGCCAGCATCAGCGCGTAGGCGATGTGCTCGACCTGTTGAATGCGGCTTCCGAACACCGGCGCGGCGGGATCTCGGTACATGATCGAGTGCCAGACTCGGGCGGCCGCTCGGCTGTCTCGCTGATCGCGCCCGAACACCACCGCGTGCATCCGTTCGCCGGAGGTGAGCGTGGCCTCCATCGCGGTGGCTCTCGCCACCGACCGGGCTGACGTTTTCACGTCGGCTACCTCGAATCCCAGTTCGGCGAGCGCCTCTCGTACTTCCTCCGGCGACGGCCGGCCCGCCGGGGATCCAAAGGCCACCAGGGTGGCGGCCGCGATGGCCGAGCCGATGAAATAACCGCCGATCACGTCGGCGAGAAACGCGGTCCCGAGGTACATCGAGGCGAGCGCAACTCCGATCAACGGAATCAGAAGCAGTCGCCGCAACGGACGGACGAGATACGGCGCCGCCACCAGCGCGACCGCCACCGATACGGCCACGTGGGTAGCGGGGAACGCCGGTCCGTCGGCGAGGCGCTGATTGATGTCGAGGCCTTTGAGGCTTTGGGAGCCGAGTGCATCTCGCAGTGCTTCGCTGAGGCCCCAAGCCACGGTTCCGGCCACGGCAACCGGCAGAGCCACTCGCCACAGACGGCCCAACAGGAGCACCGCGGTTAGCGCCAATACCATCCAGATTGAGCCCAGCGCGTACAAGACCCGGGCAAGTCCGTCGAGCGCGTCGGGAAGGTTGGTGATGACGCGCAGCAGATCTCC
>Ga0268264_10005070_pt1 | contig 11154 bp, 8 predicted proteins | sample KBSSwiS32_FD_190357 | JGI IMG/M metagenome (GOLD analysis project Ga0268264, IMG submission 190357) | Switchgrass rhizosphere microbial communities from Kellogg Biological Station, Michigan, USA - KBS Switchgrass S3-2 (SPAdes) (version 2) | ecosystem: Host-associated > Plants > Roots >... | reverse complement strand
CGGCGGTTGCACCTTCTGCTCCATCACCGAGCACGAGGGCCGGGTGATCCAGAACCGCTCTTCGGCGAGCGTGCTCCGGGAGATCCGCGCGCTCCGCCGGATGGACGACTTCCGCGGCACGGTCACCGACCTGGGCGGGCCGACGGCGAACATGTACCGGATGCGGTGCAAGAGCCCGGAGATCGAGAGCCGGTGCCGGCGCCTGTCCTGCGTGCACCCCGGCGTCTGCGAGAACCTGGAGACCGACCACGGCGAGCTGGTGCAGCTGATGAGGGAGGCGCGCCAGCAGCCGGGGATCAAGCACGTCTTCATCGCCTCCGGCGTCCGCTACGACCTGGCGGAGCGGTCGCCCGAGTACGTGAAGGAGCTGGCCGAGCACCACGTGGGCGGCCAGCTCTCGGTGGCCCCGGAGCACGTCTCGCCGCGGGTGCTGGAGAAGATGAAGAAGCCCGGGATCGAGAGCTTCGAGCGCTTCCAGGAGATGTTCGCCTGCGCCAGCCGCGAGGCGGGCAAGGAGCAGTACGACATCCCGTACTTCATCAGCGGGCACCCCGGCTCCACGCTGGAGGACATGGTCGAGCTGGCGCAGTGGCTGAAACGGAACGGCAAGCGGCCGCGCCAGGTGCAGGACTTCATCCCCACGCCGATGTCGATGGCCGCGTGCATGTACTACTCGGGGTACGACCCGTTCACGCTCCAGCCCGTGTACACCGCCACCGGGCTGCGGGAGAAGAAGCTGCAGAAGGCGCTGCTCCTCTACTGGAACCCGGAGCAGTGGCCGCTCGCGCGCGAGGCCCTGCGCGAGGCCGGCCGTGAGGACCTGATCGGCCGCGGCCCGCAGTGCCTGGTCCCGCCGGAGACGCCGGCGGAGCGGGAGCGCCGCGAACGCGCGCGGGCGTGAACCGCGGCGCCGAGAATGCCGCGAGAGAGCTCAACGACTCCAGACCGGGAAGCGCTCTCCCTGCAGCCAGCGGCGGACGGCCCAGTCGGTGAGCACCGGGGCCACCACGTGCAAGGTGGAGCTGAAGGCGGCGGCGGTGGCGGCGGGCTCGCACAGCGCGGTGCCCGGCGGCAAGACGGTGGCGTGGCAGAAGTCCATCCGGTCGCCCTCGAAGACGACGAAGCCCACGTGGTAGTCGAGGCCCACCGCGTACAGGCCGGGCCCCTTGCCGCGGATGTGGTCGAGGACCTTCGATCGGCTCCCCGAGGTGAGCCGCGCCACCTCCCCGGGCGGCGCCAGCGAGCGGACGATGACCTCCGAGGCGGCCTGGGCCATGCGGGCGCGGGGGACGCGGAAGCCGGTGTCGCGGAGGACCGTGGTGACCAGGTAGCCGCAGGCGATGGCGCCTTCCCCCGGCGTCTCCGAGGTGCCGTTGAGGTCCCACCGCGTGCCGGACCAGGGCGGGAGCAGGTCGTCGGCGATCGCGCGCATCGCGCGGGCGCGGGCCACCGCCAGCACCGGCGCGCCCGAGGCGTACTCGGCCGCCAGCGCCTCGCGCGCGGCGCCCACCGCGGCCACCGCCCTCCGGTACACCTCCGCCTTCGACGGCGGGGCCGGGATGGACGCGCCGCCCATCAGCAGGGCCAAGAGGAGCGAGGAGAGCGCCACGGCGGTGGGACGTCCGCCGCGGCCGCGAGGTTCCAGCGCGGTCAGGCGGCGGCGGCGGCGGCGACGTGGGCCGGCGCGCGCCGCAGCAGCAACCAGAACACCAGCCCGTGGGTGACCAGCAGCGCCGGCACCACGATCACCGGGAGCAGGAAGGCGACGCCGATGGGCTTGGACAGCATCTGGAACCGCTGCGCGTTGACGCTGGCCAGGCCCAGGTCGGCGAAGCCCACCAGGTTGAACAGCCAGACCGCGGCGCGGGCCGGGAGCCCGTCCCCCAGCCGGAGCGACGCCAGCGCGACCAGGGCCAGCGCCGCGGCGGCGAGGTCGCCCCAGGCCGTCGGCCCGGCGAAGCCCGGGGCCGGCGGGTCCGGGATGACCGCCGGGTTCAGGTAGATCATCCCCAGGTGGCGGAAGCTGTGGAGGAGCAGGACCGGCGCCACCGCGGCGGCGAAGGGTTGCGCCCGCATCGCCGGGATCCAGTACCGCCGGGCGATCAGGCCGAAGGTGAGCAGCGACATGTAGAACTGGAGGTAGAGGAGGGCGGTGGGGCTCATGGTGGCTCCAATCTTAACGGTGGAAAGATTATGCGCCAGCAATCTTTCCAGTGTCAAGATAGACTGTGGATCGGATGGCCAGACGGAAGCCGGTGGACGCGTACCACCACGGAGATCTGAAGGCGGCGCTGGTGCGGGCGGGGTCGATGCTTTTGGCCCGGCGCGGGGACGCCGCGCTCACGCTGCGCGCGGTGGCGCGCGAGGTGGGCGTGTCCCACGCGGCGCCCTACCACCACTTCGCGGACAAGGACGGGCTGCTGGACGCCGTCGCCGCCTCCGGCTTCGAGAAGCTGGACGCGGCGCTGCGAGGGGCGCTGCGGCCGCTGGAGGGGCGCCCGCCGCTGGAGCGGTTCCACGCGCTGGGCCCGGCCTACGTCCGCTTCGCGGTGGCCGAGCCCCACCTGTTCCGCCTGATGTTCCAGGCGCGCGGCGGCCGGACCGGCTTCGGCCCGGAGCTGGGGGAGGTGGCGCGGCGGCCGTTCGCGCGGGTGCGGGCGGAGGCGGAGGTGTGCCTGGCCACGTGGAAGGCGCGGCCGGTCCCCGACGCGATGCAGGTCACCATGCTCGCCTGGGCGTCCATGCACGGCCTGGCCACGCTGTGGACGCAGGGCGCGCTGGGCGCGGGGGCGCCGGGGCTGGAGCGGCTGGCCTCGGAGCTGGCGGCGCTCGTCACCCGGCTGGTGGAGCCACCGCCCCGCTCGCCCACCCGGCGATGATCCGGCGCATGGTGTCCAGCGGCACCGGCCCGGAGGCGAGGAGCAGGTCGTGGAACGCCTGCCGCGAGAAGCGGTCGCCCAGGGACCGCTCGGCGTCCGCGCGCGCGGCGGCGATCTCGGTGGCGCCCAGCGCGTCCGCCATCCCCGACGCGGGCCAGGTGATGGCGCGGTCGATCTCCGACTCGGCCTCGCCGCGAGGCGCGGGGAAGATCTCCATCAAGCTCTCGATGGCGTGCTCGCGCGTCCACTTGAGGGCGTGCATCCCGGTGTCCACCACCAGCCGCGCGGAGCGCCACCACTGCGACAGCAGCATCCCCAGCCGGGCGCGGTCGTCCGAGTAGAGGCCCAGCTCGCCGGCCAGCCGCTCCGAGTACATCCCCCAGCCCTCGATGAACGCGGGCACCGTCGGGCGGCGCCGGATCAGCGGCAGGCCGGCGGCGATCTCCATCGTCCGGGCGACCAGGAAGTGGCGGCCGGGCGCGGCCTCGCGGGCCACCAGCGCCTCCATCCGGTAGCGGGGGCGCGACTCCGGCCGGGCGGTGTTGAGGAGCAGGAGCGCGGGCCGCGAGCCGTCCGGGGTGGGGGGCTCGTAGTGGATGGCCGGCGCGCCCTCTTCCATCATCTCCGGGATGGGCTCCACGTGGAGCGGGAGGGGAGGGTACCGGGTGAAGGCGGCGGAGAGCCCGCCGTGGAAGCGCTCCACCGCGTCGCGGTACGCGGCGATCATCTGCGCGCGGTCCGCGAAGTGCGGGTCGGCCTCCACCCACTGCACCAGGGTGCCGCGGTCCGGCTGGCCGACGATCGCCCGGAGCTCGACCTCGATGCGCGACAGCTCGCGCGTGCCCAGCTCGTGGAGGTCCACCGGGGCCCGGCGCGCGCCGGCGCGGTGGCGGATGGCGTGGGCGTAGACCTCGGCGCCGTCCGGGAGCGCCCACAGCCCGACGTCGGCGCGCGCCCGCGGCAGGTAGTCGCGCTCGAGGAACTCCATCAGGGTGCGGTACCCCGGGTAGACGTGCTGGCTGGTGTTGATCGCCAGCTCGGTGTGGCACTCGGGCGGGCGGCCGCGGACGAAGGGCGACTCCGACGGCGGCATCACCAGGCAGTCCCGCACCTGCGCCAGCACCCGCTCCACCAGGAGGCGCGGCGCCGTCCGCCCCCGCTCCAGGCCCGCGCGGAGGTTCGCCACGTAGCCCTCCATCTGCATCGGGAAGCCGCGGTAGCGCGCGGCGAGGCTGGCCAGGTCCGACTCGTTGCGCAGCGGGTGCTGGGCCATCAGGTGCGGGAAGGCGACGTGCGGTCCTTCCACCGGGTCGACGGCGATCTCCGGCAGCCGCAGCCGCTGGATGTCGATGGTCTCGTTCAGGTGCCGCCGCAGGAGGTCCGCGGTGATCTGCTCCTCGCCCGAGAGCGGCCCGAGCGCGTCCAGGCGGCGCACCATCTCGTGGGCGTCGGAGGCGCGGCGCGCGAACCCGCCGGCGGAGAGATCGGTCAGCCGTTCGTCGTAGCGGCGATCACCCAGCGCGGTGGCCGCCTCCGGGTTCTCCCGGAGCTGCCACTCCCAGAAGTCGGCGGCGAGGGCGCCGACGCTGTCCGGTCCCGAGGCGGCCATTGGCCCGTCCGTAGCACGGATCGTCAGGTCCGCGCCTGGCGCCGATCGTACAGCCAGCCCCCCGCCACGCCGCCCAGCAGCGAGCCCAGGACCATGCTGGCGGAGAAGCGGAGCCAGATGGACGCCGGCATCTGCCCCATCACCACCGAGCCGAAGCCGAAGAGGCGGTTCACGGCGAGGAGCAGGCCGGCGGCGCCGAGCGCGACCCCGGCGCCGGGGCGGAAGCGGGCGCGCATGACCGCGTAGGTGAAGACGATCAGCACGCCGTAGAGGAAGTGCACGGTGGTGAAGTAGCCGCCGATGGCCGGGCCGTTGGGGGTGATGCCCTGGGCGGCGAGGACCTGGTTCCAGTCCGGCGCCACCAGCAGCGCGCTGTTGGGGATGTCCACGAGGTTGATGACCAGCCCGCAGAGCAGTCCGGCGGGGAGCAGGGCCTTCAGAGAGAAGTCGCTATTCATGGCGGGCGTCATACAGGATGTGGCCGTGCTGATCGTCTCCCCTGACGAGCCACCGGCGGTGACCGGCCCGGTGATCTTCCTGGCCGGGCCCATCCAGGGGGCGAAGGACTGGCAGGCGGAGGCGGCGCGGCGGATCGGCGACCGCGCGCACGTGGCCAACCCGCGGCGGCCGGAGTTCCCGGCGGGCGCGTTCGACGAACAGGTGCGGTGGGAGAGCCGGTGGTTGGCGCGGGCCACCGTCGTCCTCTTCTGGCTGGCGGCGGAGCACGAGCACCGCTGCGACCGCGCCTACGCGCAGACCACGCGGTTCGAGCTGGGGGAGTGGCTGGCGAAGGCCCCCGCGCGCGTGGTGGCCGGAGGGGAGGAGTCGTTCCCGGGGATGCGGTACCTGCGGGCGCGGGGGATCCCCATCCACTCGACGCTGGAGGCCACGGTCGAGGAGGCCGTGCGCCGGGCGGTGGGGTAGGGTGTCCGGGTGCAGAAGACGGTCGACGGCGTGACGTTCGAGGTCCTCCCGGACCGGATCCAGGCCACCGTCGGGAAGGGCCGCGGCTTCGCGTTCCAGGGCGTCGACCTGGAGACGCTCACTTCGCAGTTCGAGAAGTTCGTCCAGCAGGCCCGAGGTCACTTCGGGCCGAGGCGCCCTCCGGCGCTCGACGAGAGCTTCCTGAACGAGATCGTCGCCGAGGCGACGCTCAACGCCATGTGGCTCGACATTGCCCACCGCAAGCCCGTCTCGATCTCCGAGCGCACATGGGACGGCCCGTCCACGCAGCGGATCGTCCACTGGGCGGTGAGCAAGAAGTGGGCGCGCAACAAGGACAAGGTCGCGGCGGTGACCGCGCAGCTCCTCGGCTTCACCCCCGAGCAGTACGCCCGGTGGCGTGAAGGCGAGGAGCGCTTCCAGAACCGCTGACCTCTACGCGCAGGGCGTCCCGTCCTTGCGCCGGCGGACGATGCCGGTGACGTTGGGGTTCGTCCCGAGGGCCGGCTGCTCTACCCGCCACCACGTGCGCAGCACGCCCCAGGCGTTCATGCGCTTGGCGCCGGTGGAGAAGACGCTCGCCTCGCCGGAGGCCTCGGCGGCGAAGCGGGCGGAGGCGGCGTCCCAGATCTCGGCGGCCTCCTGGGGCGTCAACCCACTCGACGCGTCGAAGAGCTGTAGGCTGTCGAGGTACTGGCCGCCGGGCGTCTGCTCCAGCGTGAAGTGGCCGGGGTTGTTCCTCGCCCACGCCTGCGCGTCCGACATGCGCGGGCCCGACCAGAAGACCGCGCCGTCCCGTGGCGTCCCGAAGTCCAGCGTGTTCTGCGCCTCGTGCAGCAGCGACGCGAAGTCGACCGGCGCCAGGCCGAACGGGTCGGCCTTCGTCGTCGGGTCGTCGACGTAGGCGTAGAGCGCCGCGCCGCCCTCGATCCCGATGGGGTCCTTCGACAGGTACTGCCCCGTCTCCGGGTCGTAGTAGCGGTTCCGGTTGTAATAGAGGCCGGTCTCCTCGTCCTCGTACTGCCCGGGCCACCGCCACGGGCACGGCTCCTTCTCCTCCGTCTTCCGCGGCACCCCGAACAGGTCGAGCTGCATCTGCCACGCGAGCTCGCCCAGCTCGTCGTACATCTCGGTGGGCGTGCCGAGCTGGTCGCCGGCGATGGTCCACCGCTTCCCGGCGCGCTCCTTGGCGATGGGCGACTGCGTCTCCGGGGTCCAGTGCCAGGTGGTGACGTCCTCGCCCGCCACCTCGTGGACGAGGGTGTTCCCGTCCCAGACGAAGCGGACGTCGCGCTCCACCGTCTCCGCCCCGTCCACCGCCACCCGCACCACCTGCTTGCGCGTCCGCCGCGCGAAGGCGTCGTACTCGAAGCGCACGCGCGCGCCGTCCGGCCGCTCCACCTCCCGGAGCAGCCCGGCGCCGTTCCACGCGTAGTGCCACCGCCGCCCGCCGGCGTCCTCCTTGGCCACCAGCTGCCCGTCCGGGTCGTGCCGGTAGCGCGCGCCGTTCGCCTCCTCCAGCCGCCCGCCCGGCCCGTACCGCCACGCCGCGCCCCCGCGCGACACGTTCCCGGCTTGATCGAACGCCCGCTCCTGCGACTCGCCCGACGGCTTGCGCACCTCCACCAGCCGCCCGCGGTCGTCGTGGACCAGCGTGTCGCCGTCGATCTCCGCCAGCTGGTCCTCGCCGCGCCAGGTGAAGCGCCGTTCGCGCAGCTCGCGCGTGCCGCCGTCCGGCCCGAGCAGGCGCTCCTGCCGCTCCAAAGGCCGCCCCGCCACGTCCAGCCGCCAGGCGATCTGCACGCCGCCCGGCAGCACCCGGGCGATCTCCCGCCCCACCGCGTCGCGCGCGAAGCCGATCTCCATCGCCTGCCAGGTGCTGGCGCCGCCGACCTGGAGCTTCTCCACGTCGCCCAGCGCGTCGCGGAAGGTCACCGCGCGCGCCCCCAGCGACGTCTCCATCCCCTCCCGCTCGCCGGTGAGCGCGTACCGGGACGTCACCTCCGCCCCGCCCACCTGCTCGCGGACGATGCGGCCCATGGGGTCGCGCTCCAGCCGGACCTCGCCGCTCTCGTTCCTGGCCCGCACCAGCTTGCCGTCCGCGCGGTACTCGAGCGCGTGGCCGGTGCCGTCGCCGTGCTTCACCTCCGCCAGCCGCCCGCCGCGGTCGTAGGTGACCTTGGTCGACTGCCCGGCGGCGCCCAGGATCTCCTTCACCCACCCGGCCTTGTCGCGGAGGAATTTCTTCACCGCGCCGTCGAAGCCCTTCTCCTCCACCATCCGCCCGGCCGCGTCCAACCGGTACTCGGTCCGTTCGCCCAGCTCGTTCACCACCGCGGTGATCGCGCCTTCGGTGTCGCGCTCGAAGCGGAGCTCGGCGCCGGCCTCCTCCCTCGCCACCACCTGGTGGAAGCCGGCGCGCCGCAGCCGGACGTGGCGCGTGGGGTCCTTGGCCTCCACCAGGTGCCCCTCGGCGTCAAAGGCCTGCTCCAGGCGCCCGCCGGTGGCGGTGTGGATCTCCAGCGTGCGGCCCTCGCCGTCGTACGTCGCGCGGGTGAGGGCGCCTCCGGCGTCGCGGTAGGCGATGGGCCGGCCGCGGCGGTCGTACTCGGTCCGCACCGACGCGCCGCTGGGGGCGCGCACCTCCACCACGTTCTTCTGCCGGTCGTAGCGGACCTCGGCGCGCCGCCCGCCCGGCGCGACCTTCGCCACCAGCAGCCCGTTCTCCCACTCCATGGTGGTGGACGCGCCGTCGGGCGTCGTCTTCTCCACCAGGTGCCCCTCGGCGTCGTACCGCTGCGTCCACACGCCGCCGTTGGCGTCGACGATCCGCACCGGCAGGTCGCGCTCGTCGAGCTCCAGCGTCATCGACGTCTCGTCCGGGGCGACGGCCTTCACGCAGTTGCCGCGCGCGTCGTACTCGGCGCGGGTGACGCGCCCCGCGGGGTCGATCTCCGCGGTGCGCTGGAGCGTGCGCGGGTCGTACGCGTACTTCGTCTCGCCGCCGCCCGGGTCGATCACCTTGGTGACCAGGCCGGCCAGGTTCATGTGGTACTGCGTGGTGCGCCCGCGCGAGTTGGTGACGAAGGTGACCTTGTTCTTCTTGTCGTACGCGAGGACGTGGTCGTAGATGCCGCCGTCGCCCCAGGTCCGGATGCACCAGGCGTCCTCGCCCAGCCCGTCGTACTGGAAGTAGAAGCCGAGGCCGGCGCGGTCGGTCTCGCGCACCAGCAGGTGGGTGACGTACTCGAAGCGCCACGACTTCCCCTCCGAGTCCACCACCTCCACCAGGTCGCCCTGCTCGTCGTAGCGGTAGCGCCGGTGGGGCACCCACGCCCCGCGGTCCGCCGGGTCGGGGAGCAGCAGCGCGGTGAAGCGGCCCTGGTCGTCGCACTCGACCTTCAGCACCCGCCCGCCCGAGTCGCGCACCCACTCCAGGTGCCCGCGCGCGCCGTAGCCGAAGGCGATCTCGTGGGCGCCGTCCCGCGAGGCGATGCGCTGCAGCCGCGCGCGGAGGTCCCCGCCGCCGGGCGCCGGGGCGAAGTCGTACCGCTCGCCGTCGTGGGTGGTGATCCGCCAGCGCCCCTCGCCCTCGCAGCGGAGCGTGAGCCGGTCAATGGGGTGCCACACCTCGTCGCCCGGCCGCATCCGGTGGTCGGGGAGGTCGAAGGTGTCGAACTCGATCTCCCGCCCGTCGCCGGCGAGGTAGACGACCTTGCCGGGCTCCAGCCAGACGGCCTGGTCCAGGGTGGAGCTCCACCCGTGCCCCAGCGGCCCGCTCCGCGAAGCACAGGCGGACAGGTACACGCGCTCCACCTTCAACGGCAGCGGGCCGGGCAGCTCCGCGTCCACCGCGTCCGTGAGCACCTTGCCGGTCGCGACGTCCACCGGGTGGCCGGTGAGGAAGCACGCCGCCCTCATCAGGAAGGTGCGCAGCCGCCCCGGGTTCATCCGGCTGAGCAGCGCCTGGAGCGAGTCGCCGATGAAGCGGGTGCGCAGCGACGCCAGCACCGCCGCCATCAGGTCCAGGGTGGGCGGGCCGCCGATGAGGATGGGCGCGCCGCCGCCCACCGCCAGCACCACCGACGACGGCAGCCGCACCGGCTCCGAACAGCTCATCGCCAGGTCGCCCAGCCGGACCGCGTTGGTCCCGGAGACGTGGACCGTCTTGGACCCGGTGATCATGATCGCGTCGTCCTCCGGCGCGATGGGCTTGGGCGGCTTCACCACGTCGCCCGGCTTGATCACCGGCTTGGGCGTCTTGGGCACCGGCGCCCACGCGGTGCCGGGCGGGATGAGGATGTGCCCGGGGATGTGCTTGCCCTGCGTGCCGGTGGTGTTGGCGGGGAAGGCGCCCCAGTAGATGACGGGCCCCTGGAACGGCGCCCCGGCCACCGCGCCCATCAGGTTGTGCAGCGCCAGCCCCACCACCATGCCCACCGGGTCGAAGACGATGCCGGTGAACGGGTTGGGGATGGGCATGGGCGTGGGTGCCGGCATGGGCACCATCTCCCAGTGGATGTCCACCCCGAGGATGGGGTCGAAGTACGCGCTGGCGATCACGCTTCGGCCCTCCCGCCCCGCTCCATCGCGGCCGCCTGCTCCTCCAGCGACGCGGCCTGCGCCGCCATCCCCTTCTCGCGCAGCAGCGAGGCCAGCTTCCGCGCCGCCTCCGGCGCGCTGGAGACCTGCGCCACCGCCTCCGGGCTGGCGGCGGCGATCCGCAGCGCCTCGCGGAAGCAGTTGATGGCCGTCTGCCCGTCCACGCCCGCCTGCAGCCCGAACTGGCCCGCCAGGCGCCAGGCCTCGATGGCCAGGAGCTCCACCTTGGCTTCCTCCGCGGCGCGCCCGGCGGCGGCGTACTCGCGCGCGGCCTCCGGCAGCTTCTTGTCCAGCGCCATCAAGAGCGCCAGCGCCAGCCGCGCCTGGCTCTCGTGCTGCCCCAGCTGGTGCCGCTGGGCCAGCTGGACGGCCTCCCGCAGTTCGTTCGCCGCCAGGTCGCGCCGCTCCATCCCCGACAGGTAGCTGGCCAGGGCGATCTGGGCGATGACGGCGATCGCCGGCTGCCCCGCGCGAACGCTCAGGTCTCTCGCCTCGCGCTGCATCCGGACCGCGTCGTTCCCGCGGCCCTCCTTCATCGCCATGGCCGCGCCCAGCACGAGCTGCCGCAGCTTCGGCGCGGCGTCCAGCAGGGCCGGGTCCACGCCCGCCTCGCGCAGCGCCGCGTCCCGCTTCTCCCTGGGCAGCGGAGGCGGGTCGTCCACCCGCGGCGGCGGCTTCACTCCCCGCGGCCCGGCCATCCCCATCGGCGCGCCGCCGGGCTCCGCCGCCGCCAGCGCCTTCAGGTCCTGGTCCTGCTGGTCCGGGTCCACCACGCAGTCGGTGGCCAGCGCCTTCGCGCCCAGCGCGTCGAGCAGCGCGCGCGGGGGCGGCGCGGCCTCGTCCAGCACCAGCACCCAGCGGACGTCCGCCAGCGCGGGCGCGGCGACCAGCTCGCCTACCTCGGCCGCGAACGCGGCGGGGTCCTCCACCAAAGGCGGCGCGAGCGCGACCACCAGCCCGCGCAGGGGAGGCCGCAGCGCCCCCAGCACGGACCGCAGCGCCGCGGCGAACGCGGGCTGGCGCGCCAGCGCGTCCGGGACGGCGGCCTGGGGCAGCTCGACCTTCTCCTCTCGCAGGAACGCCTCCCGGCGCCGCTCCCACTCCCCCAGCAGCCGGTTCGCG
>Ga0268264_10005068_pt1 | contig 11154 bp, 12 predicted proteins | sample KBSSwiS32_FD_190357 | JGI IMG/M metagenome (GOLD analysis project Ga0268264, IMG submission 190357) | Switchgrass rhizosphere microbial communities from Kellogg Biological Station, Michigan, USA - KBS Switchgrass S3-2 (SPAdes) (version 2) | ecosystem: Host-associated > Plants > Roots >... | reverse complement strand
CAGTTATCTCTTTATACTTTTCGTCTCCTGCAAGTTCAGGATAGGCTGTGCTGTATTTTTCCATGACGATGATGGCGCAACGATTGAGAAGACTTTCGGAGCCTTGGTCCTGTGCCACTTCGAGTTTCTGCGCGTTGTATGCAGCGCGACGCAAAAGGCGACGCAGTACATAGCCACGCTCCGTGTTTGACGGTAATACTCCGGCGGAAAGCATGAACACGACTGCGCGCATGTGGTCGGCCACTATGCGGAAGCTTTTCTGATAACGACTATCAGCGTAGCTTTTCCCGGAATACTTTTCTAGAAGCGTAATGATGTCGTCAAATACATCAGTGTGAAATACGTCAGGATCGTTGTTTGCTGCAGCCGTAATGCGCTCGAGTCCGCCGCCGAAGTCCACGTTTCGTTTCGGAAGTAGCGTAAACGTCCCGTCGGCCTGCTTTATGTATTGCATGAAGACGTTGTTGCCTATTTCCATGAAGCGACCGCAGTCGCAGTTGGGATGGCAATGCTCGCCGAATTTGGCATCGTGCGGCGTGCCGAAGTCATAAAACATCTCGGAGTCTGGCCCGCCCGGCTCCCCCGCAGGCATGTTTTCTGGTACACCTGCGCGTGACCACCAATTCTTCTTGGAATCGTAGTAAAAGATACGCCCGCCCTGCATACCGAGTCTTGCTCCGTCTTCTTCCGAACCCAGCATCACGTCCGTGGCTTCTATCCCCTTCTGCGCAAAAAGTTCCTTCCAGATGTTCGCCGACTCGGTGTCCTTCGGCATGTTATTTTTTTCGTCTCCAGCGAAAACGGTGACGTAGAGGTTGTTGGGGTCGATCTTTACCTCATCCACGAGGAACTCGAACATCCACGGCAGCTGTTCTTTCTTGAAATAATCGCCCAGGGACCAATTGCCGAGCATTTCGAAAAATGTCGTATGCCTGTTGTCACCCACTTCTTCTATGTCGACTTGACGGAAGCTTTTCTGGCTGTCGGCTATACGAGTACCTAACGCATGCGGCTCACCGAGAAGATACGGGATCATCGGCTGCATGCCGGAACCAGTAAAAAGCGTCGTCGGGTCGTTCAAGGGTACGATAGGTGCGGAAGGAATAATAGTGTGTCCGCGCTCTTTATAAAACTCCAGATACTTGGTGCGGATGTCGTTGATGGTCATTTGCAAAAAGACTAGCGCGATTATGAGAAAAAAGAAAGTACAAAAAGAGGCGCCCCATCGTCTGGGGCGCCTTGCTCATCCTATGTCGGTGTAAATTCAGCCTTCCTGAGCGAGGATGCGCCGATGACCCTTGGAGTTGGGAATCATGAGGCGGCCGATGTAATCAGACAGGCCATGTTCTCCCAGCATTTCCGATGCGAAGACCATATAGTCGATGTCAGGTTTGCAGAACGGTCCAATATCGAACTCCATCGGATGTACATGCTTCACGCCGATCCGGTCAACGAGAGTGACGTCGACGATGACGTGCTCCATGTTCGGATTGAGGTCAGCATCCTCGAACCGGATGTTGAAGCCCTCGAGGAATATCTCGGCCACTTCTCCGAGTCGCTGAGAAACTTCCACGCAGGCATCTGTCACTGTAGTTCGATGCAAGGAGTATCTGCGACACTTCTTTTCATCGCTCGCGTCGGCAACAGTCCGACCGTTGAGGGAAATCATGACCATAAAGAACCGCCTTTCTGGTGCACACGCACCTGCGCCCGAGTGACAAAACTTGGGTCGAAACATTTATACAACAAATTTTGATTTCTGGAAGGAGCGAGATACTATGCCCGGATGCAACACACCATACACACACTTCAGAACGGTCTCAGGGTCGTACTCATCCCCATGGAAGGTACCAAGACCGCGACGGTCATCGTGATGACCGGCACAGGGTCGCGCTATGAAGACGAGCGTGAGAACGGCCTCGCACACTTTCTGGAGCATATGTTCTTCAAAGGCACCAAGAAGCGCAAGAACGCCCGCGCCATCTCAGAAGAACTCGATGGTGTCGGCTCGGTCTACAACGCCTTTACTTCAAAAGAGCGCACCGCCTACTGGGCCAAGGTCAGCTCTCAATATATAGACACGGCGCTCGACGTCGTTTCAGACATATTCCTCAACTCTAAGCTCCCTCCTGCTGAGATCACCAAAGAGCGCGGCGCTGTCATCCAGGAAATAGACATGTACGAAGACATTCCGATGCGCACTGTCGACAATGTCTTTGACGCACTCATCTTTGGCGGAGAGCATCCGCTCGGCCGCACGATACTCGGACCAAAAGAAAATATCCGCCGCTTCACCCGCAAGGATTTCTCCGCATACATGAAGCGCAACTACACGTCGCACAACACCGTGGTGGTAGTCGCCGGGGCTTTCTCAGAGCACAAAGTCTTATGGAAGATCCATAAAGAATTCGCAAGCTTCAGCCACGCGACGCCGCCGAGCTATGTACCATACGTCTCTATGCAGAAAGAACCGCAGGTCGCGATAAAACAAAAGAAGACCGACCAGACACAGCTCATGCTCGGAGTCCCTGCATATCCGTACCTGCATCATGACGAATTCGCACTCGAAGTCCTCTCGGCCATACTCGGCGGCGGCATGTCTTCGCGTCTATTCATAGAAGTACGTGAAAAGCGCGGACTCGCCTACTCGGTGCGCTCGTGGGCTGACCGCTATCCGGACACCGGATACTTCGCCGTACAGGCCGGCGTAGAACACGCCAAGCTAGAGAAAGCCGTGCAGACGATACTTGCGGAGTTTAAGAAGATAAAGAAGACGAAGGTCTCTGCCGCAGAGCTCAATAAAGCCAAGGCACACATCAACGGCTCACTTGTCCTCCAACGCGAAAGCAGCGACGAGCTCGCTGAGATGGCGGCTACGTCTATCATAAACATCGGCACCGTGCGCACGCTCGATGAGATAATAAAAGGCATCAACAAAGTCACCGCAGAAGACGTACTGCGCGTAGCGCAAGACATCCTAGTCTCCGAAAAGCTCAACCTCGCCATCATCGGCCCACATACGGACGAGAAAAAGCTGAAGTCGCTTTTGCGTGCATAAGATTATGAAAAAGAAGGTTTCTCGCAAGAAAAAGAATCCGGGTTTCGAACGTTTTTGGAAAGCATCCGATCCAAATAAACATGACCCGGTAGCAATGACTCTTCGGACCCATTTGCTCGCTGAATACTATCTTGACCAAATAATTGTTGTTTCACTTGCTCGTGGAGATCTGCTAGTAAATCAGCACTTAACTTTTTATAACAAAATGTCTGTCGTCAAGGCAATAGATGTTGTTGATGATCGAACAATGGACGCACTTGCTGCGCTTAATAACCTGCGTAACAGATGTGCACATGACATGGACTATCAAATTTCAGAAACGGATGTTGATAAGGTCGGCAGACCTTTTGGACTTCAGTACACACGTGAAAAGCACAAGGACGGACATGATTTAAAGTTCTTGCTCAACCTCCAACTCGCCGGAATCCTTGGACATCTTGATAAAGTGCTGCTACATCACACGAAGAAGTAACTCCGTTAGATAGACGAGATGCAATAGTTTGCTTGACAGGGTTTTATACGGGACTACTCTTTAGATAGAGATGTGTGCTGCACACATCTATAAAAAGAACTCGGCATTGAGCTGAGCTTCCGAAATAAGTATTGATTTTCGTCTATCCATACTCCGTATGGCGCATAGTCCCTAACAGGAATAGACTCAAAATCCCACAAGCACTTATTCCGAAAGCAATCTTATTTGCCGCATTCACCTATAACGGGGCTATTCATTTAGCCCCGTTTGTTTTGTGCCATAGAACGTAAACTTGACGATGCTTGTGATGCGTGGCACCATATTTGCAGAAACAGGAGAACGGCCATGTTTGATAGAGAAGCACCAAGGGTACATCCGGCACCAACTTCGTCCCCGAACCTAGCTGGCAAGTACTACGTCGCTCGCGGAAGCGGACAGTTCGTGGAGTATCTGCTCGCAAGCGGTTCATGGGGCAAGCCATGCTACTACTTCCGCGACCAAGCCGCCGCTGAGCGTGCTCTCGCAGAACGCGAAGGTACGTCCCTCACCGACACCATCCTCACGGCAAATATTGCCGCCGACAGTACTTTTGCCCGAGACACCAAGAAATTGTTCCGCTAGCCACCATCGGTCTCCATTGCCTCGCGCGATGGAGACCGGACTTTTATAAAAGAAATTGCCGGCACTTGTAGACAGGTGTGCCGGCAAACCCGTTGCGACTCATGCCGTATCACGCTGCGGCAGCTATATCCGTCAGCACGATAAAGTCTTGCTTCGGAATCACCACTTCTCGTCCGGGTTCTGTCTCCAGAACGAGTTCTCCATATGCGTTGTAGTCCCCCATTGGCGTGAGCCTGCTCGCCTTTTCAGCTTGTGCTCTGCGAAGTGCAGCGCTTGGCCCCTGGAACTGTACAGAGGAGATCAAAACTTTCAGCGGCATCTGCTATCCTCCCCGGAATATGACACACATGACCCTGTCCACCGGTTATTGAACAGATGATTCTATTGTTCGTCTTTGCTTATTAAAGAATCATGAAGTTTTCTGTCATTGCAGCCAGTCTATCGGCTTTTTTTCGTGCGCTTTGAGTTCGGCGTTGGCTTTGCTGAAAGGCTTTGAGCCGAAGAAGCCGCTGTGCGTCGAGAATGGCGAAGGATGCGGGCTTTCGATGACGTCGTGTTTGAAAATATCTATCAGAGGCTTTTTGCTGCGAGCGTAATTCCCCCAGAGTATGAACACCAGATAGTCTTTCTCGTCGGATAGCTTCTTGATGACTGCATCGGTGAATTGTTCCCAGCCTTTGCCCTGATGCGAGCCGGCAGAGTGCGCACGGACGGTAAGCGTCGCGTTCAGTAGCAGTACTCCCTGCTTGGCCCAGCTTTCGAGCTCGCTGGAGACATGAGGCCTTTCTCCAAGGTCGCTTTCGAGTTCTTTAAATATATTTTGAAGACTCGGTGGATGACGCAGCCCTTCGTGGACCGCAAAGCAAAGACCATTGGCTTGTTTATCCCCGTGATACGGGTCTTGACCGAGGATGACGACTTCGACTTTGTCGAAAGGCGTGAGGTTGAATGCGCGAAAGATGTCTTTTGGAGGCGGGTAGACGGTCGTCTTCTTGTATTCTTCTTTTACAAAAGCCGCGAGCTCCTTGAAATACGGCTTCTCGAACTCTTCTTTAAGTACTGCTTTCCAGCTCTCGTCTATTTTTACGTCCATATCAGTAGTATACAAAAGTTCATCGCCGCACAAGTTCTTTGTGCGGCGATGTCAGACTCCTGTGCCTAGCGTCCCTTGGTGTAACGACGGTACGTCAGGTAGATATTTTCCGTGACTATGGATTCTGCCAGCGCGAGCAATATCTGTACCGCAAGCAGCATCAACGTGCTAGCGCCCGGGAATTGCCAGAGCCAAAACATCGTGACCAAGACCATGCCGCTCCATCCGCCTAAGACATACTCGATGCGTTCGATCGGAATGAAGCGCGTACCAAGCTTGATCTTGTGATCAGGCAGCTTGCTGCGCCGCCACAGCATGGCGACTACGCCGCAGAACCCGATTCCTACGGCATACACCTCTTCGTAAGCGGAAGCATAGCCGATATACGACTTGCCAAGTTTTAGTCCGACATAGGCAAGACAGACGCCAAGCGGCAACGACATCACGCCACGGTACGGCATATACGTCGGTGTCATATAGCGTATCGCGACCAGTCCGATCTTGGCGGCTACCATTGGAAACCAATAGAGCAGGCCGATCTTAAAGCTCCAAAGCAGAAGCGGGCTTAAGCCTACGTAGTCAGCGATAAACCCTAAAAGAAGGGCCGCTGCCGCGAGTTTTGCAGTCTGTTCCACTTCAATCCCCCTCTCAAGGATTTCAAACAACGATTCCTCTCAGATTAAGCACTGAAATCTAGTATTGGTCAAGATGGCGATCAGGCGGGTTATTTCAATGCACCTTCTTTCATCAGGATCTCCCGTTTCTTTTTAGCACCGCCACGGTTGTAGTCGCCGATCTTGCCGTCGGAGCGGATGACGCGGTGACATGGTACGTCTTCGAGATAATTGGTACGCATAACGGCACCGACTGCGCGCGCAGCATTAGGATTTCCCGCTTTGGCTGCGACCTGCTTATAGGTCATCGTCTTCCCTCGAGGGATCTTTCGCACCACGTCGCGCACCTTGTCGGCAAATGTTTTCATTTGTGCATTATAGCAAATGCCGTGTTTCAGATACCCAGAGTCCCTTGTCCTTTTATCTTTGAGCCGCTGAAACGCAGGAGTTTTTTCCCGACATACTCGCGATAGATGCAGTAATCGCAGTCTGGAGCTGCCGCAGGAAGCTCATCTTTGTCGAGCGTTTCTTTGAGCTCTTTCAGCGTTGGCTCTATCCATGAGTCGTCGCCTTTGTAGGCGATCAGCGTCACGTCGAACTCAAGCTTGCCGTCGAAAGCCGCTTTGTCTTTGCCCGCGTTGGCATAGACGAAATAGCCAGTGTCGGAAACCTTGAAGCCGTTCTGCCTGAAAAGCCACTGATATGTTTCCATCTGGCGTTTGTAGCCGTCGTGCCAGTCTTTATCGAGCGCTTCAATCTTTTCGTCTTTGCTGGTGGATTTATAGTCAACGATCATCAGTTCGCCCTCGGGATTGACCCACACATCGTCCACGGCGCCTGAAACAGTGAAGCCGAGCGTCGGATGCTTAAAATCGATTCCTTTGAAATTCTCGCGCCAGATATTCATTTTCGGATGCTGAAAAGGCACCGCGTCTATCCCATATGCTTTCATAAGAGGATGAGCGGTCTTCCCATCGCGATGTATATCGAATTCTTTCTTGAGGAGCGCGTCCACGGCACTGTTGAGGTTGAAAGGGAATCCTGGCGGACGCGCGGTACCGAGCTTGTTGTCTATATAGAAACAGCGCGGGCATTCCATGAAAAGCCCGATTTTCGAGCGGGATAGACGCCATTTATTGCCCCCGTAGTTCCAATCGGAGTTTCTATCTGGTTTGTAGTACTGCGACATCTTCGCGAGTATACCATCGAGCGCCGGAAAAACAGAAGATTAGAGATTCGAACCGGCCTCTGCAGGTGCCGCCACCCAATGCTTGAAACGATTCTCGACGAACCACATGCCGGTGAACATCACGAGTGTAAGGAGCGTTGTGAATACCGCGACCGCGTACATGCCGAGTCCCACAGCGACACCCATCGCTGCTGCTACCCAAAGCCCCGCCGCGGTCGTGACGCCGTGCAGAGTATCTCCACGGAAAATGATGAGGCCTGCTCCCAAAAAGCCTATGCCTGAAACTACTGAGGCAACGACCTGCGAAGGATTGAAATTGACCACGCCGAGGTAGTGCGTGTCTACGAAATTACCAGAAATGATGAAAAGGCATGCGCCCATCGCGACGAGTCCGAAAGTGCGCATTCCAGCTGGCTGTTTGGCAAGTATCGCGCGCTCGGCCCCGATGAGTACCCCGAGAAAAAGCGCGAGCAGGAGCTTTTCGTACATCACGATAGTCGGGTCAGCGAAGTATTCCGGTCCCATGGCGTGAGTATACCGTATGGAAAGTCTCTAGCAGGTGCAATCCCCACTATCCTAGCTCATCCGCACAGCCGTTTTGCTTCTTCAAGGACAATCGGGATGCGCTCGGGCTTTACGCCGAATTCTTTGAGAATATGCGACGTCTGGATGCTCTTGCAAAGGACTATCTTCCTATCAAGAAGATGCCTCTTCTCGCCTTCGGAAAGCGTCGTGAGCGCGGTCAAAGGATGCACGCGTGCTTCTTCGATAAGCGTAAGGAGTCCGCGCGTACGCGGATGATCCCAGCCGATGAGCGTGAGTCCCGAGCACTGCGCGTATCGCACGGCATTGTGCGTGAACCTCGTGTTGGTCACGAGCCAGCCCTCATCGACGCGATTGGTGCCCTCAGGCGCCTGCGCGAGGTCTTCATACCTTGCGCGTACATACAAAGTATCTTTTATATCCGTCTTCCCTCCCGGGTCATTGTGGAACTTAGCTTCGATGCCGACGCGCTTCCCGTTTTTCTCTGCCAACACATCGACTTCATGCGGAGCGCATCGTCCGACAAGCGATACGCCGGTGGAGGTGCGCCATCCATGCGCGCGCAATATCTCTGCCAGAAAGACCTCGAATGGAAATCCCGAAGGTCCGAGCGCGAAGACGGCTCTTTTTACCGAATAGCGTGCAGCGACCGGGAGATTCTCGTCTTTGCGAAGCACGTCGAAAGCCCTGCGATAGATAGTCTCCGTACTCATCATCGGCTGGAGCTCATGCATGACTGCCGCAAGTACTCGGGCGCGTACCGTCGAGGTCGCACCCGCCAATTCCAGCGAATGCTCGAGTTTCGCCGCATCGAACTGCTCTACCCCACCGTCTGCTTTCGTAACCTGCATGCTCATGCTAGTTCATGACGACCGGATAGACCGCAAGCGGCACCGGGACGCGGTCGATGCTTGCGGTAAATTGTACGCCAATAGATGGAGCGAAAATGACCGCATCGAAGACTCGCTCTGCAGGCGCCTGGATGCAGGTCACTTCCGGTTCAACCCATGTAGTAAACTGCAGTTCGTAATCATTCGTACCGGTGTTCACTGTCTTTACTGATACTTCGTCGCACGAGGAAGGTACGAGGATCTTCCCGTACAGATGATGCTGACCGCGCTGTAGTACGTCTCTGACGACGAGCGGCGTGGAAGTCGACACGTGCCCGTTAAGGGTGCTGTTGGCAACATAAAAAGTCACGTAGGCGCCCAAAGTTATCGCGACAACGATCCATCCTGCGCTACGGAGCGCTTCATCCATGCAGATAAGTATACCTTGCCTCACACCGGACTCTCCGCTCAGACCTCTACTGTGTGAATGATACCGCCACCGAGACATTCTTCGCCGCGATAGAATACCAGCGACTGTCCTGGCGTAAGCTGCACTGGCTCCGCGAAGTAAACCTTGTTCCCGACTATCTTTACGGGTACTTCCTTTGCGTGATACCTGGGTGCCGCCGTGAGCATGTCTTCGTCGAGAGGTTCGTTTATCCAGTGGATGTCAGAAAGCATCGCCCCCGCATGTTTAGATACGGCAACATTTCTAGAAACGCGTACGATGTTCTTTTTTGTATCTATGCCGATGACGTAGTAGGGTCCGTCACCTGCAATCGGTAAAAGACGAAAGCCGTGGCGCTGGCCGATGGTATATAACATCGCGCCGTCATGCTCTCCGATATGCTCACTCGATTCGTTTACAAGCACGCCTTTCTTGAGCGCGATGAATCTCGAGAGGAATTCCTGCATCGAGACATCGCCCACGAAACAAAGGCCCTGACTGTCGGGGCGCTCGGCATTGGGAAGTCGGAGCGAAAGCGCTTTTTCACGGATCTGTTTCTTAGTAAAGCCCCCTACAGGGAAAATCGTCTTCTCGATGACCGCTTTCGGCATGCGGTACAAGAAATAAGTCTGGTCTTTTGCCGGATCTATTCCTTTCAAGAGGTGTGCCACGCTCTCTCGCGTCTCGACGCGCACATAATGACCGGTCGCCAGTATTTCTGCGCCGTTCTTGAACGCCCATTTAGCAAAGGCGCCGAATTTTATGGTCTCGTTGCAAAGGACGTCTGGGTTCGGAGTCCTTCCCGCCTCATACTCATGCAGCATGTTCGCGATCACTGAATCTTTATATTCTTCGGAGAGGTCTACTTCGAGAAAAGGAATGTCGAGGTGCACGGCGACTCGCATGGCATCCAGCCTGTCTTCACGCCATGTGCATTCCAGGAATTCCGGACTCCATATCTTGATGAATACTCCCGTGACGTCGTAGCCTTGTTCTTTCAGTAGCGCGGCAGAAACGGCGCTATCCACGCCGCCCGATAGGCCTACCCAGACGTTCTTCCCGACATTTTGCATGGCGACACCTTAACACGAAAGGATATTTGGACGCAGAAGACTAGAAATACAAGGCTTTATTATCCAGCTGACAGTCATAGGTCTTGCAGAAATGCGTGACACCGTTCTTGTCTGCAAGGAAGTACAGATAGTTGTTAGGTATCGGGTTCAGCGCGGCTTCTATGGAATCCATGCTCGGCGAGCCGATGGGAGTCGGCGGAAGACCTTTGTTCGTGTAGGTGTTGTAGGGAGAGTCGGTCCTGAGGTCAGTCTTAGTCAGCTGAAATGTTCCTTTCCCTAACGTATAAAGGAACGTCGCATCTACCTGCAGCGGCATCTTGCGCTCTAGCCTGTTCCAAAGCACTCCGGATATCATGCGCCTGTCGTTCGTCTTGAACGCCTCCTTTTCGAGAATGGAAGCCATGGTGACGATATCGCTCAAAGGATGCGTCGATGATGCTATCTGTTGTTGGATAGCCTGCATGTGATCATTAAAATTGCCGCGCATGGCCTTTATCGCATCATCTTCGCTAGCATTGGGGAGGAAGAAGTAGGTGTCCGGAAAGAGATATCCCTCCTGCGGCTGAGCTTCTTCGAGAAAACGTCTGGCACTGAATCTCTGCAGTTGTCCGGTAAAGATGACCGCCATCTGTTTCGTCGTCGCGCCTTCGGGGATGCGGATCTTCAAGGGCTCAAGCCCGAATGCTCCTGCCGCTATGGCGCGGGCTACACCAAGGACTCCTATCGGTTCCTTAAAAAGGTAATCGCCGGCGCGCGCGCCTCGTTCGCGTCCGAGTACCGTCATCAGGATCCTGAACGTAAGAGGAGAGCGGATGACCCCCTGTGCCTGCAACTCATGACCTATCTGCTGCACAGACTCGCCTTCCGGGACAGAAATGAGCTGGTCTGTAGGAAAATCTTCCGGCGGACTTATGTCCATCGTATACACATACACGCAGATAGTACTCGCAAGCAGCAAGAAAAGTATGGTCCGTCTGTTCACGTCCGCGCGCCACCGCAATGACGCGGCCCTTTCTACATCGAAGAAATAACCCAGATATCTTTTTATAGCGAGAAGGAACTGATGCATGATTATCTCGGCAGGTTGGATGGCGGCTCCGACTTGGTCGCCTGTATACGCTGGAGACCAGGTGTCTTTATCGCCGTCGAAGGGAAATGATAGAAGCTCGCGAGCATCTCGGGAGTCGACACGAAAGTCGGCGATACCCAGGGC
>Ga0268264_10005060_pt1 | contig 11161 bp, 11 predicted proteins | sample KBSSwiS32_FD_190357 | JGI IMG/M metagenome (GOLD analysis project Ga0268264, IMG submission 190357) | Switchgrass rhizosphere microbial communities from Kellogg Biological Station, Michigan, USA - KBS Switchgrass S3-2 (SPAdes) (version 2) | ecosystem: Host-associated > Plants > Roots >... | reverse complement strand
AAATTAAATACACCACCAGTCAGGCCTATCAAATGTTTTGGTGCAAGTGTTGAAACAAATATCCATGTAATAGATGCAAAGCCATTCCCGAAAAAAGAGACGCACATAAAAAAAATAATAAACGCAGGACTGTCCACATAGTTGGCGCCGATAATAAACACACTAAGCAAGAGGCCTGTAATAGCAGGTGCTTTACGGGCTATGCCTGCAGAGATACCTTTTTTTATCATGTAATCGGATAAAAAACCTGACGATAATATCCCCGCAAATGCAGCAAGAAAAGGAACCGATGCAAGAAAGCCTGATTTGAGAAAATCCATGCCGCGGTATTTTACAAGGTAGGTAGGAAACCAGGTAAGAAAAAACCACAAAGTTGCATTCAAGCAAAACTGCCCGATATAAATGCCCCAAAGTTTTTTGTGCCGGAATACTTCTTTTAAATCACTCCATTTAAAAGGCCGCGGCTTCACTTTTTTATTCCCTTCTTTCCTGTTGATGAGGCCACCATTTTTTTCAATGTAGTCGAGTTCCTGTTCATTTGCTCTTTTATGATCAACAGGGTCACGGTATATAATGTACCATAGAATCCCCCACATAACTCCTACAAGACCAGTAATAATAAACAAGCCTTTCCAACCCGTGTACTGTTGCAACGCAGTAAGTACAGGCGCCAAAAAAGCCAGCCCTATATATTGTCCTGATGTGTACACAGCGATGGCAGATGCCCTTTCTTTATCAGGGAACCAACTTGTTATAATCCTGTTATTGACAGGATAGGATGGCGCCTCAAACAAACCGATAGCCGTTCGCAAACCAAACAGCAATATAAAACTTGTTGCAAATCCTTGCGCTACAGTTACCAAAGACCACATGATTAATATTATCGTATATAGAATGCGTGGGCCAAACCTGTCTGCTAAAATTCCCCCTGGTATTTGCAGCAACGCATATGTCCAGCCAAATGCAGAAAATATATAACCAAGTTGTACAGGAGTTAATTTAAGGTCGTCAGTTATCATGGTAGCGGCCACTGAAATATTACTTCTGTCCATGTAATTGATAACCACGTTTACGAAAATAGCGGCAAGTATGGAAAGCCTTACACGTGTGGGTTGTAGCATATTTATTTTTTTCATATCAAGCAATGTTGCTTAACGTCAATATTCAATGAAGGAGATATAAGAAATTTTGCTTTTGACCGCATGGCCCGAAGGATGGCTACAATTTTATATTCAAGAATTAGAAATAATGCCGACATAGTATTCACCAAAGCTTTACTAAGGTTTTACAAACAAGGTACGATAACTGTCAAATGTGTTCAACAAATACTTACGTCTGTCGTTCTTCTCGTTTTACAACATTATATTTATTGATACAGGGATTATTACTTTTGGGATTAGGCATGTTTACTTTTTTTAATGGACGACTCAATGTATTTATTGACCAAGGAAATTTAGTAAACCAAAAAGTAGATTAAATCTGGAATTAAAAATTAGCATGAAAAAGTTTACGCTGTAATCATATTCGAAGAAATTTGGTTGCACCTAATTATCTAAAATTAAAAATCATGAATTACTCATTCCTGTTTTTATCCCTGGCAGCAATTGCTGCTACATCATGCAATAATGAACAAAAAAATCTGCAGAAATAACCACAATTGAGGATACATCAAAACCGTTAGAAAATAAAGTAATGATACCGTCGTCTTCATGCTATTTATCAATAACCGGCAAAGACACGGTGTTTTTAAAAACAGAAATTTTTCCAAACGTGGTTACCGGAGTTCTATCTTATAAGTTTCATGAAAAGGATAATAACAAAGGCGAGATTGATGGCAAACTCAGCGGCGATACACTTGTCGCCGATTATAGATTTATGTCGGAAGGCAAACAATCAACCAGGCAGGTTATTTTCTTAATCAAAGATAGTGTTGCAACAGAGGGCTATGGAAATATGGAAGAGAAAGACGGGAAGATGACGTTTAAAGATGTAAGGAATGTGAGTTTTGGAAAAGGGCTTATACTAAAAAAAATTCCATGTGAGGAGAATTGAAAAAAATAATTTTCGTAGATAAACAATCAATCGTAATATTAAAAACCTATTATGATTTTATTAAGGCAACACAAGTACTATGTCGTATTACATAAATTTCTGTTTATGTAATTAACGGATTATTATCATCTGAAAAACTAAAATGACTGATTGAAAAAAGTAATAACACTAATTGCTTCCGCCACAATATTCCTTTATTTATTATTATAAATTGAATGACCCGAAAAAGATCTTCAATATGAACCCAACTGAACATCTGCCTTCCATTTCCCTGGTGACCACCTAAGCCGTATTTTACCAGGTTGATAAAAGGCTTCATTACACCGCCATTTTTTCCTATCGGTATTGCAATTCTTAAAGCTACAAGTTCCTGAATTTTCAATATATATTGAAAACTAAATAATTTAAAGGATTGGTTGTTTCATAATATTTTTAGTAACACCAACGAAGCAAAAGAAGAACTGGTTGGCTTTAGTCAACTTTATCAAAGTAAAAAATTGTAAGCAATACGGATTGTATTCAGCTATTTTAGTACAGTAAAAGTGACGCCTTAATGATTTTGTTGTCATCCATTAATGAAATAAAAAAGACAGGCACTAAACCTGTCTTTACATTGTCCATCCACTTCTTAAACTAAAACTATCTTGGTGCTTCAACGACATCCTTAACTGCTACCGGCCATTTACCCGCTACGGGTACACTAACCGCTTTGTTTGATCCACGGTCTTCATCCTGGCCAAAAAAATACAATGGCCATCCTTTGTAAGTCAACTGTTTTCTGCCTGCAACTGTAATTGTTCCAAATAAAGTTTTATTCAAAACAGATGGCACGATAATTTGCTCCTGTTCATAAATCGGAAAAATTGCGTTGTTGGAAAAATCTCCTTTAGTGAATTTATTAACGTTAAAACTATCAACGATAAAAGTATAAAGGGTTCTTCCTGCACCACTGGTGAAGTAAACCGTTTTACCTACTCCAATAGTGTAATCATTCTTATAGTTATTGCCATCCAAACCTGTTAATTGTTTATTGGCAAACATGATAGTATAGTCCGGCTTCGCTATAAACCATATACCACCCATACCATCACCGGTGGTGGAACCTGGCGCTTCAGGTTTGTTTACAGGGTTACCATAATCATCGTTAGCCGAAGGAGAATAAGTATATAATGGCCAACCCTTGTAAGTAACTTGTTTTTTACCGCTCGCAGTAGTAATTGTTGCAAAATCTGCTGCTGTCAATCCAGCATCTAATTTTGCTGTAGTTAAATCTGCCGTAAAAGCAGGCCACACGCTTTCGCATCCACCTGTACAAGAACTTATGCCATCCGCATCATTGGCGAACATGTACAATGTAAGTCCCTGCTTGTTGGAAAGATACGTACCGAGGGTTGCATTGGTAGAAAGATTAATATCATTTTTAAGCACCTCAGGCGGTTTTGGGCTAGCTATATTATCTTTTTTACAGCTCGTTATTGATAAGACTAATGTGGACAATACTATGCCCATAGAAAATAATTTTTTCATTTTTTGATTTTAAAACTTTTAAATAATTGATTGATAAATTAAACTTGAGAGCTTCTGATCTTTGCCCGGAACAAATCATCGTTAGCTTTTATTTCATTGGTTTAAATGTGAGGTTGAATAATACACCTGCACTGGTTAACTTCACTTTTCCTGCACCTATGCCGGTTAGGGGTAATTTTAAGTAGGGCTCAAATCCAATTGACCATTTTTTATTTAGCCAATACTGATACCCTACTGATAAATTGAGGTTACAGAAGCCGTGTTTATTTTCATTTTCGATAATGCGTTGTTTTGTTTCATAAATACCCCGGTTGTAATAATCAAAATCATACACTTCCTTTTTCATTATGTAAGAACTCAGGCCTGCGCTAATAAAAAAATCATTTTTGATATTACTTTTAAAATTGTATCGCAGGTTTACTGGTATGTCCCACACCTTGCAATCTGCATTTACTTTCAAGGTATCAATGGAAATAAGTGATGAGCCCGCAACAGGGCTGTATCCTCTCCTGTCAGTGACATACAGTTTTCTTGTTTTGAAAAACTGCGCCTGCAAAGTAAAATGTTTGCCGATTGTATAATTGATACCTGCGCCGTATCCAGTGCTGATTCTGTCAGTTGATTTAAATTTTACGGAACTCATCTCAGGAAACACAAAAGCGGAGAATCCAAGATTTTTAAAGAACTTATTTTTTAAAGATGAAGAAGATCTGTGTTTGGTATTTACGCCAGGCGAAATAATTATGTGGCGCTGGTTACTGTCTCTTTCTTCTTCTGTAAATTTTATGTTTGGCTTTGGACCAATATATTTTTCAGCACTATTAATCTCTTTCCAATCTCTTTGTTTATTTTCAAGCTTAACTTCCACTTTGCTTTCATTCTTTTTAGTAAGTGGCAAATCATAATCTCTGCTCTCTTGTACCTCGTTAAGAATGGTAAATAAATTATTTTCTTTTGCGATGAATTTATTTTTACCGGTACCTATCTTTTTAATTTTATTAGTTGCCTGAGAAAGCGTAATCTTATTATCAAAGGTTGCCTGCGATCTGAAATTTTTATTTGTATTATTCCCAGGTCGTTGCACTGAAACATGTTTATTCACGAAATGTTTTTGTTTAACGTGGGTATTGATCAAATCTTCATCAGCACTGTTACTTATTGTTTTCCCATTAGTTTTAACTAACGGAAGCCCTTCATTTTTTGAAGTGAAATAATTTTTTGTAAATACTGATGCAATTCCTATAAGAAATAGTAGCACAATTAAAATCAACCATCTTTCATTTTGATTTAAACCTGTAACTGCACTTGATGTATTTGGAACTGCTGGCACGACCGGATTTTCGTCATCTTTATCCAGCATCATCTCCATCTTATCCCAGGCGTTTTCGTCAAACTCAATCCGGATATTTTCCGCTGCATTCCTGCTCTTATAGTCTATGTAATTATATAGTTCTCTCATAACTTATAACATTGCTTTTTTGTAAAAGCTGCTGCAGGTTTTGTCTTGCTTTAAATAAATTGCTTTTTGATGTGCCCTCAGAAATATTTAATTTCTCTGCGATTTCAGCGTGTGAAAAACCTTCTATAACATGAAGATTAAATACCGCTTTATAAATTGGCGATAAGCGCTGAATGCACTTGATAATTTCTTTATGCTGCAATATCTGCTCTGCAGTTTCCCGCTCATCTGCAAGGGTCAGGTTATTAGTATCTACACTTGCCATAATTTCTTTTCTACTGTATTTTCTAATATGATCAATACAGGCATTTACTAATATTTTTTTGAACCACCCCATAAACGAGGCAACAGTATTACCATACCGCGGTACAAAATTTTTCATGTCCCTGAAAACCTTCAAAAACCCGTCGTTCGTCATTTCCACCGCGTTATCATAATTTGAAGAATACCTCAAAGCAATTGACATGGCATAGCTGTAGTACATCCGGTATAACTTTTTTTGGGCATCTCTTTGATTTTCCTTGCAGCCCTCCAATACCATTTTAATTTGTTCGCCCGTTAGATGCACTTCATTTTTTTGTTCTGAATAAATAAGCGTACTGATGCTCGTAATAGTTGCTTTTTAATAAAAAAAAATTAGAAATAATTGATGCGAAATATGATTGTCAGATTAATTATGTACCCGATTCAATTCATCTTCAGCTCCTGTCGATCTCTCTCTCGTGGTTTTTAAAGCCTTGTTACCAAAATTGTGCGTATAGGTAAGTTTGTAAGCAAGCGATCCAAAATTGAAACTCCGGTTTACTACCGCGCCTTTGATTGAATTATCAGCGAGCCTTGCGTAGCCGCCAGTGTTGAAAATATCGTTGGCCGTCAATCGTAAAATATTTTTCTTGTTATTAAGCTTCTTTTGCAACCCTGCATTTAACTGGTAAAGAGGCCTGAACTTTGTTGTACCCAAATAACTGGTAGAATTGTAGAAGCCAGTTAATTCAAAAGATAAATCCGGCGACAACATAAAACGTTGTGTGGTGTTAATGCTGTAATCAGAAGCCTGCAACCGAACAGATCCTTTTTCAGGCTTCGTATTTACCTGTTTCCGATTGTAGATGATGTTACTTTGCATGCTCCACCATTTGCTGATGTTGAAAGGCAATGAAAAGCTTGCAGCCAGGAATTGTTCATATTTGAAATTGCTTGCAGAGAGGTATAAAATATTCCCGATAGTATCAAGCTTTTGAGTTTGGAAATAAAAGTTCTCAATGGTGTTTTGTTCATGCGAATAACTTAGTGAGAAGATATATTTTTTTAGACTGTAGCTTGCCTGAACTGAATTCGATATCGCTGGCTGTAGTGCGGGATTCCCATTAAAAAAAGTTTTGGGATCAAAGAAAATTGTAAAGGGCGCAAGGTCTGTAAAAGCGGGGCGGGTGATGCGCCTGCCATATGAAAAGCTGACACTGCTGTTATCATTTAGTTTTTGTGATACATTAAATGTCGGAAAGAATTTCCCGTACTTCCTTTCGACAATATTGGCTTTATCTGTTGTGGCTAAATTAGATGTTGTGTACTCGTATCGCAGGCCTGCTTTTATTAATAATTTACTGTTCGGGTGAATGTTAAATGAAGCGTAAGCCGCTCCTATATTCTCTTTCAATAAATAATTTGTGGAAAGACTGGAATCAGGAACATATATATCTTGCTTTAGTCTCTTTAAGTTAACATCATTTGAAAATTTAGAAAGAGCAAGTTTTATTCCCGCTTCCATTGTTATTTTACTTCCAAGTGGAGTCGTATAATCAGATGAGAAAACTTTAAAATGAATTGGTGTGGTCTTCCCACTTTTCAAATTCTCCTGAAACAATAATTCTTTTGAATTGTCGTAATAATTATTTGAGTAAGTGTTGGGATTACTGTCCTTATAGTAAACATAATTTCCATCTACGTAAAGAACTTTACCGGGTTTGAATGTATGTTGGAAGCTGAGGTTTGTTATCAGATTTTGCCAATGGTTAATTTCATGATTAAAAGTAGTTATGGTAGTATCCGGTACATTGTTCTTACTTATGGTTGCTCCATTATTAGCGCCCATTGCCCAGTGGCTGACATTTCCACTAACTAAAACACCAATTACATTTGCTTTATTTAACTGGTAGTCTATACCTAACCTGATGTTGTTAACATCTCTTGTTGCATCACGATCTGAAAAGGATGTATTTGTAATTAGATTACCCGATTTGCTAAACTGTGTGAATGCTCTGCTTGGCTGAATATAGTGATCATGCTTAAAAGAATAATTTCCATATAAGCTTAATTTAGCACTCCTGTGGTTAAAATTGAATCCTGCATCACCTAATTCTTTATTGCCATAACCTGCAGAAATAAAATATGAGCCACTTAACCCTGCATAGGGGTTATTGATAAGGACAATATTGATATAGCCTGCATTTCCGCCGGCATCATATTTAGCAGGTGGTGTGGTAATGATTTCAATTTTTTCTATATTATCGGAACTGGTAGCTCCAAGCATTTGAACAATTGCATCAAGAGGCATGTAATTTATCTTGCCATTTATCATCACTATAACACCGTTTTTTCCATTGATGGAAATAGTGTTATTCAACCTGTTTACTTTTACGCCTGGTGATTTTTCTAAAACATCCAGCGCCGTTCCGCCGGCATTGGTAATACTATTTTTTACATTGACCACCATCCTGTCGATCTTTTGTTCAAACAGAGGTTTTTTAACTACTACCGCTACATTTTTTAATCGAACATTTGGAATTTCCAGGTAAAGAGTTTCTATATCCAATTCCTTTTTTCCCGCGGTAACTGCAAATGTGCGAGTATACGCCTGGCCCATTCCTGTATAGGTTGCTGTTATCAGGTATTGACCGTTGTTTATCCTTTCAAAGGAATAGTTTCCCAATGCATTTGAAACCATTCCCTTTACTAAAGACGAGTCGGAAGATTTTAATAAAAGCACATTTGCAGATTGCAGAGGCACTCCATCAATGTCTCTGATTTCTCCCCGGATAACCGATTGTGATTTTATTTGCTGAGTGCTTATTAAGCAAGAGCTGACTATTAAGGACAGTATTAAAAGTTTATTTTTCATATTAATTTGCTTTTACGTTTTAGATCTTTACGAGCATAGAAGTAGCATGCATGAATTTTACTCATGCTAATGTTCTCATTTCAACCTAATTTTCAGTGATAATTACTTATGTTATTGAAGCACTGTAGTTGTATTATAGATTGCAAAATTGTGAAGAGTATTACTCAGCGATTACAGAGTTATTCCCTATTTAGCAATGAAAGATTCCCTATTTTATAATCCGCCTTAATTGGAATGCATCAGTTTCTCAGAAAAAAATAAGGTAGATTAAGAAATTGATTTTTTGATCGCTGTTTTCTCTCAGATAGATGAATATCTTCTCGAAAAATAATTCGTACGATTTTCGGGCTGACTATAAAACGTTTTAAGTTTTTCTCTCCCAAAAGAAATAATCAAATCATTAAGCGCATTACAGATATTATCTCTACTCCACATGAATTCTTCCCAGTTTGTAACCTTATCGTAATACTGGTCACAAAATTCCTTTGACCAATCAAGAATCTCCGCGAGGCCGCCAATATATGCTACCTGGCCTTTCTCTTTTGTCAATTCAAACAAGGGGGCCATAAAATTTTTGCCAAGGTGTTTGGCCACCATTTTAATAAAATCAGTTTGTTGTTTATTTTGTTGGTTCATAACGGCAATGATATTTTGTAGAATTTTTAGTTAATCTAAAAAAGGGAATTGATCGCTTTTATCAAATTATACACTCCAGTTATTAGAAATTAAAATCGATAACTTTAAAAGATTGCCCTGGAAAATCCGGCTCATCATGTGAGGCGTATCCTACATCTTCTATTATATAATGAAAGCCAACTTTCAACAGGGAATTGTCATCGTTAGGCACTAATTTTTGCACAACAATTTTGCTTTCAAATCCGGGAATATCCTTCTCTTTCATTGTGGCCAGTGTTGAATCCCAGAGCACTTTATGCTTTGAATTCTCTATAAATAATTTGAAAGAAATATTATGCTGATCGGTTGAAACACCCTTGTTGGTATAAAGTCTAAATTGAACTGTTCTCTGAACAGCGTTGTGATTTGGCAAATCGCAAGTTTCATGTTTTTTACAAGAGATTCCGATCATTATTATGATACTTAGAATTGAGATATTTAATAGAAATTTCATTTTTGATAATTTTGATTTATAACGATTTAATTCTATTTACAGTTGCCTTTCCGTTGATTCTTCCGATAAGTTTTTTAAGATCTTGCTTAATGGGATATTGCGGATAAGATATAGGACATGTGTTATTTTTAGTAGTCCTTTAAATATCAAAATATCCTATTCACCAAATGGATATTCCATTTCTTTAAATGCTTCTTTTATACCTTCTGAAATAGCTTCTGTAATGGGATCGGCAGGTTTTTTGTCTCCGATAAAAAACCGGCTGATTGGTTTAATAAGTTTCATAAGACTAACGTTCTTAAGATTTCTTTCAATAACGAATTTTTTCATATAATTTTTTTGTGATTAATAATAACATTGTAAAAGTCAGCCTGGTTGCACAGTTGCATAACAGAGGTGTTCCCCATTCATTATTAATTGTTCCCTATTTTATAATCGCATTTTTATTACTTCCCGCAGGACTTTGCGCCAAAATCTTTTTGGAAATAAAGAGGCCCATACGAGATTGCCAACTATTTCTTTTAGTTCTTTTTAGAAATAGTAAAATCTGGATGCCTATCGTCGAAAAAAAAGCGTTGACACTTTTTTAAATTCTTTTTCCAGATAAATAATCTGGAATTTGTCATTAAACATGCATTTTGATCAGAGGCGCAGCTGTTATTACACTTGCTGCTTCCGCAACACCGAATGTATTGGTCTGTAAATTGCTGAAAGCGGGGTTGTTGGCCACTGACGCAAACAGGTTGCTGTTCAGAAACTGCTCCAATTCCGCAGCCGATTCAAACAGGTACACACCACCAGCCTCTTTGCGATCTTCATTAATGAGCCATATTTTCCAGTTGCAGCCCGGAATTTCTGAAAACTTAGGTGCGACTGCAGGCATGATCTTTTTAAGTTCCTCTGTTGGCATACTGTAATTGAACTTTGTTGTAAATACTTTTTTTGTCATTGTAATAATTTTTTGATCTTAATAATATTATTGCCGCTAGCTGTGACATCATTTAAATGAGCAGATCTTAACCAATTTTTATTTGCTTAATGAATAAGCCGATTGAAAAAAGATGGTGGAATTTCCACCTCGGTTACTGTTTAAAACCAGCATCCTTTATTGCAGGGATGCTGGTAAATGATCATCAGAAGCGTGTTATCATTCTGCCTTCTTCAATGTATTTTCTATCGTCCACTTCCCGATTTTATTCCCCATTGTCTGACCTGCTTTACAGGAGAAACGAAAATGAATCCCCGCCATCACTCTTGAATCTGCGTTTTCATCAGCAGCGCTTAAAAAACTTTTGAAGCTTCTTGCTGCACCTGGTGTAGCAGAAGATGTAGAAGTGGTTGCAAAGGCATAATTGTCGCCATAAAAATAGGTAAGTACCGTAGCAGCAGCGTTACCCAGTACACTATGGGTGGATGGATAATCCTGCACTGGGGGCGTGGGCATCAGCGGCTCCCAGTTGGGATTGCCTTTATCCGATACGGGTGTGTTTACAATGGCAGTGTAAGGTCTCCAGAAATCATAATGAAATTTTGAATCCCAACCTGCGGTGTAAGCATCGGCCAGTGCTATATTGAGCATAGCGAATAAACGGGCCGTTGTCAGCAAATCAGTTTTCTCTTTACCGGCAGCAACCGATGCAATACGGTTCCATCCAATTTCAGCGTACTCATACCAAAATTTGGCATAGAATGTTTGTTCTGCTGTACGCTGCAGGCTGTTTTTTTCACCTAATAATTTTACTTCTTCAAAATCTTTTTTATATTCTGTACTTTGTAAATCCGGGTGTGGTGCTGAGCGAAATTGCTCAGGTTGCAATAGCCCAAAGGGTTTCATTGTTTTCCAGAAAGGCGCAAATACAAAATTGAATGGAGGTAC
>Ga0268264_10005059_pt1 | contig 11162 bp, 10 predicted proteins | sample KBSSwiS32_FD_190357 | JGI IMG/M metagenome (GOLD analysis project Ga0268264, IMG submission 190357) | Switchgrass rhizosphere microbial communities from Kellogg Biological Station, Michigan, USA - KBS Switchgrass S3-2 (SPAdes) (version 2) | ecosystem: Host-associated > Plants > Roots >... | reverse complement strand
ACAGCGCGACGCACATCACCAACGGGCACGGGCGCGGCAACGATGACACGGCCACCCGACGTCTCGCGCATCTCAGCTCCCCAGCGGTTATAGGCTCGCGCGAGTGCTGCCTGCAATTCTGGGTCAATGCCTTCCATCCACAGCTCAAAACCGGGACCATACACGACCGACAAATCGACACCGTCTTGGGCCATGGCCTCTGCCACTAAATGACCCGGAAAGCCTTGACGAGCCGTTTCACCGTACTTTTCAAACCATTGCTCTGGCAGGTATTTGATATTCGACTCATGGTCGCCATACAAAGTCTTGTCGCCGCGGGCATAGACACCGTCGATCAAGACCGGCCGAAACTTGTCCACGCCGGGCACCGGCTGACGCCAGCCGACCCGGTCCTTGAAGCGCGCGTCCAAGAAGCGGTCCCACAAGTCCCGCGGCTCCAAGACATGAGCATCAGCATCAATCACCCTAAGACCGTTTCGCATGGTACAGACTCAACCAACACTCGCGCTGGTTGACAAGCCGAAGCTTCGCAACGAGCGTTTCGAATTGCGCAACGATCGGCATCGCCATGCGGCCTTCGTAACCGCCCGTATCCGAGCCGGCTCGCACAGCATTCGTCGGCAGCGGAGGAAGCGTGCCCGTATCGGCGGGGTGGGTTCAGGCTCGACTCAGCGGACGATGGTTGGCGGCCTCTGATTCTTCGGGGGCGGGGACGGTCGTCCGTTGCGGTGCGCCGCTATCGACCGCTGGAAAGGCGTATGGCCGTTCCAGGCGCACCGTCGCGCGATGTCTCGGCGGGCGCGGCGTCCTGGTCGCCGCACCGAGGGGGGTCGAACTGCGACGCGTGATCGGTCAGGGTTGGCGCAGCGCTGGAGCCCGCAGCAGATCAGCCGGCACCTCGGGTTCCCCGACGACCGGGCGATGTGGCTGTGTCACCAGAGCATCTACCGGCCGAGATTGCCGCTATGCGGCTCGGTTGGCCGCGCGCTTCTGGTCGCCGCTGCGGACGGCCCGCGACCATCGCCGGCCCGTCCACGCACCCGATCGTCGTCGTCGGGGCCTCCAAAACTGAGGCATCGAGCCGTGTTCTCATCATCGGCAAGGACCAGCAGTCCGCGACCCGCATGTTCGTCGAACGTCACACGCTCCCTCGTTCGGCTGCTGCGTCTCCCTCAGCGCGACGTCGATACTCAGGCGCGGCTCGCCAACTGCGCTGGGGGCTCCGCCGCTCGATCACCGAGGGCCAGGGGCACCGAGGTGGCTCGCCGCCTCACGATCAGCGCCACCCGCGGCGCTTCGGTCTACTTCTGCGAGGCGGCGAGGTCCCACGCTTCTGAGGAAAGAAACACACCGGGGACCTCAGGATGTGTGAGCGTTTCGCACGACCACCGGCTGTTCGACTGACTGGCCGTCGCCCCCACCGACGACCCTGAGGCAGAGAACTCGGGGGCGCGGCGCTGAGGGGCACCGCGCCCCCGGAGTTGCAGCTCTCTCGTCAGCGATCCTGACGACCGTCGGGTGAGAGGCCACTCGGGCTCTCACTCACTTACGAACGGCAAAGGCCTCCTGGACAGCTGCATCGGGCTGGGCGTTGAGACCCTTGGCGAACTCGATGTATTCGCCAAAAGTGGTCGCCTTCGGTCCGCGGTGACTTTCGCGCGACACGATCGAGACGTCGTGATTGGGCACCTCGGCGCGTAGTGCGGCCGCCGTACACTTCTCACGAGGCCGGATTGATTATGGGTCGAACGAATACAGTCGCATCACGTTCTCGTGCGTGATCTTGTTGATCACCGCGTCCGAAAGCGATAGGCCTTCAAAGTGGCTCCAGAGGTGCTCCGGGGAGTTAGGCCACGACGAATCGGAGTGCGGGTAATCGCACTCCCAGGTGACCATGTCGGCACCAATCGTCTCGACATTTGCAACCCCGAAGTGATCGTCGAAGAAGCATGTGATGATGTTCGACTTGAAAACGTCGCTCGGCATCCGGTCCCCGAAGTCTGCACCTGTCCAAGCCTTGTGGTGGGTGTAGGTGTAGTCAACCCGCTCGAGGAAGTACGGAACCCAGCCGATTCCGCCCTCCGACAAAGAAAACTTAAGATCGGGGAACTTCCTCAAGATCGGCGACCAAATGAGGTCCGATGCGCAGTCAAAGAGGCTAATGCCAGTACCGGTGATCTGCACGGTGAACGGAGCGTCCGGCGCAGTCATGTGAAGCTGTGACGACGAGCCAAGATGCAGGCAGACGACCGTCTTGGACTCCTCGCACGCGGCCCAGAACGGATCCCAGTGGTCTGAATGCAGCGACGGATGACCGAGCTTGTATGGGTTTTCGGAGAACGTCACGGCGTGGCAGCCCTTTTCAGCGAGCCGACGGACTTCCTTCGCCTGCAGATTCGGGTCCCAGATCGGCGTGATCCCACAAGGCACGAAGCGGTCGGGGTACTCCCCACACCACGCGTCGACATGCCAGTCGTTGTATGCGCGGACCATCCAGTACGCACGGTCGACGTCGAGATCGGCGTGTTCCGCGAACACCTGCCCAGCAAAACGGGGAAACGTAGGGAAGTTCAGTGACGCGAGCACGCCGTTCGCGCTCATGTCCTTTACCCGCTCGTGGACGTTGTATGTCCCCAGACGGATATCGTCGTAGGAGTTCGGATCCATCCCGTACTCTTCGGGTGGGCGTCCGGCGACCGCGTTAAGGCCGAAGTTGGGTACCACAATGTCGTCGTACACCCAGCGGTGGTCGCCCTCGGGAAATCGTACGACCTTGGGCGCGGCGTCGACGTACTTCTTGGGGAGCCGGCCCTCAAAGACGTCGGGTGGCTCGATCATATGGTCATCCACACTGATGAGGACGAGTTCGTCTTTGTTCATGGGAACGGTCCCTTCCGCGCCCGGCGGGCGACATCGGCTCTACCACCTCACGATACTGCTTTCGGCGGTCGGTGCCCATCTGGCCGCGCGCGTTCGGGCCGTCTCGGACCGACGAGTTCCGTTGGAGGCTCTACGCGTTGAAGCTCGGAACAGTATCCGGGATTTGAGGTGGGGCCTCGGTGAATCTCGTGACTGTCTGACGGTGCGAGTTCCAGGGAGGCCCCGCGGGGAAGGTAGTGCAGGAGTGGTGTGGCTCGCCGCGCCCGGGTTCCGGTTGCTGGTGATGAACGACGACGAGGTTGATGTCGTGATCGAGATCGAGACCGATGCCGACAGGGTCGGCTGCCAACGGTGTGGGGTGATCGCGAAGTCGAAGGATCGGCGGTGGGTCACGCTGGGCGATGCGCCGGTTGGGAACGGCCGGTGACGTTGCGGTGGCGCAAGCGGATCTGGCAATGCGTCGAGCCGGCGTGTGCGGTGAAGACGTGGACCGATCAGCGCCCCGAGTTCGTGTTGCCGCGTCACTCGTTGACCGAACGTGTGGGCCGGTGGGCGACGGATCGTGTCGCTGCGATCGAAGCAACGCCGGCGTCGTTGGCACGTCAGTTGGGGGTGACGTGCCGACGGTGTGGGCGACGATCGTCCACCACGGACAAGCTCGACTCGATGCGCTGGAGCGTCCTGCGAGCGGTCAGCTCGGCTTCGACGAGACGGTCATGTCACCCGCGAAGCGGCATCGGCGTCGACGGTTCATCATCGCCGCGGTTGACGTGGCCGATGGTCGGATCATCGATGTGTTCGAGGGCCGCAATGCCGCCGATCTCCAAGCGTGGCTTGGCAGGCCTTGTGGGACGGTGATCTCGACGGCCAGGTGCAAGACGCGTCGGTCGCCAAGGAATACGTGCGCGACATCTACCTCACCGACGACCCAGCGCTGGCCGGGGCCGCGTTGGACACGGCACCCGCCTGGGTGCACCGACCTCGACGTCGGACGCGAGCTCCGAACCATCGCCAAGACACTCCGGCGTTGGCACAACGAGATCCTCGCCCCTTACGCGACGGGCGCATCAACGGCAAGGTCGAAGCCGCGAACTGACCGTCAAGCAGGTCAAGCGCTCAGGCCGAGGGTTCCGCAACCTGAACAACTACCGGTACCGCATCTTGCTCGCCGGCAGCGGCGCCCGACAGACTCACCCCGTCACACGACACCGAGCCCGACCCAGGTTCATCGCGTAGGGCCCCGTTGGGCGGACAGGTGAGGCGGAGGTCGTTGAGCGGCTATCGGGCCAGCAGTGACAAGGATGGCTATCGCGCCGTGGCCGGACCCTTAAGGACAGCTCACCCGTCGCGACGCCCTTGCCCGATCAACACCGTGGCGCGCGCATCGTATACCCGACCCCGCTCGCAGCCGACTGCGATCTCCAAGTTGACGATCGTATTGTCGTTGTTGCGCTCAACCGACGCGACGCGGCCCGCAACGGTCGCCGTCTCACCCGGGAAGCAACGACCGCCCTGCGTGAACTCCATGCGCTGCAGAAATCCGGAGGGCCCCGTCCAATCGGTGATGTATCGGCCCACAAGTCCTTGGAAGAAGTGCACACCGATGTAGAGGTCGCGGGCCCCCGTTTGGCGGGCGAAGCTCGGGTCGAGGTGAACCTCGTAATAGTCTCGTGACGCTGCAACCCACTTAATGCACCGCTTGTACGAGATGAGCATGTCAAGCTGGGGGAGCACGTGCCCCTCCTGGGGCTCCACTGGGTCCGCTTTCGGTCCGACGAATGGCTCCATCTGCGGCAAAGGCGGTTCGTTAGGGTCCACCGTCTTCATTCGCAGCGTGGTGAATTCAATGCTCGATGCCTCATTCCCAGAATCATCGCGGAGACCGACATAGCGGCGCTGCCGACAACCGAACCCCCGAGCACTATCGCTTGGTTCGGACAAGTCGGAAAGAAACTGATTCACCGTGAGCCGCTCGCCAACTACCAACGGTCGTGAGTGAGTTTGAACGCTGTAAAGGCCGGCACCGTGAGGATATTCGGCGTTATCGCCCTTCAATTCTTCTGCGAAGCTTTGCACGGGACCTGCTGGTGTCCATTCCGCTCGGTTCATCCAAGCCATGATCATGGGTGGTGGAGCGATGATTCCGCTGAAGCCGTTCGCTTTCGCGACAACTTCGTCGTAATACACGGGGTTCTTGTCTTCGAGGACCTCGCACCACAAGCGGATCATCGCCAAGCAGACCGGATCGTCCATCAGTCGACGAGAGGCAGACGTGCTGGGGTATCCAGCGGGTATCCAGGTAGCGGTCAAGGTTCCTCCTTTTCGCGCGATGATGTCAGCGAAGCGCATCAAGCACGGTTGCAATGTAACGCAGGCCAATGTGATGCGCTGTACTGAACGCACCGGCAGAGTGAGACGAGCAACGCCTTGCCAGTCGAGTTGACCGACCTCGCGCGGTGATCGCGGTCGCCAACCAGCAGAACGGGTTCTTCGAGCGTGAGATCACGCCGGTTGGGCCTGGGTCCCATCGAGGCCTGTCGTCAAGCGCTCACGCGCGCGGGCATGACGATCGACGACATCGACTTGGTCGAGATCAACGAAGCCTTCGCTGCGCAGGTGATTCCCTCTGCGACGCACCTCGGCATCGAGTGGAACAAACTCAACGTGCACGGGGGCCGCATCGCGTTGGGTCATCCATTCGGCATGACCGGCGCGCGTATCATGACGACCCTCATCAACGGCCTCCAGGCTGAAGACAAGAGCATAGGCCTCGAGTCGATGTGCGTCGGCGGTGGTCAGAGTATGGCGATGATCATTGAGCGTTTGAGTTGACCGGCCAGTCATTTATACGCTGACGCCGCCGGCTCTCCGCGACAGCTCATCACGTAATGTCGAGGTCGTCCCACTCGACCTGAGTGCACATTCGGTGGTAGTCGGGCCCCCACCAAGGTGCGTTTACCTGGAGACGGCCAAACCGGTTGACGTAGTAATTCTTCTCCGGCGCCGCTTCGTCTTGGAGCCACAGCATCGTGGCCGCCTTGGCATCCAGAGCTTCGTTGTACCGTCGGTATGCCTCGTCCGTGACCTCGACGCGTGACTTGTTCTGCTCCAGCATCTGAACGAGGCACTTCGCTGCATATGCAGACCAGATCACGTACCACGAAGGCAGACCGTGCCCACTTTGCAGGGGCTGAGAGTTCGGTCCATACAGGATGAACATGTTCGGGAAGCGCGGGACCATCATTCCGATATAGGCGCGGGGACCATCGGATGACCACGCGTCGGCGATCTCGATGCCGCCTCGGCCGACGAACTGGGCTGGCCACAGGTAACGCATGACCTGAAAGCCCGTCGCTGTGACGATCACCTCCACCTCTCGCATTCGACCGTCAGCGGTTTCGATTCCCTTGGGAGTCAGCCGGGCGATGCGGTCGGTGACGAGTTCGACATTGTCTCGGGTCAACGCGCGATACCACCCGTTGTCGACGACCGGGCGTCGGGCGAACGGCGCATAGTCAGGCACGAGCTTGTCGATCAGGTCTTGTCGCCCACCGGTCTGCGCCTTGATGTACGAGACGAGGTTCTCGCGCAGATTCTCGAGCATCGGGTTGAAGAAGCCGCCTTTGGCCTTCCACTCTTCGTCGGGAAGGTAGAACTTGTACGCGTCAAAGAGCGCGTGGGTCGCCATGTAGCGCGCCCAATTCCAGTAGCCGGGGAAATTATCCAGTAGCCACCGGATCTCCGGCTCCATCGGCTTGCCGTACTTGTCGCGGGGGCTGATCCACTGCGGTGTGCGCTGGAACACGTGGACTCGGGCAGCTTCTTCTGCGATCGGCGCGAGAAGCTGCACTCCGGTGGATCCGTTGCCGACGATCGCGACAGTGCTCCCTCCGAGGTCGAGATCGTCCGGCCAGCGCGAGGGGTGAACGATCCTGCCTTCGTAGCGCTCTTGATCATCGAACCGGGGGTGGTTTGGGTTGGCGAACGTTCCGGTCGCGCAGATGATCGCATTGGCTTCGACAATTTCGGTGCGTTGAGACCTCTCGACCTCGAGGACCCACAAGTTTCGGCCTTCATCGAACGCCGCCCGCTTCACATCTGAACTGAATTGCATGTGGGGGCGGACGTTGTATTTGTCTGCAATATAGTCGAGGTATTGCCATACTTCCGAACCGCGAGCGAAGTACTCACTCCACGGATAGTTTTTCTCGAAACCATACTCGTAGCTGATCGAGATGGTGTCGACCCGGATATCGGGGTAACGGTTGATACTCCAGGTGCCGCCGAGCTCGTGCCGACGCTCCAACAGGACGTACGGGATCCCGAGTTGCGAGAGCTGAACCCCCATTGCAATCCCGGAGAATCCGCCGCCGATCACAGCGACCTGGAAGCCTTCGGGCAGCACGGGCTTGCCGTCGGTCCACGTCGTTATCCAGGGAAAGTCCGTGAAGGCGGGAATCTCACGACGGAACTCAAACTCCGTCTCGCTCGTCGGTCCTCCGGTTGTGAGCTCTATCAATGCGCGCAGCTGCTCGGTCGGTGGTTCGTCGATCGTTGCAGGACCGGCGTGCCGCTCCAGCCAGGCCACAGCTTTGTCGACGAGCAGTGCGCGCGCCGAGAGGTCCAGTTGCGCCGCCATTGGAAGGGCCGCAAGCTGGGGATCGCCGGTGCTTTGATAGAGCGCAAGGCGGACCGCGTCGAGGTCAGCGAACTCAATAGCGCGACGGATGAAATCCTGATCGATGGTTGTCTCCATATATTGAATCTTGTTCATTCAGGATTCCGTCTTTGCGCACCGAGGCAGCGCGTACTCTTTTCAGGCTTCGCTCGTGTCAAAGATATCCATCTCGAGTGGGTAGCGCGTCAATACTCCGCCGTCAACTGCGATCACCTGGCCCGATATGTATTCCGACAGCGGGGAGGCGAAGAACAGAACGGCGTTCGCGATGTCGGTCGGCTGACCCAGCCGTCGCAGGGGCACCGTGGCAACCAACTCTCGTTCACTCGCTGTCAACGCGTTTGCGCTGACATTGGTAACCGTGGCTCCGGGGCTGACCACGTTCATTCGGATGCCGTGATGTCCGTATTCCAATGTGATGCTTCGTGCGAGATGAATGATGCCAGCCTTAGCTGCGCCATACGCCGAGTGGTTGGGAGCACTCACCATTCCACTGATCGAGCCGATGCTGACGATCGAGCCACCGCGCCGCTGCTCCTTCATGGTGCGTAGGACTGGACGAAGGAGGTGAAGGACGTAGCGCAGGTTGAGGTCGAGTACGAAGTCGATGTCGCTCTCAGCGGTTTCGTGTGCCGGAACAAAAGGGGCAAACGCGCTGTGCCCCCCGACAACTGTGACGACGACATCGAGATTTTTGTGAGCGTCGACCACGTCGGTGACGAGTTGTTGATGCGCAGCGGATTCAAGGATGTCGGTCACGTGCACACTGGAGATGGTGCCGATGGCACTGATTTCGTCGGCAACCGCGTGGGCCCGTTCTGCCTCGCGGTCGACAACCGCAACGTCGGCTCCTGCCGCGGCCAACGTGAGCGCGCACGCTCGTCCGATGCCTTGACCGGCACCGACCACCATCGCGGATTTCCCGCTCAAGGACACCAGCGCCGCCGGGGAGGTCCGTTCGTGTTGATCAAAGGTCATAGCGACGTCCCCCTCGAGACGCAGCACGGCACGGTGCCATGCTGCACGCTAGGTGATGGTGGTTCGCGCCGCGTCACGCGCCGGCATCGCCGGCAAGAAACAATCGGCCCCGCTGATGGCACCCAGTGCCACGAGCAGAGCCCTAGTCTGTCAGACTGTCGTTTCCAAAGTCAATGCCAGTCGCCGCCGTCTTTTGTCGGGTTCGGTCGTGCCCCGAACGCCACTGGTCAGCCGGACAGTCGGGAAACTCGCCGAGTGCCTTCGCCAGAAAATCTGGCGCTTCGACGTCCTGTCGGTGGCCCACTCCATCCAGTTGGACGACACGGCTGTTCCCCAACGACCTCGCATAGACGTCGATGCAGCCTTGTGGCACAACGAGGTCCTCGTCACCCCAAACCAGCAAGACTGGCGTCTCGCCGATTCCATCGAGCAGGTATGGCAAGGAGGGGTCGAACGTGAACGGCTCCCAATCCAACCGGGCACTCTCGGCACGGCACTCCTCGAGGTGCTCAAACAGCTCGGGGGCTGGGCGGCCGGCGAAACATGGCGTGCACATCGGGGGCGTCATGGCGGTGGACCGACGCAGCCAGCTGGGCATTGGCGCTCCGCGTTGGTGCGCGACCTCGCCGACAATGACCGAGCGTTTCCGATCGACGGTTGGGGGTCGCGCAACGACCTCCGGCACGAGGCTCTCTCGGATGCGGTCAAGCAGAATCCACTGCCTCGCTGCCGCCCCAAGATTCTGATTCGGGCTCTAGCGGCTCAGCCCATTGGCGGTCGTCTCGTTCTGCATGACAAGCTGGGTCTCATGCCCGTTACTGTCATAGGCTTCGACGTGCAGGCCGTCGAAGCTTGGTTGCACACGGTCACCGAGGTAGATCCGCCGCTCTCCTGGACTCGTTTACCTGGTGGTCATTCGAACCTCACATATCTGGTCACGGACTCGGCCGGGCGAGAGTTGGTGCTCCGGCGCCCGCCAAAGGGCGAGCTCTTGCCCAAGGCACACGACATGTGGCGGGAGTACCGCATCATCGACGCCTTGTGGCCGACGGCCGTGCCCGTGGCTCAACCAATCGCATTCTGCGATGATCGTGCAGTCGCCGACACCCACTTCTATGTCATGGGCAAAGCATCCGGAAGGGTGCTTCATACCGGAACCGCCGCTGTCGCGTGGCTTGATGTACCTGCACGCGCCCGCGCCGGCGAGGCATTCATAAACGCGCTGGCTGCACTGCACTCGCTGGATCCCGAGACTCTCGGTTTGCAGGACCTGGGCCGGCCCGATTCCTATGTCGCGCGGCAGCTTTCGGCTTGGCATCGGTCATGGACGACTCAGGTCGATAGCGCCCGGCACGACGACCCGAGAGTACACGAGCTACACGAGCTGCTCACCGCGCGGATGCCTCAGCAAGGCTCGGCACGGATCGTTCATGGTGACTACGGCCCACACAACACTCTCTTCAACCAAAGGGGTGACGTCACCGCGGTGCTCGACTGGGAACTGGCGACCTTGGGAGACCCGCTGGCCGATCTGGGCTACTGCATCAACTCTTGGGTCGAGCCGGGCGAGATCGGCGCGTACGGAACCGACCCGGCCACCGCACGGCCGGGATTCCCGAGCCGCCAGGACCTGATCGCTCGATACGAATCAGCCACAGGGGCAGACCTCGGGCAGCTCGCCTACTATCGCGCCTTCAACTGGTGGAAGCTCGCCTGCATCATCCACGGGGTGTATGCCCGGTATATGGACGCCAAGAAGAGCACGGAGGGCGTCGACCTTCCCGACTTGTTCCGCCGCATGGGCGCGTGTGTCGATGCGGCCGAACAGCAAGCCGCGCTGATCTGAGACGTGTCCGGCCTCAGTCCGCGACGCCCAGGGTGGCGAAACCCCCGTCGATGACAAACGTCTCCCCGGTGACGTACGACGCGCGATCAGATGCAAGAAAGACGACCATGTTCGCAACGTCGCCCGGAATACCGAGGCGCCGAAGAGGCAGCGTCCGTTTCAGCTTCTCGCCAAAGCTTTCAATCAACACTTGCGAAAAGTCCGTCTCGATGAGGCCAGGGGCTACACACACCACTCGAGTTGGCCCCAGCTCACTTGCAAGCTGGCGTGTCATGTACATCATCGCTGCCTTCGTCAGGTTGTACACGCCCAGTCCGTATTCAGTTCGCAGCCCACCCACCGATGAGATGTTCACGATCACACCGGGATGCTGGGCGAATCCCTGCCGCTGAGCCTCGCGACACCAAAAGAGAGGACCACGGAGGTTGACCTGAACGGTCTTGTCGAACTTCGGCTCGTCAACATCCAACATCGGCCCGTAGTGAGGGTTCGTCGCGGCGTTGTTCACAAGGATGTCGAGCCGGCCGAAACGCTGGATCGTAGCCGCCACGCACGCTTCCGCAGTCGCTTGCTCACCAGCATTCCCCGCGAACACCGCCGTTTCGCCGCCGATGTCCGCAGCTGCCGTCTGAAGCTGATCGAGCTTGCGCGAGGTGAGCATGACTCGTGCTCCGGCAATGACCATCTCGGACGCGATAGCCTTGCCAATCCCTTTCGACGCGCCCGTGACGAGCGCGACCTTTCCCTCCAGTGAAATCTGCATCGCGGCAGCCTACCCAG
>Ga0268264_10005058_pt1 | contig 11164 bp, 9 predicted proteins | sample KBSSwiS32_FD_190357 | JGI IMG/M metagenome (GOLD analysis project Ga0268264, IMG submission 190357) | Switchgrass rhizosphere microbial communities from Kellogg Biological Station, Michigan, USA - KBS Switchgrass S3-2 (SPAdes) (version 2) | ecosystem: Host-associated > Plants > Roots >... | reverse complement strand
CGAGGAGCTGGTTCAGCGTCTGCTCGCGCTCGTCGTGGCCGCCGCCCAGGCCCGCCCCGCGGTGCCGGCCCACGGCGTCGATCTCGTCGATGAAGATGATGCAGGGCGCGTTCTTCTTGCCCTGCTCGAAGAGGTCGCGGACGCGGCTGGCGCCCACGCCCACGAACATCTCCACGAAGTCGGAGCCGGAGATGGAGAAGAAGGGCACGCCCGCCTCGCCGGCCACGGCCTTGGCCAGGAGCGTCTTGCCGGTGCCCGGCGGGCCCATCATCAGCACGCCCTTGGGGATGCGGCCGCCCAGCTTGGTGAACTTCTTGGGGTCCTTGAGGAAGGCGATGATCTCCTCCAGCTCCTCCTTGCACTCGTCGATCCCCGCCACGTCGGCGAAGGTCACCTTGTTGTGGCTCTCCGAGAGCAGCTTGGCCTTCGACTTGCCGAAGGTCATCGCCTTGCCGCCGGTCCCCTGCAGCTGGCGCATGAAGAAGATGAAGAAGAGGAAGAGCAGGATGATGGGCACCCACTGCGAGAGGAGCGCGAGCAACAGCCCGTTCCCCTCCTCCGGGAGCACCTTCACGTCGACACCCTGGGCGCTCAACTTCTCGAGCAGCGCCACGTCCGGCTGAGGGCCGGTGGCGCGGAACTCGGTGTTGGAGTCCGTGAAGGTGCCGGTGTACTCGCTGCCTTTGATCTGCAGCGACTTGACCTTGTGCTCCTCGACCTTGTGCTGCAGCGAGGTGAAGGTCAGCTCCTGGACCTCTTTGCCGGTGTTCGAGAAGAACTGATAGAACGCGACGAAGAGGATGATCAGGATCACCCAGAGACCGATCGTCTTGTAGCTGGAACGCACTTGCGAATGCCCCCGACCGTCGACTGACGGCAGCGGATCCTGGAACGGCGGAACCCCTGCCAACTATTCGGTCTCTATAACCGACAAGGCCGTCCCTTGCTCGGCTCCCCTGGATTCTAGAGCGCTCTGGCCGAGAGGTACCACTCCGAGCGAGCGTCCCCGGCTTTTCTCGGCCAATACCCGACGATCCAGACCACGTCTCCCCCAGCCTCCGCCACCAGGGGGACCAGGTCCCGCCGCTCCCCTGGAACCTTGAGGTCGACCAGGGCGTCCTGCAGCTTGCGCCGCCGCCCGCCCGAGGCGACCCGGTCCCCCGGACGGCGGGTGCGCAGCTCCAGCGGGCGGTCCGGGAGCCGCTCCAGGGGGAGCAGGGCGGAGGCGCCCTGGAGCGGCGCCCGGTCCAGCGCCACCAGCTGCCCGGACTCCGGGTGCGACACCGGGCGGCCCGGCTCCAGGAGGGCGGAGAATGGGGGCCCCCCGGCGCCGCTCGCCCCCACCAGGCGCAAGGCCCCGCCGGCCACCTTCACCTGCCGCCGCCGCCCCAGGTCCGCGGGCCGCCCCGTCCTCAGCGCCTGCTCCAGCCGCTCCAGCCGGGCGGCGTCCACGGAGAGTCCGACCTCGCGGAGCCACCCCGCGAGTGCCCGGCGCCGGACGGCCGGGTGGAGCCCCAGGAGCCCCGCCGCGTCCAGGCTCCCGGGCGCCCCGGGCAGCCGCAGGCGGGCGAGCGCGTCGGCGGCCAGGCCGGCCAGCAGGGCCTCGTCCTCGGCGGCGAAGGCGGCGAAGCGGGCGAGGCGTCCCACCACCTCGCCCGGGTCCTCCTGGGCGGCGGCGGCCAGCGCCGGCAGCACCCCCTCCCGCACCCGGGTGCGCAGGAAGGTGGGGTCGCGGTTCATGGGGTCGTCCGCCAGGCCCTGGCCAGCGCCGCGCTCCTGGAGGAAGGCCATCACCTGGGCGCGGGTGACGCCCAGCATGGGCCGGAGGACGGCGCCGCGGGCGGCGTGGATGCCGCGCGCGCCGGCCACCGAGGTCCCGCGGAGCAGCCGCATGACCAGGGTCTCCGCCTGGTCGGAGGCGGTGTGCGCGGTGGCGATCCAGCGGCAGCGCCGCTCGGCGCGGGCCCGCTCGAGCGCCTCGTAGCGCGTCGCCCGCGCCCGCGCCTCCGCCCCCGGGCCCCGGGCGACCGGCGCGGCGATGGCGTGGAACGGGAGGCCAAGCGTGGCGGCCAGCGCCCCTACCCCGCGCACCTCCCCCTGCGACTCGGGCCTCAGTCCGTGATCCACGCATGCCACCTCCGGCTGGAGGTGGAGCGCGGCGGCGACCTCCGCGGTACCCAGGAGCAGCGCCACGGAGTCCGGGCCCCCGGAGACCGCCAGCAACACAGGGCCATCCGAAGCACCCAGCCGGGCGTAGGAGTCGCGCAGCGCACGCACGAAGGATCCAAGGGTGGCTGGGGAGTGTCCGGTGCGCGTCGTGGGAGGGCCTGGTCGGTGCTGGTGGTTTTTACTTGACACTCGGCCTGTTGAAGGCGTGGGTGGGGCGGCTTATCATGCTGGATCGAGATCGGCCGCCGAGCGTGCGGGGGAGAGGAAGCCAGTAACTCTTCTGCAGGCACGGAATAGTGCTTGTCGGCGCTCGTGTTGAGAAGGCGAATGTAAGGATAGTTGGGCCTAGGGGTCCCCCCCCTCCCCCTCTGGGCCCACGGGGTCGTCGGGCAACCGAAGACCCCTCTTTCAGCGCCCCGCGGATGTTCGCGGGGCGTTTTTTTTTGGCCGCGACCCAGGGATGTGCCCGGCCGGGCGGCCGGGAAAACATTGACCGGCACCCTACTCTGTCGGATAACCACAGCCGGTTTCTTCAGATCGAGCCTCTCTCGTCACCTCCTCCCCAGGAGCCCACCAAGTATGGCTGGCACCGACAAGCGCAAGCAGTCACTGTATTTCCCCGAGGAGATGCTGAAGGAGATCCAGGAAGAGGCGAACCGGCAGGATCGCTCGCTCTCCTGGGTGGTCCAGCAGGCGTGGAAGATCGCGCGGGAGCGCATCAAGGCCTTCCCCGCGGTGAACGACGTCACCGGCGAAGAGTCGCTCCCGGATCGCCGCGAGGAGACGTAGATGTCTGGCACGGACAACCGCAAGCAGTCGCTGTACTTCCCCGAGGACATGCTCGAGGAGATCCAGAAGGAGGCCACGCGCCAGGACCGGTCCATCTCGTGGATCGTCCAGCAGGCGTGGAAGGTGGCCCGGACGGACATCCGGAAGATGCCGTCGGTGAACGACGTCATCGCGCCCCGTCCGGCCGCGCCGCCCCCGGCCCCTCCCGGCACCGGCGGTCCGCCCAAGACGTAGACCGGGTCGAGCCGGCCTGATGGTCTAATTGGTCGGCGGTCCCGGCGTCGCGCAGCCCACCAGGTCGATCCGGTTGTCCACCGAGAGCGACGGGAAGGTCTGTCCCTGCGGCGGCAGGTAGTGCGCCTTGAAGTGGCGCTCGACGATCCGGGCGTCGCTCAGCTCGAAGGTGTGCACGTCCCGGCTGGCCAGGCCCCCGCTCAGGTTGGCGAAGACGTCCGAGGTGCCGGTCCCGGAGAAGACGTTGAAGTCGGTGATCGCCAGTCGCACCGCCGCCCCCGGCAGCAGCACGTCCTCCCCGCCCACCGTCAGCTGCGTCACCCGCGCGGTCGCCGGATTGGCGCAGTTGATCTGCATGGTGCCGCCGGCGATGTGGAGGAACTCGCCCGGCGGGTTGACGATGGGGAGGCCGGCGGGCGTGAGGCGGGCGGCGCTGGCCTCCATCAGCGCCCGCAGCTCCTCGCGGGTCACGTCCAGCGACAGGAGCCGGTTCTCGAAGAGCATGATCTCGTGCAGCACCCCGCTCTTGAGGGCGCCGGCGGGGAGGATGGTGCGCGGGACGCACAACCCCTCCCCTCGCAGCCCGCCGCCGTTGATCACCGCGAACCGGCTGGTCTTCACGCCGGGCTCGGTGGCGGCGAGGAAGGCCTCCGCCGCGCCCTGGCCGATGGCGTTGTTGGCGTGCCGGGCGTTCGGCTTGTCCATGTAGACGACGCCGGCGAGGGAGGCGACGGGCTCGTTGGGGTTGTCCGCCACGCCCGAGCAGGGCTCGTTGTAGGCGATGCAGGCGCTCAGGGCGACGGGAGCGGCGGCGAGGAGGAGGCGCATGGGGGGCGTGGTCAGTAGGCGGCCGAGAGGGAAGCGTAGATGGTCCGGCCGCCGCGCGGGATGCCGCCCGGGGTGCGGTCCATGCGGGCCGCGTCGTCCACCCGCTCCTCGTCGAGCGCGTTGCGGAGGGTGAGCGCGGCGGTGAACCGGTCGGCCAGGGTCTGGGTGCGCAGCTGCGCCACGGCGGAGGAGTAGGCCGGAATGCGCCAGCGGTGGAGGATCTCCAGGCCGGTGCGCGCGTCGCTCCGCCGCTCGGACCCGACCTCCAGGAGCAGGTCCAGGTCGAGGAGGTCCCAGACGGGCAGGCTGAGGCCGGCGTTGAAGCGGACCTGGGGCAGCTCGGTGAGGAGCTGGAAGGCGGGCGGCGTGGCGACGTCGACGGCGCGGAACCAGCTGGTGTTGGCCCAGCCGGAGAAGCGAGCGCCGGTGTCCACCCGCGCCTCCGCCTCGGCGCCGAAGACGCGCACGCCCAGGCGGTTGGTGAAGGGCGCCAGGTCGCCGGTGGTGTCCAGGGCGACGATGGGGCTGGAGAAGTTGTCGAAGAAGCCGGTGGCGCGCAGGCGGACCCGCGCGTCGCCCTGGGCGTGGAGCCACTCGGCGCTCAGCTCCACCGCGTCCAGGCTGGAGGGCTGCAGGAGCGGGTTGCCCACGAAGCGGCCCAGGTAGATCTGCACGTGCGGGAGGCTGGCGGACAGCTCGGCGATGGTCGGCGGGCGGAGGTCGCGCGCGTAGCTGGCGGAGAGCGCCAGCGCGGGGATGGGCGTGAGCTGCACCGCGATGTGCGGGGCGACCGCCGCCGCCAGCGACAGCCCGGTCTGTCCCGCGGCGAGGGCGGAGGCCTCGGGGAGCGTGACCACCCCGGCGGAGAGGCCGGTGAACACGGTGAGCTGCGGCAGGAGCGCCCAGGTGTCCTGCGCAAAGAGCCTCGCTTCGGTGCGTCCCCAGACGCCGGGCCCGCCCAGCGTGGGCCAGGGGCCGCCCGACTCCGCGGTGGCGGCGACGGAGGCCAGGTCGAGGTCGAAGTTGGTCTGGAAGGCGTGGCCGTAGACGAGGGTGCGGGTGGCGCGCGCGCCCGCCTGGAGGGAGTTGCCGGCGGCGAGCTGGAAGGTGACGAAGGCTTCGCCGGAGAGGTCGAAGGCGGAGAACCGCTGCAGCTCCTGCATCCCGGCGGCGAAGACGTGCCCGGCCGCGCAGCCGCCCAAGGGGAGCGCCTGGCTGCAGAAGGTGGAGGGGTTGGTGGCGGTGTCGTCGCCTCGCATCGGCGGGCTGAGGAGGAAGTTCCGGTCGGTGCGGTGGTCGCCGGCGCGGGCGCGGACGGTGAGCTGCGCGAAGGAGCCCAGCGAGCGCTCGTAGACGGCCTCGCCGAGGATGGACCGCCAGGTGAGCCAGGAGCCGCGGCCCAGCGTGTCGAAGGAGCCGATCAGCGCGTTGCGGCCCTCGAGGAGGAGGCGGGCGGAGCCGGTGAGCTTCCCCAGGCCGGCTTCGGTGTACGCGGCGGAGAGGCCGGCGTTGAGCAGGAGCAGCGAGTCCTGGGTGCTGCCGACGGGGTCGGACGGGTCGGAGCGGTAGCCCTGCGCGTCGCGCTGCCGGTCCAGCGAGTCGTGCGGGACGGGGGCGGAGACGCCGTCCGTCAGCCCGAGGTCGAGGTCGCCGGAGAGGCGGAAGACGCCCACGGACCAGGCGCCGGAGGCGTGGCCGTCGATGGTGGTGGAGGACCCGCCGGTGACCGTGCCGCGGACGCCGTCTCGGGCGTCGGTGACGAGGTTGACGGTGGCGATGAAGCCGCCCGCGCCCGGGCCGCGGGTGAGCTCGACGCGGTCGAGGTTGAAGGCGGGGAGCTCCAGCATCGCCCGGCCGTCGTAGGGGTCGTTGATGGGTTGGCCGTTGATCTGGACGAGGACCTCGGGGTCGGCGCGGACGCCGCGGATGCCCGGGCGGTAGAAGCCGGCGATGTCGCGGGTGATGGTGACGCCCGGGAGCTGGTCCAGCACGTCGGCGACGGTGCGGGCGCCGCTGGAGCGGATCTGGTCGCGGGTGAGGATGGTGCGGAGGTCGGGGCCCTGGCCCTGGCGCGCGGCCGCCTCCTCGCGGACGGCCACCGCCCCGCGGTCCTCGGCGCTGTAGAGGGCGAGGTCTTCTTCGAGCTCGGGGGTGGATTTGCGAGGGGGTGGGGGTTCCTCGGCGGGCGGTGGTGGTGGTGGCGCGGCTTCGGTGATCGGCGGGGAGGTGTCAGGGGGCGGCGCGTGTTCTTCGGTGACTGGAGGTGGGGGCGGGAGCGGCGCCGGTGGCGGCGCGTCCTTCTGCGTGGCTTCGCCGGTCACCTTGATGCGGGTGGGCTTCTTCTCGCTCTGGTAGAGGAGGACGGACTTGCCGTCGAAGGTGGCGCCCTGGATGTAGTACTCGAGGGCGGGCGGTTCGACCCACTTGCCGGGGATGACGCCGCGGTAGACCTCGCCGTACTGCACCTCCATCTCGACGGTGCGGTAGGCCCCCTTCGGGGCGCGGAAGTGGAGGAAGACCTTGTCGACGCGCTTGCCGTCGATGAGGAGGCCCTCGATGGAGAGGGGCTCCTGCGCCGGCACCTGCCGCGCGGGGGTGTGGAAGAGGACGGCCTTGCCCTCCTCGGCGAGGGCCGCCGCCCCCCAGATCGCGAGCAGGAGCGGCAGGAGGCGCTTCACGGCGGGGCATCGTCCGGTCCGGGGAGGGATCAGTCAAGGAACGGAGCGCACGCGCGCGGTACGAGGTTCCCCAAAGCGCGGGGTCGCGGGTTCGATTCCCGTCCGCCGCTCTCCTGGACCCAGAGGCGGGAGAGGTTGGCACCATGACCGTCCTGTCCATAGAATGTGTCCATGGACAGGAAGGTCGTTCCCGCCGGCCAGTTCAAGCAGGGGTGCCTTGCTCTGCTCGACGAGGTGGAAAGCCAGCACACCGAGATCGTGATCACGAAACGAGGGCGGCCCGTCGCTCGGCTGGTGCCCATGCTGTCCGGTTCCGAGCGTGAAGCCGAGATCCTCGCGGGGCTGCGTGGCTCGGTGAAGGCGCGGGTTTCAGAGCGGGAGCTCCTGCGGCCGACCGGCGACGAGGCGGGCTGGGTCCTCGAGCCGGGCGAGGGCGAGTGATCGTCCTCGATACCCACGCGTTGCTCTGGTGGGTTTCGGAGCCCCGGCGTCTTTCCCGGAGAGCGGCCACCGAGATCGCACGGGCCGAACGGGTAGGTCTGCCCACCATCGTCTTCTGGGAGATCGCCCTGCTCGTCCGCAAAGGCCGCATCGAGCTCGGGGTACCGGCGGCGTCGTGGCTCGAACGGATCCTTCAGATCCCACGCTGCGAAGCCCTGCCGCTGAGCGCGATCGTGGCGCTCCGGGCAGACGGGCTCGACATGCACGCCGATCCGGCCGATCGGTTCATTGCCGCCACGGCGCTCCACCTGGGAGCCCCCATCGTCAGCAAGGACCGCCTCTTGGCGGACGTGAAGGGGCTCCGGGTGATCTGGTGATCCGAGAGAAAACAGTCGGAGACATGTAAAGACTACCTTCGAAAAGGGGGTGGGATTTAGGGCGTAGCAGAGCTATCAGCCGCAAACCTGCGAGCAGCGTCGCCGGCGCGTCGCACCATGTCGCCCAGCCGTCAGCGCAACTGGGGCGCGCCGGGCTCACCGGGGACCAGGTGGCCCCGGCAACACTCGGGCAACTCGCCGCGGAGAAGATCCAGCGCCCGATGCGCCTTGGCCAGGAAGTCGACCTCGCTCTCGACCATGAAGCGGCGGGGATGGCCGCTCCAGGCTGAGGCGATTCGGCCGTCCACGACGGCCGCTTCGGCGGCTGATTCGATCCGCACCGGGTTGCGCTGGTTGTAGCCCGCTTCAAGGGCCGGCGTCCGCAGGTGGATGACGGCATCATATCGATGGAGCTCTGCTTCGCGCGTTGTGCCGAACGACGCCCAGAAATCGCCCGGCCCGGGCCAGTAGGCGAATCCATCCACGGTTCCTCGGTCGCACAGCGTGATCGCCGTGTTGTCCTCGACCTCCGCGAGGGTCTCGAGCTCCCGCTGGACGTGGAAGATGGCCCGCTGCGCCGCCGCGCGCCCCAGCAGTGTCACTCCCCGCCGGAACCCTCCACCGAACAGGATACTCGCGGATTCGGGGAGCACGTCGACGTGCTTGCAGAAGTACTGCCGCACCAACTCCAGCACCGCCGTCTTTCCTGCCCCGGGACCGCCTGTGAGCACGATGCGCCGCCGCTCGTGAGGCTCCTTGCACGTGCACTCGATCATTCGACCCTCCTCGGCGAAGCCCCAGGGCTCGCATCCGGGGTCACCGCGCCGCCCCTGACGTTGGCCGCCAGGCCCTGATCAGTGGCGCCTTCCCCAGCGGAGTCCGCATCACCGAATCGACGATCTCCACGCGCACGGGCGGTGGCTCGGCTCCGGCGACGCGGAGATCTCGCACCACCGAGTCGGCGAGAAGCTTCTCCTCGACAGGTGCCCGTGGCCGACCCAGCAGGATGCGGAGCGCGTCGGCCTCCTGGATGACTTGCCACTCCTTCACCGGGAGCGGCTCCAGGAGTCGGTGGAAGACGTTCGGGTGGATGACGATGTCGCCGCCGGTCAGCTTCCGGAGGACCAGTGAATCCTCGGCCCGGCCCTCGATAGCGGAGAGAAGCCCGAACGGAAGCCCACAGTCACACCGCTCGGCCGCGAGGCTCACGCAGTCGCTCATCTCGTAACGGATGAGCGGCTGGGTGCGGCTGAAGAGCACGGTGACGAGGAGCTTCGCCCCCCGTACTCCGGGCGGGACCGGCCGGTTCCGTTCGTCCACAACCTCTGGGATGACCAGGTCCTCGTAGAGGTGCATCCGGTGAAGCCGGCATTCCGACGCCACGCCCGCGGTCTCGGTCGCGGCGTAGACGTTGAAGGGCCTCGCTCCAAAGGCGCGCTCGATGCGGGCTGCGGCCTCTGCGGTGAGCACCTCCGAGGAGCACATCACCGCGCGCGGGGAGATCCGGAGCCGGCCGGCGAGCTGCTCCTCCGCGAGCACTCTCGCCATGGACGCGTACGCGATCAGGTTCTCCGGTTGCCAGTCATTCAGTCCCGCGACGATCTCGGGCAGGGGCTGCGTGGCATCGAAGCGCCTGACGGGTATGAAGGGGCTATCCACGCTCATCCCCACCCGGGCCGACTGGTGCCAGGGCACGCGAGAGCTCACCACGCCCAGGCGCGTCCTGCGCCAGAGGTCGGCCCGGATGCCTGCCCACTCCTGCGCGCGGCCGTAGGACGCGATGACCATCGCCCACTCCCGGCGATCCACCAGGAAGATCCCCGGGTGGCCCGTACTCCCCGAGGTACGGGAGACCCAGAAACTGCCTCTGAATCGTTCGTTCGACTGCAGACCCTGGAGGTGGCGCTCGATGTCCGCCAGCCGGACCCCGGAGACGGTCACCAGTTCGTCGAAGGAATTCATCAGTTGGGTCTTGGTGAGCACTGGCAACTCGCGGAGCGGCGCGCCCTCGAGGCCGCCATGGAAGCGCCGATAGAAGGGCGACCGGGCGTACGCGTGGCGGCGGAGCTCGGCCAGGGCTCGGACTTGATGCGCTTCCAGCGCGGCTCTGGACCAGCGCTCGTGTGAACGGATGAGCCGCCGCTCCCGAAGGATGCGGATGATGAGCCTCGTGTCCATGATCTCCTCCGAGCACTCTGATTTGGGTGTTCACCTTCGCGAGCGCCGTGCGGATCTCGGCGAGGCGAACTCGCTGTTGGGACTCGGTCTCGGGCGCGAGCATGCTCATGACCGCCCCGCCGCCTCGTCACGCGCTCGGACGATCGCGTCCATTCCGGACCCCGCTGACGATCCTCACCGCGCCGAGCAGCGCGGTCATGGTGTGGCTCTCCTCTCGAGACGCCTGAGCTGGGAGGTCCGCCACACGACGTAGACGGCGGGGATGACCAGGAGGGTGAGGATGGTGAGCGAGACGAGCCCGCCCCACATGGGCGCGGCGATGCGCTTGGCGACGTCCGAGCCGACGCCCGTGTCGAGCAGGATGGGCAGCAGCCCGAACACGTTGGTCAGCACGGTCATCAACATCGGCCGCACGCGCTTGGTGGCGGCCTCCAGCGACTTTGCGACCAGCTCCGGGGCGGTGTTGATGGTCCCGTTGGCCCGCCCTTCCTTCCAGGCGTCGTCGAGGTAGACGACCATCACGCTCGCCGTCTCCGCGGCCACGCCCAAAAGCGCGATCATCCCCACCCACACCGCGATGGAGGTGTTGAACCCGGCGATCCAGAGCGTCCAGACGGCGCCCACCGCGGCGAAGGGCACGCCGCTCATCACGATCAGCGTCTGCGCGGTGCCCTTGAAGTTCATGTAGAGGATGAGGAAGACGATCCCGATGGTGAGCGGGAGGATCCACGCCATGCGGGCGCGGACGCGCTCCAGCAACTCGTACTGGCCCGTCCACTTGAGGAAGTACCCGGGCGGGACCGTCACCTCCTTCGCCACGCGCGCCTTGGCCGCGGCCACGTAGCCGCCCACGTCGCCGGTGGCGATGTCGACGTAGGTCCAGCCGGTGATGGACCCCATCTCGCTCTTGATCATGGGCGGCCCCATCACCGTCTCGATGCGGGCCAGCTGCCCGAGCGGCACGAAAGCCGCGGCGGCGGCGGGCGCCTGCTCCTTCGGGCCCCCGGACATCGCCTCGCCGGCGGCCCCGCTCCCGCCCGTCCCTCCCTGCATCGGCGCGCCGGGCGACGACATCCCGCCGCCCACGGTGGCGGTGGTCGCCGTCATCGCGCCGGGGCTGGCCCGCGCGCCCCCGGACGGCACCGGGCGCGGGAGCAGCGGCGACACCGGCACCAGCACGTCCCGGATCGCCTCCAGGTTGTCGCGTAGCTCGCGCGGATAGCGGACGTTGATCCGGTAGCGCTCGCGGCCCTCGTAGGTGGTGGCCACGTCCATCCCCCCGATGGTGCTCTCCACCACGTCCAGCACCTCGCGCACCGTCAGTCCGTAGCGCGCGATCGCCTCCCGGTCCGGCGTGACGTCGAGGAAGAAACCGCCCAGCTCGCGCTCGGCGTAGACGCTGCGGGTGTTGGGGAGCTGGCGGAGGGAACGCTCCAGCTGGTCGTTGATCCGGGTGATGACCTCCAGGTC
>Ga0268264_10005053_pt1 | contig 11170 bp, 8 predicted proteins | sample KBSSwiS32_FD_190357 | JGI IMG/M metagenome (GOLD analysis project Ga0268264, IMG submission 190357) | Switchgrass rhizosphere microbial communities from Kellogg Biological Station, Michigan, USA - KBS Switchgrass S3-2 (SPAdes) (version 2) | ecosystem: Host-associated > Plants > Roots >... | reverse complement strand
AAAGTGTAGCCAGCTCCGCCGATCATCAGGGCCCTGTTTATTTCGGGTTTGAAATACCGGGCGACGTGATAAAAACGCCTATACTCGAGCACCGGTTCATCACTGTCGAGATAAATGGCCGACTGGGTAAAATAGGGATCGATGGTGAGAGCCGTGATCGCCTTGCCGTTCCTGGGATCAACGGTTTGAAAGACCCGCACCCGGCTATACTCGGTATCGATGTCATGAAGGTCGTTCGAATCACGAAGGGATAGAAAGGTGTACTCATTCGCCGTGATGCCCAAAACAAACACGACCACAACCGCGACGCTGGTCTTGCTAATTGAAAACGGCACAAGCAACATCGATAACCCCAGCAGGGTGCCGGCAATGATATAGAGTGTCCGGACGCTCCCGACGAAAGGGATCAGGAAGAACCCCGCTGCAAAAGTACCGACGATGCTGCCAATGGTTGAAAAGGCAAACAGCCGACCGACGGTTTTGCCCGAATCGGCGAGCGATGCCATTTTTAACTTGACTGCATACGGAGTGACGAAGCCAAGGGCGGTACTTGCGGGAGCGAATAAAAGGATCGCGGCGAGGAGCGATTTTATCTCAAGCGGGACGGACGTAAACGCGATAAAGGACAGGACAATGTCTTTGACAAGAGTAGTAACCGAAATTAATCCGCCCGCCAGAAAGATAACAGCCGCAAGTATCTTCAAGTTCGGATTTCTGTCCGCCGCCTTGCCGCCGATCCAATAACCCAGACTGAGGGCCGCCAGAATTACACCGATCAGGCTTGTCCAGATGTAAGTGGATGTTCCGATGAACGGAGCAAGAATTCTCGACCCGATGATCTCGTAGATCATCACCATTGCTCCGCAGACAAAGACAGTCAAGTCGAGAATGATTCGTTTTGCGATCACTGCCATCGGGAAAAAGAAAAGCACGAGACAAGGAATCTTATCTCGTGCTGCTTTGTCCTGTCTATGAAAGCCCTAAACTATGCTACGGCTGTTTTTTTTTCACCGGTGTCGGCGACAAACGTAAGCCAGTTGGCGCCAAACGGAGCCGGTCGTGTAGCATCGATGATCTTGAAGAACTCGGTCTGGAGGGCCTTTGTCATTTCGCCGCATTTGCCGGTACCGACGGTGATGTGGTCGACGGAACGGATCGGCGTGATCTCAGCCGCGGTGCCGGTGAAGAAGACTTCGTCCGCAAGATAAAGAGCAGAACGCTGGATCGAAGTTTCAAGAACGGGGATGCCCATTTCGCGGGCTATCTCGATAACGGAGTCGCGAGTGATGCCAGGCAGGATGGATGCACCGAGCGGCGGCGTGATGAGCTTACCGTTATTTACGAGAAAAATATTTTCACCGGAGCCTTCGGATACGTAACCGCGGTCGTCGAGTGCGATGCCTTCGGAAAATCCGCCGAGAAGAGCTTCCATCTTTATCAACTGCGAATTCATATAATTCGCACCGGCCTTGGCCATTGCCGGCATTGAATTCGACGTGATCCGCGTCCAGCTCGACACGCAGACATCGATGCCGTTTTCGAGAGCTTCTTCACCGAGATATTTGCCCCACTGCCAGCCGCAGATATAGGTATCGATCGGATTGCCGAAAGGGTTGACGCCGAACGCCGGTTTCTCTTCGTCGAGTCCGCGGATTATCAGCGGCCTCAAGTAGCATGAATCCAGCTCGCTTTGCCGGATCAATTCGACAGCGGAATCGCAAAGTTCGGCGCGAGTAAATGTCGGGTCCATCCGATAGACCTTGGCTGAATTCAGAAGACGCTGCATGTGTTCGGTAAGACGGAAAACCGCTGAGCTCTTGCTCGTCTCATAGCAGCGGATACCTTCAAACACACTTGAACCATAGTTGATCGCGTGTGTCATGACGTGAACGCGAGCATCGTCCCAATTGATAAACTTGCCGTTCTTCCAGACCTTACCCGCGATCTTCATTGTTGCGACGTCTTTTCCTGCCATAAAATCTATATGAATACTCCTTTTTACAAAAATCAAACGCGAAATAAATCTATTCTTGAATTATTAGGACGCGCCGGGTGGAGAATCTTGTTCCGGCCTCCGGGATCTGTCTGTTCGTTCCGAAAATTTTCAAATCAATTCTAACAGACCACGAAGCTCACCCCAAATTATAACTAAAACCTATGCACATATTAGCAATTATGTTCAGACAATAAAAGGGATCGGTGCGAAAGCCTCATTCAAGCCTAGCTGAGAGTGTTTCCGCTGGTGCTGAATGAGTTTCCGCTAGTGCTGAATGAGTTTCCGCTAGTGCTGAATGAGTTTCCGCCAGTGCTAAATGAGTTTCCGCTAGTGCTGAATGAGTTTCCGCTGGTGCTGAATGAGTTTCCGCTAGTGCTGAATGAGTTTCCGCTAGTGCTGAGACAGTTTTCCTTTACTGCCGAGAAAGTTTCCGCCGGAAAAATGGGTCGTTTTACCTAGTAAACGCGATAATTATTCAATGTCTCACAAAATTCGAACGAATGAAGTTGTGTCGTCCAGCCGCGATTGAAACAGTGTTCCATTTACGTTGACGGATAAGACAACAGGCTGATCGCCGGCCCCGAGCAGCGTTGACGGAAGGGTGAAATCGACGGTGTAAATACCGGGTTCCGTTATTACCCCGCCGGTTAGAACCTGGGCGCCGGAAATGGTCACGCTTCCGATGCGGATCGAGAATACCGATGCATCTGCATTCGCTATACCAGTGGCAAAGAGACGCAATACGGTCGGTACACGAACGCCTCCCTTGATCTTTATTGTAGTAACCGTGAACGGTTCCGTCGTTGCGACTCGATTCGTGACGTTAAATAGCTTCGCTCGACCACCCGGACCGATGATGCCTGCCCTGTTGAAAATGTCTGGCCGGGTCGGCACGATGGTTATTTTAGCGCGGACCACGCTGCCGTTATTATTCAGCACGAGGTCGTACTGTGTCCCCCCTGCCGAGCTGCTGATAAAAGGCGGTACGACGAATACGATCTGGTGAGGGCTGACGGATTTTAGCCCGCACCCGAGCCCATTGATCGACAGCGTCACACCGCTTAGTTCGAGCGGCAGATTAAATCGACGCGACAAAGAACCAACGGCCGTCCGAACGGTGATCGGCTGATCCGCACCCGTATCAAATGTCAGCAGAGCCAGCATCCCCGGCGATATTCCGGTAACGGCTGCTGGCGTCACGGGTGTGGGTGTCGGGCTCGGCGAACCTGTTGGGGTTGGTGACGGCGTTGGCGTAGGTGTAGGCGTCGGGGTCATCATCGGCGACGGGGTCGGAGTCGGAGCCACTGACGGCAAGATCGGCAGATTTGTCGCACCCGTCGCGAAATTCAAATTCAGTGTCAGGTCTGGGCCAGCTACGTCAGGCCGTAAAAGATAAAATCCTTCGGATTGCAGGTCGGAATTTCCAGTGCCGAATTCGGTCAACGCAATATTGAAAACAAGCCGCTTGATCGAATTGGTCGGGATCGGCTGCGTAGACGCGAGAAAAGTGTTCGGAGCAGGGAATTTTGCCGCCCGCGTGAACGTTGCATTGGCTTGCGGAACATCTAAACGATAGGAATAGATCTGTGTCTGACGGGCGGGGTCAGGATTTAGCCCATCGGCGGCCGTCGCAGGGATCGTCCCGTCCGCCTTAATGTTAAGCCGGGTCTCAAGCACCAGGGTGTTGTCATTATCTGTAAAACCCGGATAGTGAGCAATGTCCCCGCCGCCGGCCGCGGAGTCGGCGTCACTACGTGGACCAATTCTACGAAATGGGCTTGTAACAGCAGTCGTGTCGTAGAGATAAAGCGCGAAGGATGCGAAGTTCGTTCCGCCATTCTCACCCGCCAGATCCGCGTATGAATCAAACGCAATGTATCTTCCGTCGCGACTCATTCTACGACCGATATCAAGTATGTTTACCGGACTTCCGGTGCTCGTAGGGGTCGTGGTCGTGATCTGTTTACATGTGGTCGGAGATCCGCCGCCATCGAGATCGGCGTAAAAGACTTCCTCGTTTCTACTCGTGTCGGGATTTGAACCACAGTCAAAATTGGAGGGGAGGCTGAACACAGGATCGTCCCCGGTGCTGGAAAAAACCACGCGCGCGCCATTACCGGAAATAGTCACGTTCTTGTTAAAGATCGGGCTCGCAATCGTACCCCGCGGCGTTTTGGTCACCTGAGCAAGCGCCGCCGTCCCCCGGATATAGGTGAAAATCTCGTCGTTGTCCTGTCGGGGATTTGCCGGTGGTCCGGGATTTCCCACCGTGGAAACAAGATCGCGTGTTGAAACAAAAGCGAGGACGTTACCATCATCGTTAATACTTGCGTCGTGATTGTCGTCCGCGATAAACGGACCGGTGGTCGTGGTTCCCCCGCGTGGAAGCTGACTTGGTTTGGTATTAGTAACCTGGATAAAAGCGCCGCCAGTCAGATCGGTCAGTGGGATCTCGTCCCCGTCCGAAAGATTTGCTACGGGAGCATACGCTGGGATTTGATAAATCCACATCTCCAGATTGCCGTCGGTCGATAGCACATTCGCTCCGGGCGTAGGCGAAGGCGAAGGGATCGGTGTCGGCGACGCCGTCGGTACCGGCGTGGGTGTCGGAACCGTGAACTGATTGCCATCGAAATTGCCTGGATTCGTCGCATCCGGCGGCATAAGCGGTATCGAGGTGGTTGCATTCGAAGAGAAGGCAATGAATTTTCCGTCGTTGCTTATAGCAGGGCGCGTATTTACGATCTCAACGCGCACGTTCTGGAGGGAATCCGCCCCCTTGTCGTCATACAGGAGGGATTTGGTATTCGTTATTTGAAAGATCCGTCGCTGAGCGTAATCGAACAAGAATATCTCGAGATTTCCATCCGCATTTCGAGGATTTTCCGTCGCAATATTACCGCGCGACTCGAACACGACAAACCTGCCGTCGCCGCTTACGCCGCCGATAAAAACTTCGGCGGAAGAATTGGTGATCTGGCCAATTACCGAATCAGCCTGAGCCGAAACGCCAGTGACACCAAAGAACAACGAAATAAAGACAAAAACTAACGAAAAGTGAAGCTTCACGCACTCCTCCAAAGCAAAACCTAAATCTACTTAAACGTAAATGGTACGAATGATTACTAATTAAACCAAGAGCACAAAATAGTAAATTCTATGTGTAAATACAGCGTTCCGCAAGCAATGCAGGCACAAAAAAGGGGTATCAGCTCTTAGAACACCAGCTTTGATGCGAGAAGAATCGATTTAGTTTGTCAATTTCCTGATTCCTTATATCATTCATAACTAGAGATTTAGGGGCATGATGAAGGATCGTCGAAAAATCATGATGGTTGCCGGTGAGGCGTCCGGTGATCAACACGCCGCAAAGCTTGTTAGAGAGCTGCGTCTCTTAATGCTGAACGATCTGGAATTCTTTGGTGCCGCCGGTGAAGAGATGAGAAAAGAGGGAGTCGAAGCCGTGGTTCGGGCGGACGGGCTTTCAATTGTCGGGCTTCTGGAGATCGGTAGGGCTCTTCCCACATTCATTCGCGCGTTTCGTTCTCTTATCCGGGCCGCGAAAGAAAAGGAACCCGCCGTTGCTGTGTTGGTTGACTTTCCGGACTTTAACCTAAAGCTTGCACGTAAATTAAAGAAGCTCGGAATTCCTGTCGTTTATTATATTTCACCGCAACTTTGGGCGTGGAGGGGGCATCGGATTCGATCGATCCGGAAATTCGTCGACCTAATGATCGTGATTTTGCCATTCGAGAAGGAATGGTACGCAGATCGCGGTGTAAACAGCGTCGAATATGTTGGAAGTCCTCTTGCACGCGAGATCCACCCGAGCATATCGAAAGAAGACTTTTGTTCGAAACACGGGATCGACCCACAAAAGCCGATCGTTTGCTTTCTGCCCGGAAGCCGTCACAAGGAAATCGTCAGAATTCTCCCGGTAATGTTGGAGGCCAGTTTAGTACTGGCAAAATCGAATCCGGACATGCAATTTCTTATCGCGCTCGCCGCCAGCCGAAAGGAGCATGAAGTAAATGATGCAATCTCTGCTCTGTCGGCAGCAGGGCGAACCATGCCAGGCGTTCTAAAATGCATAGATTCTGAAACCTATGACGCCTTGAATGCGTCCGACGCCGCGGCCATCACGAGCGGTACCGCCACGCTTGAAGCGGCGATCATAGGGACGCCGATGGTGATCGTCTATAAGACTTCGGCGATCAACTATAAATTGCTGCGTCCGCTGATCTCGGTGGAGCACTTCGGTCTCGTTAATCTTATTGCGGGAAAACGAATTGCAAGGGAATTGATACAGAGCGATCTGACGGTAGAAAGCCTGTCGTCCGAACTTTTGCGAATTCTGGATGCTGGTGAGAATGCTAAGGCCCGCGTCGACCTTGCCGAAGCAGCTGAAAAATTGGGCCATGGGGGCGCATCAAAAAGGGCAGCCGAGGCCATTGTTCGGACTATGGAGATTTCGGATCAGTCCTTTCCGGGTATTTAACCGTCCGCATCATAGAAACGAGGCTGGTTCGAGCCTTTTTGCGGAATCTGAATCGACGGCACCGCCGGCGCGACGGCCAGACAAGACTCAGCTGTCAACCGTTAGGAATCTTTAGTGACATTTATTCGCCGAAAAAGGGTTCCATCCTTAAGTTTGAGCGTGCCTTCCATTTTTTTGCCGCTTACCGAAAACTCCCATAGACCGTTGTTCATCGAACAGGTGACCGTCGACGCTTTCTTGTCGAAGATGCAATCCAGCGTTCCCATATCCTCAGCTTTGCCGTTAACTACCTTGTCCGCGCTTATCTGCAGCTTGCCGTCGGAATCCGGCTGAGAGATGTGGTAGATCACATGCTCATCATGACACGACGAAGGCTTTACGGTGCATATCGATTCGCCGGTCCAGTTTCCCGCGATCTCGTCCGGAGATGACGACGCGGCTGTACAGGCCTGAGAAACAGCAAATGCAGCAATAATGAGTAGGATAATATTCATTTTTTCTTTTCTCCTATTTAACCTGCGACGAAAATCCGCGATTGTTGAAAATGATTAAAAGGACAGCGGATGATCGTCGAATAGCGCATAACCACTTTTGTGTCGGTAACCGGATGGTCGGCATTATGCCAAAAAACTATCATTTTTTCGAACGCTTTTGCCAAAGTTCGCGCGCTTTTGCCGTAAATTGTACGGCTTTTGGGCTCGATTTAGTCATAGGGACATACGACGAGAAGGCAAAAGAGAGAATTTGGTTGCGGCTAAGCTCACGGGCGTTAGTGCCCAACCCCAAGGCCATCGATCGATCTGGATTAGTGAGTCGCCCGGTTAGGGTTTCGAAACAAAAAAATTATTTGTTGAAATAGGAGATTTTCCGATAGGTTACGCGGGTTCGCGGTGCGAACTGGGGATTAGTCGACCTTTCCTCCGCGGTCCTCTTGGTCCAATTTCCGTGCGAATCGACTTCATATGTGTATTTCAACGTTTGAAGAGCGCGGCCGCCGCTCGTTATTACCAAATCAGACGGAAAGCCCGTCGAACGGAAAAAATATTCAAACGTCATTACCTCACGGCCGTCTGAAGACAGAACGATCTTTTTGATCAAACGGTTGGTCTTGTCGAAAACATATTTGTACCGTTGGCCTAGATCATTTAGTTCGAAAACCGGTCCACTTTGCAACTTCGGAGTATAAGTATCCTCGGTCAAAGTGTTTTCACCGGCATTAAATTTGAAAACACTTGCCGAAAAGGAAGGAGGCGGTTCCTGTGTAGACCGATTGAAAGGCCGAGTAGTCTGGGAAGCACATTTTCTAACTCCGTCTTTGTCGTAGAAATAACGTTTTTCGGTTGAGGACGCCTCGAAACTGTAGGTTGCGTATGTGAGCCGCCCGGACTTATCGAAAACGAGAAAGTGCGAGAAACTATCAAAATCCTCTTTAGTCCTCCCATCCTTGACGGTAGTCGTAGACTCCGTTTCATCGACTCGCTTGACTTCGCCGTTCATACGCTCAATATTAACCGCGGATGGTTGGGCCAAAGTTGGCAGGGCCGAAACTAAGACTAGAAAACAAAGTGCTAAGAGTTTGGGAATCATAACCTACAGGCTTACCAGTTATTTTGGCGAGTTGCCTTGACTTTCCTCCTGTTGCTTTTTCAACCTCTTTACGTCGTCCTTCAAACGTTCAAGACCTTTTATATGAGCATTCTGGCGTTTATATTCGTCCAGCGGCTGGACGGGTGTCCCCCACCAGACGCCGGCGCGAACGATCTTACCCGGCAGCACACCGGCCTGCGAGCCGATAACGGCCCCGCTCAGCACGCGAGCGTGATCCCCCATACCGACCTGACCACCGATGACACAGTCGTCCTCGATTACCGTGCTGCCTGAAATACCGGTCTGTGCGGCGATCACACATCGCTTTCCGACCTGAACATTGTGCGCGATCTGAACAAGGTTATCGATCTTTGTGCCTTTTCCGATCCGCGTTTCACCCAAGGCTCCCCGATCCACACAGGAGTTGGCGCCGATCTCAACATTGTCCTCCAAAACCACTGTGCCAATTTGCGGAAACTTGACCAGTTGGTCAGGTTCGCGGACGAAGCCAAAACCGTCTGCCCCTATCACTACGCCCGCGTGAAGGACAACTCGATTGCCAAGCGTGCAGCCGTCCTCGACAAACACATTCGGATGAAGCACGCAGTTCTTGCCGATCGTGACGTTATCGCCGACCTTTGCCCCAGCCCGAAGCTGGGTCCCATCGCCGATATCTGAGTTTTCTCCTACACACGTAAAAGCTCCGATAAATACGTCGCTACCGATCCTTGCATTCTCCGCGATCACGGCAGACAAATGAATTTCGGCTCGCCGTTTCTTTGGAGGATGCAGTACCTCGGCGATCTTCGCGAATGCAAGTTTCGGATCTTTAACCTTGATTACGGGACAGGAATACTCGGTGACAGAATCGAGGGGGACCAGGAGGCAATCGGCTTTTGTTACGGCTTCGGCTGCCGCCTTCGCAACGAAAGCTATTTCGCCCTTAGCGGCGTCAGGGAGATCCGCCACGCGAAGAATCTCGACAGTGCCGTCGCCAACGAGTTCTCCCGACAAAAATTCGGCTATATCGTACGTGTTCATTACGTACAATCTAATTGTTTTTCGAGAAAAAGTCAGGTACGAAGGCTATGCGTTCTGGCGCTCGGCATCATTGACCATAGTTTGAAGAAAGATCTCCATTCCGGCGATCTCCACACCGTATTGATCATCCAGGCGTTTCAATATGGAGGCCGCATCGCTGTCAAAGAAACCAAGGTCCGCCAGATCGATCAGGACTCGCGTACCTAACCGTGATTCGAGGCCCAACGCAATTCGTTCGAGCAGCAAAGCGTCGTCCTGAAGCATTTCGCCCTCAACACGAAGAATTGTTGCTCCTCGCTCGCTATCCTCGATCTGCTTGATGGTCGTCGGCATGATTTTGGCGATTAGATGCAGGAAATACGAAAAAAGTCATGTTATGTTTCGCTGCGGGCAAATTTCTTTGTTACCAGGTAAACACCCCCAAAGATCAGCAAAGTTGCAAAAATGAATTTCAAATCAATATGTTCGCCCAGGAAGACTACGGCAAGCAGGAAGCCGATAAGCGGGTACAAGTAAATATAAACGGCCACGATGGAAGGATTGACCCGGGAAAGTGCCCAGGCCGTCAGAAAATATGGCGCCAGGGTAACGCCGATAGCAATATAAGCTACGAATACCCATGTAACAGGTTCGACGGCATAAAGGTCGATCGACGAGATCGATAAAGCACCAAGGGGAAGACAGATGATCGCTGCAAAAACGAACACCCACATCATCGAGCGAAATGCGCCATTTCGAGTGACAACAGTTTTGGAAGTCGCTACATAGATGCCATAGCAAAACGAATTGGCAATAATAAGAAGGTCCCCGCGGGTAGTTTCGGACGAAAATGAGGCGTTCCGCGGATCGATAATCAGGACCACCCCGATCGCCGCAAGAAGTATCCCTATTACCTTTGGTGTTCGCAGCCTTTCAATTCCGGCGACCGCTCCGCTCGCGATGGCAAAAACAGGAATAGTTACGGCGAGTAGTGAAGCATTCGAAGCCTTTGTCAAGGAGAGACCTGTTACGAAAAACAGCTGGTTGAGAGTTACTCCAAACACGCTCAAAACAGCGAGCCTCCAATAATCGGCCTTGTCTTGAAGCCAGAATCGCCCCCTCAATGCCTGAACGACGACCAGAACTGCTGCGGTGATCCCAACGCGAAAGCCGACCAGGCCGATCGCGGGGATTACTTTTAAGACGATCTTTCCAATTACCGGCCCCGTACCGAAGAATACCTGCACTGCCAGGAGGGCCAGATGCGGCGTCAATTCATGCTCACGTATCTTGGACATTCCGAATAAAAGAAAACCCGCGAAAACACGCTCTTTTAGGGACCGGATCGGTCACGGCTGTATTTCGCGGGTAAAGCTGCGATGAAACTCAGTTTTAGACGAGCATCATTGCTGGCTGTTCGAGCATTTGTTTAAAAGTTTGGAGGAATTTCGCACCAGTTGCACCGTCGACCACGCGGTGATCGCAAGACATCGTTACATGCATAATGTTCCGAATAACGATCTCGCCGTCGCGGACAACCGGCGTCGGTGCTGCACCGCCTATCGCAAGAATTCCGGCTTCCGGTGGATTGATGATGGCTGTAAATTCCTTTATACCAAACATACCCAAATTCGAGATCGAGAACGTCGCACCCGTATACTCATCCGGCTGAAGCTTCTTGCTCTTTGCCCTTGCGGCGAGGTCCTTGATCTCGGCCGCTATCTCGGCAATACCTTTCATGTTCGCACCGCGAACTACCGGCGTGATCAGGCCTTCGTCGATCGCGACGGCCACACCGATATCAGCCTGCTGATAAAAACGAATCGTCTTATCCTGGTAAGAGGAATTGGCGAATGGATGTTTGAGCAATGCCATTGCGGCCGCCTTAACGATGATATCGTTGACGCTGACCTTTTGATCCTCGTCGAGCGACGCGTTGATCGCCTTGCGTACATCAAGAGTGTTGTCCATCTCGATCTCGATCGTAAGGTAGAACGTAGGAATAGGCCCGATCGATTCGGTCAGGCGGCTGGCGATCACGCGACGGATCTGAGAGGTGTTTTCATCCG
>Ga0268264_10005041_pt1 | contig 11178 bp, 12 predicted proteins | sample KBSSwiS32_FD_190357 | JGI IMG/M metagenome (GOLD analysis project Ga0268264, IMG submission 190357) | Switchgrass rhizosphere microbial communities from Kellogg Biological Station, Michigan, USA - KBS Switchgrass S3-2 (SPAdes) (version 2) | ecosystem: Host-associated > Plants > Roots >... | reverse complement strand
ATGGATGGCGAATGAAATTTTACCCGATTCGGGGTAATTGGTTTGCTGCTGAACCGAGATGCCCTTTTCTTTCCAGTGCAAAACAGAAGGAATAAAAAGATTTACATAGAGGCTGCCATCCCGGCCTTCATAATAAATTCCTTCTCCATATTTTGAATGATTTTCCATGCCCGTGCCCACACAGCAGGTAAACGTGTGAAAAGAATCGCTGAAAGACTTTTGAGTGCCCATGCGCAAGGGCACAAAATAACACATCATGCCTGTCTCGGGGTTTTGCGATGCCAGTATATGATTGTACAACGCCCGTTCATAATAATCGCCATAGGAACTATTGGGCTGCCAGGAGAACAGGTGCCGCGTCAGCTTCAGCATATTATAGGTGTTGCAGGTTTCACAGGTATTATCACTGAGGCGATCATTCAGCTTATTTTCTTCGCCGCAGTATTCATAATTACTGTTGCCGCCAATCACGTAGCTGTGATGATGCACCATTGTTTCCCAGAAAAATGACGCAATGGTTTTATCGGTTTCCCGGCCGGTCAGTTCGTATTGCATGGCACTGCCAATGGCTTTTGGAACATTGGTATTGGAATGTTTGCCCGGCAGCGGATCTATTTTTTCCGACAAAGGTTTCATCACAAAATCGTCATAGAATTTATACGAAAGATCCAGGTATTTTTTTTCAGCCGTTACTGCGTAGAGGTTGGCCAGCACATCGTTCATACCGCCATATTCGCAACGCAGCATTTTTTGCAATTGTTCGGGTGATAAATTTCTGAGCGTATTGTTTACCCAATCAGCCATACCCTTTACAACAGCGAGCGCCTGCAGGTTATCGCAGTACAGGTAGGCATCCAGCAAACCCGACATTACTTTGTGTACGGTATACCAGGGGCTCCAGCCGCCATTCAAATCAAACCCGCCCGATTTTATTTCTCCTTTTGCCAGCTTGCCGAAAATGGAATCTTCATTTGGTATGGCGCCCACGTACCCCGTCTTCCTTGCCTGCTGGCATGCTGCCAATTCTTTCACGATGCTGTCTGTTTTTTGCTTGAACCGCCGGTCGCCGGTAGAAGCATACATCATGGCACAGGCAGAAAGATAATGGCCAAGGGTATGGCCCGATAAGCCTTCACTTTCCCAACCACCATATACCGGCCCCCTGGTTGGCAGGCCGGCATTTTTGTAGAAACGATGCAGCAGCCGGTTTGTTTCCAAGGCCAACAGGTAAGCGCCATCGCGCTCCATGGCATTTTTGAACGGGCTGCCTGCCAGCAAACGAACATCCCTGAGGTTAAATGCCCAGGCCTGTATGGCAACAGCCGGTTTAACCATTATTTTCGGATTGTTTTTTTCGGCTATGTATGATTGTGATGCAGCTTCCTGAGCAGCCCCCATACAGGAAATGGCCAGAAGAAAGACAATTTTTTTCATTAACAATTTTTGAGAGCATTAAAATATTGCCGCCGGCGGCACTGTATAAAGCTAATTTACCAGCCTGATAAATGTATAGCTAATTTTGACTTATTTTCCCCTGCGAGTGATTTTTGTTTACCAAAAGCATTATTCCGCAAGACATGGACAATGTTCTGCCGGCCACCAATCTTTGAGAAAGAAAAGATTCAATCCATCGTTTGCAGGCTGTTATTTTTTTGGGGCCTCCAGCCTTTTATTGTAGCGAATGATGGCCCAGTATTCTTTTCCGTAATCGACCAGTATTTCCGCCCTGGCGGGGATATTCCGGACAGCCTGTATAAAAACCTTGCCCCGCTTCACTGTATAAACAGCATTATTACGAAGCCCCTTTAGTTTATTCAATCCCTTTGCATCGTTGGCATAACGGCCCAGCGCCTTTTTAGTACGCCTGGCGTCTACCACCAGGTTACGGCTGATATAAAAAACATAGCCGTTAAAGGCTTCATTTTCCTGCACCGCTTTCCAGGTAGTAATATTTCCCTTATATTCTACGATCAATGTTCCCTTTGCGATGGCCTTCTTAGTGAACAACCCTTTGCCTGCGCCGGGTAGGGTTGATCGCCTGATCATTAAATGCGCTGTATTCATAGTGTTACTTCCTCCTGCCTGATTGTATACAACCACAGTTCGTGCCATAATTGATGATAACTGTTGCCGGACAGCCGGCATTAAAAATAGACTAAAAAGTCTATTTTGTTTTTTTATTTTAGACCGTTTAGTCTATTTTTACGTTTCAAATGTTTTCCATGAATAAATCTGAAAGAACCCGGCAATTGATAATAGAACGGGCCGCACCCCTTTTCAATAAAAAAGGTATTGCCGGTACCTCTATTGATGAGGTGCTGGAAGCCGCGCAAATTGCAAAGGGCTGCCTGTACGGCCATTTTGAAAGCAAGGAGGAATTGTCGTATGCAGCCGCTGATTTCCTTTTGCAGAAACTAGCTGAAAGAAGAGAAGCTACCATCAGCAGGGAAAAAACTGCCAAAGCAAAACTGTATGCCTTACTGGATACCCACCGCGACCCATTGAATTCACTTTTTACCGGTGGTTGCCCTATTTTAAACCTTAGTACCGAAGCAGATGATACCAATCCGGTGATAAAGGAAAAGATTCAACTGACCATCCAATCGGTCACCCGGCTTTTTGCAGGTATCATTCGTGCAGGTGTGAAAGCCGGGGAATTCTCAAAAGAACTGGATGCGGATGCTTTTTCGCTCAAGATGTTTGCTGCCATTGAAGGCGGCAATATGATATGCCGCACCATGAACCATAGCAGGTACATGCTCTCCATTATCAAAAGTTTGAAAGACGAACTCGAAGCATATTGCCTGTAACAAATTTTTTATTGAATGCTTCAAGGGTCAAATCAAATAAAAATATTTTATGCAATATATTAAAGAACAATATCAGCAAATCAGTACTCTTTTATCATTTGCACTCATTCCACTTTCGGGTTTCGCCACTGATATCTATATTCCGTCCCTCCCCTCCATGGCCAGTCATTTGCACGTGAGCAGTTCCGCAGTTCAGTTAACACTGGTACTTTTTATGGTAAGTGCAGGTATCAGCCAGTTGTTTGTTGGCAGCCTGCTCGATAGCTTCGGTCGTTTCAGGCTGGGCATTGCCGCACTGGCAGCTTTTACATTGTCCAGCGCCGCCATTGCGCTATCGGAATCTATTTATATAATTTATGGCATGCGGATAGTGCAGGGAATCAGCGTTGCATTGATTGTGGTAGGCAAAAGAGCTTATTTCATGGATCGCTTTTCAGGCGATACACTGAAGAACTATACCAGCCTGTTTTCTATTATCTGGGCCACAGCGCCTATCATAGCGCCTTTTATCGGGGGTTACCTGCAGTCGTCTTTTGGCTGGGCATCCAATTTTTATTTCCTGGGATTGCTCACACTTGTCATTGGCCTGCTGGAACTGAAATACGGCGGGGAATCTTTACGGCAATTCCAGCCCTTTAAATTCAAGCCTATTATCCAGGTTTACCAATCGATGCTAAAGACAACTGATTTTACCCTTGCACTGGTTATCATTTCGCTGTGTTATGCCATGTTGCTGCTGTTTGGCATGACCAGCCCTTTTATTATTGAACATGTATTTCATTACTCCCCGGTGGTAGCCGGCTATAGTTCCCTCTTGTCGGGGGTATCATTAATGATCGGAGGCATTATTTCAAAGTCGATGATCCGGAAATCGCTCACAAAAAAAATTACGGTCGGTATTTCACTGCAACTGGCTTTTGCTGTTTCTATGATTATAGCGGCCGGTTATTACAGCAGTCTTTATACAATGATACCTTTCGTACTGGCCATTCACCTGGTAGCGGGGTTTATCTTCAATAACCTGTTCTCCTATTGCCTGGGCAGGTTCAGTAAAAATGCCGGTATTGCAAGTGGCATAACAGGCGGGTTGATGTATGTAATGGCTTCATTTTTCAGTTATAGCCTGGTAGACCTGGTAAATATAAAAAGCCAGGCTATGCTGGGCATTGCCTACCTGGTACTGGTGATACTGATCCTTGTTTTTTTTATACTGTTTTACCGCGCCCGGTATGCTGCCACCAACCTGCAATTGTCAGGCAGTTGACCTATAACATGCCAAAGATAAAAATTAGGCCCGCTTTTCTGTCCGGCGGGCCTCTGTAATGGAAATAAATTCTACAGGCAAAAAAAATGAAGTGGGCAATCTGCTCTACACGCAGCAATTGCTATAATGGCTCGCCAATATTTTTTATGCCTTCCTTAAGCCCCTGCACGTCTGCTCTAACCTCGTCCATCAGGTTTTTGCCGCTGGTATACAAATCGTTTGCCTCCTCTGATATGTCTTCGGAGAAATCATTGAACCGCTTTACCAGTTTTCTCCTGGTTACAGCACCCTTGTCGGGCGCTATCAGTATTCCTATGGCAATACCGGTCATCAGCGAAATGAATATCTTTTTCATAGTTGTCATTTGCCAATAAGAGGGCAAATTAGAAGCCATAGTTACCGGCTTGCACCAATGTCCTGACATGCTTCATATCCCGATTTTTATTATTTTTAAAAATGAAACCGCCTGAATTTATTTTACCAGCCGTTGCGGCCGTTATTTTCAATGATAAAGGCCAGGTCTTATTGCAAAAAAGAAGGGATGCCGGCCGTTGGTGCATCCTTTCGGGGCATGTAGAATATGGCGAACAGGTAGAAGAAGCGATGCTGCGTGAAATAAAGGAAGAGACCGGTGCAGATGCCAGCATCGTTCGTTTTATTGGCATATATTCTGCGCCGGGTACCCAAACCTATCACTATAGCGGGCGCTCCGTTCAATATATTACATCCTATTTTGAAGCAGCTTTGCACACCGATCCGCCGGCGCATTTTTCAAACGAAGAAACCATGCAGCTGGCATTTTTTTCCGTAGATAATCTTCCTGCCGATTTTGCGCAGATCAATCCATACTGGCTTTCCGATGCATTGAATACCGAGCAAAAAGTTTTCGTGCGTTGAAAAGATTTCGCATCCGTATCAAACGGAAAAGATAATTTATTCATAGATTAGAAGCGCGTAAGCAAACCGGCGTTCATTGTTAAAACCCGGTATTCGTAAAACGCAAATAAACTTATCCAAGTTCCAGGCAGTAATGTGAATATATTTTTCGCTGGATATTTGCCATCCATTCCAATTTCCCCTATTTTAGCTATGCTATCCTTTATTTTAAAATTCATTAAACATCCTTACATGAAAACATCACTGGATAAATTCCGTGCAAAACTTATCATCAAAATGCTATATGCCGGATCTTTTCAGGAGCTAAAAAGGTTCATAGACGCTGCGCTGAACGCTTTAAAGAAAGGAACACCGGATGTAACTGCTGTCACAACCTTTATCGATAAAGTATTGCATCAACTGGAGTTTATTGCGTCCTTCACTACTAACCCTGCAGAACTCGGTAATATCACTAAAGCAAAAAGTTTCCTGCTATCGGGCAAGGCCGAGCTTTCAGGTATGGCCCTGTAGCTTTGCCGGCGTATGCGGCAACTCATGTAGCGCCGTTGGGAGCGGCTTAATTATTTTGCGGGTTAAAGACCGTTCGCAAACGCTGTTTTATGATAACCTTTGCTGCCTGTTTCCAGCGCCAGGGAGCTCAAAAAATCCCTTCCTGCCTGCAATTCATGCAGCACATGGGCATAATCATATTTCGGGCTCCAGCCGAGTTCTTTTCTTGCGAGCGCATTTACATATACACGATCTATCGCCGGAAACATTTTCCAATTTCGATTATTGTACTCCGTTATATACGCCGGGAACAATTCCTTCACAACCGCGGCCGCATCTTTACGCAGGGCCGGCAGGTGCTCTTTCCTGAAGGGCGTGGTAGCACTGATAATATAGCGGCCAAAGCCAATGGAACGCGCCTTTTCCATTGCCTGCAGGTGCGCCTTCACCACGTCTTCTATATCTACCCGGCGGTATAAAAATTCATTCGCCTTGCAATTGCGATCATCATACTGTTCGCGGATGGCCGCCTGATCATCTTCTTCCGGGAAAAAGCGCGATGTTTTTAGGACAATGCAGGCCAGGCCATGATTGCGGTGAAAAAGCCGGCACAGATCTTCCGCCGCCGTTTTACTGACACCATAAATATTTTTTGGCACCGGCTGCACATCTTCCGTAATCCAGGCAGCCGGTTCATTTGCAGCAGGCGTCAATGCATCGCCAAAAGTACTGGTGGTGCTGGTAAACACGAATGTATGCGCGCCCGCCTTAACAGCCGCTTCCAGCAGGGTGAGCGTGCCTGTTATATTGTTATCTATGAAATCCTGGCGGGTATGGGTAGCCACATGGGGCTTGTGTAAGGTGGCCGTGTGCAATATTACCTGTACGTCTTTCATGCAGGCCGCTGCAAAAACAGGATCGCTGATGGAGCCTGTTCTGTCTGTAAACAATCCCGGCACCAGGTCGATGCCGCTGACGGTTCGATTCATTTCTTTCAGCGTGCGCACCAGGGCTTCTCCCAGGTGTCCGCTGCTACCGGTGACCAGTATACTCATTTGCTTACCGATGATTTGAGGTTCATCTGTAACAAAAGTACAGCAGCAACCATTTATCTTATATTTTATTCTTCTTTTGGCAGGTAAGGGCCACCGGTCTCGCCCCAGCCCCAGGAAGGCATCGGTTCATGGCTTGCCATGGGATTGGTCTGCAGTTGTGAATTGATAACGGCAATGCGCGAGCCCCATTCAATATATCCTACGAAAGCTGACCGGAATTCAGGATCGCTTTTCAAACCTGTTTCATCGGCGGTTTGTAATAAAAGGTCCATCCAGCGCGCCCGCTTTTCTTCGGTTAGCATTTTGCCGATATGTTTTCCAATCATCCTGGCATGGCTGCCGTTGTCTTCGCTGGTATACAATTTATCACCGCCAAACACTTCTGCCACAAAATGTGCAACATGCTTTATATGTTCTACCGACATGTTTTTAAACACTTCGCCTAATAAATCATCTTTCAGCACTTTCTCATAAAATCTTGCAAACAAATTATAAAAAGTCTGCTGATCGCCGGCCCATTCATACAAGGTGGGAATATTTTTCATGGTGATTTTTTTTACCGGGGTACTGCCTGCAGCACAAGGTAAATTTTTTGCGTGAATGGATCAAAGCCGGACCCGGCATCTTTGCCCATTGTTACAAATGCCGCAGTATATATATTGGAATAGCAGGTATGAAACGGGTGCAAACTTTTAGGTAAGCTGTATAGTTCTTTGAATTGGCTATTTTTTATGAATCAATTCAGAGATCGCGGGTATCCGTATCGTTTATAAAAAACTTTTTCAACGCCACCAGCTTATCCGTATTGATGAGATCTACGCCACAGTTCCGTAGAAAATGCCATACCACTTCTTTTTCAGGCGCCGCCCATAGCCTCACTTTTGTGCCAGCCAGGTGGGCTTTATTAACCAGTTCTGTGAGCCTTTCTCTTTCTCCCTCAGGAATATCGCCCTTGCCCTTCCATTTTACCAGGCTTGAATATTTGCAGCTGGCCGTTGTATACATTTCGGGGCAATCTTCACTATTATTTAATTTTTTCAGATCCGCATCGGCAAATACAAAACGAGTGTCTTCTGTTTTTAAAAGATGCAATGGCCGGTGACCCGTTAACACCAAAGTAAGATTCCGGATAACAACCTTGCCGTTCTCGCAGGAAGAAAGAATGGATTTGTAATTTTTCAGCACTTTCATTAAAGCAGTATAGGTTTTTTCGCCTTTCGATTTAATGTCAATCATCAGAACAATGGTATCCAGCGGTGATTGAATCGCTTCGCTGGGATTGGTCAGGCGACTGAACAATGGTTTCAGGTAAAGACCTTCGATCGTTTTCCTTTTTTTGAGAAACTTCAGCATCGGTGGCCGATGCGCCACCAGCAGTTTGGAATGCCTTAAATAAACATCTGCTTCAATATGGGTAAACCCATTATCCAGCGCATCAAACAAGGGGCGTTTATGCCAGTAGTCATTGTGTGCATAAGCATGCGGTAGCGGAATTACCTGTGAAGACGCATGCAACGAGAGTGCAATAACAATACAGTAACAAAATAATGCCTTGGGCACAAAAAGCCGTGTGTTATTCATTGTACAGATAATCTTAGGGCAGGAAAAAATGTTGTTTTCACTAACGACATACTAACTGAACGAATCTAATAAAAAAAAATTACACTATTAGACATTCCCGGCATTTAAAACTTTTACACATTTCGCAGTTGCCGAACCGTGTCTATCTTTAATGACAGACACGGTAAGTACTAGTACGTAGCGTTTTTTTTCAACCCACTAATGGCAATACTTCTAAGCAGGCAATGAACTTATTTTGATTGAACAGTTGCTATTACCTTTTTATTAAATTGTGTTGGTGGTATAGCTGTCGGAACCACATTTTTTACGGGCTTGGTAGACTTCAGGTAAGCAAAAATAGCTTTGAAGTCTTCTTCATTCAGGTTGCGGTAATTGAACCAGGGCATGGGTGGCAATAAATCGCGGTTGCTCATGAGCCCTTTTGATTTTCCCTTGCGCAAGGCCGTTGCAAACTGTTCTTCGGTCCAGTTGCCAATACCCGTAGAATCGGAAGTAAGGTTGGCCGAAAAAGAAACACCCCAGGGACCTACCGCCGCGGTTAACATGCCATTGAACAGCAACCAGTTTTTTGCAGCAGCCGTGTCAACAAATGCAATCGGTATAGAGGAAGGATGCCCTGAGAGCAAACGACTGGTATCTTCTTCCGGCCCGTGCGGGCCAAATATTTTGGGCGAATGACAATCGCCGCATCCCATCACGGACACCAGGTAATGACCGCGTTTAATAAGGCTGTCCTTGCTAATGGGCACTGCCGATTGGCTGGTTTGAACAGGTGGCTGACCGCAGGAGTAAAAAATTATACCGGCGACTAGCATGCACAATGCGAAAGGCAATATTTGTTTCATATGTTTTTTTTAATACGCAAGATTACCGCGTTGCCATAAAAATATTAACCACACCCTGTATGAACTGGGACAAGATGGCGATGAACTGAGTTAATCATAGGCTATTGCCTAACACGCTGACTTTAACCGGTTATTAGTTTTATCAAGATGAGGATTTGCTAAATGCAGCAGAGGAGTACACTAAAAATAATACAATGTTGCTGTATGGCGAAGCGTAGTAATACTTTTTTTTCGGCCAGCCGCCGCAAGATTGTCTCAGATTATCACGATGGAGTTTATCAGAGGTGAAACAATGAATTACTATATTTCGGTTGTAGAAACTTATGGCAGGCTGTTTTTAGCGATAATGCTCCAGTCGCTATTGCCAAATCCCTTTTCAATCCAGGCATCCATTTCTTTCGCTATAGCAGGAATAACTGTTAGCCTTACCTGCGCATTGCCGGCTGCTTCCATCATCAGGCCCGCATCTTTCCTGGCCATCACCAGCTCCCAGGATGGTTCATCGAATTTGCCCGTGGATATCCGTTTTAACCTGGCCGGCATGCTGGCGCCCGGATTAAACGAATCGAAAAGCGCAGATACATCGGCGATAGAAACATCCAAAGATTTGGCCAATGCCAGTGTATCGGAAATGCCTGCCGTCAGGCTTAGCAAAAAAAGATTGCCGATCAGTTTCATGCCGGCAGCCTTACCTTCCTGCGGACCCAGGTTAAGCAGTTTGCCCGTCATAGTTGACAGTTCAGGCTCCAGTTGTGCAATCAGCGATTGATCACCGGATACCAGCATATTGCCGGTGCCCTCCAGCGCATTGGATGGGCCCATGAATACCGGTGCGTGGATATAGGTATACCCTTTTGCTTTCCATTCCCTGGTTCTTTTAATGGCACCCGGAACTGAGGTAGTGGTATGATCAATAATAACAGCATCCTTTTCAAAACCAGCGCTGGCGGCAGCCAATACTTCGTCTACCGAAGCATCATCCTTTAAGACAATATGTATACGATTGGCCCCCCTTACAGCATCGGCACTGTTAGGAAAGGCCTTCGCCCCAAATGATTCCAGCGCTGTTGCCTTAGCGGTAGTCCGGTTCCATACCTGTACTGCTTCTCCTTTTTTCAGCAGGGCTTTTACAAAATTAGAGCCCAATAAACCCATACCCAGGAATGCTTTCATATTGATCTTATTTTTGTAAAAGTAGTTATTTCATAAGTTATTGCAGGTTAACGATAGCTGTTTAATGCGTGGATATAATAAGTTAAGTAATACGTGACGGCCCAGCGTGGCATCTGATAAGTAAAAAAATATCGTTTATGGTTCCATCAGAACGTTTTGTGCTTTACTGCGCTGCAGCACGACGGGAATTTGCGGCGGGCGCTTCTATCAGGAAACAATTCCGTTTTCGATGGCATACCGTACCAGGAGCGCTGTATTTTTTATATTGAGCTTGGTATACAAATTTTTCCGGTGCGTATCAACCGTATCAACGCTGATAAATAATTGCTGGCTTATCTGGGGGTTGGTATAGCCTTCTGCCACCAGTTTCAGGATCTCTTTTTCCCGTTTGGTTAACACTGGTTGGTGACTGCTTTTTTCCAACGTTGATTTATATATTTTACCGGCTTCAAAACTAAAATATACACCTCCCCTGCTTACCGTTGTTATGGCATCTACCAGTTCCTGGCGCGTAATATTTTTCAGCAGATACCCACTGGCCCCATTCTCCATTATCTTATTCATGTAGATACCCTGGTTATAGGTGCTCAGCGCCAATACCATGATATCTTTATGCATGGCTTTGATCTGGCCGCAGAGCTCTACGCCGCTGGCATCGGGAAGGTTAATATCCATCAGTACTACATCGGCCTTATGACTGCTAAAATATTCCAGGCAGGCGGCTGCGCTGCCGCAGGTGCCAACGATAACAATGTCCTTTTCATTCAACAGCAATGCCCGGACACCTTCCACCACAACGGCATGATCTTCTACTATAAAAACTTTTATCATATCAGGCGGCTAATTCAATATTAACAATAGTGCCTTCAGTGGGTGTTGAATCGATATCAATGCTGCCATTAAAATAATTGATCCTCGATCGAATATTGCTTAAACCAATTCCGGAAGATTCTTTTTGTGCAACCGGGGCAAAACCCCTGCCATCGTCTTCCACGGTTATCAGCACCTTGCTATCGGTCTTGGTTAGTTGCACCAGCACCTGTTTTGCTTTACCATGCACAACA
>Ga0268264_10005038_pt1 | contig 11180 bp, 5 predicted proteins | sample KBSSwiS32_FD_190357 | JGI IMG/M metagenome (GOLD analysis project Ga0268264, IMG submission 190357) | Switchgrass rhizosphere microbial communities from Kellogg Biological Station, Michigan, USA - KBS Switchgrass S3-2 (SPAdes) (version 2) | ecosystem: Host-associated > Plants > Roots >... | reverse complement strand
CGGGTGGCGCGTGGGAGCGCGCCGACGCCGCGCGGGCGCGGTGAGACGAGTTGGGTCGAGCGCGCCGCGCGCGCATGCCGGGTGGCGCGTGGGCGCCGGGGATCGACGGTGATCCTCGAAGGTACGGCCGCCGGGTCCCATCTGGCCGCCCTCCGCGCGCTCCTCGCCGTGGCGCGGCCCGGCGCGCAGTACCCGGACGGCCGGGCGCTCGCGGAGCGGCTCCGGTTCCTCACCCCGCCGCTGGAGATCGACCCGCGCTCCGGCCTGCCCTCGCTCCGGGCGCTGATGCAGGTGGATGCGGACCGGGCGCTGGCGCCCGAGTTCCTCCAGAAGCACGCCGCCGCCCTCCCGGACCGCGCGCCGCGCTACCGCGCCCTCCTCGAAGCGCCCCTGGAGCCCCTCCACCGCGTCCAGGTCCGCCTCATCCACCGGGACGGCGCCGCCTCCCGCATCCAGATCCTCCGCGACCTCTCCGACCCCGCCTCCGGCTGCCTCGTCCGCTTCACGGTCATCGCCCTCCAGCGCGGCGAGGGCCAGGTCTCCTTCGTCCGCGGCGACCTCTCCCGCGCCAACCCCCGCTTCTCCGCCGCCGTGGAGGAGGCCGCCTCCGGGGACGCCGAGATGGCCCTCCTTGCCCTCGCCCGGCTCCCCGACCTCTCCCCCGAGGACGTCGTCCGCGGCCAGGTCGGCCCCTTCTGCACCGCCACCACCCCCGGCCCCGCGCTCACCGCGCCCGCGCTCGCCGCCGCGCCGGACGGCGCCATGCTCCACCTGGCCCTCGAGCGCGCCGGCGTCACCGTCCCCGAGGACCGCTGCCTGGACCCCCTGGCCTCCCTCTACCGCGACGCCCTCCGCGGGGACGCGCGCGCCAAGGTGGAGGCCCTCCGGGAGCGGCTCCGCTACCGGGTCGTCAAGGAGCGCCGGCTCGCCTGCACCCCGACCCTGGAGGGGCCGCTCAAGGCGCTCCTGGCCGCCTCCGGCGCCCGGCTGGTGGTGCGCAGCCGGTGACGCGCGGTCTAACCTTGGGCCCGGTGGATCCCCACGGCGACCTCCTCCGCGACCTGGTCCATCAGTTCTCGGACCCGTTCGCCTTCTACCGGGAGCTGATCCAGAACAGCATCGACGCGGGCTCGGCGCGCATCGAGGTCCGCCTCCGCTTCACCCCCGGCGCCACCACCGGCACCGCCACTGCGGTGGTCCAGGACTGGGGCGAAGGGATGAACCGCCAGGTCATCGACCAGTACCTCCTCACCAAGTTCCGCTCCAGCAAGGAGCACGACCTCACCAAGATCGGCAAGTTCGGCATCGGCTTCCTCAGCGTCTTCGCGCCGGCCCCCGACGCGGTGGTGGTCGAGACCGGCAAGGACGGTGAGTCCTGGCGGCTCCTCTTCAAGCCGGACCTCACCTGGGAGCTGCTGGAGTCCCCCGAGCCCTGCGAGGGGACCACCGTCACCCTCCACAAGGCCCTGGGCGCCTCCGAGTACCTGGAGTTCGCCGCCCGCTCCGAGCAGTCCGTCCGCGCCTGGTGCCGCCACTCCGAGGCCGACGTGGCCTTCGCCGCCGGGGGCCCGGACGGCGCGCCGTGCCCGGAGCCCGCCCTGGTGCGCGAGCCCCTCGCGGTCCAGTCCCCCTTCCAGGTCGAGTACCGCGAGGAGGGCACGCACATCGTCGCCGGCCCCTCGCCCCGCTCCCCGGCGAAGGTGGGCCTCTACAACCGCGGCCTCACCCTGATGGAGCTGGAGGAGGAGCTCGTCCCCGGCGTCACCTTCAAGATCCTCTCCCGCTACCTGGAGCACACCCTCACCCGCGACAACGTCCGCCGCGATCGCCACTTCGACCGCGCCATCGCCCTGGTGACGAGGCTGGCGGACACCGCGCTGCTGGAGCGGCTGCGCCGGGAGCTCAAGGCCGTCGCCGGGGACCCGGAGCGGGCCGAGGACCACCTCACGCTCCTCACCTATGCCGCCCGCCGCCTCGCCCCGCACGAGCTGTGGTTCCGCTCCGCGTCGGGGGCCGCGGTGGGCGGCGCCGCGGTCAAGGAGACGGCCGCGCGCGCCGGCGCGGTGCTCTGCGCGCCGGAGCCGGGCCCGGTGACCGAGGCGATCGAGGCCGCCGGCGGGGCGGTCCTCCTCGGCGACACCACCGACCCCGCGGTGGAGATCGCCGCGCGCACCTACGACTCCGTGGGCGCCACCGCCGCCCCCGCCCGGCACCGCTTCGTGGTGGCGCGCCCCGAGACCCTGCCGGAGGCGCAGGCGCTGGCCAGGGCCGCCGGCGAGCTGCTCCGGATCGCCGGCGCCAAGGTGCACTCGGTGATGGTGGGGCGCGTCTTCGACCCGGCCACCGCGGAGGTCGCTCTGAGAGTGGAGGGCCCCAACCTCGCCACCTCCCTCGAGCACGCCCGCGCGTCCCCGTTCAAGGTCGGCCTCGCGGGCGCGCTGTGCCTGAACACCGCCGAGCCTTCGGTCGCCGCCGCGGTGGCGCTGGCCGCGCGCGCCCCCGACCTCGCCGCGCTGCTGCTGGTCCGCCGGCTGGCGGTGGCGGCGGGCCTTTTGACCGAGAAGCTGGACCACAAGCTCACCGAGCGCACCCTCGCGCGCCCCACCACGCCCGATGCCTCCGCCTCCTGAGCCCACAGACCTGGTCGACCAGCTCCGGGCGGGGGCCGCGCCGGTCGACGCCGGGCGCTTCCGGATCGACTCCAACCGCGCGCTGGAGAAGCTGCGCCAGTTCCGCCTGGCGGACCCTCACCACTACGTGCTGGAGCTGGTCCGCGCCGCGGTGGCCTCCCGCGCCCGCTGGATCACCGTCCGCACCGACCCCGACGACTTCGAGCTGGGCTTCGACGGCGACCCGTTCCCGCCCGCCGCCCTCAAGGAGCTGCTGGCGCAGGCGCTGCTGGGCGGGGACGACCGCGACGCCCGCCGCGCGCGCCTGCTCTCCCTGGGCGTGGCGGGCGCGCTGGCGCTCCAGCCGCGCTGGGTGCGCGTGCAGAGCGGGGAGTGGCTGGTGGAGCTGGACGCTGGCGCGCGCGCCACCGCCTCCCGCGCGCCGCCGCTGAAGGCGCCCCAGCGAACCTTCGTCCACGTCCGGGAGCGCCTCTCGTGGCGGGTGGCCCGCGACGCGCTCCTCGGCTCGCGGGAGGCGAAGGCCATCCAGGACTTCTGCCGCGAGCTGCCCATCCCCCTCACCGTCAACGGCAAGGCGCTGGGCCCGGCCCGCTCCTTCGACGAGCCGGTGGTGGCGCACGCGCAGAGGGAACGGGACGGGGTGCGGCTGTGGGCGGCGTTCCCGCGCCGCCGCCTGAGCCAGAGCATCATCCGCTTCCACCTGTACGGCGTGCAGGTCTCCGAGCGCCGCTGGGACGGCCCCGGGACGCCCCTGCTGGCCACCGTCCACGGCGACGACCTCCAGCGCAACGCCTCCGGCTCCGACGTGGTGGAGACCGATCCGCGGTACCGGCGCGCGCTGCAGGGCCTGGAGGAGATGGTGGAGCCGCTCCTGGCCTCCGTGGCCCAGCGCCTGAAATCGGGTCCGGACCCCGAGGCGCGCGAGCTGCTCCTGCAGGCCTCGGTCGGCGCCGCCGGCAAGGTCCGCGGCATCATCGAGTCGGCGCCGATCCTCCCCGGCCCCGCCGGCGAGTGGTTCTCCGTCCACGACCTCCGCAAGGAGCACGCCGCCGGCCGCCCGCTCCGCTACGCCACCAAGCCGTACCCCGCGGACTCGTACACCCGCCCGACCCTCCTGCTGGAGACGGACCGCCGGGTGCTGGAGCTGTTGCCGGGGCGGCCGCGGGTGGACGTGGCGGAGGAGGTGGCCGCGCGCGCCACGGCGCTCGAGCACCGCCGGCGCTGGGAGGCGCAGGAGACGGAGGAGCTCTCCCTGCCGATGGCCAGGTACCTGGCGCGCGCCGTGGTGAAGGGCCGCGGCTTCGGCGGCGAGGTCGGCGCGCAGGGCGGCGGGCGCCAGCGGGCGACGGTGCGGGTGCTGCTGGAGCGGCGGCTGCTCTTCGTGGAGAGCCCGGACTCCCTCCCGCCCGGGACGGTGGCGGTGATCAACGTCGCCAGCCCCGCGCCCATGCTCTCCGACTGGGCCAGGCCGAACGCCGGCATCGCGATCCAGCGCTTCCTCCCCGCCATCCAGGGCGCGCTGGTGAAGGGCGCCGCGGGCGCGGCGTCGGCGCGCGGCGTGGAGGAGGAGCTGCGGCCCCTGGCGCGCTCGCTGGTGGTGGACGCGATCCGCAAGGCCACCTCGGAGGCGGAGCTGGAGGAGCGCCTCCCCGTCGCCCTCCGGCGCGCCCGGGTCTTCGAGCTGGCGCAGGAGCAGCCCGCCTTCGCGTCCCTGGAGGAGATGCTCTCCTGGCCGCACGTCCGGTGGGTGGAGCAGCCGTGGCGCCACCCGCTGCTCAGCGGCGACCCGGTGGTCACGCTGGCGCCGCGCGGCGAGGCCGACGCGCTGGAGGAGCTGCTGGGCCTGGACCGCGTCGCGGACGTCACCCCGCTGCTGCGCTCGGAGTGGAGCGTCCGGCAGCGGATCGCCGCCGGCAAGGAGTCGATGGCGCTGGGGCGGCCCACCGTGGTGGCGCTGAAGATCGAGGACCCGGAGGGCCAGGGGCGGATCGGCCTGATGGAGGAGGGCGGCTCCGGGCTGGAGCTGCGGCTGTTCGTCCGGGGCATCCTGGTGGAGCAGGTGCCGCTCCCGGCGCAGTACGGGCACGTCGCCGCCTGCATCGCCTCCGAGGGCCTGACGCCTCGCCAGGGCTGGTCCGGCGTGGTGCGCGACGAGGCGTACGACCACGTGTTGGCCCTGGCGCGCGGCGGCGAGCGCGCGCTGATGGGCCAGCTGCTGAGCACCTGGGGCGACAAGCCGCTGGGCGTCTGGCCGCTGGCCGCGCGCAAGTACTTCCGCGCCTTCGCCCACCACGAGCTGAGCGGGTTGCGCTCGCGGAGGGACCTGGACGAGCTGGCGGAGGCCGTCGCGTCCGCGCCGGTGGTCCCCACCTCCCAGGGCCTGCGCTCGCTGCGCGCGCTGGCGGCGGTGGGAAACCGCCAGGGCCAGCTGTGGATGCTGGAGCTGCCGCCGGAGGGCCCCGTCCCCGAGGACATGCTGGTCGTCTACGCCGACTCCATCCTGGCCACCGCGATCAAGCAGGTGACGGGCGTCCAGGGCGCGGACCCGGCCGAGGAGCTCAAGCGCCGGCGGACCCGCTCCGGGTTCTTCCGGCGGGCCTCCGTCGAGCCGAAGGTGGACGCGTCGCTCCAGCTCGTCGTGAAGGTGGAGGCGCGCGAGGGCGTCCACGGGGAGGTGGGCGCGCCTTCGCGCCACGTGGGGACCCAGCTGGAGCTGACGCTGGGCGGCCGGCTGCTGGAGTCGCGCTTCGTGGACACGGCGCTGGGGATGGACGCGGCCTTCGACCTCCCCGAGGACTCGATGGACCCGGTGGACCCCATCCCGCCGCTGCTGGACCGCGCGGTGCACGACGCGCTGGAGGAGGGGGAGCTGAGGATTCTCCAGCTGGGCGCGGAGAGGATGGACTGGCCGGAGACGCGCGCGCTGGTCTACCGCGCGCTGGGCGCCAACCTCGACGCCCGGCTCCCCCATGCGGAGCGGGCGGCGCTGCTCGACAGGCCGCTGGTCCCCGCCGCCGGCGGGCGGTGGTTGCCGGTGCGGCAGTTCGACGAGATCCGCCAGGTGGGCTACGTGCGCCGCGATCCGGGCAGCGAGCCCGGCCGGGGACCGGTGGTGGTGGTCGACTCGGAGGCGGTGGAGGCGCTGCTGCCGCGCTGGACGGCCACCGACGTCACCGAGCAGGTGGAGGCGGAGCTGCAGTCGCGCCGGCGCCGCGGGGCGCTCCCGCGGCTGGGGCGCTTCACCTACGGCGGGCTGGCGCTGGAGCGGGTGCCGCTGGAGGGCACGCCCGCCCGCGGGGAGATCGCGCTGGTCGCCACCCGCACCGGGACGGTGGAGCTGTTCCACCGCGGCCGCGCGCTCTGCCTGCTGCGCGAGGAGGAGCTCCCGGAGTGCGCGGCGGCGGTGGTCAACGACGACCGGCTCACCCCCACCGCGGACGAGTCGGACGTGGCGCGGGACCGCGCCTACCACGCGCTGGTCCGCGAGCTGGTGGAGCACCTGGACCGCGCCGCGGGCGCCCTCGCCAGGCGGTGGACCCAGGCCCCCGCCGAAGAGCGGGCCACGCTGCGCCCCCTGGCCATCCAGCTGGCGGCCTGGCAGGCGAAGCGGAGGGTGCCCAGGGGACCGCTGCGGGACCTGCCGCTGCTGGAGGCGAGCGACGGCGCGCCCATGGCGCTCGCCGACCTGCTGGAGCGGAAGGCCCAGCGCCGCCCGGTGCCGTGGTCCTCCGTGCCGGGCACGCTGCTGGACGCGTCCGAGCGGATCTGGCGCCCGCGCCCCGGCGAGCGGCCGCTGGTGGCGCCGCTCTCGTTCAAGCTGGAGGACTGGACCGCCCAGGTGCGCGCCGCCGAGGACCGGCGGGCGCGCGCGCGCCGGGAGACCTTCCAGGTGGGCCTGCAGTCCGACTTCCGCGAGCCGTTGCCCCCGCCGCGCCGCGGGGAGGTGGCGCTCCCGCCGGACGAGCCGAGCGGCCAGCTCCAGCTCACCGTCTTCAAGGACGGGCTGTTCCTGGAGACGGCCACCATCCCGCACGAGATCGGCGCGGTGGCCAAGGTGGACGACCCGGCGCTGGACCCCGACGGCGAGTGGAGCAAGGCCCGCCGCGACGACGCGTTCAAGGCGATGCGCCAGGCGGTGGACCTCGCCGTGGAGCGCGCGGTGGTCAAGCGCCTGGCCTCGCGCGCGCCGGGGTGGCTGGCCTACGCGCGGGCCGCGCTGGCATGGCGGTCGGGGAGCGCCGGACCGCTGGCGGAGGCGCTGCCCGCGCTGGAGCTGTTCACGGACGCGGCGGGCAAGCCCACGCGCCTGGGCGAGGTGATGGCGGAGGTCTCCCGGCGCGGCGCGGTGGCGCTCGTCGACGCGGAGCTGGCCGCCATGGCCCCGAAGGACCGCCTGGTCCTGCTCAAGGACGCGGTGAACCAGCGGCTGCTGGTGGTCCTCCAGCTCCAGGCGGAGGACGTCACCTCCGACCTGAAGGCCGCGCGCGACGTGGAGGCCACCCGCGCCGCCAAGCGGGTCCAGTCGTGGGCGTTCCCGGGCGAGGCGCTGGCGCGGCGGGCGGTGGACCGGCCCGGCGGCTTCCGCGGCGAGCTGGCGCTCCCGCTGGACCCGCGCGAGGGGCGGGAGGTGACGCTGGCTCGCGACGGCATCGGCGTCCAGGGCCTGCCACTGGGGTCCCTGGCGGTGGCGGGCGTGCTGGAGCACCCGGCGCTGGCGGTGGACCCCACCTGGCGCACCGCGGAGCTCACCCCGGAGCAGCAGCGCGACCTGGAGGAGGAGGTGGACGCGCTCTACCGCAAGCTGGCCGGCGTCTCCCCCGCCTTCGAGCCCGCCCAGCGCGCCGCCGCCGCGGTCCACGTGCTGCGCTACCTCCAGGAGGAGGGGATGAGGGACGCCTCGCAGCTGGACCGCCTCCCGGAGACGGCCCAGCGGGTGGCGGACGCGCCGGTGCTCCGCTCCGCCGAGGGCCGCTGGGTAGGGGTGCGGACCGCGGCCGGCCAGGCCATGCGGCGCAACGGGCTCTCCGTGCTCGGCGCGCAGGTCAAGGACACCGGCGTGCTGGCGCTGGAGGCCGAGGACCTGCAAGCCGAGTGGGTGGTGCTCCTGGGCGAGGTGCTGGGCTGGAAGCGGGTGAAGGTGATCCACGACCTGGAGGGCTGGCGGGAGGCGCAGGCGCGGGCGGAGCCGGAGGGCGACGTCCCGCTGGCCCGCGGCCTGGACCGGCTCCGGGCCGAGGCGGCGCTGCTGCAGGGGGACGCGATGGGCCGGCTCACCCTCGAGGAGCTGGAGCACGTCCGCCTCCACCGGCGGGCCGGGAAGGGCGCGCCCATCCGCTACTCGGAGCCGCTCCGGGAAGTGACGCTGGACCCGGACCACCCGCTCATCCGCGAGGCGCTGGAGGGGGTGGACGAGCGGCCGGAGGGCATCTACGTCCTGCTGGCCGCGGTGTACGGCGCGGTGAACCGGGCGCTGGAGCGGGTGACGGACGAGGACGAGGCGCGGATGCTGGGCGCGCTGGCCCGCCACCTGGCCGCCAACCCGGAGCTGCTGCAACCGCGGGGCTCAGCCCTGGCGCGCGACGAGGAGTAACCACCCCAGGGAGAGCAGGGCGCACAGCGGCGAGTGGAGCGCGGTGTCCCAGCGGGCGAAGGGCGTGCCCCGCACCTTCTTGAAGAAGCCCACCAGCCGGAAGTCGCCGACGGCGCGGGCCCCGAAGGCGGCGGCCCCGGCGGCGCCCAGCACGCGCAGCCAGGCGTCCGGCACCAGCTGCGGCTGCAGCCAGCCGCCCAGCCCCAGCGAGACCATCCCGCCCAGCGCCAGCACCGTGGCCACCGCGAACGTCAGCGGCGGGCCGGGGCTGAACGAGGCCGGTCCTCCGGGCGCGCGCTGCGGGAGCGCCGCCGACAGCCCGCGGCGCCCGCCCAGCGCCCAGTAGACGTGGAGGGCCGAGAGGAGGAACAGCACCGCGGCCTCGATCGTGGCGAGGCCGCGCAGCACGCCTACGCCACCGAGATCTCGTCCTCGTCCGAGCCGCCGCCCACCTCGGCCTGCGGCTCCTCGAGGAGCTGCATGGCGATGGAGAGCGCCTTCTTCGTCTTCTCGCGCATCTTCTCGTCGCCCTTGATGCGCGCGTAGAGCTTGGTGGCGCGCTCCTCGTTGCGGGTCGCCTGCTCCTCCATCTCGGCGATCCGCTTCTGGAGCTGGGCGGCCTCCTCCTCGAACTGCGCCTTCTGCGTGGCCACCATCGCCCGCGCCGCCTCCACGTCCCCCTGGAGCTGGGCGTTCTGGTTGCGCAGGTCGTCCGACTCGGCGCGGGCGGCGTCCGCGGCCTGCCGGACCTCGTCCATCTCGTGGCGGACCTGGGTGGTCTCCTCGCGCGCCTGGGCGGTCTCCTCGCGCGCCTGGGCAGTCTCCTCGCGCGCGTGGGCCGCGTCGTCGCGCGCCGCCTGGAGGTCCGCCTCCATCTGGGCGCGGACCTGCTCCAGCTGGGCGGCGGTGGCGTCCAGGTCCTGCTGCATGGCGCCCAGCTTGGCGTTGGCGGAGCGCGCCTCGTCCTTGGCGGTCTTCAGCTCGGCGTCCACGCGGCGCCGGTCCGCCGCCATCTGGTCCGCCTTGGTGGTGAGCGTCTTGATCTGCGCGTCCTTGCGCGTCGAGTCGCCGGAGGACTCGGAGATCTGCTGCTCCAGGGCCATCTCCCGGTCCCGGATCTCGACGATCTCCTTGTCCTTCTCGTTCAGCTCGCTCTTGAGCCGGAGGATCTCCTTCTCCTTGCGGTTGGAGGCCTCCTTGAGGGCGAAGACTTCCTTGTCGTTCTTGCTCCCGGAGGAGCGGGCGGCCTCCGCCTCGGCGGTCTTGGCCTCCACCTCCGCCTGGAGCTGGGTGGCGTGGGACTCGGCCTCGGAGGCCCGGCTGTTGGCGTCGTCCAGCGCGCCCTGCAGCTCGGTCACCTTGGCGCGCAGGGTGCGCAGCTCGGCCGCCTCGGAGGCGGTGGGGGAGGCGGGTCCGGGCGCGGTGGGCGTCCGGCTCATCCCCAGCGGCGCGTGCGCGGGGCGCAGCGGGACGGGGGTGGCGGTCCTCGGCGGGAGGGGCGGCGGCGGGGCCGGCTTGACCGGCTCCGGCTCCGGCTCGGGTTCGGGCTCCGGCTCGGGGGCCGCGGCCACCTCGGCGGCGGGCTCGTTCCACTCGGGGGCGATGGCCTCGCCGGGGGCGCTGCTGCCGCCCACCTCGTCCAGGGCGGAGAGCCCGGGGTCGGAGGAGGCGTCCTCCCCCTCCAGCACCGGCTCCTCCTCGGCGTGGGGCGGCTCCTCCTCGTGGACCTCCTCGAGGTGGACCGGCTCTTCTTCCTCGACCGGCGCCAGCGACTCGTCCTCGCCGCCGCTCGAGCCCAGGTCAGCGTCCGCGGCGATCTCCGCCTCGGCGGGCGGCTCGCGGATGTCGTCGAAGGCGGCGTCCAGCGCGTCCAGCTCCGGGTCGCCGGCCACGGTCTCCTCGGCCGTCTGGAGCGGGGCGCCGCCGACGTTGGTGGGCTCCTCGTCCACCAGCTCGCCCAGGCCCAGGGAGTCGTCCTCCACCACCGCGGCCTCGGCGGGCTCGGGGAAGCCGATCAGCCCGCCCACGCGCTCCACCATGCCGTCCATGTCCACCGGCTTGGCGATGTACTCGTCCGCGCGCGTCTTGAGCTTCTTGTGCTGGGCGAAGCCGTCCGGGTTGCCGACGATGACCACCGGCGTGCCCTTCAGCTCCTCGTCCTTCTTCAGCTTTCCGCAGATCAGGTAGCCGTTCTGGCCCGCGGAGAGGTCCACCGCGAGGAGGACCAGCTCCGGGCGCTCGCCGCGCACCTTCTCCACCGCGCCCTTGCCGTCGGAGGTCTCCTCGACGGTGAAGCCGCGCGCCTCCAGCGCGGAGCGCATGGCGTTGGACACTCCGCCGTCGCTCTCGACGATCAGAATTCGTTTTGACATGGAAATCTCGGGCCGAGGCTATCGGTGCCCCTGGGGACCGTCAACGCAATGACCGGCGGCTTTGCGGTTACGGACCCTGCCGGAGCGAGGCCGGGAGGACGTTCAGCTCGGGGGGCGAGGTGGCGGGCCGCCGCGGCGGCGACCCTCCGGAGGTGACCATCCGGCGGATGTCGTCCTCCTGCAGGTCCGACACCAGCTGGTAGACGATCTCCCCCTGGCGCCAGATGGCCACGTTGTAGCCCCGGTGCTGCTCCAGCTCGATGGTGGGGTAGGCGGGCGCGTCCACGCTCCGGTCCGCGTCCCCGAACACGAACAGGCCCACCCGGCGCGGGGACGGGCTGTAGGGGCCGGGGGCGTCGTAGCGGATGTAGGCGGCCGGCCGGTCCCGCACGTTGGACAGGCGCGCGCCGGCCACGTGGAAGTCGGCCAGCTGGGGTACCGCCACCCGGTGGTCCAGCTTGTCGCCGAACCACGCCTCCACCTGCGCCGGCTCCGTCTCCTTGATCTTCATCTAGACCAGCGCATGAAGCTGCAGGCCGATTAGATTCCCCTTAAACTTGTTGATCTGCACGATCAAATCATAGACCA
>Ga0268264_10005032_pt1 | contig 11184 bp, 10 predicted proteins | sample KBSSwiS32_FD_190357 | JGI IMG/M metagenome (GOLD analysis project Ga0268264, IMG submission 190357) | Switchgrass rhizosphere microbial communities from Kellogg Biological Station, Michigan, USA - KBS Switchgrass S3-2 (SPAdes) (version 2) | ecosystem: Host-associated > Plants > Roots >... | reverse complement strand
GGTTGCTGAGCGGATGGGGGTCGGCGGCACGTTCCTGCATGCGGTGCTCCTGGTGTTCGGGAAACGCCGCGCGCCGCAGATGTCGTCGCGTGGCGGCCAGCGCGGAGTCGTCTCCGATTGCAGCGCCGGGCGCGCTGCGTCGCCAGACCGCGATCGCCCACGACCGCGTAGGTCGATGGCTCGGCGACGGGTCGGACAGCGACGTCGCCGGCCCGCCTCGACTCAGCGCGCCGCGCCGGGCGCAGGGGCGAGCGCCGCCAGGTTCAGCGTGTACGACCTGCCGAGCCAGATCGCGCAGTCGCGGTGGTCGCGGAGCTCGTCGTCGGTGTTCGGATGGACGAAGACGTCGAGCGCGCCGTGGTTGAGGGCGAGCCAGCCGACGACGTCGGTGAAGCGGTCGGCGTCGAACGCGATCTGGAAGCTCCACATCGGATGCGGGCCGACCGGCTTCTCGTGGAAGCGACCGAGCGTCACCCGGCCGGCGAGCTGTGCCTCGACGGTCTCGCGCAGCGACCGGGCGGCGTCGCGGCTCGCGCCGTCGAAGTAGACGTGGGCGTGCCAGCCGGTGATGATCGAAGGCGAAAGCGGTGTCATTTGCACGCGCAGTATGCGCCCCCCTCACGCCAGGAGGTCGGCCATGGCCAGGATCGTTCTGCCCCTGCCGGAGGGTCCGGTGCAGGCCGGCACCATCGTCGCGCTGCCGTCCGGTCGTGAATCGGTCGAGGCCGACCTCTTCACGGTGCGCGCGGGCGTGCGCCTCGTCATCGAGTACGTCACCTTCGCCTGCACGGCGAGCGTGCACGACGATCACGCGGTCGTCCGGTTGCGGCTCGGGGCGACGCTGCATGGCGCGCTCGTCTGGCACGACGTCGACACGCTCGCCGTCACGACCGACTGGTCGGGGACATCGCAGCTGGTCAGGATCTACGCCGATCCCGGGACGGTCGTCCATGCCCTCGTCGAGCGCGTGTTCCGTCCGCCTTCGACGGCGCGGATCTCGTTCAGCGGCCAGCTCGAGCGCATGCCGCCGGCGCCGCCGGTGCTGACGCCGACGACCTCGAACCGCCCGAGCAGCAGACGTGGCCGCTGAGCCGACCACGGCCGAGCCTGACGCCGCGCTCGAGCTCGTCGACCATCGGCCAGGATGGACCGACGAATTCCGGCAGCTCGCCGCGCGCTTGAGAAGCGCGCTCGGCAGCGCGGCGCTGCGCATCGACCACGTCGGCTCGACGAGCCTGCCTGCCATCCCTGCCAAGGACATCCTCGACGTCCAGGTCACCGTCGCCGAGCTGGCCGAGGCGTGCGCCGCGCTGCGGTCGGCGGGGTTCGTCGAGCGCTCGGACATCCGGAGCGACCACGTGCCGCCGGGAGTCGGCGGGGCCGCGGCCGACTGGTCGAAGGCGTACTTCACCGAGCCCACGGGACTGCGCCGGATGAACATCCACGTCCGCCTGACCGACCGGCCGAATCAGCGCTACGCGCTCGTGTTTCGCGACTACCTGCGCAGCCATCCGCAAAGCGCGCACGCGTACGGCGAGCTCAAGCGCCGGCTGGCGAGCTCGCTGGCGAACGTCGCGGACTATCCCGATGTCAAGGATCCGGCGGCCGACCTCGTCTACCTCGCGGCCGAGGCGTGGGCACGGCAGAGCGGCTGGCAACCGCCGCCGTCCGACGGCTGAATCGCGGCTGGCGCGACCGCGCGGCGAGGCTCCCGAGCACGTCGTTGGCGGCGCCGACTCCCATCGCGACGTAGGCATCGGCGGTGCGCGGACCGGAATGTGTCTTGGCTTCGGTCCGCGAGCCCGTCCCGGCGGGCGGCGTCGTGCCGGCAGGGCAGTCGCTAGCATCGGGCGATGATGACCCGGGTGCCCGACTTCCTGCAGGGGGGCGGCGAGATGGGCGCGCTGATGCGCGCGCACGACTGGTCGCGCTCGTCGCTCGGACCGCCTGCGGACTGGCCACAGTCGCTGCGCACGGTCGTGCGCCTCATGCTCAACACCGGCCACCCGATGTACATCTGGTGGGGCGCCGAGCTCGCCTGCCTCTACAACGACGCCTACCGCGAGACGATCGGCCCCGAGCGCCACCCGGGTTCGCTCGGCAGGCCGGCGCGCGAGGTCTGGGCCGAGATCTGGCCGATCGTCGGCCCGCAGATCGAGCAGGTGATGTCGGGTCGCGGCGCGACTTGGAACGTCGACCAGCTGGTGCCGATCACGCGCCACGGCCGCCTCGACGAGGTCTACTGGACCTACAGCTACAGCCCGATCGACGACGACGCGACGCCGGGCGGGATCGGCGGCGTCCTCGTCGTCTGCTCGGAGACGACCCAGCAGGTCCTCGCCGCGCGCCAGCTGGCGCTCGAGCGCGACCGCCTCGCCCAGCTGTTCGCGCAGGCGCCGATCTTCATGGCGCTGCTCGACGGGCCGAAGCACACGATCACGATCGCCAACCCGGCGTACCTGCAGCTCGTCGGCCATCGCCAGATCGTCGGCAAGACCGTCGCCGAGGCACTGCCCGAGGCGGCCGCACAGGGCTATCTGGCGCTGCTCGACCGCGTCTTCGCGAGCGGCGAGGCGTACAGCGCGAGCGGTGCGCGCTACGACGTGCAGCCGGTCGTCGGCGGACCGCCCTCGGAGCGCTTCCTCGACTTCGTCTACCAGCCGATCAAGGACGCCGACGATCGCGTGACCGGCGTCTTCGTCGTCGGCGCCGACGTCACCGAACGGATGCGCGCGTTCGAGGCGATGCGCGAGAGCGAAGCGCGCTTCCGGGCGGCGCTGAAGGCGGGCCGGATGGGCTACTGGGAGACCGACCTCGTCTCGGGAACGCGGACCTGGTCGGACGAAGCGATGGCGCTGTTCGGTCTCGCGCTTCCCGACGGCAGGGGCAGGATCGGCGGCGCCGACGACGAGTACGCCGCTGCGCTGCATCCCGACGATCGTCATCTCGGCGCGCACTACCTCGAGCTCGCGAAGGAGCACGACTCGTTCGCCGCCGACTACCGCGTCGTCCGCCCCGACGGCTCGACGCTGTGGCTGTCGGGGCGCGGCGCGGTGACCGCGCGCGGCGCGGGCGGCGAACCGCTGCGCCTCGTCAGCGTCATGGCCGACGTCACCGAAACGCGGCAGGCCGAGCAATTGCTCGCCGTCGAGCGCGAGCGGCTGCGTCTCGCGCTCAGCGCCGGGCACATGGGCGCCTACGAGCTCGACGTCGCGAGCGACACGCTCTGGTGGTCGCCCGAGACGTACAAGCTCTTCGGCGTCACGCCCGCGACCTTCGCGCCGACGCGCGAGAGCGTCATCGACCTGCTCGAGCCCGAGGACCGGCCCGGCTTCGCCAGGCGGCGCAGCAAGGCGATCGCCGAGCACCAGCCGTTCTTCGACGAGTTCAGGATCCGCCGCGCCGACGGCAGCCGGGTCTGGATCGGCTACCGCGGCCAGGCCGAGTACGACGAGCAGGGCAGGCCCGTGCGCACGTTCGGCGTCGTCATGGACATCACCGAGCGCAAGAAGGCCGAACAGGTCCTCGCCGACGCCGGCCGCGAGAAGGACGACTTCATCGCGACGCTCTCGCACGAGCTGCGCAACCCGCTCGCGCCGATCAGGAACGCGGTCAACGTGCTGAAGCACCTGGCGCCCGGCGACGCGCGCGCGGAGTGGTGCCGCGACGTCATTGGCCGCCAGACCGCGCAGATGGCGCGCCTGCTCGACGACCTGCTCGACGTCTCGCGCCTGACGCGCGGCAAGGTCACGCTGCGCGTGCAGCGACTCGAACTCGCGACCGTGGTCGCGCGGGCGATCGAGATCGCGCAGCCGCTGATCGAGGCCGCCGGCCACGAGCTGCACGTCGACCTGCCGCGCGAGTCGCTGCCGCTCGACGGCGACCTGACGCGGCTCGCGCAGGTCTTCTCGAACGTGCTCATCAACTCGGCGAAGTACACGCCGCCGGCCGGCACGATCGCGGTCACTGCGGCGACCGAAGGCGATACGGTCGTCGTCAGGGTCAGAGACACCGGAATCGGCATCGCCGAGGAGCACATCGACCGCATCTTCGAGATGTTCAGGCAGGTCGAGTCGGCGCGCTCGCATGCGCAGGGCGGTCAGGGCATCGGGCTCTCGCTCGCGCGCCGGCTGGTCGAGCTGCACGGCGGCACGATCGAGGCGCGCAGCGAAGGCGTCGGCAAGGGCAGCGAGTTCGCGATCCGCCTGCCGCTGGCGGCGCGCGTCGCGAGCGATGCGCAGGCCGTGCGTCCGGCGGCGGTGCCATGAACGGCGAGCGTGAGGGCCCGGCGTTCCGGTTCGTCGTCGCCGCCTGGCTGATCGCGGCGTTCCTGCTCTGGTTCGCGCTCCGCTTCGACCTGCTGGCGGCGCTCCTCGCCGGCCTGCTCGTCTTCGAGCTCGTCCACCTGGTGACGCTGCGGCTGACGACCGTGCGCGAGCGACGCGCCCGCATCCTCGCCGTCGCGTTCATCGCGGTCGTCGTCGTCGGCCTGCTCAGCCTGCTGACGTTCGGCGCCGTCGTCTTCTTTCGCAGCGAGAGCGGCGGCTACGTCGCGTTGCTGCGCAAGTCGGCCGAAGTCATCCAGAGCTGGCGTCACCTCATCCCCGAGTGGGCGCAGCCCTCGATGCCGGACGACTCCGATGCGCTCCGGGCGCGCATCCTCGCCTGGCTGCAGGAGCACATGGCTGCGGTGCGAACGGCCGGCCAGCAGGCGACGGAGATCTTCGTGCGCATCGTCATCGGCATGGTGATCGGCGCGCTCGTCGCGCTGCGGCAGGCCGACCCGCCGACCGCCTACCGCCCGCTCGCCCTCGCGCTCGTCGGCCGCATCGAGCGCTTCGGCGACGCCTTCAGGAACATCGTCTTCGCCCAGGTGCGGATCGCAGCGGTCAACGCGATGCTGACGGCGATCTACCTCGTCATCATCCTGCCGCTCCTCGGCGTCCAGCTGCCGCTCCTGAAGACGATGGTCTTCATCACCTTCCTCGCCGGCCTGATCCCGGTCGTCGGCAACCTGGTCTCGAACGTCGTCGTCGTCATCGTCAGCCTGAGCGTCTCGCCGATCGTTGCGGCGGCGTCGCTCGTCTACCTGATCGCGATCCACAAGCTCGAGTACTTCCTCAACGCGAGGCTGGTCGGCAGGCAGATCGAGGCGCGCGCCTGGGAGCTGCTGCTGGCGATGCTCGTGATGGAGGCGGCGTTCGGCGTCACCGGCCTGATCGCGGCGCCGATCTACTACGCCTATCTCAAGGACGAGCTCGTGGCGAAGGGCTGGATCTAGCCGGGTCGCACGCGAAGCGCACGACGTCGATCACCGCAGCAGGACGAGCCATGAGGCGCCCCGAGCGCGCAACTTCGTACCGCGGCCCGCTGCGCGGCGGCGGCGGCGCGGGCGGGTGGCGTGCAGGCGGACCGCCGCGCGCGGGCGAGGCACGCGCCATCGCCGCGGCGACGACCGTCCTGCTGCACGTGCTGGTCGTCTTCGCGCTGCTTCGCGGCACGGCGGTCGTCCCGGAGCCGCCGCGGCCGCCGGCGCTGTTCGACGTCGGCGCGAACACGCTCCGCGACGCCGGCGAGCGGATCGTCAGCGTCGACATCCGCCCCGGCCTCGCGACGCACGGCCTGCTCTGCCCCGGCAGCACGTACGTCGGCGTCGGCGTCACCGCCGACCCGCGCACGCAGCGGATCATCCTCGTCGGCGACGACACGCCCGCGTCGCGCGCCGGCCTGCGCCACGACGACATCGTCCTCAACCCGGAGGTCTGGGACGAGGCGCATCGCGAAGGAGCGCTGCTTCGCGTGCTGATCGTGCGCGACGGCGTCAAGATGGTCGTGCCGGTGCGGGTCGGCTGGATCTGCATCGGCTAGCGCGGCGACGGCCGCGCCGGCCCGCTCAGCTCGCACCGGTCACGCGCACGAGTTGGCGGCGCACCGAGTACGCGCCGGCGCGCGACGCCACGCTGAGCTCGAGGACCAACCCTTGGTGCCGCTGACGACGGACGCGCAACCGTTGCAGAGCACGACGCAGGCGAATGCCGCGACGACGGACGCACGAACCATGGCTCCCTCCCGCATCGCCGGCTGTTCGGACGTTCGTCTTCCAACCGACTGCAGGCGGAGTCTGATCGAGCAGACTTCCCCGACCAGGCCGTCGGTCGGCTTCGCGTTCAGGGAAGACGCCGAGTCGGACCGGTCGGCGTTCTGCTATGCGCAGTGACGAGGCGGCGATGAGGTGCTCCGCGCGCGCTTCGCAGCCACCTCCTCACGATCGATCTTCGGCGATCGTGCACGTCATCGTGCCGAACACGTGCCGGCATTCGATCGTCTGCGGTTCGAGCGCATTGCGGCAGTCGTCGCTGCGGCGCTCGCGCGGCGTCCAGCCGTACGACACCGCGCATTCGTTGAGCAGCAGCTGCCTCCTTCTGCGCTCCTGGAGGTCGAGGTACTTCTTCCGCACGCAGGTGTCCGCATCGGGCGAGCCCTGGCATTGCCAGCGCAAGCCGCGGTCGAGCGCTTCATAGGTCGGCGTGACGTCGGGGGCGACGGCGCAGCCGGGCAGCACCGCTGCCTGCAGGAGGACAGACGTGAGAAACAATGCGGCTCGTCGACCGCGGCTTCGACCCATTCGATCGTGACCGTCCATGCACAACAGCGTAGAGCCCGAAGGAGCGCGACCGATGACGCCCCGGTGAAGGCAATGCGAAGCGACGCGCATCGCCGACGGTTCCGGCACCCGCGCCATGGCTGAGCTGGTCGTGCGTCTCGAGATCCGCGGGCGCGTCCAGGGCGTCGGCTATCGCTGGTCGATGGCCGAGGAGGCGCGTCGGCTGGGCGTGCGCGGCTGGGTGCGCAACCGGCGCGATGGATCGGTCGAAGCGGTGGCGGCCGGGCCGCAGGACGCCGTCGATCGACTGGTCGCCTGGGCGCGCGTCGGGCCGAGGCATGCAGCCGTCAGCGCAGTCGACGTCTTCGCCGGAGACGACGCATCGTTCGCTGCGTTCGAGCAGCGACCGACGGAATAGCGGCTTCCGTCCGCACCGCGCGATCGTCCGGCCGGCTAGCCGGGCGACAGGAGATAGCGGTCGCGCTGCGCCTTGGCGCACTCGCCCATCACCGTGAGCGCGCGCAGCACGGCGGGCGTTCCCATCACGAACGGGTTCGGCGCGCCCGGCGCGGCCGCACGCCGGCGCTCGAGCTTCGCGATCGCGCCGTCGAAGCCGGCGTGGTTCGAGATCAGCACGTCGACCTTCTCGCGCGCGACGACCTCGGCGGTGCGCTCGGTCGAGTCGATGTAGGCGTCGAGGCGGTCGAGCTTGCGGCCGAAGTTGAACGACGTGCCGCCCCAGAGCAGGACGCGGTGCACGCCGGTCGCGTCGCGCACGTCGAAGGTCGGCGAGACGGTGCCGACGGTGTGGCCCGACGTGACGCGGATCGTGACGGTCGTGTCGCCGAGCACGACCTTCTCGCCGTCGGTGACCGAGAGGTCGCGCCGCGGCGGCGGCGGCCACAGCGCCGACTCGAAGTCGAGCTTGGTTTCCGTCATCGTCCAGTCGCGGTCGCCCATGACGACGCGCGCCTTGTACTTGTCGACGAGGTAAGGCACGCCGCCGTAGTGGTCGCCGTGGCCGTGCGTGACGATGATGATCTTGATCTGCGCCGGATCGAGGCCGAGCCGGCGCAGGCCGCCCTCGATCAGCGTCGACGCCTCGGCGGTGTTGTTGAGCGCATCGATCAGGATGATCCCGTCGGACGTCCTCAGCGCCCAGGCGCTCACCCACGCCGTGCCGACGAAGACCAGGTTGTCGAAGGCCTGCCCCGGAGGCGGCGCCGGCAGCGCGATCTGCGACGCCAGGGCGCTGATCCTGTGCATGTTCGTCGTCGGCACCGGCAGCCTCGGCTGGATGCTCGCGCTCGGCGCGCTGATGGCGACCGAGAAGAACGTCCCGGGCGGTGCGCGGCTGCGGCTGCCGATCGGCGCCGGACTGCTCGGCGCGGCGGGCGTCGTCGTCGCCGCCCACCTCTGACAACGGCTGCGCGGCGGCGCGAGCCTCCGCCGCCGCGCCGCGCAGCCGGCCGCCACGCGATCCGATGGTTCGGGCATCGCGACGCGATCATGCGCAGCAGCGGACGCGGCGTCGTTGCCGGCGCGCCGAACCGCTGCGCCGACACGCACGTTCGCTTCCCTCTCCTTGCGGATTCCGTTCGCGACAACGATCGATATCGTCCGGCTCCCCACGTACGCGCGAGCAAGGAGCACGCCGATGAGCACCAACGAACGCCGCAGCCACGACCATCGCAGCAGCGGCCGCGAGACGAAACCGCCCGCGCGGAACCCGTGGCCGAGCAAGGCCCGGCTCATGGTCCAGTTCGGTCCAGAGATCGAGCTGCCGGCGCAGGACGGCGCCGAGGAGCATCTCGAGCGCATGCAGGTCGGGCCGTGGCGTGCGCTGCGCGAACGCTATCCCGGCATCACCCTCAAGAAGGGCCTGCGCCACACCAAGCCCGAGACGCTGCAGGCGCTGATCGAGCGCGCGCAGCGCATGGACGAGAGCTATCGGCCCGGTCACTTCGCCGGCTACTTCTGGGTCGACACCGACGACCACGTCGACCTCTTCGCGCTGCGCAAGGACCTGCTGAGCTGGCCTGGCGTTCGCAGCGCCTACATCGACCGCCCGGTGCCCGACCCGCTCGTCAGCCCGGCCGACGACGTCCGCGAAGCCAACCAGGGCTACCTCAATCCGGCCCCCGACGGCATCGACGCCGAGTACGCGTGGGGCTTCACCGGCGGCGACGGCGCCGGGCAGCGCTTCATCGACATGGAGCGTGGCTGGACCTTCGGCCACGAGGACCTCACCTCGCACGGCGCGACGATGCTGCACGGCGTCCTGCTCGACTCCTCGCGTGCGCACGGCACGTCGGTGCTCGGCGAAGTGTGCGCGGTCGACAACACGGTGGGCTGCGTCGGCATCGTGCCGAACCTCGCGAGCGTGCGCACGGTCTCGTACAACGGCAGCACGCGGCCCGATGCGATCATCGCCGCGGTCGCGGCGCTCGGCTTCGGCGACGTGCTGCTGCTCGAAGCGCAGGTGACGGTCGACGGCGCCAGCCTGCTCGGCCCGATCGAGGCGTTCGACCTCGAGTTCGACGCGATCCGCCTCGCCACCGCGCTCGGCATCATCGTCGTCGAGGCGGGCGGCAACGGCACCAACAACGGCAGCACGCCGCCGCTGGCGATGGACACGTTCGTCGACCCGATGGGCCGCAACTTGTTCAATCCCGCCAGCGCCGACTTCCGCGACTCGGGCGCGATCATCGTCACCGCCGCGACCTCGAGCGCGCCGCACACCCGCATGGTGTGGGCGCCGCACGGCGCCCGCGTCGACGCCTACGCGTGGGGCGAGAACGTCAACACGACGTCGTCGAACAGCACCGGCAGCACGACGATGTACACGAGCATCTTCAGCGGAACCTCGAGCGCTTCGCCGATCGTCACCGGCGCCGTGCTCGCCATCCAGGGCATGTGCGAGGCGCAGCTCGGCTTCAAGCTCGGGCCGCGGCAGATGCGCGCGCTGCTGCGCGACCCCGCCAACGGCACCGCGCCCGCGGCGACGGAAGCGACCGCGATCAGCCGAATGCCGAACCTGCGCGCGATCATCGACGGCAACGCGCTCGGCCTCGCACCCGACGTGTACCTCCGCGACTTCGTCGGCGACACGGGCGAGCCGCACAGCGGCCCCATCTCCGCGAGCCCCGACATCATCGTCCGGCAAGCCGCGGTCGCGGCGCCGCAGGCGACCTTCGGCGCCGGCAGCGGCACCGAGAACAGCAACACGCTGAGCGATGCCGTCGAGGCCGGGCAGGACAACTTCGTCTACGTGCGAACGCTGAACCAGGGCGGCGGCGCCGCGACGAACGTGACGGCGACGGTCTACTGGTCGGAGGTCGCGACGCTCGTGTCGCCGGATCTCTGGCACCCGATCGGCAGCGTCGTGCTGCCGAGCGTCCCGACCGGCGAGGTGCTCACCGTGTCGGCTGCGCTGACGTGGCCGTCGGCACAGATCCCGGCGCCCGGGCATTACTGCTTCGTCGGCATCTGCGACCATCCGCGCGACCCGGCGCCGTCGCCCGGAGCGCTCCTCAACTGGACGAACTTCAACAACTTCATCCGCAACAACAACAACGTCACCTGGCGCAACTTCAACGTCGTCGACAACGATCCGTCGCTCGATCCGCAGGCCCCCAAGGGCTTCGTCGCGCTGCCGTTCCTCGTGCCCGGCGCGTTCGACGAGGCGAGACGCTTCCGGCTCGACGTCATCGCGCGGCTGCCCGTCGAGGCTCGTCTCGAGCTCGAGCTGCCGCTCGCGCTCGCCGCGCTGCTCGGCGAACGCATCACGCACGCCGAAGTCGATCGCAAGCGCCGCACGATGCGGATCCGGCTGCGGCCTTCGGGCTTGCAGGCGCTGCCGTGGCTGACGCTGGCCGCGAAGGCACGGCACCGCCTCCGCCTGCTCGTAGCCGTCCCCGAGAAGCTGCGCAAGCACCGCTACCAGGTCGCCGTGCGCCAAGTCTGGGAGGAGCAGGAGATGGGCCGCGTGACCTGGGTGCTCGCGCCCAAGGTCAAGCCGCACGGCTAGCCGACCGTACGCCGCGCCGCCCGATCGCGTCGACGCGCGCGATCGAGGCCGGCGCGAGCGGGCGAGTCGCGCGGCGTCCGGCTCGGCGAGCTGCACAGCGATCCGCTGCGGCTCCGCTGGCGCGCCGACGCACAATCGCGCGGCTCCAGCGAGGCCGTCCATGCGCATCCGATCGATCCGCCTTCTTGCGTCCGTGCTGCTGACAGGCTGCGTGTCCATCGCGAGCGCTGCCGATCCGGCTTCGTCCGCCGCAGGCGACGCAACGCGCCCGGCGTCCGCGGTCGCCTCGGCGGTCGACGCGTCGGCGCGAGCGCAGTTTCGCGTTCGTCCCGTCGACGACGCCTGGCGCGCCAGCCTGCCGCGCGCCGCCGACGCGGCGACGCAGGCCTACCTCGATCGCCTGCCGGCCGACGTCGTGGCGCGAGCGAACGACTACTTCGAAGGCGGCTACTGGCTGCAGCTGTGGAACTTCGTGCTCGGGCTGGTCATTGCCGTCGCCCTCCTCTCGGGCAGGCGCTCTGCGCGACTGCGCGACTGGGCACAGCGCGTC
>Ga0268264_10005029_pt1 | contig 11189 bp, 15 predicted proteins | sample KBSSwiS32_FD_190357 | JGI IMG/M metagenome (GOLD analysis project Ga0268264, IMG submission 190357) | Switchgrass rhizosphere microbial communities from Kellogg Biological Station, Michigan, USA - KBS Switchgrass S3-2 (SPAdes) (version 2) | ecosystem: Host-associated > Plants > Roots >... | reverse complement strand
ACAATCTGCCTCGCGGCATATGCCTCGGCTATCAGCGCGATGAGCTTTGGATCGCGAGCGGCGATGCGGTGCTTCGCAGGTTGAGAGCTAGGTATTACCAGACGTATATCATGGCCGCGGCGGACCCGGACGGTTTCGCAGATAAGAGCGATAGGCTCAGATGCATCGATGCTCGCCTCCAGCAGATCACCGAGGCGTGCACTATCGACCACGATCTCGAGCTGGTTTTCGCCCACGATCTCGAGCTGGCTTTCGCCTAGAGCGATGGAGCGAACCAGCCGTTTCAACAAGCGCTCCTTCTCGTAGAAGGAGGTACCGGTCAGCGTGGCTGCCATCTCCTCAGCAAGCTGAAGAGAGAGTTGGGTCGAAGTCGCCCGATCATCGTTTGCAACGATCAGGTCATGCACCCGCGAACTCTGCCGCAGGAAGCCGGCCACTTGGCCGCACACGAGCATCTCAAGATCGTGAGCCGGCGCGCTCCAGGCAGGACTGCCGTCAAGCCGATCGGGGCGAGTGACATAATAGCGATACCGGCGCGTCCCCTTGGTTGCATGGCTCGGGGTCATCGGGCGACCCAACCCATCGTTGACAAGGCCGATCAGCATGCTCGGGCTCTTTGCCGCGAGACGTCTCGCTCCGCCTCGCGAGCGAACGGCTGCTACCTCCTGCACCTCGTTCCAAAGATGGAGCGGCACGATCGACTCATGCTCTCCGGGATGCGCCACGCCCTTGTGGACGATCTCGCCAAGGTAAATCCGGTTCGATAGCAGATGATAAAGCGTGCCCCGTCGAAAAGGGCAGCCGCCGCGATGCGGGCCGCTGGTACGAAGCTGCACCTTTGTGCGGTGCCCGTCGCGATCGAGCTCCGCGATCAGCGCATTGACCGAGCCGAGATCGACATAGCGCTGCATGATATGGCGCACGAGCTTCGCTTCCTGCTTATGGACGACGAGCTTTCGGTCGATGACCTCATAGCCAAGGGGCACCGGACCACCCATCCACAGACCCTTGCGTTTCGATGCAGCGATCTTGTCGCGGATGCGCTCGCCGGTGACCTCACGCTCGAACTGCGCGAAGGACAGCAGCACGTTGAGCATCAGCCGGCCCATGCTCGTTGTGGTGTTGAAGGCTTGGGTGATCGATACGAAGCTCGCATTGGCGGCATCGAGCACCTCGACGATCTTGGAGAAGTCGGCAAGGCTACGAGTGAGACGGTCGATCTTGTAGAGAACGATCACGTCGACCTTGCCCGCTGCAACGTCGGCCAACAGGCGTTTCAGCCCCGGCCGCTCCATGTTGCCACCCGAGAAACCGCCGTCGTCGTATCGATCTCCGACCAGCGTCCAGCCTTCGTGGCGCTGGCTCATCACATAAGCGGCGCAGGCTTCATATTGCGCGTCGAGGCTATTGAACTCCTGCTCCAGCCCATCCTCGGTCGATTTGCGCGTGTAGACCGCGCAGCGGAGCTTCGCCTTCGGCTGATTATCGCGCACGGCTGGTCAACCCGAAGAAGCGGGGGCCGGACCAACCTGCGCCAGTCGCCTCACGTGCGATTGCAGTCAGCGACGGAAAGTGTCGCTCATCCCAGAGGAAGCCATCATCGACTGCCAATACGGAGATCGTGCGCCCATGCCATTCGCGGACAAAGCGCGTGCCTGGGCGGATGTCGATGGCGGGCTTCGGAGGCGTAGCGTTGTCGTCGGACGATGCGCGGGTCAGCTCACGCACGACGGTCGCAGGCAAAGCCCCATAGCGTTTCTCCTGGAGCTGCTGGCCTAGCATCCGACGCAGAAGATCGGGTGGGACGGATGGCGCGATGCCTCCGGCCACCCGCGGCCATTCGTCGCGAAGCTGCGCCGACGACATCGCCGTCAGCGCAGCCAGCCTGTCGTTCAGCCGGGCCACAGTCAGGCGGCCTTTGCGGTCAGGTAGCAGGTCGCACCATTGCGGGTGGCTTTGTCGATGAGATAGCCCTTTTTGCGCAGGCCCGTCAGCGCGGCGCGGGTCGTATGCGGCAACCAGCCCGTCAGCTCGACCATCTCGGCTAGGGTGGCGCCCAGTGCGCGGCGGAGGAGTTCGATGACTTGATCGATCTTCTTTGGGCCTTTGCTTATGGGCGTATCGTTTGCCTGTTCGGCGGCTGGAGCCACTGCGGCGCGGCCAGTGTCGCTAAGGATCAGGCCGAAGAATTTATCCTCGTCATTGCGCCAGATCTGGTCGGCTTCTGTAGTCTCTACTTCGACGGCATAGCCGCGCTTGACGAGCTGTTCGAAAGCCTGGCGGAGGATTGCACTCAGTTCTCCGAGCCCCTCGGGTGGAGGAAGGAGATTGCCGGCCGGTCGCGATGCCGCGGAGGACAGGATAAGCTTTTGGATGTCTGTAAGTTTGAACTTGGCCATGGATGGTCTCCTGAAAAGCACCACTATGGCGCCCACCACCCAGAGCCCTGCCGGTTGTCCGGTCAGGGTTAATCTGTCGTTCGCGAGCCGCGTCGACGACAGCACCAATGCTCGTATGAGGTTTTTAGTCAAGCCGCATATGACTAGGGTCCGGACCCAATAACGGGATTCCCACGGTGACGGGAATTTGATTCATGGCCTCTGCGAGGAGGCGGTGAGATGTCTGATTTCTTTTGGTTTTCCGATGCGCAGTGGGAGCGGATCGCACCATTGTTGCCGACCGATGTGCGCGGCAAGAAGCGTGTCGATGATCGCCGGGTGCTGAGCGGGATCGTTCATGCGCTCCGTTGCGGCGGGCGCTGGGCGGACTGTGCTGACGTCTATGGGCCGAAGAAGGCGCTCTACAATCGGTTCGTACGCTGGTCCGAGCGCGGCATCTGGGAAGGCATTTTCAGCGCGTTCGCAGGAGCGGGCGACGCGCCGGATCGACTGTTCATCGACAGCAGTTGCATCAAGGTCCACCGTTGCGCCGGTGGCGGAAAAGGGGGGCCTTGGCTCATGGTATCGGCCGCACGAAAGGCGGACGGAACACCAAACTCCACGCCGTCTGCGACGAGAAGGGCCGGCCTCACGTCCTGCTCCTGACACCCGGAAACGTTCACGATTGCAAGGTGGCCCAGCTCTGTATCGAGGCGATTCCGCCGTCCGAAAAGCTCGTCGCTGACAAGGGATATGATAGTCAGGCCCTGCGGGAATGGCTCCAGGGACGCGGTACCGAACCTGTCATTCCACCGCGCAAAAACCGCAGGCCTGACCGGCCTTGTACCCGAAAGGCATGAAGAAGCCCGTGCCGGACGAGATAGGCTGCCCTTTCAGGAAGGCCGTCAGCTTGACTGTGGAATACAGCATCTGCTCGGCAAGCGTGATCTGCTGCACAATCTGTCCCCTCACGAAACGCGGCGAGGGCCCGGAGCCTCCGCCGATTTGCCGGCTCGTTCAGCCCTGCAGAGAGTACTGAACACCCAAGTTGCCCCCGACCTCATGGATCATGACACGCATAGTTAGGGCGGTGCCGTTGGAATGATTAAACCCACCGATTTCTGTGTAAGTGCCCAGCGGATTCTTGAAGTTGACCAGTTCGATCTCGGCAGTGGTCGCGGTGAACGACAAGACGTTCGATGCGGTCGGAACGCCGGGCCTGTCGACGACCTTCAGCACAATCGACAAACTCATGACGGCGAGGGTGATGTCGCCATCGCCCGGTGCCCACAGCAAAGAGCCGCTCGACAAAACCGTCTGCTTACCTACCTTCGCTTGAATCTGCATCGCTATATCCCTGTTGATTTAAGTACGCCGCCGTGGACGAATGTCGTTACGGCATCCTCACATTTCTAGGACCAGAGAATAGCTTCTCCTGGAGTGTGTCGTTCGGGTCACAGAAGGGACGACGATCGAATTTTTGTCTTCGGGAGGCGGAGGCCGGAGGTTCGAATCCTCTCTCCGCGACCATTATTCATCGGCGTTTTCGCGGCTTCCTCAAAATTCTTATTCCGGCGGCCCTCCGGTGCGGTTAGCGTGTCATGCGTGGCCGCGTTGACAATTGGCTGCATGCACATCATCAGTGCGTCCGATGGGGACGTTCACCGAATATACGAACCCGCCTCTCATCCAGGTGGCGTTGACCATTAAGTTCGCGCCCGCGCTCAGCAGCTTGACGATGGTCGACGTCGCCACGCTTTATTCGCTGTTTAAGGAGCGCTTCCCGCATTTCGTACAGATCGGTCGCGCCGGCGCCATGGGGACAGATCCCCGAGATTTTATCCCGGATGAAATTGGCAGTGGCCTCCCCCGCGCTCATTTCTTTAATCCGTCCGAACCCTACGCCATGTATTTTCAGGACGACCGCATAACCGTCCTTTGGAATCGCCAGACCCCGCTCGAAATTGATCCGAGCTACCCTGGCTACAAGGGTGTTTTGAATCAAATGGGCGACGCGGTCGGCCTGCTACGATCTTGGCTCGACCGGCAATCGTTCCCGCCCGTCGTCCCGATCGTCTGCGAGATCGCTTACAACAACGCGTTTCTCGCCGAAGTAGATGGCGAACGGCGCAAACTGTCCGACGTGTTCACCGTTTGGAAGCCGGAGCGTTTCCCGGTCATGACGGGATTTAACCTCGGCTGGGTGGAGCTGTTGAGAGAGGCAGAACTGGAACGCTCCCCCGATCAGCGAAGCACCGGAATCGTTACGGTCGGCGCCGGTGCGGGCATGACGCCCGATAATAAGCCAGTAGTTTTGCTGAACTTGATCGGCACCTCGACTATACCAGATAACGGCTGGGTGCTTCTCCCGCAGCCATTTAACGAAATTCACGAGAAGTTGACCGAGGTGTTCGAAAGTTTGGTCGAAAAATCAGTTCTCATGGTGAAAGATGTTTGAAGCCCTCGCAGCGGCAAACATGACCGTGCCGGCCACGATCCCCTTGGCGTCGGGGAACACCGATATCGCACTTCGCGCGATCGCACCGCGTGCGCCAACGCCGCTTGGAGCGAACTCGGAGGTTGTTTTTTATCGCGCAGATGCAGCTGCTAAAGCGATGACCGACCAATCTGCGCCGAAATCGTCGCCGGGCTGGCTAAGTCTAACCCAAAAGCGCATCGGTACCGCTCTGGCATTAAGCGATGGATGGGATGGGCCGTCTACGGCGGCGGTCGATCCCAATCTCGCGATCTTGGCCGAACGGCTGTTGACCATCGCGTTCGAAGGGAAGCCGCACGCCAAGGCGCCGTTTATTGTGCCGTTGCGCGACGGCGGCCTACAAGTCGAATGGCACACCGTCGACACCGAGATAGAGCTATACCTGCGCGCCGACGGGACTACTGCGGCATGGGCGCATAATCGTGAAAGCGGCTATGAGATTGAGAGAGAGGGAACTGAGGCGGCTGGCCTCTTGCTTCGCTGGGCCGATCGCTTGGTGGAAAAATCGGCGCCCGTCCCGTCATTCCTCGCCACGTAGGCCAACCCTCACCGCTGACGCGATGATTGAGCACAAGCTGCTCCTCAGGACAGTACAAGCTGGGCAACCGCAATGCATATTCGACGAGGCGGTGAACTCGTTCCGCGTTTCGTCAGGAGCCTTTAGCCCGTCCAAGGATGGCTATATGTCTGTCGATCTCGAACAGCTTCTCCATGAGGATGGCAAACCGACCGACGCCCTGTTTCCGAACGTGCCTCGCGCTGTCGCGCTAGTGGGCCATACAGTCGAGCAATATAAGGCGAAGGCCTGTAATGCCCACCATCAGCCGTTGGACGAGAACTATTATCATGGCGGCGTGGACGGAAAGCTTGAGAAAGCTCGTCGCTGGCTGTCGAAAAACTATGTCGAGATCGTCCCCGTCGACCAGGATTTAGCTAAGGCAGCCTCCAACGGCCAGTAAGGTCACATTTTCGTCTTGGACTGGTCCAGCCCACGGCGGTCCGAAAGCGCCCGTCAGCTTCTCGATCGCGTCGATGATCTCCTCGGTGACGTGCAGCGCCTCGCAGAGATAGTCGACTTTGAACGGCGCACATGGTTCGAAATCGACGTTTTGCGGTGGCTCAGCATGATCTCGCCCCCGATCCAGTCGCGCTCGCCGAGCATCTCGGGCGCGATGTGCGACACGGACTGGCGAATTCGCCAAAGTTCGATAAGCCGCTTTATGGGGAGCGATAGATAGTACCGTTAGCGGACGGTCATTCGGGCTCGTTTCTACCCGGTCGCGTCCATTCCCACAGGCGCAGCCTTGCAAGCGGCAACGTGGCTATGTGGGCCACGATGGCCTTCCCGCGTGGCGAAGCCGCGAACCGTCGATCCTCGTCAAAATCGGGTGACGGACCATCGTAGGCCTGCCCGTCCGCCGTATTTCTGAGAAGGGGAGTAACTGGCCGGAGACCAGCGCGATCGCCCGAGACACGGCCATCGCTGCGGCGACAGCGCTGACGTGCGGCACCGCGACGCTTGCGCCGCCAATCTCGGCCGCGCCGCATCGCCCAACGCTCGCCTCCAGCGCCCCATATGCGGCCGTTGCGGGGAGTTCAGCCGGCCTCGTCTCGGGAACGCCCGCAAAGTGCCGGTCGATCGGCCGCGCCGCATCGAATACGTTGACACGGAACTTGTCGAAGTCGCCTGCCGTGCGGCCCAGGCCGGCATCGATTATGGCATCGAAGCCGATATTGGCCATATCGCGCCGCGCGCCGATCTTGTCCATGCCGCTAAACGCCAACGCTGGTTCGTTGGGGGCGACGCGGTCGCTTGGCAACAGTCGGCGGTCGATTCTCCGGACGTCGAAGCCGCGGCGTTCGATCCACTCCTCGGCGACTTTGTTCTTCAAGGCGCCATAGCGCCCGCGCTCCACGAGCACAGACGTACCCCAATTCTCCGCGGTCACGCGGTCGAAGTCCTGGATGTACAGCGAGACCTCGGAGGAGTCGGCGTATGGCAGGCAGCCGAGCGCCCACAGGAACGCTTGGCCCAAGTTGCCCAAGCCAACGATCCATAACGCCCCCGGCAGCAGCACGTCGCCAAACTGGGGTGGGTTCTCGGAACCCCAGAGATCGACGTCGACCCGGTCGCCCGGCGGCTGACCCCGCACGTGATCGAACGCGGCCGCTATCGCGAGCGCGCCCGCCGCCACTCCCGCAAGTGGGTTGCTGCCGTCATCGCCGATGCCGCCGCCCGAGTCGAGCTCGCACACGCCGGCCGTCCAGCCATGCCAACGGGCGGCGAGGCCGGGTCTGCCAGCGATCGGCGCGGCGCGCCCGACGAGTATGGTGAAGTCGGGCAGGCCCACGAGCGGCCGGGCGCCGAGGCCCGCGGTAGCCTCGGCGAGGCTCGCCCCGCGAAGCGGCAGTGCGGAGATAACTGGCTGTTCGACGCGTCCGGTGACGCAGATGCCGCCGCCGAAGCAGCGGCTGCCGACCGACACGGCAGTTAGAACGGCCGCGTGCGCCGCTGGGGTGGACGCGTCGTCGCCCACCACGACCTCCAGGGTGAAGCGGTCGATTTGGCGCTGTGCTTGCTCGAAATCCTCACCGACGCCTGAGTCTACGAGCAGCTTCGACAACCGAGCGGCTTCGGCCCTTAGCGCCATGCCGGCCAACAGCCGAGGTGCAGGGGTGAGGCGGTGTCGCCGCTCCGGTCCAACCAGCGGCGCGACCCTTGGTACTCGTAGATGCCGATGCGGCCCGGCAGCGTGTCGCCGCGCGCGAAATCGGGAAGGATGATAGCGATGTGGCCGACTTCGGCGATGATCGGGTTGGCTCGGTCGCTGCGGCTCTGCCCGTAACCGAAGGGATGGACGTGGACGTCGGCGACCACTTCGCGACCGGTGTTGCGGCAGTGCTCCCACAGCGCTCCGAGCCGACCCCCGTCGATCTGCACTATGCCGTTGCGCAGCGCGGCGGGATCGACGTCATCATAGAAGACGAATTCCTCGATGTGCCGCCATTTATCTCGCACCCCGAGCAGGAAGGCGCCGCTCTCGCGATAACCGCCGGACCGGCGGCACAGTTCGGCGACGCCGGCGATCCAGGTAGCGCGAGGGCAGGTGATCTCAGGCCGCGGCCCGAATGCGATGCGCGCGAGCGTTGAGATTGAGAATGCCATAGAGGTCCTCCAGGATGAAGGCGAGGGTGCGGTCAGGTCGCCAGGCGAGATGCGGTGAGACGGCGGCTATCGAATTGTGCGGCCCCGTGTTGCGCTCCCACGGCCGGTAGACGGTGTCGTCGCTCCAGTTCTGGAAAGCGACCTGCACCCGCCGGTCGCCTTGGGGACGGGCCGGCACTGCAAGCGGGGTGTCCGTGGCGAAGTCCCAGATCCGCGCCCGCGGAGCGGTCGCCGGGAAGTTGGTCAGCTCGAGCCGGAAGCCGTATTCCGATGCGCGGCCATCGGGTTCGGTAGCCGCGATCATGATGTCGAGGGTGGGGAAGGCGCTGGCGACAATGCGCCAGCGCCCAGCTCCGACGCCTTGGGTAAAAGCCGGTGAGGCCAGATCGGCCTCGACGCGCTGGGCTGCCGGGTCCTCGATCATGCCGACGCGCCGTTCGCGATCTCGCCGCGCACCAAATCGAGCGCGAGCGACTTCGCGCCCGTGGCGAGACGGCCGAGATTGTCCGTCCCTGGGAGTTCGCCTGGGATGCCGTGAAGGGCGAGTTCAAATTCGGCGGCCATACCAAGATCGATGCCGAACTTGCCAATCGACCAGTCAAGCACCTCTTCGATCTTGGTGCTGGGACGGAAGCCATACGTCTCCGCCCGCTGCTGGTAATTCACCGTGACGGCGATCGTGCCGCTGTCTCCCTTGTCCTTGGCGTTGTTGTCGCCCTTCGAGCCGTCCTGGACCATCGTGGTTCTCCTGTGCGGCGCGAATCGCCGATGCACAGGAATACGCGCCGCAAGCCGGGTGCGTCAATATATTGGAACGCAATGGGTAACAAAAAAATCCTATAAAAATGTTACCTATTGCTTCTCATTAAGAGTTAAACTCATAGCGGCCCTTGAGATGATTGAGCGCGTTAAAGCCGAGCGCCTTAAGATGCTGCAGTTGTCCAACGACGATGCCGGGGGCGACGCCGCAGTCGGCGGCAAACTGGATAACCGCGTCCTCCTCGCCTTTGAAACCGGTGAGGAACTTCTTCATTTCCTTGTGGGGGATCAGGAATTCGGAGGCCCACATGTTAGCTTCGGCCTCCTGCTTCGGGTTAGCGCTCCCCGGTCCCTTCTTGACGTCTATGAAGATCGACTTGCGGCTATGCAGTAGGAGGTGCGCGCACTCGTGAAAGAAGGTGAACCAGAAGTGGTCGTCCGATTTGTAGCGGAAAGTCTGCTGGATCAGCGCCTTCCTCGGCGAAAGCCAGCGGGAGATTCCGCTGACACGGACCTTGGAAAGTGGCTGCTCGAGGACGAACACGACGCCGGCTTCCGCGCACTTCTGTTTTATCGTGGGAAGCGTTTTGTCCAAGGTGCCGGTGGTCAGGCGCCTGATCTCACTGAGTACCACGAGGAAGTGGTCTCTGTTGTACTCGGCGGCGTCGCACTCAAGCGCCTCGCGCTCACCAATGCGCAGCCAGGCCGCGAGGGCCTCTATGCTGTTGGAGAACGTCGGCGAAGTACGGTAGTCGACCGCGAGGAGATCCTGAACGCGCTCCTCGCAAGCCTTCACGCTGCCCACACCGAAGAAGCTCAACAGGTCCTGCACCTGCGAGGCATGGTCCTGATGACATGAGATGAGGGAGCGCTCGGCCAACTCCTTGAGTGGGAACGACTTGGCCCAGTCGTAGCTGACCGCGAGGTTCTTCTTCTCCGCCTGTCGAGCCGCGTTGAGTTGGTACGCGGCCTCCATGTTTATCCAGACAGTGGCGGGCAAGCCGAGCACCCTCTCCAGCTGGAGAGCCGTCTCGGGTTCGACGGGCGCCTTCCCCGATACGATCTCGGCTACCAGCTTTCCCGACCGGCCGCATCGCCGCGCTAGCTCTCTGGCGGAGATATCCAGCGTCTCGAGATATTCTTGGATCAACTGTCCTGGCGGGGCGGCGTGGTCGGGATTGTAGTTCAACTTCGCTGCGAGCGCGTTCATCACTTTCGTCCCTTGTGGGAGGTGGTTTCGAAGACCCCTACGATTGAGATGCGGGTGACTTCAGGTGACTTGGAACTGGTCGGTTGCGGTTGGTCTGGCTTGAAACGGAGTTCGTGCGTGCGCCCGAGCGAGACGCTATAGCTGGCGTTTCGACCAGGCTCCCCGGCGAGGCCGATCGGCGGCGCAGTTGGTACGAGGCTTAACGTCCTGGCCGCCTGCAGTACTGAGAGGCGGCAGCACACCAAGTTGGCCAGTCTCGTTCCCCATTCCTCGATGAGACTCTGACGACAGCTGTAAAGGTCACGCATTTGCGCATCGGGGAAAAAGATCTCCAATCAATCCTCGTATTTTCCGTTTCGCGGTACGTAACACTCTTCCTGCCAGCGTGCAAATAGCGGCAGGGTAACAACGAAGCCGGGCGGACGTGCCCTGCCCAGACCAGTCGGCTTGGCGGCTCAGCACGAAGCCGAACGTTTGCTCGATAGGGGGCCGTTACGCAGCCACATCCTAGAGCGGGCACCGGCCCCACGCCTTCGAATATTAGGTGTTTAGTCCCGGCATTTGATGGTGCATTATTCAGCCAGCAATGGAAGGATGCGCTATGGGCCAGATTCTTCACGGGAGCGCCCGCACGACGGAGGCGGTCCGTCGAGCGATACAGCATAGTCAAGAGAGCCTGAGGGTTCTGGCGAAATGCTACGGCATCAACCAGAAGACCGTCGCCAAGTGGAAGAAGCGGACAGCGGTCAAGGATCTGCCGACCGGACCGAAGGACGTGCATTCGACGACGCTTTCCATTGAGGATGAGGCGATCATTGTCGCCTTCCGTCGTCACACGCTGTTGCCGCTGGATGACTGCCTCTATGCCCTGCAGGCCACGATACCGCAGCTGACGCGCTCGTCACTGCATCGCTGCCTGCAGCGGCACGGGATCAGCCGTTTGCCGGAGGTGACCGGCGACAAGGAACCCAAGCGCAAGTTCAAAACCTACCCGATCGGCTACTTCCACATCGACATCGCCGAGGTCAGAACCGCTGAAGGCAAGCTCTACCTTTACGTGGCGATCGACCGCACATCGAAGTTCGCGTTTGTCAGGCTGGCAGATAAGGCAAGCACCGTGACGGCCACCGCGTTCCTGGATGAGTTGGTCCAGGCCGTGCCCTACACCATCCATACGGT
>Ga0268264_10005027_pt1 | contig 11193 bp, 9 predicted proteins | sample KBSSwiS32_FD_190357 | JGI IMG/M metagenome (GOLD analysis project Ga0268264, IMG submission 190357) | Switchgrass rhizosphere microbial communities from Kellogg Biological Station, Michigan, USA - KBS Switchgrass S3-2 (SPAdes) (version 2) | ecosystem: Host-associated > Plants > Roots >... | reverse complement strand
AACTGCGGCGCGTGCGGCAACGCGTGCTTCGGGAACCCGCTCACCGCCGCCTGCGTGGGCGGCACCTGCGTCTGCCAGCCGGGGCTCACCCAGTGCGGGAGCTCGTGCGTGAACACCGCGTTCGACCCCCGAAACTGTGGTTCGTGCGGGAACGCTTGCGCGCTGGGACAGCTCTGCAACCAGGGCCGCTGTCTGTAGACTCCCCGCCCCGGATGGACAAGCGCACCGACCTCTGGCTGCAGAACCTCAAGGACGAGCGCGAAGGCGCCGCGCTCTACGACGGCCTGGCGAGGGTGGAGAAGGACCCGGAGCGCGCCTCCAGCTTCCGCGAGCTGGCGGACGGCGAGCGCCGGCACGCGGAGATCTGGGCGCGCAAGCTGGAGAAGGAGGGCGTGGCGCTCCCGCCGGACCGCCCGTCGTCGCGGATCCGCGCGCTGCTGTGGCTGGCCAGGCGCCTGGGGACCGGCGCGGTGCTGCCGCTGGTGATGGAGACCGAGACCGGCGACGCGGACAAGTACGCGGCCCAGGGCGGCGACGCGGCCCCGCTCGCCGACGAGGAGCGCGCGCACCACCGCGCGTTGAGCGGCATGTCGATGGGCCAGCCCACCGAGGCGCGCGCGATCATCGCCCAGCGCGAGCGCTGGCACCGCGGCGGCGGCCGCGCCGGCTCCATCCGCGCCGCCATCTTCGGGATGAACGACGGGCTGCTCTCCAACCTCTCGCTGGTGCTGGGCGTGGCCGGCGCCGGCGCCGATCCGCACCAGCTGATCGTCACCGGGATGGCCGGGATGATGGCCGGCGCCTTCTCGATGGCGGTGGGCGAGTACACCTCCGTCGCCAGCCAGCGCGACCTGCTCACCCGCCAGGTGGAGATGGAGAAGCGGGAGATCGCCGAGGCGCCGGAGGAGGAGGCCGCGGAGCTGGCCCTCATCTTGCGCGAGCGCGGGCTGTCCACCGAGAAGGCCAGCCGCACCGCCGCGGAGATCCTCAAGAACCCGGTCACCGCCCTGGACACCCTGGTGCGCGAGGAGCTGGGCCTGGACCCCAACGACCTCGGCTCGCCGCTCGCCGCCGCGCTCTCCAGCTTCGCCATGTTCGCGGTCGGCGCGGCGGTGCCGGTCCTGCCCTTCTTCTTCGTCCACTCCACCATCACCCCCGCCATCAGCACCGGGCTCGCCTTCCTGGTGCTCGCCGCGGTGGGCGCCACGGTCGCCTTCCTCGCCGGCACCCCGCTCTGGCGTGGCGCCGGGCGCACCGTCGGGCTCGCCGCGGTCGCCGCGGGCGTCACCTACGGCATCGGCCGCGCCTTCGGCGCCGTGCTCTAGGGGGACGAGGGTCATATTCTACCCAGGACGGAATTATCCACCCACAAGGTGAACCGGGTATCATGTCCTCCGTGCCCCCGGAACGCAGGAGTTCCCAGCATTCGCTGGAAGTGATGGCCTTCGCGAAGGCCCTGGAAGAGACCGCGCGGCGGGAGCGCGAGGCCTCCACGCGGCCGGCGCTGCTGCTGCGGTTGGCGTTCGCCGCGGCGTGGACGGTCCTGGCGTCCCTGGCGCTGGTGCTGGACTTCTGGCCGGAGGTCGCGGCCACGGCGCCGGTCGCGGGCGTCTACGTCGCGCTGGCGGGGCTGGCGGTGGCGCGGCAGTGGCGGTCGGGGGCGCTGCTGCGCTCCTGGGTGCTGCTCCCGGCGCTGGATGTCCCGGCGGTGGGGGCGATGGGGTGGCGGATGATCGCCGGCTCCGCCCACGCGCCGGTGTTCGCGGCGATGGCGCTGGGGGCGTACTTCGTGCTGCTGATCGCCGCGCAGCGCTCGCTGTCGAACGTCATCGTGTGGTGGGTGGTGGGGACGGGGGCGCTGTGCGAGTGCGCGCTGCTGTGGCGCGCGGGGCTGCCCCTGGCGATGCCGGCCGCGACCTTGCTGCTGGTGGCGGGCGCGTGGCCGCTCCAGCGCGGGCGGACCCGGCTGCAGTCGCTGCGCGACCGGCTGGTGCAGGAGCACTCGTCGCTGCAGCGCTTCGGGCGCTTCTACACGCCGCTGGTGCCGGTGCGCGACCTGCCGGAGAACCCGGGGGCGTCGCACGACGACTGCCCGGTGACGCTGGTCTACGTGGAGCTGCACCACCCGGGCGGGGACGCGGAGCCGTACCGGGAGGCGAAGGAGATGGAGGAGGCGATCGCCGCGTTCGACGACGCGATCGCGCCGCTCATCCTCCGGCACGGCGGGGCGCCGGATCGGTCGGCGGGTGCGGGGCTGGTGGTGTACTTCCTGCGCCACGCCGTGCTGGGCGACGACGGCGCGCGGGGGGTGCGGTTCGCGCTGGCGGCGGCGGCGGCGGTCGCCCCGCTCAACCACCAGCGCGAGCGCGCGGGGAAGGTGCCGCTGGCGGTGGGGATTGGCATCCACGCCAGCTGGGCGGCCGTCGACCGGAGCGAAGGGTCGTCGGAGATGGTCGCCCTGGGGCCTTCGGTGGGCTTCGCGGCGGAGCTGGCGATCAAGAGCTGGAACAGCAAGGCGCCGGTGCTCGCGTCCCCGGAGACGCGGGTGCGGGCGGCGAGCGGGTTCACCTGGGCGCAGGTCGCGCCGGACGCGTACCTGGTGGGGCTGGAGGTGCCCGCCAACGGGGATGGTCCCGGCGAGCGGCTCATCGGGTAGGGTCCGGACATGAAGTGGATCGGGATCGCCGTCGCCGCCCTCGCCCTGCTCGCCATCCTCATGGCGGTCATCGGCGCGATGCTGCCCAAGGACCACGTGGCCTCGCGCTCGGCCACCTTCAAGCGCCCCGCGCCGGAGGTCTACGCGCTCATCACCGACGTGCAGCGCGCCCCGGAGTGGCGCACCGGGCTCAAGCGCGTGGACCTCCAGCCGCCCGGAGACGGCGGCCGGGTCCGCTTCGTCGAGGTCGGCTCCCAGGGCGCCATCGCCATGGAGATCCTCGAACGCGTCCCCGACCAGCGCATGGTCACCCGCATCGCCGACGACTCGCTCCCGTTCGGCGGCGGCTGGACCTTCGAGCTCCAGCCCGTCGCCGGCGGCGGCACCCGCCTCACCATCACCGAGCGCGGCGAGGTGAAGAACGTCCTCTTCCGCTTCATGTCCCGCTTCATCTTCGGCCACACCGCCACCATGGACGGGTTCCTCAAGGACGCCGGCCGCCGCTTCGGCGAGGACGTCACCCTGGAGCCGGGGACCGTCTCCGCCTGAGCCCCAGCAGCGAGAGCAGCGCCGCCGCCGTCCCCAGCGCTCCCGTCCCGGACTGGCACCCGCAGCCCACCTGCTCCACCCGCTGGTCGCACTGCGGCTCCAGGCGCAGCGCGCGCGGGCGGCCGTCCGACGCCTGCAAGGGCTGGCCGAACACCGTGGCCCGTATGAACAGCGGCTCCAGCACCGCGGGGCAGGTCGGGATGGAGATGGGGAGGTCCACCGCGCCCGCGGCGGCGTCGATGGCGGACGGCCCCACCACCACCGAGGGCGGGATGACCACGTCGATGGGAGAGGTCAGCGGGAGGAAGCCGCAGTCGTCGCGCGGGGTGAGCCGGACGTACTGCGGGCCGGCGCCCTCCTCGAGCACCATCGGCTCCACGCCGTCGCGCGCCGTCAGGGTCGTGAGCCGCACCGACGGCGGCCCGGCGATCCACTGCACCGGCAACCCCACCCCGCCCGCGGGGGCGTTCGGCGAGGTCGCGGTGAACGTCACCGCCACCGGGGTCAGCGGCGTCACCTTCAGCGTCGCGCCGCCGTTCGCGTCCAGCGCCCCGGACACGCACCCGCCCCCGCGCGACTCGCCCCCCAGCGTGGAAGCGCCCACCGCCAGCCCGCTCGCGACGTCCGCGCAGATCGACACCGGCGCTCCCTGCCCCGCCGCGTTGCCCAGCCGATCCACCAACTGCACCGCCAGCGTCTCCTCCGCGCAGCCGGCGATGGGGATGGTCGCGCCCGGCCTGGCCAGCGCCAGCGTCAGGTGATCGGCCGCGCCGGTCGTGAAGGTGAGCGCGACGCAGCGCTCGGACGAGGCGGGCGCCGAGGTGATCGACGCGCAGACCTGCACCGTCTCCGCGCGGTCGTCCTGCACGGTGAAGGTGGCGGACCCGGCGGGCGCGACGCCGGACACCTGCGCGCCTCCGGGCGTGCCCACCGTGGCCGCGCTGAACGTCGCGCCCGCCCCCTGCTTCACCCGGGCGCTGAGCGCCGCCGGGCCGGTGATGTCCGCCGAGTCGAACGCCTGCACGGCGACGTCGATCGTCCCGCCCGCCACCGCGGTCGCGCCGCCGGGCGTCACCCGCACGTCCCGCACACTCTGCGCCTGCGACGCCGGCAGCCACGCCCCGTCCGCCACGGTGAGCGTGGGCCGGCCGGGGGCGGTGTCCTCCATCCAGAACGGGTCGCTCACCGCCGAGCCCGCCGGGAACGTGACGTTGAACGAGCGCGGCCACGACGGCCCCGCCGCGTTGGCGGCGAAGCCCGCGGTGCCGTCGCTGGAGGTCACCGGCAGCATCAGCTCCGGCGCGCCGGTGACGATGGGCGTGCCGTCCAGCGCCCGCCGCGAAAGCTGGAGCGGACCGATGGACGCGCCCACGCCCCCCGGCGCCTGGGGGTTGATGAACGAGAGCCGGCCCTCCAGGTAGCTCACCTGCAGCGCCGGCCGGAGCGCCGGGGTGGGCTCCTCGCGGTCGCTGCACCAGATGCCGTCCCCGCCCAGCGCGTACTCCACGACCTCCAGCCCCTGGTTGGGGCCGCCGCTCACCCAGGACTGCACCACCTGGACGCCGGCGTCGTTGAGCGGGGTCACCAGCGGAGACGCCAGGCCGGTGAGGGTCCCCAGCGGGGTCGTGTCGTGGTCCCCCGGCCCGTCCGCGCCGGGCGACCCCCACGGCTTGCTGGAGGTGGCGCGGGTCCAGCTCGCCTCCGTCTCCACCCACGGCCGGAGCGACTCGTAGATGGTGTACGGCTGGAGAGTGCCGTCGTCGCCGCAGTCCATCACCAGCTGGGCCGCGCTCACCGTGCTCCACGGTGGGATGGCGGAGACGTCCCAGGAGATCAGCAGCGCCGCCTGCGGATTTCCGTCCGCGTTCAGCGCGCACCCGTTGCAGTTGGTCGTCGTCGGGTCCCGCGCGTTGGCGAGGACGGTGTCCGACCCGGCGCCGGCGATGGTGATGCCGCCGCCGTCGGCCACCGTGAGGCTGATCTGCGGCCGCAGCGACAGGTTGGTCGACTGGAAGCTGTCGAAGCCGATGCCGCCGTTCTGCGCGTAGTCCTGGATGACCAGGCCGTCGTTGGACACCGACCCGTCGATCCACGCCTGCACCAGCGCCACGCCGGCGTCGGTGAACGGGAACGTGTTGAGGCCGCTGGTCGTGGTGGAGAGCACGATCTCCGGCACCGATCCGCGGTCGGCCGCGCCCTGCGCGCCCGGAACGGCCCACGGGTTCGTCCCGTCGTAGCGGTTCCAGGTCGCCCCGCTCGCCGTCCACGGGCGCAGGCACTGGTACGCCGGGAACGTCAACCCGCCCCCGGCCCACGAGAGGTAGAGCTGGATCGACGCGCTGCTGATGACCGTGGTCGGCGGCACCGAGGAGAGGTCGAACCTGATCAGCGTGGAGTACTGGTCCACGCCTCCGCTCGCCCGGTCGAGGAAGCCGTCGTAGTTCACGTCGGGCTGCCAGGGGGTGGTGGTCCCGTCCCAGATGGAGACGTCGCGCGTGCCGGCGTAGGCGGGCGTGGGGGACTGGCCGTCGCGGAACGTCACCGTCACCTGCCCCAACCCGAGCGCCACGGCGATCGCCGGCCACAGCAGCATCCAGCCCTCCAGTCCTCAGTCCCGCTGGCGCCAGATCCGCCAGCGTCCGGCCACGTCCTCACCCTCGACCACCGCGTAGTGGTCGTGCTCGGCCGCGGTGAGGCAGGAATGGTTGACGAGGATGCGGACCTTGGCGCCGACCTTCAAGCGGCGGTCGACGATCCCGTGCTCCTGCGTCACGGAGACCACGCGCCCCCCGCCGTCGGGGTGGACCAGCTCGCCCATCGACTGGTGCCCGAGGTGGATGGGCCCCAGGTCCTTGGAGAGCGCCAGCGCGCCGGCGTCGATGACGGAGTGGTCGCGGCCAGGCGGCGACGAGATGACGGTGGCGAGCACGGTGAGCGCGCAGTCCTTCCGCTCGCAGGCGCCCAGCTTCCACTGGGTGGCGTCGTAGAACACGTAGTTGCCGGGGCGGATCTCGTTCACCCCCTGCAGCGACTGCACCGCGGACATGGTCGGCGTGGAGCCCAGGCTGAGCGCCGGCACCTCCACGCCCTCCTTCCGCAGGGCCTCCGCCAGGTCCATCAGCGCCGCGCGCTCCTGCTCGGCGATCCCCGTGAGCTCCGCGCGGTCCTTCGCCCAGTACGAGTGCCCGGCGTGGGTGAGCAGCCCCTCGAAGACCAGCCGCCGCGACCTGGCCAGCCGCACCGCCAGCGCGCGCGCCTCCGGCCGCCGCGGGTCCACGCCGGCGCGCCCGTAGCCGCAGTCCACCTTCAGCCACACCCGCAGCGGGAACTGCCGGTGCTCCAGCGCGTCCAGCGCCTCCTCCGAGTCCGCCACCAGGCGCAGGGTGACGCGTTCGGAGAGCCTCTCCGCGTCCGCCGCGCGCGCCGGGGCGATGGGGATGGCCAGGGTGAGGTCGTCGAAGCCGTGGTCGGCGAACACCTCCGCCTCGCGCAGGGTGGAGACCGACAGGCCGCGGGCGCCCGCCTGCCGCTGCATCACCGCGATCTCCACGCACTTGTGCGTCTTGACGTGCGGCCGCAGCGAGACGCCCAGCGCCTCCGCCCGCTCCGCCATCCGCTGCACGTTCGCCCGGAGCGCGCCGGCCTCCAGCAGCACCGCCGGCGTGGGGAGGTCCCAGAGCTTCATCGGGGGCGCGCTTTCAGTTCACCGTCGGGACGCGGTACATCTTCCCGTCGCGCAGCTGCAGGACCAGCTCGGGGCTGCCGTCCGGCTCGGTGCTGAGGGTGGCGCGCGGCCGCCCCTGCCCGTCGGAGAGCTGCATCCGCGACGACCCGTCCACCTGCAGCGACACCTCGAAGAAGTCGAACCCCTCGCCGTTGCGCAGCGCCAGCCGGGGCGCGTCCGAGCCCTGCGCCGCCAGCTCCGCCATCGCCTGGCCCTCCGCGCCCGCGAGCCCGAACCGGGGCGAGCCGTCCGGGTCTACCCCCAGCATCGCGCGCGCGCGGCCGGTGGCGTCGGCCACGGTGAGCGCGAAGCCGCCGTGCTCGGTGGGCGCCAGCTTCGCGCGCACCTTCCCGCTGGCGTCGGTGAGCGCCAGCGACCGCCCGGCCAGCTCGTCCGGGGCGCGGCCCCGCACCATCCCCGCGAACGCCGCCAGCACCGCCAGCGTCACCCCGGCCAGCGACGTGGCCCGCAGGCGCCGGTTGGACCGCTCCAGCGCCAAGAGCCGCTCTTCCACCGTCCGCATTCGGGACCTCCTGAGTCACCTACGAGCGTACCGCACCCGCCTGCCGCTGCCGGATGACCTCCTCCAGCGAGAACTGCTGGGGTCGCTGGAGCTGGTCGTAGGTGCACTGCCGGGGCGCCTTGTCCACCCGCCAGCGCAGGAACCCGGCCGCGTGGCGGAAGCGGTCCCCCTGCATGTAGTCGAACGTCACTTCGCACACGAGCTCCGGCCGGAGCTGGATCCACGACAGCTCCTTGCCGCTGCTCCAGCGCGACGGCGTGCCCGGCGTGCGCCCCTGCCCGAAGGCGTTGCCGCCCTCCTCCAGCGGCTTGAGCCGCTCCAGCAGCTGCTTCTTCTCCCCGGTCGAACCGGAGGTGGTGTGGCCCACGTGGTGGAGCACGCCCTTGTCGTCGTACAGGCCCAGCAGCAGCGAGCCGATGCCGCCCTTCTTGTGCTCGCGGTAGCCGCCCACCACGCAGTCCACCGTGCGGTGGTGCTTCACCTTCACCATCACCCGTTCGCCCGGCGCGTAGGTCAACGAGGCGATCTTGGCGATGATGCCGTCCATCCCCGCGCCCTCGTACTCGACGAACCAGCGCTTCGCCTCCTCCAGCGAGCGGGTCTGCGGGGTGAGGAAGATCTGGTGGTCCTGCTTGAGCGCCTGCTCCAGCCGCGCGCGCCGCTCGTCGTAGCCCTTGCCGCGCAGGTCCTCGTCGCCCAGGGCGAGCAGGTCGAACGCCACGAAGCTGGCGGGGATCTCCCTGGACAGCTTGTTCACCCGCGAGACGGCGGGGTGGATGCGGAGCTGGAGCGAGTCGAAGTCCAGCCCGCGCGGGCCGGCCACCACGATCTCCCCGTCCACCACCGCCCGCTCCGGGAGCGCGGCCTTCAGCGCCGGCAACAGCTCCGGGAAGTAGCGCTCCAGGGGCTGCGTCTTCCGGCTCTGCAGCTGCAGCCGGTCCCCCTCGCGGAAGACGAGGCAGCGAAAGCCGTCCCACTTCGGCTCGTAGCGCCACTCCTCGCCGCCCGGCAGCTCCTCCTGGAGCGCGGACAGCATCGGCTCGATCGGCGGCTCCACCGGCAAGGTCATTGCTTCGGCTCCTCCATCACCTGCTCCGTCCAGGACCCCTGGCGCGTGGGGCCCGACAGCGCGTGCTGCAGCGCCTCGATGTAGCGGCGGCGCGGCCAGTGCTCGGCGCCGAAGCGGGAGAGATGCTCGGTCTCCACCTGGCAGTCAATCAGCTCGAAGCCCCACCCGTGCAGGCGCTGGGCGACGTGCACGAAGGCCACCTTCGACGCGTCCGGCGCGAGCGCGAACATGCTCTCGCCGAAGAACGCCGCCCCCAGCGAGACCCCGTACAGCCCGCCCAGCAGCTCGCCGCCCGCCCAGCTCTCGATGGAGTGCGCGTAGCCCTGCCGGTGCAGCTCCAGGTAGGCGCGCTCCATGTCGCGGGTGATCCAGGTGCCGTACTGCCCGGGCCGCCGGACCCGCGCGCAGGCGGCGACCACCTGCGCGAACGCCGTGTCGTAGCGGACCTGGTAGGCGCCGCGGCGGATGGCCTTCTTCAAGCTGCCGGGCACGTGGAGCTGCGGCGGCAGGAGCACGAAGCGCGGGTCGGGCGAGTGCCAGAGGATGGGCTGGCCCTCGCTGTACCAGGGGAAGATGCCGCGCCGATAGGCCGCCAGGAGCCGCCGGGGGGAGAGGTCCCCGCCCCAGGCCAGGAGCCCGTCGATGGCGTGCTCGACGGGAGGGAAGGCTTCCGGATCTGTTCCCAGACGAGGCAGGCGCACGTTTGCGGAATAGTATGCGCGCCAGGAACGTGGCGAAGCGGCGGACGAACTTCAACCATGCCATCCGGGCGTTGTTGCGCGACATCGTCGGCAGGACGCCGAAGTTCCAGCACATCCGCCCGTCGCGGGTCCTGGTGGTGGCGGGCGAGGCCCGGCGCACCTCCCGCGGCACGGTGCGGCCGCTGACCTTCGCGGGCGGCAAGTCGGTGGACAACCGCGGGCGGCGCCGGCCGGTGGTGCGCTACCGCGGGAAGCGGATGCTGTACCTCATCACCCTGCGGCCGCTGTTCTTCCGCGCCTCCAACCCGGACCAGCGCATCCGCACCGTGCTCCACGAGCTGTTCCACATCTCCAACCGCTTCGACGGCACCCTCCACCAGGGCCGCCGCCACGCGCGGCTGGGGAAGGAGTTCTCCGCCCGGCTGCGGCCCATCGTCCGGCGCTACCTGCGCCAGTGCCCGCCGGAGATCCGCGCGCCCTTCGCCCACGACGGCGAGGTGAAGATGCTGCAGTGGCTGGAGCGGCCGGGGCCCAGCTACGAGCCGGGGAAGTCCCGCCGCGTGTACACCGAGGAGCAGCTCTTCTTCGGCACGGTGCGGATGATCAGCAAGCGCGCCAAGGCGCCCAAGGCGGTCAAGCCGCGCCTCAAGCTGCACTGAAAGCGCCCGAAATGACAGGGCCCGGACCGGCGCTGGAGGTCACCGGTCCGGGCTCTCGCGTTGGTGCGGAGCGACCCCGAGTCGCCCGCCCCTGGGGGGCTCAAGAGGTGACAGGCGCACCCCGCCGCAGGTCTCACCGCCCCCGCCGCCACCGCCTCTGCGGCTCAAGGTGGGCGCGCGGCAGGCGGGCAGGCGTGAGACCAGGTGCCGGGAACGGCTGTCTCTCCACTGCCCCCGCTTGTTCGCGGCGTGCCGTTCCGAAAGGATCCTTCCAGACCCCGTGAGGAGCCCCTGCCCACACCCGTCGCAGCTCCTCTTCTGGGTCGACGGCTCCATGCCGCCCGACGAGGCCGCGCGCACCGCGCAGCACGTCGCGGAGTGCCCGGCCTGCCGGGAGCGCGTGGCCATGCTCCGCTCCACCGTCCTGGGCCAGCAGAACCCGGGCACCGAGCTGTCCACCGGGTTCGCCGACACGGTGAAGAGGAGCCGGAACACCCCGGCCGGCCTCACCCCGGGCATCCCCGCCAAGAAGCTGGGCGCCGACATGGCCCCCACCACGCCCTTCATCCCCACCGTCGAGGACGAGGACGACGCCGGCGCCCCGGGGCTCCCCATCGAGCCGGTGACGGCGGAGAGCAAGCCGCCCACCCAGGACCTGCGAGGTCCGGGCAAGGCCGCGGTGCCGCCGGAGAAGCTCCAGCCCGGCGACGTCCTCGGCCGCTTCGTGGTGCTGGGCCGGCAGGGCTCCGGCGGGATGGGCGTCGTCTACGCCGCCTATGACCCGGAGCTGGACCGGAAGGTGGCGCTGAAGATCCTCCGCTCGGACGCGGACCGGTCGCTGAAGGAGGAGCTGCGCACCCGGCTGCTGCGCGAGGCGCAGGCCATGGCGCGGCTGTCCCACCCCAACGTCATCCCCGTCTACGACGTGGGCACCTTCGGCTCACAGGTGTTCCTGGCGATGGAGTTCGTGGAGGGGACCACGCTCACCAAGCACCAGCGCGGCCTCCCCGCCGGCCGCGGCCGCTGGCGCGAGGTGCTGGCGCTCTACCTCCAGGCGGGGCGCGGCCTGGCCGCCGCCCACGCCGCCGGGCTGATCCACCGCGACTTCAAGCCCGACAACGCCCTGGTCTCCAAGGACGGCCAGGTGCGCGTGGTGGACTTCGGCCTGGCGCGGCCGGAGGGCTCGCCCGGGGACGACGGCGCCCCGCCCCCCTCGCCGGCGCACAAGCCCAACGACCGCCCCAACTCCCTCCGCCCGGCGTTCTCCGGGCGGGCGGCGCTGGACACGCCGCTGACGCAGGAGGGGATGCTG
>Ga0268264_10005025_pt1 | contig 11195 bp, 9 predicted proteins | sample KBSSwiS32_FD_190357 | JGI IMG/M metagenome (GOLD analysis project Ga0268264, IMG submission 190357) | Switchgrass rhizosphere microbial communities from Kellogg Biological Station, Michigan, USA - KBS Switchgrass S3-2 (SPAdes) (version 2) | ecosystem: Host-associated > Plants > Roots >... | reverse complement strand
ACTGATTGGTGGGACAATAGCTGTTCTGGCCATTTGCTTCCTCGTGGTCTATTTGCTCATCAGCACCACCGAGAACGCTGGACTTCCTTTGAGGACCAAGTCCTTCTCAGCGATACCCACAGAACAATCTCCTGGGAACACGCCGGCGCCTACGCAACCGGACGAGAAGAAGACTAATCCGCCAGGTAAATAATAAGTCTGGAAGTGTTGCTCAGCCTCATCGCAACATTTGATGTCGGCAAAGGTCGGCGATGGCGTCTTCATCAGCAAGATGCCGGGCATCCAGGTTTTCGGTAGCTAACAGTTGCATAGCTGCCTCATGCTCGTCACGATCCATACAAATCAGAATGATCTCCACGGCGAATCCACGCTGACGCAGCGCGCTTAGGGCAATGGCAGAGGCGGGGGTGACCTGCGAGAGGATCGCGATAATAGTGGCATCACGAGGCAGATGACTTTCCGCTTCATCAATGAGGTCGGGCAGTTCCAGGCCATCGTTCAGTTCCAGCCGGGCCAGCGTTTCACGCAGAAGCTGGAGTTGTTCAGGGCCTCGGCGAGTAGCTACCACCACGGGTTGAAGACGTGAGTTTCCCTCGTCTTGTGCTGCTTCTGCAAGAGCAAGTCGACGGGTGAGAAAATCAGCAACCCCATCATCCTTTTCCGCTTCCCAGCCTTCCAGGCGAATCCGCTCGGCGGCATCGCGGCCATTGCTGATGAGTCCAATTTGCTGTCCCATCTGATACACGGCATTGGCCAGAGACATGGTTGTAGTCACTGCCAATTCGGAACGATACGGTTCACCACGAACATGGAAAGAATCGAGATGAAAGTCGAGAAGGATGGTGGCGCCGGCAATCGTGCTTGGTTCGTATACTTTGCAGTGCAATGCGCCCAGCCTGGCTGTCGTGCGCCAATGTACACGATTCATGGGATCGCCTGCCTGGTAAGCCCGGATGCCGGCTATGCGAGTCGGATCTTCAAACAGACGGTGAGTGAGTCGAATCTCACCGATAGGGCGTCTTGAGGCGAGGTCATACCCTTCAAGCGGAACTATTTTTGGATACACCAGCAGGAACTGCGGAGCAGCCGCTACACGGAATCGGCGATAGAGGCCAAACAAATCGCCTCCCTCAAGGACCAACGGGCCAAACTGATAAAACCCCCGCATCCTGGGCGTGATCTCGTATCGAAGAATCTTCTGACTGTTGCCCCAAAGCAGAGTGATACGCTGACGTTTACCTTCGATCAGCAATCGTGGTGGACGCGATTGCAGATATTGTTCAGGTTGATAATCCTCTACCAGCACCCACGGAATCGGAATGGCCCCTCTGTTGCCGATGGATACGCTGACAGGTGCCGTCTCGCCAATCTCAATTTCTTTGAGATTGGGCTTTCGATCTGCATAGATATTCTGGCCCCAGGTGACAGCGAGGAAGCGGCTGACGAAGATCAGGCCCAGTAGGGCGTACATGGCGTAGGCGAGCAGTCCTAGCCCGAAGAAGAGAGCAATGAACAAGATGGTAAGAGATACCAGTACCCACCGAATCATGGTAGTAGTCCTAAGTGCTAAGCACTCTTTGCTTCGCTCGTGGGAACTGGAACAGGCGTATCGCTCAAGATGTTCTCAACGACTTTAATTGCAGTGAGCTTGCGTAATCGGGCTTCCGGTTTCAAGATGATCCGATGGGCCAACACGGCCACTGCCAGCCGCTTCACATCATCGGGCAGGACAAAATTGCGGCCACGGATGGCGGCGAGAGCTTGGGCACAACGAAACAGGGCAATACTGGCTCGAGGACTGCCGCCCAGGCGAATATCGTCGTGCCCACGAGTCTGTGTCACCAGGTCGAGCATGTATTTGCGAACTTTATCATCAACAAACACTTCACGGATAGCCTTCTGGCAGGCCAGCAATTCCTTCTCCGTGCAGACAGCTTCCAGTTCATCAATGGGATGGCTCTTTTGTTGCCGATCCAGCATCTTGGCTTCTTCATCAATGGAAGGGTAACCCAGGCTGAGGCGTATCAGAAATCGATCAAGTTGGGCTTCAGGCAGAGGAAACGTGCCTTCATGGTCGATCGGGTTCTGTGTAGCGATCACCACGAACGGGCTTTTGAGGATGTGCGTTTCGCCATCGACCGTAACCCGCCCTTCAGCCATCGCTTCAAGCATGGCTGACTGAGTTCGAGGAGTGGCCCGATTGATCTCATCTGAGAGAAGAATCTGAGCAAAGATTGGGCCTGGCCGAAACTCAAACTCCCCACTCTTCTGGTTATAGATAGAAGCCCCGGTCACATCGGTAGGCAATAAATCAGGCGTGCATTGAATGCGTTTGAAGGTGCAGCCCACGCTGCGGGCAATGCTGCGGCCCAGCATGGTCTTGGCTACGCCGGGAACATCTTCAAGAAGGATATGCCCTTCAGCAAAAGTGGCCACCACCGCCAGCACGACAGGCTGACGCTTGCCCAGTATGACTTTCTCGATGTTGTTAATAATCCGGTTGGCCAGGGCGGCTACATCAGCTTGTGCCATGATGGGTTCCAGAGATATGTATCGATTTACTATAGCGTAAAGTGTAAGGTCTGTGTTAGCAGGACTTTCGAGAATCTACGAGTATGCATCGAGAACATGGCTGGTTTTTCTGGCAGTTGATGGCCTTAGTCTTGGGCTCTTTGTTCATTCTTTTCCCGATTGTTTTACCTTTCGTCGAACTTCTACGAACCCCCTCCGCCTGGAAAGTATGGGCCGAGTGGGATCGTATGCTCGAACTGGTGGCTAACACGCTGATTGTCATGGCTGGGAGCAGCCTGCTGGCGATTTTGCTTGGCGGTGTAAGTGCGCTCTTGCTGGTTCGAACTAGATTGGCCGGGCGATGGGTTTGGACACTGCTCCTTAGTCTCGGGTTATTTATTCCCCTGCCGATGCTGTTGAGCGGCTGGTATCTGATCGCCCAATCGTTTGGCGCGGCGATGCCGGCCCTTTGGCCTTATGAAGCCCGTTTGGTGGGCACTATCGTTATTCATGGCCTCATGGGTGTGCCTTGGGCGATACTTGTGCTCTCGCTCGGCTTGCTCTGGATTGAGCCTGAACTTGAAGAGGAAATGCTGCTCTACTCTTCATTCTCGACAGTGCTGCGGCGAATCATCCTGCCTCGGTGTTGGCCTTTCCTTGGAATGGCAGTTCTTTTAGTCAGTTGGCCCACGTGGCATGAAATCACCGTGACTGACTTCTTCAAAGTGAGAACGATCGCTGAAGAAGTCTATCTGCAGCTAAACGATGGCAGCCTGGATGAAGCGCCACGGGCGGTGTGCGCGGTGTTACCCTGGTGCCTGGTGATGATGCTGGTAACGATTTACACCATGCGGGTGTGGCGAAAGCAGTGCCCCCAGAGTTGGCCCAGCAATGCCAGGCAGCAACGACATGTACTGGGAGGTTGGCAAGTTGCTGCTCAGTTCTGGTTGATCTTTGTTATCAGCTTGCTGGTGTTGATCCCTTGTTTGGGATTGATCGTGCGGGCAGGCATGGATTACACAGGCGGGGCAGGGCATGTCTGGTCTATGACGCTACTGCTCAAGCGCATCAGCAGCGTCATCATTTATCAGTCGGGACTGTTATTTCAAAGTCTGAGTGTTGCAGCACTGACCGGGATCATCACCTCTTTCTCAGTACTTCTTTTCGTCTGGTTGGCACGGGGTTCGAGACGAATGGAATCCCTCTTTTGGTGGTGTGCCGCACTGCTGTGGTCGATGCCGGGCCCACTCCTTGGTTTGGGGTTACTGAGCCTCATACAACTTCTTGTTCAAGCTTCCGGCAGCGCTTTCTGGTCGGCATGGCTCTACAGCGAACCCTCGCCGGTGCCGAACATCTGGTCAGGATTCCTTCGGTTTCTGCCTCTGGCATGGTTAGCGCTCTGGCCGATAGCCCGAATACTCCCCAGGGAATGGGATGAAGCTGCCTGGCTGGATGGGGCATCGCCCTGGCGACGGTTTCGAGTCTTATTCCTTCCCAGGCTCATTAAGCCGGCGTGGGGCATTGCCTTGGGAGTGGGACTACTAGCCCTGGGAGAAATCAGCGCCAGCAAGCTGATCACCACACCGGGGTATTTGCCTCTTTCGCATCATCTCTTTCAGCAATTGCATGCCGGGGCTGATTCTGAAGTGGCGGCGTTATCACTGACGTTGCTCTTCCCGGCACTGCTCAGCGCCGCTGGATTGGGAATAGTGTTAGCGATCGGCCGCTTTCGCCAGATCAGGCAGGGGTAACAGATCGGGAGCAACGAAACCGGCACGTGCCTCCGGGCTGAATAGAGTGTCACGTCGATAATGTCGAAGCAGTGCGGTCAGTGTACGATCAAACAGAATAGAATGGACTGACTTGAAATCAGTGAAGGTATGCTTAAGTGGCAACTCTTCACGCCCTGATGCAATCAAACGAGTAAAAGCTACAGTTATGGTTTCGTGGTAGGCAAGAGCTTTCTTGAGCACGGTATCGTTATATCTGTTTATGCCTGCCCGAATGCGATCCAGAGCACTGTCATAAGGCAAAGATGCAAGCATCAGCCAGGCGAGACGGATATGAGCTTCGTGGGTCCATTCTGAAGATGGCAATTTGCATGAAATGAATAAATCGACAAAGGTTTCATCCGACATGGCTTACTCCATGAATGGAAAGTCTCTTTTTCGAACTGCTGTGCATTACTCAAGCAGACAAGATGTACAGACTGCGTCTGACGTTCACCAAAAACAAAAGCGGCATGACCAAAGTCATGCCGCTTGTAATCATATGGGCGAATTCGTTACTTCTTCTTCTCGTCCTTTTTCGGTGCGGCTGCTGCCTTGGGCGCTGCTGCACCCTTAGCTGCTGCGGCCCCGGCTGCCGGTGTCGCTCCAGCGGCGGGAGTTGCTCCCTCTTCGCCTTCAGCGGCCTTGGCTTTCTTGGGCTTCTTGAGCATGACTTTGAGGACGCGGGTTTTAGGTATGCCGTACGGGCTCATGCCGTCCTTCCACTTGTCCTCTTCCTGCATCTTGGTGATGCGTTCAACACGAGTGAGGACGCTGCGGACCTGCACAATACCACTTTTACGTTTCAGGCTTTTGTCGATAGACATGTCGGTTTCCAGACGGTTTCAATTGGCTTGTTAATTTAAGAGAAAGTGACTTGCAGGCAAGAGGGTCAATAGGACAATACCGAGCAGTCACCCGGGCAAGTCTGGGTTGCTTCCCCCTGCTTTCCAGGGTATTTGCGGTAGAATAGCGACTTGTCAAGGAGGTCCGCTGCATGAGCCGTTCACAAGGGGTCTTTGCCGGGGTATTAGTGTTGGCCATTGCCTGGACTGGCTGGCTGGCCTACATGGCTAAAACGGTGGCTCATCCGGTAGTCGTTTCCGCTCCTCAGTTACACAATGCCACGCTGGTGGTGGTTGCTCAGGTGACGGTTCAGGGTGAAACAGCCCAGGCCAAGATCACCAAGACTTTCAAAGACGATCTGAAGGCTGTCAGACCGACGCCACAGACTGTCAAAGTACAATGGTCGTCCGCATTCCCGGTTCCCACGGAACAACCCATGTTGCTGGCGTTAAATCCAAACCCGACGGCCAATGATGCGTCTCTCTATGAAATTGCTCCGATTCCCCGGCTGGATATGTCCCAGGCCTATGCAAAGCCCTACCCCTACACCGACAGTGTTCGAATTCAAACTGAACGAATTCTTGGGCCACATTAGGTTGCCCAAGCGAGTCTGCTAGGGCTTCTCAAGAGTGATTGCAAAGAAGATGGGAGCAGCAGTCTTGTTTTCGCCTTTGATAAATTCAATATCAGCAATCTCTTCACGGCTCTTAGGCTCAATCGAGATGTAACGAAGGTGCCTTTCTGAGTCAAATTGAGCGACGACGGGCGCAGTCGGCACCTCTGCATGTGGCATTCGCCAATCGGCAAAGTGGGTGCCGTTTAATAATGGATGCTCTTCGATTTGGCCATTCTTATATCGTATTCTGGCAATCAAAGCGACAGTCCGCTGGTTGTTATGCGGAAAGGCCCAGCCTGAGATGCCGCCCAGGATGTGGATTACCTTGGCGCTCGAATGACAAGGGATAACAACTGAAGAAGGCCGTGATCTGGTAAAGGCGGTATCGCCACCTTGAAAGACCACAACATTGGGCATGACTTTATTGAACGGATCAATCAAGTCAAATGGCACTCCGTGGTACTTACTGCGGCCCCAGGCAGGAAGAGTCAAGGTATCAGTGTAGCCAGATGTATTATCTTGATTAAAGAGGTTTGCAGTGCTAATGGCATTCATAGCATTACGCAAGTTTAAGAAGACGCAATTACTTTCCACAACGTCATTTCGAGGTGTATTGGAAACATAGCTGGCCTTTCTGGGTGGTTGATTCTCTCCTTGCTTGTCCTGTTGCTGATTGTTCGATGGCGGAGGAGTCTGCGCGCTGATTGTTTTCGCTCCGTCATTGGAAGAAGTGCTGGTGATATACATCAATAAGAACGAGAGGACGGCGATGCTCATGCCAGTTACGACTACTATCAACGCAGTTTTTGGGGTTACCGTAAATCTGGGCTTAGCTTTCTTTGTTCGTTTCGCAGGTTGCGGCTGTTTAACAGTCTCTGAGGTGGATTGATCCACAGCATCGACTTTTACTGTTTCTGGTTCCTTGGATGGCACTGAGTTAACGAGAACCTGGCTGCTTTGATCAGCAGGCAGCCAGGGGAGCAAGGCATCAATAACCTCGCTGGCGCTTTGGTAACGCTTGCTGGGCTGCTTGGCCATCATCTTGGCGACAATGGCATTGATTTGTGGTGGCACAGAGGCGATGAATTCCGCGAGATTCGGCACATCGGTTAATTGATGACTGACGAGAATCTGGGACGATGTTCCACTGAAAGGAGTAACTCCGGTAATCAAAGTAAACAGCGTGGCACCTAAGCTATAGAGGTCGCTTCGGTGATCTACAACCCCGCCAATGGATTGCTCTGGTGAGATGTAATCCACTGAGCCATAGATGGCATTGGGGTTCATCATCTTGGTTACATTGTCCTGCTCAGCATTCAGCGATCGTGCCAATCCCATGTCCAGAATCTTGATGACGCCTTCCGTGGAAAGGATGATATTGTCAGGTTTGATGTCCCGGTGAATGAATCCCTTTTCGTGGGCATGCAATAGGCCGGTCGCGGTTTGGATGATGTAACGGATAGCTTTCTGATAATGAATCGGACCTTTGGAGGAAACGATTTGCTTCAAGGTCATGCCTTTGACATATTCCATAACCAGAAAGTGCGTTCCTGCTCCCTGGTTCACATCAAAAAGCTTGACAATGTTAGGGTGATCGAGAGCTGCGGCGGCACGGGCTTCACGATAGAAACGTTGCAGCAACTCCTGGTTTTTGGCTTTTTCAACGGGCAGTACCTTGATCGCCACCCTGCGCAGTAGTGAAGTATGCTCAGCCAGAAAGATTCTACCCATGCCCCCTTTGCCAATGGGCTCCAGAACTTTGTATGGCCCTAAGATAAACCCTTTATATTTGCCTGATAGTAATACTTTGCTTTGAAAGGTGGTGATGAGCCCGAGTCGAATCATTTCTGCCGCAATGGCTGTGGGCTCACCGAGGGATACCGGCGAAGTATTCTCGAATTTTTGAACCTCTTCCTCTTTAAGAAGCCCGCTTTTCCTGACGAGTTTGAGGAAATCCAAATCAGAAGAAGTAGCCAGCATGATGGTGACCTTGGCCGAAATTAAGTCAGCTGATAACCGAACTATAGCTCGAAAAACAGCAAAAACTCAAATTCCACAACTGTGATAGATATATCCGTTGGCGAAGACTGGGTAAATGAGCTTTTCAGTTTTCGGTGATTCTGGTATACCACGGTCACCATCATAACTGCTTTGACCCGTATTCGGGGGAGATCATGGAACGGATTCTGTGCTCTGTTGTTTCGTTGTTAATGCTGGCCAGTTACCTTCATGCCGACCCTGAGAAGCCAGGGGTTGGGACCACAAGCCCGCCTCCTGCCGACGGGAAAATGTTTGGCGAACTAAGCCATGATTTCGGAATTGAGCCTCGTGGCTCCCAGTTGCTCCACCGCTTCGTCTGGCGGAATACCACTGATAAACCACTGGAATTAGTCGAATATCAACGTTCTTGCGGCTGTACGACCGTGACTATCACTCCCAAGGTCGTCGAACCCGGGCAACTCGGCCACATCGAAATGCTAATGGACACCAAGCCTTTTGCGGGTGAAAAGACAGTCAACCTGAGCCTCGTCTTTGGCCCCGGAAAGCTGGTCAGTGCCCAGTTTCAAGTGAAAGCCTTCAGCCGGGGCGATATCGTTTATAATCCTGGTCACTTCGGATTTGGTGTAATCAATGCGGGAACCACCCCCACGGCGGTGGTAGATATCGAATATGCGGGTAATCTCGATTTCAAGATTACTGGAGTAGCTGAACAACCTGCAGGCTTGGATGTGAAAATTACCGAAAGTTACCGGCGAACGGGTGGTGTGGGCTATCAAATCAGCACCACATTGACTCCGGAACTGACCAGCGGTGACTTCAAACAGACTCTCCAATTGCGTACCAACGATCCATCAAACCCGATCTTGCCCATACTGGTAGATGCCACTGTCCGCTCCACGGTGACAGTCGTCCCAGATAAGCTCTTCTTCGGAACAGTTAAGGCAGGCGGCACGATGAATCGGCGGGTGACGCTCCGTTCTCCGACACCTTTCAAAGTTGTTGCTGTCGATGGCCAGGGGCCAGTCCTCTCGGCAGTGGTGCCACAGACGACCAATGCCGTTCATTCAGTGCTTATTCAATGGCGGCCTGTCGATGCCGGCGAGATGCGGACAGAGCTTCGCATTCGTACTGACAGTGAGAAGTTTCCCGTTATCATTCTGCCCGTGAGTGGGATCGCGCAGTAACGAACAGGCATCGTCATCCCCAAACGGATCATTTAGCAAAGGTTGAACACGCTCTTTCCAGACCTATAACTTCACTGTTGGCAATGTTCTAACAGCGGAGTGTTCTCATGGCAGTGCGTGTTGCAATCAACGGGTTCGGTCGCATCGGCCGCATGGTGATGCGTATCCTGGCGCAGCGGGGCGGGTTCGATGTCGTCGCTATCAATGATCTGGATGATCCCAAAGGACTGGCTCACCTCCTTAAGTACGACAGTGCACACGGTAAATTCTCCAAGAGCGTCACTGTTGAAGGCGACGTGATGACTGTTGATGGCAAGCCCATCAAAGTGCTTAAAGAAAAGGTTCCCGTCAACCTGCCCTGGGGAGCCATGAAAGTTGATCTCGTCATCGAGTGCTCGGGCGTTTTCAACGATAAGGAAAGCCCCAAAGGCGGCTTCGGCGACCATATCAAAGCGGGAGCCAAGAAGGTCATTATCTCTGCCCCGGCTAAGGGTGAAGATATTACTGTCGTGATGGGCGTTAACGACAGCAAGCTGACCAAAGAACATCAGACGATTTCGAATGCTAGCTGCACGACCAACTGTCTGGCTCCGATGGCCATGGTGCTCGATGAAACGTTTGGCATCGTCAATGGCGTGATGAATACCATTCACGCCTACACCAACGATCAGCGAACTGCTGACCAGATTCACAAGGATTTGCGTCGTGCCCGTGCCGCCGCGGTCAACATTATCCCCAGTTCCACGGGTGCAGCCAAGGCTATCGGCTTGGTGCTGCCACAGTTGGCAGGTAAGCTCGATGGTTTATCCTTGCGTGTCCCGGTCATTACCGGCAGCATCACCGATCTGACTGTGACGGTGAAGAAAGAAGTAACGCCGGAAGAAGTCAATGCGGCAATCAAGGCTGCTGCGCAGGGTAAACTCAAGGGCATCCTCGAATACAGCGAGGAGCCACTGGTTTCCTCTGACATCATTGATAACCCTCATTCGTGCATTTTCGATGCGCTCAGCACCATCGTTAGTCCCAAGGGCAAGGGCACCATGGTGAAAGTCCTTGGCTGGTACGACAATGAATGGGGCTACAGCGAACGGACTGTCGACTTGGCGACTAAAGTTTCGAAGATGATGTAATCATTTTGTGGACGGGGGCGTCAGCCCCTGAGACCAAACTTTGAGTCCCCGGCATTCGCCGGGGACAATTCGTCAGGAGCAGCTACATGGCTAAGAAAACACTCACCGATTTGACCAACCTGCAGGGCAAGAAAGTCCTCGTCCGTGTCGATTTCAATGTGCCCCAAGACGATGCAGGCAACATCAGTAATGATCGCCGTATTCGCTCTGCTCTTCCCACGATTCAGCACGTGCTGAAAGCCGGCGGCAGCGCTATCGTCATGAGCCATTTTGGCCGTCCCAAGGGTGACCCCAAGAAGGATGCTCCCTTCAAGATGGACAAGATCGCCGCCCGCCTCAGCGAGCTATTGGGCAAGCCTGTCAAGAAAACTGATCAAGTGGTTGGATCCGATGTGACAACTGCGGTGCAGGCCCTTCAGCCCGGTGAGGCAATCCTGCTGGAGAACCTTCGTTTTCATCCTGGTGAACAAAAGGGCGATGAGGTCTTTGCAAAAGAAATTGCTGCTCTGGGCAATGTCTACGTTAACGACGCTTTTGGAACTTGCCACCGCACCGATGCCTCGATGTATGCTGTTCCCGCAGCGATGGCAACGAAGCCTCGTGTCGTCGGCTTCCTGGTAGCCAAGGAACTTGAAATCCTGGGGCAGCTTCTCAGCAAACCACCTCGACCACTTATCGGCGTGATGGGCGGGGCCAAAGTCTCTGACAAGATGGGCTTTATCAAAAGCATGCTCAAGCGGGTCGACAAGCTCCTGATCGGCGGAGCGATGAGCTACACGTTCATGCTGGCCAAGGGGATGAGCATTGGCAACAGCAAAGCGGAAGCGGATAAGGTCGATCTTGCCAAAGAACTTCTAGCATTGGGCGGCGACCGCATTGTTCTACCAGTTGATCATTTGACCGCTGACAAGCCAGACGCATCCGCCAAGACGACGGTGGTCGAAGGCCAAATCCCAGCGGGCGCTTTCGGGATGGATATTGGTCCCAAGACGATTGCTCTTTACTGCGATCTCATCCGCTCAGCAGGCACCGTTGTCTGGAATGGCCCGCTGGGCAAGTTTGAAGACGAGCCTTTCTCCAAGGGCACCAAAGCCATCGCCCAGGCTATGACCGAATGCAAAGGAACCACCATCGTTGG
>Ga0268264_10005023_pt1 | contig 11200 bp, 10 predicted proteins | sample KBSSwiS32_FD_190357 | JGI IMG/M metagenome (GOLD analysis project Ga0268264, IMG submission 190357) | Switchgrass rhizosphere microbial communities from Kellogg Biological Station, Michigan, USA - KBS Switchgrass S3-2 (SPAdes) (version 2) | ecosystem: Host-associated > Plants > Roots >... | reverse complement strand
GCAACATCCGGGTTAAAATGAAATGCCGAAAGTATCGCGCCAAATGGACCAAGGCCAGTCACCGTATCGACGATGGTTTTAAATTCACCGCCCACTGCAATTTGATTGGCATCTCTTTTTGAAATAAATACCTCGTGACAAAATGGTTTCAGAAGATTTGCCATGTAATACTGCTGCTCCATTCCATACCATTGCATCGCGCTCTTATCCGTTCCCATGCGAACACTTTTTCCGCCTGCGAGGACCAATCCATTTAATATAGCCGGATGTTGTTCCATCATTTTCTTTCGAAATCTTTTTTGCCGCCTGTTTTTTTCATCAGGCGCGTTTCCTTGATTACAATATCGTGACTGAATGATTTACACATATCGTACACCGTTAGTGCCGCAATGGACGCACCGACAAGCGCCTCCATTTCAACCCCGGTCCTGGCCTCAATATCAGTCGTGCACTCGATGATCAATTCATTCTGTTTATTAAAATTGATTTGGATGGCGCAATTATCAAGTCCAAGCGGGTGACAAAGTGGAATGAGTTCTCCTGTTTTCTTTGCAGCCATAATACCCGCAATGATGGCAGTTTGAAAAACCGCACCTTTTTTGACTCGAATCTCCCCTCCTTCCATTTTTTTGATAACTTCTTCCGGCAATACGACAATGCTTCGTGCAGTTGCGGAACGTCGAGAAATTTTCTTATCGCCAACGTTTACCATCAGGGGCAATCCTTTTTGATCTATATGTGAGAAGTCACTCATAATTTATTTTACAAAATTTGTTTGAAGGGCCACACACGAAAAACTTCACCCTTTTTAAACTGTTCTTTGTCCAAAGGCAGTTCCATAAACGCGTCTGTATTCGGCAAATTTGCCAGGTCACCGGATCCATTGCCTTCTACCGGTATTGCCACCAATCGGCCTGTCTCGTCAATTAAAAGTTTTACTTGCAAGAAATATTGAAGCAGTGGTTTGAAAGTAAAATCTTCGTTCAATACTGCAAAGTTAGCTCGTACTTCGAGGTGTTGCGAAGTTTTATACCAAGGCAAAAAATAACGGTGAAAACACATGAACGTAGAAACGGGATTTCCCGGAAATGCAAATACCAAAGAGCCTCCCGCATGCGCTCCAAACCAAAATGGTTTTCCCGGGCGCTGTTGTACTTTATGAAATAGTTTTTCAACATTTAACTTCTCCAGTGCTGAAGGAACAAAATCAAATTTTCCCATCGACACGCCACCACTCAGGAGGATGACATCATACCGTTCGATGGCTTGTTCTATTTTCCTGAAAATAATATTTTCATCATCTGGTAAATGCAAAAGATCAGCGGATAATGAATGTTGTTTTAATATGGCCAAAAGCGTATGATCGTTGGAGCGTCTTATTTGAAACGCTGATGGCAACTGATCGATATCAACCAATTCGTCCCCCGTTGAGATGACAATAATTTTCGGATTCTTCCGGACACATATTCTGCTTTTACCAACTGTGGCCGCAACACTTAATATTGAAGGGGTGATATATTGATTGGCAGTCACCAACACGTCATTTTGTTTTTTATCTTTTCCGCGCGGGTGAATGTTTTGATTGATTAAAACATTTTTCGCGCGAATGTTCGCGATACCATTTTGTACTTCGATCTCTTCATATGGAATGATGGTATCGACTGTCGATGACAGGGCGGCGCCGGTCATGATTTCAATACATTCATCATCGTGCTGGATATCGATGGGAGACTGTCCCGCGGATTGAGTTGCATTTACGCGAAATGAACGGACTCCGTTTGCGTAGGCATCGTAGTGAATAGCGATGCCGTCCATGGTTACCCGGTTGAACGGAGGAAAATCCCTGTCGGCGCGAATATTTTCCGCCAACAATCTTCCCAGGCTATCTTCAAAAGAAATCATCTCGGTCCCAAAATCTTTTGTTTGCGAAAGGATGATTTTTTCTGCTTCTTTTACGCTAACCATGAATATACTATAAAAAATAAATTTTCTACAAATTTCAAAAATCTATGTATTCTCCTTCCACTGGTACGTTCCGTCTTCAAAAAATTCCTTTCCCCATATAGGCAATTCCGACTTAATTCTTTCAACTGTTTCCTCACATGCATCAATAGCCGCTTTTCTGTGGCCGGAGGATGTAAATACGAAAAAACATATTTCGCCGGTTTTAATCAGTCCAAGACTGTGATGTACGTGCATACAGATGATCGGATACTTTGAGAAAATGTCTTCACGGATCTCACTCATCTTTTGCAGCGCCATTTCTTCGTAGGCAGTATATTCAATCGCCGTGATTTTTTTGCCATTTTTTGAATCGGCACGAATCTGGCCAAGGAAAATGCTATGTCCACCGATATCCGTTTTCGTCGCATGTTTTTGTATACTTTCTGCAATGAAAACCGGAGAAATTGCCCCTGGATGAAATATATTTTTTGGTTTTTTATCTGTAATCATTGTTTCGAATGAATTAAGCTATCTATCTTATCCATTTCAGTTTCAAATTTATTGAAAATCGCTTGCTCGTGAGCTTAATAGCCTGTTATATTTTTTAAGAGATAACGCGGTCTTTTCTTAACTTACAATAGCAAATAACTATTAATCCTTTCGCACTCTCCCTTTTAGAGCAATGAAAGAAATTAAAGCGATTATAAAAGCATATGACGAGATCGACCGGGCCAAAGTAAGGGCGGCATTAGCAACGGTGGTCCGGGTCGAAGGTTCATCGTACCGACGCGCGGGCGCAAGAATGTTGATTATGGACGATGGCAACTGGATCGGTGGAATCAGTGGTGGCTGCCTCGAAGGCGATGCACTGATCAAGGCGAGATCTTCGATTCTGAGGTCAGAAGCGACCTGCGTCACCTACGATACAACAGAAGATGATCCTTATCAGATCGGCGTAGGTTTAGGTTGTAATGGTATCATCGACGTATTGATCACCCCGCTAGATACAAACGATGCGAATAACCCGGTTGAGATCCTTCGAAAAAGTGTGCAAGGAAACAGAAAGACAAATATTTTGCTAACAGTAACCGCTGCCAGTGGAAACTGGAAAGAAATGAAGCCCGGCAAAAGCATATTTTATAACAGCGAGGAAAGTCTTGACCTGATCGAGGATGAAATGTTGAAAGAGCAACTCGCAGAGAAAATACAGGAGACCTTTAAAAACCAAAAATCAACGAATGAACATTTTGAACTTAGAGATAAGAAAGAAATTTCAATTTTTGTAGAGATCCTGTTTCCGGAGCTCCATTTGGTACTGATGGGACATCAATATGATATTTATCCATTGACGAGGATCGCGAAGGAAATTGGCTGGCAGGTAACGATCGTATCAAATCCGTTAAAAATAAATCCGGCTGTATCTGCAATCTCAGACAAGATCTTGAAACACGATCAATTCAACACAATTGATTTTGATGATCACACGGCGGTTATTTTAATGGCGCACGATTACAAAACAGACAAATTAAATTTGAAAAAAACGCTTGCGACAAACTGCGTATATATTGGCATGCTCGGACCGAAAAATCGGGCGGAGAAAATTTTTTCCGAAATCTCGCAGGAAGGAGTTTCGGTGACCGAAGAAGAACTTCAGAACATATATGCTCCCGCCGGCTTAGATATAGGCGCATTGACACCCGAAGAAATCGCTCTTTCTCTTGTTTCTGAAATACGAGCAGTTTTTTCTAAAAGGCAAGGCGGATCCCTGAGACTGCGTAAATCAACGATACATGAAAGAAACAATGCATGAAATTTTTATGCAAAGGCATGAACAGAGCAAAGACGCAAAGGTTCAAATGCTCACTTTGCACCGTTATTTACTTTGTGCATTTGTGTAAAAAAGGTGCTAAACAAATTATATCCAAAAATTGTAAGAGATAACTTGAATATATTGCACGAATGATTATTGATAATTATAAAAGGGTTCATACTTATTTACGCATTTCGTTAACCGACAATTGCAATCTGCGCTGTTTTTATTGTATGCCGGAAGAGCATTATGAATTTACTCCTATGGCACGGCTGATGCAGCCTGATGAAATCGAAGCGATCGCAAAAATATTTGTCAATGAGGGTGTAAATAAGATCCGGCTCACTGGTGGCGAACCATTTGTTCGCAAAGATGCGGGTGATATCATCCTGCGATTGTCCAAATTGCCGGTAAAATTGACGCTTACTACCAATGCAACCCGTACTCATCACTTTATTGACATTTTGGAAAAGGCAAATATTCATTCGCTGAATATTAGCCTGGATACGCTGCATGCCGACCGGTTTCAATTAATCACCAAGAGAGATTTATTCAAACAGGTCTTTGATAATATTCAATTGTTGATTGACAAAAAATTCAAGGTTAAAATAAATGTCGTGGTGATGAAAGGGATCAATGATGATGAGATCGTTGATTTTATCGAGTGGACCAAACACAGTGATATAGAAGTGCGGTTTATTGAGTTTATGCCATTCGACAGTAATCACTGGACAAGTGGGAAAGTTTTTACCTTGAAGGAAATGATGACTGTAATTGAAAAAAAATATACTGTCGTCCGGTTAGAAAATGATGTACATGACACTTCAAAAAAATATAAGATAGAAAATCACCTGGGAACTTTTGCGATCATCAGCACAATGAGTGCTCCATTTTGCAGTGGTTGTAATCGCATCAGGTTGACAGCCGATGGTAAAATAAAAAATTGTCTTTTCTCCGAGAGTGAAACGGACTTGTTAACACCATTTAGAAACGGAGAAGATATTCTTCCTCTTATCAATCAAAATATCCGATCCAAGGCAAAGGAACTCGGGGGACAGTTTACTAAAGATTTCGAAAAAATACATTCGGAGGATCTTCATAATCGGAGTATGATTGCGATTGGGGGATAGTTAAGGTTAATGGCTCCGCCTCAACCTCAACCTTTATCTCAACCTCCTTACCTTCGCTCAAACTTCTATTCATGTCCGACTTAATTACCCTTGTCGCCAATGTTGCGCTTACGTTGACATTTATAATCGGTTTAGTATTTGGAATTGCGCAAGTTCAAACTGCAGCTAAAGACAGAAGAGAACGCCTGACGTTACAAACGCTTCGCGAATTTCAATCACGCGAATTTGTGGAGTTGCTACAATTTATCAATACGCACAATCTTCCAACCAACTATAAAGATTTCAAAGCGATGCCTGCGCAGGAACAAGTAATGTTAATACAATATGGTCAGGAAATGGAATCGCTTGGAATCCTGGTAGCCGAAAGGCTTATCAATATGGATTTAGTTGACAAAACGCTCGGTTCATTTGTTACTTCGAGTTGGGAGAAATATCAGACGCTTTTTTTGAATATGCGCGAATCCATTCCCGATCCTTTTTTGGGAGAATATTTTCAGTGGCTTGCAGAGCGTATCGATGAAAGAATGCGGGCGCACCCGAGAAAACCGTTTTATAAGAATACGGAGCCTGTCGAGTAACGAATTTGAGAATGTGAAAATGTGGAAATGTGGAGATGTAGAGATCTGAGAATGTGAAGATGTGAAAATGTGAAAATGAAGTTCACCCTTTAATTACTTTAATTATTTATGAATAACAGCCTGCGAATACTCAGAATTTTCACATTTTCACATTCTCACATTTCCACATTCTCCATTTCACGTAAGGTTCCTACGTCATGAATCGTAATCTTACGAATTTTGTGAAAAAATACCCTGAAAACCCAGGCGAAAGCTTTCAAACGCAAAATTAATTTTGTAATTTATCGCCCTAATCCCTTCCCATGAAACAATTTGTATCCTTGGCCATTGGATCGTTTATTGTACTGGTTTTGTCATGTCATAAATCAGTGACTGAAAATCCACTTCAGCCAAAAGATCTTACAACAACGTCTCAGGAAACTCCGCTTCCGCAGGAGACAAAAACTCAATGTGATTTAGGACTAGCGTATGGCGATTCTATCGTGTATCAGCAACCAACAACGGGAACTGATTACTTTATCTCGCCTGTCAATGATCCTGGTGCTGGTAGATATCTTTCGTGGCCGGAGGGACTTTCGATCGATAGTACGAACGGAACGATCGACATTTCAAAAAGTGTAAGGGGACAGCGATACCTCATTGGCTTTATCAAGTCCGGAACAAACGATACATGTATCGGGCAGGTGATTATTGGCGGAACTTCGTATATAGATAGCGTTTATGATTTGACCGTAAGTCATCTTTCAGGCGGACCATACTTCAATGCAAATCCCAATACACCTTCGCCGTGTGTGGGGGGAGGATGTAAATTCATTTCTCCGCTTAAATATTTTGGTAAAGATTTAAAGGTTGATGAGCACACCGGAATTATCGATCTCCAACATACATGTATCAATGGAATTTTTGGTCTCGCACCATTCAATGGTGAAACCGTGACGACGACGATAAATTATACAATAAATGACGGAAGCAACAATGCACAACAAAGTTTGCAAATAAGATTTGTGTACTATAACAGTCGTGCGGACATCCCAACCGATTTATTAAATGAAGTCGAACAAAGTCGTCAAGGTATTATCAGTAATGATGCGGGAAAAGGAGTGACGAATATCAGGCCGCCGTTGATTATTGTTACAAGAAATCATTAATAGTTAACAGCGCAAAGTGATTAAATCGGAGAGTGACTTTAATGCCCCTCTCTTATCAGCCCATTCTGCGATTACCTTTTTACTCCAGATATAACGGCTACGAATACGCGTAAATGTCAGAAACAGCTGATCCAATTATTACCAGCCTTGGGAAATATGCTCCACAATTTTTAAAATATTTTCTAAAAAGATTTTAATCACAAAATTTATTGTGTAATTTCTCATTCCAATCCCTTCCCATGAAACAATTTATATCCTTGGCCTTTGGATCAGGAGCATTTATTGTTCTGGTCCTGTCCTGCCACAAATCAGTTAGTGACAATCCACTCCAACAAACAACAGACTCCACGACATCAGTCCAGCAAGTACCGGTCCCACATGAGTTGCAAACTCAGTGTGACAGCGGGCCAGACTATGGTGATTCTATCGTCTATCAACAACCGACGACCGGATCGGATTATTTTATTTCACCTGTCAACAATCCTGGTAGCGGTCAATTTCTTTCCTGGCCGCAGGGTCTTGTGATCGATCCTTCGACCGGAACCATCAACATTTCAAAAAGCGGGGCCGGGCAACGATACCTGGTCGGTTTTATTAAGACCGGATCGAAAGACACTTGTGTTCGTAAATTGATCGTTGGGGGAACATCATATATAGACAGCGTGTACGATCTGAATGCAAGTAATTACTCGGCGACTCCATATTACAATGCCAATCCCAATACGCCGTCTCCATGTGACGGCTCGTCTGGCACCGGATCAGGATGTAAATTTGTTTCCAGGTATAAAATCCTTGGGAAGGAGTTAACACTGGATGAGAAAACCGGCGTGATCAATCTTCAGAAAACATTTATCAATGGAATATTCGGTCCTCTACCTTTCAATGGCGAGACCGTTATAGCAACAATTGATTACACCCTGGATGATAATAGTAACGGTGCACAACAAACGATGCAGCTCAAATTTATCTACTACAACAGGCGTTTTGATATTCCTTCACATGTGTTGGATGATCTTACACACAGCCGTGAAAGCATTGAGAGCGACGACGCGGGCAGTGGTACGACGAATTTGAGACCGCCGTTGATCATTATCACGAGAAACAAATAATATTGAGATTGGGGTTGAGGTTAAGAATTAAAACTAACTTCCAACCTCAGCCTTAACCTTAACCTTAATCTTAACCTCAACCTTTACCTTTACCTCAACCTAACAAATACGGTTTCTCCCTGTAAATCTTCAGCACAAACTCACCAAACAATGTATTCGCCCAAGCGAACCATTTCCTCGTAAATTTTGTCGGGTCGTCTTTGTGAAAACTTTCATGCATGAAGCCTGTGCCTGCATGATTTTTTTGTAGCATGTCCAGACAGTATTTAATTTCCTTATCATCTGTGCTGGTTATGCCGCGTATGATTATGCTCAATGGCCAGATCATATTCAATCCTGCATGTGGACCTCCGATTCCTTCGGCTGCTTTCCCCTTGAAGAAAAATGGATTGGAGTCGCTCAATAATAATTTTCTTGTGTTTTGATAAATCGAAGGGCTATTCTTTATTAAACCAAACGCAGATGGTTCATTCGGAACGGAGCGTGACAATAAGTAAGGCAACCCAAGTAATGACGGCACATTTGCATCATCCATAAAGGTATGGTTACCGAAACCATCGACTTCATAGGCAAAAACATCACCGTAGATAGGATGTTTTGTAACTGCATGAATGTTGAGGGCACCGTGCAAATCGCTCAAAAGCAACGAACATTCATCAGCAAGTCCTTTTTCCGTTTTGATGTTAGTAAGGATATCGATTACATTTTCCATCGATCGTGCAGCAAAAAAATTCGAGGGGATCAAAAAAGGATATATTGTTGCGTCATCGCTTGGTCTAAACATGGAATGAATCAGGCCAACCTTTTTTGTCGGGTATCCATATCCTCCTAATGGAACTCCGTCGGTTGCCCAAGACGTTTTCCTTTCAAAATGATATGGCCCTTCGTTGTCTTTTCGTTGTTGCTCTTTAAAAGTTTTTACAACAAGTTTCATTGCATCGATCCAATTTTTATCGAAGATGGATGTGTCCCCGGTTATTTTCCAATATCCATATGACAAGCGGATGGGGTAACACAAACTATCGATTTCCCATTTGCGTTCGTGAATGCCGGGTTTCATATCAGTACTATCAGTCTCCTTCCATTCACTGATCTTATTTTCGTCTTTATAGAACGCGTTTGCGTAAGGATCTTTCAAAATACATTTCACCTGCCTGTTGATGACTCCTGTTATTAATTGTTGCAGCTCTTTGTCATCTTTCACCAGGGAAATGTATGGCCAAACCTGGGCAGAGCTGTCGCGCAACCACATTGCATCAATATCTCCGGTGATCACGTAGGTATCCGGTTTCCCGTTTACCATTTCAAAATCAACAGTTGTATCAAGCGTGTTTGGAAAACAATTTTCAAACAGCCACGCGATTTCTTTGTTGGCGATTTTGCTTTTTATCTCTCCGATCGTTCTCTCCACTGCAGCACTTCTAAACTTTCGCTTCGAAGGATCGACGCGGACGACTGGAAAATCGGGGCGTGAAGCGCCAGCGTACTTTGACATGAGAATTCCTGCGGCGGCTATGCCAGACTGTGAGATGAATTTTCTACGTTTCATTTTGATGGAGAATTGTTGCTATATATTTTTTAAATCAAGTTGCTGTTGTTTCTTCATCCAATTCCTGAAAAGATAAAATGCGAGAACTCCCGCTAAAATAAAAATCAATGCCCAGAAAGCCGCCATGCCCGTAGAAAAAAATATAAAAAGCCATTTTTGATTATGCATAAAGTGTCCTTTTAAAATGACGCACAGCGCTATGGGCTTGGCGATGGGCTGGTATTTTATAATGTCAAAGCCCGGAGCCAAAGCCGATTGAAATACTAAGGATGAAGGTAATAACTAAAAGCTGATTTATATTCTTCTGCCCGGAACTCTTGCTGATAGTAACTTGCAGCTGATTGTTATTCCTTCAGCCAGCATAGCAGAAAACCCTAATATAAGCTGCTGTTAATTTGGTAATAACTGATTCGCCAATTTTATCACTTCATAACCCCAAGTTGCTTGGGTCTTTAAGGTTTCATGGTCCTGCATTGTTGCTTTTCGTATTGTTTGAAACCCTTTTAGAACATAAGAGCTGTTTGAATAAACTTGACTATCAACAACCAAATCAACATTTAAATTATTTTTTTCCAAGTTAATAATGCCAAGTATTTGTTCTCCTTGAACTGAAATAGTTTTTTACATGAGCGTGTCCTTGTTCTAAAATGGTCAAAGGCATTGCTTCTAAACTTTCAATTGTCGGTTTTGTATTACTCGTCCAGTCAAGAAGTCCAACATAACAACTCCGAGTGCCTTGAACTTTTTTGTCATGGGGAATGGCTAAAACGATGCCACAGCCAAAGTTTCCATTTTTCAAACGTACTGGCCAGAAGTATCCAGGTTTAAGTTTAGAATTTGATTTTGGTGTAAAGGGAAAATCTATGTCCATTTATAAGAATTGTTAAGTCCGTCGTAATAGCAGCTTACACTTAAATCTACAACCTTCTGCCTCTTTATCAAAAAAAGTAACATTGATTTTCACAACATAGTATTCGCTTTTTTGTTTTGTGAGTATCGCAATGACGCCGATGGTTTCTTGAATAGTAATATCTCCCCTTATTTATTTGCCGTAAAACATTCTATCAACCGCATCACTTCAACACCGTCCTCACCACTACATGGGTTTGGGCCTTCATCTAAAAAGTATTCAACTATTTTTTCAATCAGCGGTTGCTGAACATGCTCAAGTGCATCAAATGGGATAGTTTGCGTTTGTCCTTCTTTAGTTAGCGTAAGTTTTGGAGTATCAAAAATATTAAAGCTGATTTTTCCATCTGAACCAAAAATTTCACAATAGTCTTTTCCATCCTGCTCAGCAACATTAAAGCACCAAACGCCGCTAAAGAGCACACCGCTTTTAAATAAAATATTTCCAGCAACAATATCATCTGCATCGTACAACGAAGCCTGGTTGGTTGCATAGCCGCTTGCCTTGTCAACCTCCCCAAAAAAATAATACATAAGGTCAAGCTGGTGCGGCGCAAGATCATTAAACATTCCCCCACCGGCAGTAGCAGTATCCACTCTCCATGCAGTTCTGGGGGTATTGAGATCTTCTTTGGTAAGTGATTTTTTATATAACTCAATCCTTGCCAATCTTATTTCACCGATAGTTTTATCGTCTAGTAATTGTTTTATTTTTTTAAACAGCGGCTGTGCACGGCGGTAATGTGCCACAACTAATTTTTGATTTTTTTCTTTGGCAGCGCTCATCATATTAACTGCTGATGCAAAGCTCACCGACATCGGCTTTTCCACATACACAGGCTTACCAGCCTGCAACGCAGCTAATGTATATTGCTCATGAGTGGAAGGAGGCGTTGCAACATAAATCGCATTTACGTCCGGATCATTGATCAGGCTTTCGGCATCATAATACCATTTGGGAACATTATGGCGCCGGGCATAATCTTTTGCTTTCTCAGCATCTCTTCTCATCACTGCAACAAG
>Ga0268264_10005017_pt1 | contig 11205 bp, 10 predicted proteins | sample KBSSwiS32_FD_190357 | JGI IMG/M metagenome (GOLD analysis project Ga0268264, IMG submission 190357) | Switchgrass rhizosphere microbial communities from Kellogg Biological Station, Michigan, USA - KBS Switchgrass S3-2 (SPAdes) (version 2) | ecosystem: Host-associated > Plants > Roots >... | reverse complement strand
GCTCCTTGCGCACGAAGCTCTAGCCGAACCGCCCCTTGACGCACAGGTTCCCTGACGTCACGAACTGATCCAGCGGCGAAGTCACCTTGACGATCTGTTCGTCCTGAGCGTGGAGGGTGAGCGTGCAACCGACGCCGCAGTAGGGGCAGATGGTGTCGGTCTCGGTTTGCTTCGACTCGTCCCAGGTGCCCGCTTCGCGGTGGTCGTGTTCGGCTTTGCCCATCAGGGCTCCGGTCGGGCAGACCGCGATGCAGTTGCCGCAGTAGACGCAGGCGGATTCGGGGAGCGGCACCGCGTATTCGGTCGAGATCCGCGCGTCGAAGCCGCGGCCGGCGACCGCGATCGCGAAGGTGTTCTGGGCGTCCTCGCCGCAGGCCTCGACGCATTTGTAGCAGAGGATGCACTTGCTGTAGTCGCGGACGTAGAGGTCGTTGTCGACCTTCGTCGGCTGATGCACCGTGCCGGCGGTCGAACCGTCGCCCGTCTCATGCGCCCCGGCGCGCGCCGCGTCCCGCTCCCCTTCCGCCGCGCTTGGCGCGGGCGGACCGAACCGCTCGGGTTTCGCGTCGTACCGGACCATGTACTCTTGGATCGCGGGCGCGGTCGAGACGTCGACCGACGAGGCGAGGAATTCGAGCACCATCCGCCGCGACAGGCGAACGCGCTCGGAATCGGTCTTGATCACCATGCCGGGCTCGACCTTGCGCGAGCAGGCGGGCACCAGCGTGCGCGACCCTTCGAGCTCGACGACGCAGATGCGACAGACGTTCACCGGATCGAGCGTCTCCAGATAGCAGAGCGTCGGGGTGTCGATGCCGATCTCGCGTCCCGCTTGGAGAATCGTTTTGCCCTCTTCCGCCTCGACCGTCCGGCCGTCGATCGTGATCTCCACCGTGCGGCGCGCCGGCCGGTCGGGCAGGATCGGCAGCGGCCCACGCGGGACCGGAATGCGCAGATCGGGCGCATCGACCGGGCTCTTTTGGTACGGCTGTTCGATCACGAAAAGATCCTCCACCGAGAGAGCGCCGATTCGATCGCCGAGGACGCGGTATGGCCGAGGCCGCAGATCGACGCGTCGCGCATCGCCTGGCCCATCTCCTTGAGCAGCGCGATCTCTTGATCCACCGAGCCGATCGGCCGCCTCCTCACCAGGCGCTCCAAGATTTCTTCCTGCCGCTCCGTGCCCACCCGGCAAGGGACGCACTGGCCGCACGATTCGTCGCGGAAGAACGCGGCGATGCGCACCAAAATGTCCGCCAGATCGACCGTCTCGTCGAACACCAGGACTACGCCCGAGCCGAGCGCCGCGCCCGCCGCGCGCAGCCCTTCGAACGTGAGCGGGGTGTCGAGATCGGCAGGTCCGAGAAAGCCGCCCGCCGCCCCGCCCATCAGGATCGCGCGTAGCTCGCCGGTGATCCCTCCCGCGAGATCGAGCAGCTCGCGCAGGGTGGCGCCGAACGGCACCTCGTAGACCCCCGGCCGCGCCACCGCGCCGGAGAGGCAGAACAGCTTCGTGCCGGTCGAGCCGGACGTGCCGATCGCGGCGAACGCCGCCCCCCCTTCGCGCAGAATCCACGGCACGTTGACGAGGGTCTCGACGTTGTTGACCACGGTCGGCCGGCCGAACAGACCTGATTGGGTCGGAAACGGCGGTTTGTTGCGCGGCTCGCCCCGGTACCCTTCGATCGAGTTGAACAGCGCCGTTTCTTCGCCGCAGATGTAGGCGCCCGCGCCGCGAAACAGCTGGATGTCGAAGGTCACACCCTTTCCTAGAACGTTGGTGCCGAGATGGCCGCTCTTCCGGGCCGCGGCGAGCGCGTGCTCCATCGTCTCCCAGGCAAGCGGATACTCGCCGCGCAGGTAGAGATAGCCGAGCTCGGCGCCGACCGCGTAGCCCGCGATCGTCATCGCCTCGATCAACGCGAACGGATCCCCTTCGATCAGGACCCGGTCTTTGAACGTCCCCGGCTCCGACTCGTCGGCGTTGCAGACGAGCAGCGGCTGCCGGCCGGAATCGCGCGCGCTCTGCCACTTCCGCCCGGCGGGAAACGCCGCGCCGCCGCGGCCGAGCAGCTTGCTCGCGAGCACCTCCTCGACCACCCGTTCGGGACCGATCTCGAACGCCTTGGCCAGGCCGAGGTAGCCGCCGGCCGCAAGGTAATCGTCGAGCGTCCCGGCTCCGACCCGACCGATCCGCGAAAGGAGCCGCAGCTGCGGCTGTCCGGCTTGCGGAACCGAGAGCTCGGTCGAGAGAACGTCCGGCGCGCCCGAGATCTCGGGATCGAGCAGGGCGCCGCGAATCGACTGAACCGTCGCCGGGGCCAGCACCTTCTCGCCGTGCTCCGGTCCCGCCAGGGTCACGAGCGCGGCGGGCGCCCGTTCGCACAGGCCGAGGCAGGGGCTGCGCAGCCAGGTGGCGGACGACGGAATCACCCCGGTCGAGCCCAACACTTCGAGCATCTCCTCCGCGCCGCGGGAGCGACAGGCGATGTCGTCGCAGATGTGAACCACGACCGGCGGACGCGGGACGGTCGAGAACAGGCCATAGAACGACGCGACGCCGTAGGTCTCCGCGGGCGGCAGCCCCAAACGCAAGCTTGCGTAGTTGAGCGCCCCCGCGCTGATCCAGCCGATCCTTCCTTGGATCGCATGCAGCGTCGGCAGCAGCCGATGACGCGTCTGGGCGAAGATTCCGCCGCCGGACGTGCGCCCGTCGAGGTCGCTTCCCCGGGCGCCGCCGGTCCAGCCGGTTAGAGGGGCGCCCAGCTCGCCGTCGACGGCGGCCCGCTCGTCGGCGGTCGGCTGATCTGAGGTGAAATGCAGGTCCAAGCGGATCTCCCAGGTTTACGCGTGTACCTCTTCCGGCACCCGGTCCAGCCGGATGGCGGTGGCCTTGAACTCGGCGGTGCCGGAGCGCGGATCGACCGCGTCGAGGGTCAGGTCGTTGGTCGCCATCTGGTCGGGAAAATGGAGCGTCATGAACGCGAGCCCGGGACGTAGCCCCAAATCGAACCGCACCGGCGCGAGCACCGAGCCGCGCCGCGAGCTGATCTTCACCGTCTCGCCCTCGGTCACCCCCCAGCGCTCGCCGTCCTCGGGCGCCAGATCGATCGTCGGACCGCGCCGCCGCGGATAGTTGTAGCCGCCGCTCTGGACGCCGGTGTTGTACGAATCGAGATGACGCCCGGTCGTGAGGCGCAGCGGGAACGTCTCGTCCAGCGGATCGGCCGGATCGATCTGCTCGACGCAACTGAACGGCGCCCGCGGGCCGAGCACCGGCCGCTCCCAGAGGCGCGAATGGAGAAACAGCTCGCCCGGGTGCGTCTCGTCATAGCAGGGCCAGGGGATACCGCCCATCTCTTCGAGCCGGGGGTAGGTCATCCCGGCGTGGACGGGGCTCAAAGACCGCAGCTCGTCCCACACCTTCTCCGCCACCGGCTCGCCCCACTCGTGGCCCAGCCGCCGCGCGAGATCGAACATCACGTCGAGGTCGTCGCGCACCCCTTCGGGCGGCGCCACCGCGCGGCGCACCCTCTGCACTTTCCGCTCGCTGCTGGTGACCGTCCCTTCGGACTCGCACCAGCCGGCCGCGGCGGGGAGCACCACGTCGGCCATCTCGGCGGTCTTGGTGAACAGGATGTCCTGGACCACCAGCAGATCGAGCCCCTGGAGCAGCTTGAGCGCCCGATGGCGATCCGCTTCGGAGTCGGCCGGGTTTTCGCCGATCACGTAGAGCGTGTCGAGCAGGCCGTGCTCCATCGCCTCGAACATCTCGGAGAGGTGCCACCCCTTCTTCGGCGGGATCGGCGTGCCCCAGGCGGCTTCGAACTTGGCGCGCAGCGCCTCGTTTTCGACGTGCTGGATTCCGGGCAGGCGGTCGGGCAGCGCGCCCATGTCTCCCCCACCCTGGACGTTGTTCTGGCCCCGCAGGGGATTGAGCCCCGAGCCGTACCGCCCGACGTGGCCGGTGAGCAGCGCGAGGTTGATCAACGAGACGACGTTGTCCACGCCGTGGCGGTGCTCGGTGATCCCGAGAGTCCAGCAGAGCTCGGCCTTCCCGGCCTTGGCGTACATCTCCGCCGCTTCGGCGATCAGAGCGGCCGGCACGCCGGTGGTTTTTTCCGCGTACTCCAGGGTGTAGCTCTCGACGTGCGCCTTGTACGCTTCGAAACCGCTGGTCGCGTTCTCGACGAAATCCCGATGGTGCCAACCGTTCGCGATGATCTCGCGGCCGATCGCATTGGCGAGAGCGATGTCGGTGCCGACGTCGATCCCGAGCCAGCTGTCGGCCCATTGGGCGGAGGTCGTTCGGCGCGGATCGACCACGATCAGCTTCGCCCCCTTGTGGAGCGCCTTCAAAACGTGGTGGAAGAAAATCGGATGCGTCTCGCGGGCGTTGCTCCCCCACAAGATGATCAGATCGCAGTCCTCCACCTCGCGGTAGGAACTGGTGCTGCCCCCTGCTCCGAAGACCGTCGCCAGACCGACGACGCTAGGGGCGTGTCACGTTCGGTTGCAGCTGTCGATGTTGTTGCTGCCCATCACCGACCGGGTGAACTTTTGCGCCGTGTAGTTCATCTCGTTGGTCGTCTTGGAGCAGGAGAACAACCCGAACGGCGATTGACCCGTCGCCCGCCCCTTCTCGATCGCCCGGGCAAAGCCCGCGGCGACCCGATCGAGAGCCTCGTTCCAAGTCGCTTCGCGGAGCACACCGCCCTCGCGGACGAACGGAGTTGTCAGACGGGAGTTGCGCTTCGGCAGCATCGCAGCACCTCGGATTTCATGTCTTTTCGTCCCGATCCAGTGAGGAGCGGCGGCGGGTAAGGCCGCCGGACTTGGTCTTGGAGATAAGTGTACACCGGGCGAAAGGGCAGGGCGTGCGAAAAGGCGTTGTCCCATTCCCCGCCGCTCTCCTCACTATCGTTCTGCACGCCGATCCGGCCGGACGATCTCCCTTCCGCGACCGCGACCGGCCTTACGGAGATTGCGCATGCTGAAGCGGATGCTGCCTCTCGTCGGTCTGTTGCTCTGGGCACCACAATTGTCCGCCCAAGATCCTGCGGCCCGCGACACGCTCGACAAGTCGATCAGCTGGGGAATCGATCGCGACTCGGGCAAAATCGCGGTCGACTCCTATCTGCTCTACTTCTATGACCCCATCAACCAGGTCTTGGTGGTCAACGGCGCCGGTTACGACTACGCGCTCACCGAGGCGGGTGCCGTGGAGCAGTCCGACGGTCGCTGGCAGATGCCTGACGGCCTGGTCCTCAAGCCGTTGATCGGCGAAGTGGAGATTTACGCCGGTGACGAGCCCGACGACCTGCGGGCCACTACCCAGAGCCTGCGGTCGACCACGGTCTCCCGCGTGCAGCTGTCGGATCAGGTTTCCGCCAAGGCCACACGGACGAAGTGGTTCAAGCGCTGCAACCGCTGCCAGGAATGCCCGGTTGGCTGTTTCGACCGGACACTCGCCCAGGGCGGCGACTACAAGACCTGCGGCTCTGGCGGCTTCTTCACCACCTGCAAAGAGAGGGTCCAACCTGGCGCCTGCAATCCGCTGATTGAATTCACCTGCGCGGGCTGCACGGGAGCCGTCACCCAGACCCTCGACCTCTACGTCTGGGGCTGCGCCGCCGACTGCTGACGCCTGACTGACGGGGTGGCCTCGGTTAGAGAAGAGGCCGCCCCTACTTTCTTGAACCGCGCGGTCCAAAAAAAGCCCCAGCCTTTGCCCGCTGGGAGGCCCTTCCGCCCTCCTTGCTCAGGCGACCACGCGCTCGGCGAGCGCCGTCCGCAGTTGCGCCTCGATCTCGGCGGGTGTCGAGCGGGTCGCCGCGTCCGGGAGCCAGCGGGGCCTGCCGCAGTCGTCGAAGAGCAACCAGCCATCCGAAACACGGTACGCTGACTCAATGGCTGGCCAGGCCGCTCGGGACTCGACCACACTGTCACGGCTATAAATCCCTTCGTCGGACAGTTCGAGGGTCACTTCGTCGCCGAACCGGGGCCGCTTCCGTAGCCTGCGGCGTAAGAGCCCGTCCGAAATGCGGCCTGAAACGGCCAGCAAAACGAGGATTCCGGCCATCACCGCAGCTCCCTCGGGGGCTTCGTTGGCTGCACAGAGGATGGCCAAGCCGCCGAGAATCAGACCGCAGATCCACTTAACGACCGTGAACCATCGGCCGCCGCGGTTCAGGCTTCGGCGGCGCGCCAAGGCGGTCGCCACGTAGTTCTCGTCGATTCGGATTCGATACTCGATCGGCATTGCTTAAATCCCCTCCCCGCTCCTTTGGGAGTGCATCTTACCCGTAAGGTTTTCAGCTTTTCCTGGGTGCGCGGGCGTCTCGCCCGCACTGCGGGCCGGAGGCCCGCGCACCCAGGGGAGTCCTTGGGGAGAGATATAATGCCGCTGGCGATCGGCCGTCGCCGATCCGGAGGCCTCGAAGATGCCAAGCTCCCCTCCCGTTTCGTTTCAGCAAGCTCTAGAGATCGTCGAAGGATTGCCGGATGAGCAGCAAGGCGAGTTGATTGAGATCGTCCGCAATCGCCAACGAGAGCATCGCCGCGAGGCTCTGGCGGACGGTATCGAGCAGGCCCGGGCCGAGCTCGCCCGGGGAGACTTTCGGCGCGGCACGGTCAACGATCTGATGGCAGAGCTCGCTCAAGATAACGAGACCGACGAGTGAGGGAGCTGGTCTGGACCAACACCTTTCGCCGCGCCCTGCGGCGGACGCTCAAGCGCCAGCCTCAGGCCCTTGCCGACATTCAGGCGGCGTTGCTCCTCTTGCAAGAAAATCTCTTCGCCCCGCAGCTCTCTACTCACAAGCTCAAAGGCAAGCTGGCCGGCACCTGGGCCTGTAGCGCCGGCTACGACCTCCGCATCCTGTTCGAACTTGTTCCCAACCCGGAACGAGTCGAGGAAGATTTGTTCCTCATCGAGATCGGAACCCACGACGAAGTCTATTGAGGCCCAAACCGCCTCTGCGGCCGGCGAGACGCCGGCGGTCCCAGGAACAGCACACCCTGGCTCGGCCGGTAACCGGTCTGCCCCCTTCGGCATATCCCTCCCCGAACGACGACTTTCGTGGCGGTATTGCCGCGATCCATGGACACCAGTTCGACGGATTCTGGGCGCGGCGCGCCCCATAGGAGACTTCTGTGAAAAATATCGTTCGGCTTGCCCTTTCGGCTTCGGCTTTGGCCCTACTCCTCGCCCCTCTCGGCATTCGCGCGGAGGAGAAGGATTTCTACGGCGACGCTCTGGCGACCACCCGCGTGGTGGTCAACAAGACCAAGGATGGCGTGGCGCTTCAGGGGTACGACGCGGTCGCGTACTTCACCGACAACAGACCCGTGCAGGGCTCGCCGAAGTTACGGTCGCGCTACAAGGGGGCGATCTACCAGTTCGCCTCGGCCGACCACAAGGCGATGTTCGACGCGGCCCCCGCGAAATACGAGCCGCAGTTCGGCGGGTATTGCGGCTATGCCGCCTCGATCAATCGGCTCTCTCCCATCGACCCGAAGATCTTCCAGGTGCTCGACGGGCGGCTGGTGCTTCAGCACAACCAGAAGGCGTGGAACCTGTGGAACGAGGACGTACCGGCGAACCTTTCGAAGGCCGACACCAATTGGCCTGGTCTGGTCGAGCGCAACGGCACCGGCGGAAAAGTGCTGGTGAACGTGGACAAGGACGGCGTGGCGCTCGAAGGGCACGATCCGGTCGCTTACTTCACGATCGGCAAGCCCGTGGCGGGCGATCCGGAGATCGACGCGGTCTACAACGGTGCGCGCTACTACTTCTCGTCCAAGGAGAACCGCGAGACGTTCGAGCGCGCTCCCGCCCACTACGCCCCGCAGTTCGGCGGCTTCTGCGGCTATGCGGCTTCGATCAACAAGGTCTCGCCCGTGGACGTCAACATCTTCCAGATCATCGACGACCGGCTGGTGCTGCAACACACGCCGAAGGCGTACGCGCTGTTCAACGAAGACCCGCACGCGAACTTGAAGAAGGCCGACCTGAACTGGCCGGGCTTGACGGAAAAGAACGGTCACTGAATCAAAGGTCCGGAGCTGGCAGCGAATTTCGCGTTCGGCGACGAGGACGGAAAAAGCCTCTACCTCACCGCCCGCACCGGGTTGTACCGGATTCGGTTGAACGTGGAGGGGATTCGGCCGTAACCGCTCTCCCCCACCCGGCATAGATCCCAGCGAACGACTCAAAATCACTCAGGAGCCGCACCCATGAAAGCGATCGCCGTCATTCCCGGCACCGCCGGAAGCATCCACCTGCGCGACGTTGTGACGCCGCGCGTTGAAGACATCCCCGAGGGCCGGGGCGTTTTGGTTCAAATTCTGCGCGTCGGAGTCGATGGAACCGACAAAGAGATCAACGCGGCGGAGTACGGCGCGGCCCCTCTCGGCGACGATTTTTTGATCCTCGGCCATGAGAGTTTCGGCCGGGTGGTCGCGGTCGGCCCGGCGGTGAATGAATTCAAAGCGGGAGACTACGTGGTCGCGACCGTCCGCCGGCCGGGGTCGAGCCTGTACGACACGATCGGTTTGCAGGACATGACGACCGACGACGTCTATTTCGAGCGCGGGATCAACCTGCGCCACGGCTACCTCGCCGAGTACTACGCGGATTCGGCGGACTTCCTGATTCGGATGCCCGCCGGTTTGAAAGAGGTCGGCGTGTTGATGGAGCCGTCGAGCGTTGCCGAGAAGGCGATCGGCCAGGCGTGGGAGATCCAGCGGCGCTTGAAGGTCTGGCGGCCGCGCCGCGCCGCGGTCTTGGGCACCGGCACGCTCGGCCTGCTCGCCGCCCTGTTCCTCCGACTGCGCGGCCTCGAAGTGGTGGCGTTCGGCCGCACGCCGCGGCCGTATTTGAACGCCGACCTGCTCGAAGAGATCGGCGCCACCTATCTTTCGACCGCGGACATGAGCTTGACCGAGGCCTCCGCGATCCACGGGCCGTTCGACTTCATCCTCGAAGGCACCGGCTTCTCGCCGCTCGTATTCGAAGCGATGAACGCGTTGGGCAAGAACGGCGTACTGGCGATGGTTTCGATCAGCGGCGGCGACCGGCAGGTCGAGATCCCGTCGGACAAGATCAACCAGGGCTTCGTGCTTGGTAACAAGGTCGCGTTCGGCAGCGTCAACGCGAGCCGCGAGGATTTCGAGCGCGGCGCGGAAGACCTGGCGTCGGCCGAGCTCTCCTGGCCCGGCTGGCTGGGCAAGCTCCTCACCCATCCGATCGAAGGGCTCGAAAACTACGCCCAGATGATCGAGACCTTGACGCACGGCCAGGGTGCGATCAAGGTTTACATGAACATCGCGAGCTGAGGGGATGGGACCTTACGCCATGACACCTGAGACCATCGAAGCGGACGTCGAACGCCGCCGAATCGCCGAGGCGGACCGGGGTGAAAAGCCCTGGCGCCAGTGGGGTCCGTACCTCTCCGAGCGCCAGTGGGGCACCGTGCGCGAGGACTACAGCCCGGGGGGTACCGCCTGGGATTTCTTCCCCCACGACCATGCGCGCAGCCGCGCCTATCGTTGGGGAGAGGACGGCTTGGCCGGGATCTCCGACGAGCTCCAGTTGCTCTGCTTTTCGCTCGCGCTCTGGAACGGCCGCGATCCGATCCTGAAAGAGCGGCTGTTCGGTCTCGCCGGCCCGGAGGGAAACCATGGCGAGGACGTCAAGGAGATCTATTACTACCTGGACGCCACGCCGACCTCCTCGTATCTGGAGATGCTTTACAAGTATCCGCAGGCCGAGTACCCCTACGGCTGGCTGGTCGAAGAGAACCGGCGGCGCGGCAAGCTCGATCCGGAATTCGAGCTGATCGATACCGGCGTGTTTTCCGAAGACCGTTACTTCGACGTCTACCTGCGCTCCGCCAAGGCCGACGCCGAGGATTTGGTTGTCGAGATCGAGGTCATCAACCGCGGGCCGGAGGCGGCGAAAATCACGGTCCTGCCGCAGCTGACGTTCCGCAACGTCTGGAGCTGGGGCCGCTCGACCGCGGCGAAACCGGCGTTTTCCGAAGATGGCGGAACGGTGCGCGCCGACCATCCCGAGATCGGCACGATGCACGTGGCGTTCGAAGGTACCCCGGAGCTGCTGTTCTGCGAAAACGAGACGAACGTGCCTAAGCTATTCGGGGCGGCCGAAGGGAACGGCGGCGGCATCTATAAAGACGGCATCCACGAGGCGGTGATCCATGGCAACCGGGCGGCGGTCCATGCCGAACCGCAGGGGACGAAAATGGCGGCCCGTTACGACGCCGAGATCCCGGCCGGCGGCTCACGGACGTTCCGGTTGCGCATGGCGCGGAAGCTTCCCACCCGGCCGTTCGCCGATTTCGCCGCGACGTTCGCTACCCGCAGAGCCGAGGCGGACGCGTTCTACGCCGCTCTCCCGAGCGCTTCCGCCGATCCGGAATCACGCCGGGTGCAGCGCCAGGCGTACGCCGGGCTGCTCTGGAGCAGGCAGCTCTATCTGATCGACATCCCCGAGTGGTTGGCGGGCGATCCGGGCCAGCCCGCGCCGCCCGCGGAGCGCAGGCACGGCCGCAACAGCGAGTGGACGCATCTCAACAACTCGCGCGTCATGTCAATGCCGGATGCCTGGGAGTATCCCTGGTATGCCGCGTGGGACCTGGCGTTCCATTGCGTGCCGCTCGCCGAGCTCGATCCGGAGTGGGCGAAAGAGCAGCTCGTGCTGCTCACGCGCGAGTGGTACATGCACCCGAACGGCCAGCTGCCGGCGTACGAGTGGGCGTTCGGCGACGTCAACCCTCCCGTGCATGCCTGGGCGGCCCTGCGGGTCTATGAGATCGACAAGAATCTCAACGGCCGCGCCGATCGCGCGTTCCTGGAGCGGGTGTTTCACAAACTGATGCTCAATTTCACCTGGTGGGTGAACCGCAAGGACGCGGAAGGCCGCAACGTATTCCAGGGGGGTTTCCTGGGGCTCGACAATATCGGCGTGTTCGACCGCAGCTCGGAGCTGCCGACGGGCGGGCACATCGACCAGGCGGACGGCACCGGCTGGATGGCGATGTATTCGTTGAACCTGATGCGCATCGCGCTCGAATTGGCGCTTCAGAACCCGGTCTACGAGGACATCGCGACCAAGTTCTTCGAACACTTCCTCTACATCGCCGCGGCGCTCGGCAACCTGGGCGGCGAGGGCGAAGAGGCGAT
>Ga0268264_10005013_pt1 | contig 11206 bp, 1 predicted proteins | sample KBSSwiS32_FD_190357 | JGI IMG/M metagenome (GOLD analysis project Ga0268264, IMG submission 190357) | Switchgrass rhizosphere microbial communities from Kellogg Biological Station, Michigan, USA - KBS Switchgrass S3-2 (SPAdes) (version 2) | ecosystem: Host-associated > Plants > Roots >... | reverse complement strand
CTGCGCCTGCTGCCAGACCGCATAATCCTTATACTGGATCCGTAATGCCTCCGGACTGAACGCTGCCCCACCAACCGCCGCATTATAATAACCCAGCACCTCCCGGATCAGAATGTCCATCGACCATTCATCGCTGATGATATGATGCATCACGTAGCTCAATACCCATTCATCGTCCCTTACCCGGTATAAGCCTGTCCTCAATAAGGGGCCTACAGACAGATCAAAAGGACTGGCCGCATCTTCCCGGACAGCCTTGCGCACTTCTTCTTCATTCGTTTGCTTATATCGCAGATCCCGGCGGACCATCTTAAAACCCGTTTCTTCCGGCAAACGGACAAACTGCCTGATCTCCCCTTGTTCATTTGCTTTAAACACGGTCCGCAGGATCTCATGACGGACTATTATTTGCACAAAGGCGCTTTCCAGGGCGGCCTCATCCAGACGCCCTTTAAACTTGTACACACCCGGCATATTGTAAGCAATACTGCCTTCCTCGAGCTGGGTCAATATCCACAGCCTGCGTTGAGACGGCGACAGTACATAACTGGTCTGCAAGGCGACAGGCGCTATTCCTGTAAAGGAGACCTTTTGGGCTTGCATGATCCATTCGGCCTGCTCTTCCAATACTCTTTTTAAGAATAAATGCCTTAACCCTATCTTAACCTCAAACTCTCTATGAATAAGTCCGGCCAGCCGGGTAGCTTTTAAGCTATGCCCTCCGGACTCGAAAAAATCGTCCTTTACGCCTATTTTGTCCCTGCCCAATATTTCCTGCCAGATGACTACCAACTTTTCTTCTGTTGCATTGCGGGGAGGGACATATTCCGTTCCGCCGTACATCTCAAGCCCGTCAGGTTTCGGCAGCTTGCTTCTATCCACTTTGCCATTCGGCGTCAGGGGCAGGTCCTGCAAAGCGATGTAATGCCCAGGCAGCATGAAAGCAGGCAGTCTCTTGCTCAGGAAAGACCTGATAGCCGGGGTTTGCAACACCTTCCCGCTTACTATATAGGCTACCAGCTCTTTTTCATCATATCCATTGGAATGGGCGATCACTACGGCTGACCGGATATCAGGATGGGCGTGTAATGCACTCTCTATTTCCCCCAATTCTATCCGGTGACCCAGTATTTTTACCTGGTCATCCTTTCGGCCTGAAAACCCGATACTTCCATCCGGCAGCCATCTCCCGAAATCACCCGTCCTGTACAGACGCCCACCGGTCAAAAAAGGGTTGTCGATAAATCTCTCTTTTGACAACTCCGGCTTATTCAAATAATGACCGGCAACGCCATCCCCCCCAATGTATATTTCTCCTTCGATCCCTACCGGCAATACATTCCGGTAGCCATCAAGTATGTAGATCTGGGTATTGGCAATAGGTTTGCCGATCAGTATCTCCCTGGCATCCCGGTCGACCTTGCAACAGGTCGACCATATCGTTGTTTCCGTCGGTCCGTACATATTATATATTTCCACTTCCGGCAATGCCTTATACAGGTCCTTTACATGAGAGAGAGAAAGCCTTTCGCCGCCTATAAGCACCTTTCTGCATGTGGTCATGGACTGCAGGTCCGATCTCAACAGCGCCACCATTGATGGGGTCACCTGCAAATGGGTCACCCGGTGCCTTTTCAGTTGTTCATGCATCGAATAATACGACCCGCTTATATCACCGTTGTCCCTCTGTATAACCACTTTATATCCCAATGTCAGCGGCCAGATCAATTCCAGGACGGAAATATCAAAAGTATAATTGGTTGCCGACAGAAAGATACCGGGCTGCGTCCCAAAAACATGATCCATGCCCAAAAAGAAATTGACCACATTTCTATGGGACAGCAGACATCCTTTAGGTCTTCCGGTAGAACCCGAAGTATAGATACAGTAAGCCCAATTGGCGCTCTGTATTGTCCGTTCCGGGTCTTCGCTGCTATACGTATGCAGGGTCGCTCTTATCTTGTTCAATTCCGTCTCATCTATTATCCGGCTGCATTTGCTATCGGTCCTGATATGATCGATCCTTTCCTGCGGATACCCGGGATCGATGGGAACGTAGGCCCCGCCGCTTTTCAGGATACCCAGCATTGTTATCAGCATCCATTCGCTCCGCCCCAGCAATATGCCCACGAGGTCGTTGGGCCCGACTGCATATTGCTCTCTCAGGTAATGCCCCAGCCGGTTAGCCTGTTCATTCAGCTCCCGGTAGTTAAGCGTGGTTTCATCGACCTGTATGGCTATGTTGTCCGGTGTCCTGTGCGCTTGCCGTTCCAACAGATCCAGGAGCGTTGTATTCTGGTCGTAGGTTATTGCCGTGTCGTTGAACGTCTTTAATAACAGCTCCCGTTCCTCTCCGGAGGTGTAATCCAGCGTAGCAATGGATTTGGAAGGATGAGCCAGGGCGGCGTCCAGTAATTGTCCCAAATGATCGCCTAACCGCCTGATGGTAGACGCGTCAAAAATATCCGTATTATATTCTATTTGTACGCGTATATTCTCATCCGATTCGACAAAAGTGAACGTCAGATCGAATTTGCTGATGGGGGTCCCCCCTCCATTATATTCCTGCACGCTGAGATCTCCCGTGGTATGTCCGTTATTGGCAGGTCTTCCCGCATTTTGCAATAATACCATTACATCGAAGAGTGCGTTCCGGCTGGTGTCCCTCCTGAGCTGAAGGTCATCGACGAGTTCATCGAATGGATATAGCTGATGTTCATAAGCGCCCAATGTCACCTCTTTTAGGTGCCGGAACAGCTCGATAAAAGTATTTTCTTCCTTTAGCCGCGCCCTCAACGCCAAAGTATTCAGGTAAAAACCTATCTGATCTTCCAGGTCCATGTGTTCCCGGCCGGCAGAGGGAGTACCGACAATGATATCCGTTTGACTTGTATACCTGTACAATAATGCATCGACCAGCGCCAGCAGTCCGATGAACAAGGTTCCACCCTGTGCCAGGCTGAACATTTTTATACCCTGGGCGGATGCCCTTTCTATATTTTTGAACATGACGCCGCCGGCATATGTCCTTATGGCGGGCCTGGGTCTGTCGGCGGGCAGCTTTATGACCGGCAATTCCCCTTCAAACTGTTTTAACCACCAGGTCTTGTGATATTTAAGGGATTCTCCGCTCAGCTGACCCAGCTGCCAGGCAGCATAGTCTTTATATTGTATCTGCAAAGGGAACAATGGATCGGCCTCACCCCTGATACGTGCATTATAAAGCAGGAACAATTCCCTGATGAGTATTTCCATCGACCAGCCATCTCCAATGATATGGTGCATCGTATAGGTAAATATCCATTTCCGGTCCTCCATCCGGTACAACCCGGCCCGTAGCAAAGGCCCCGCAGACAGATCAAATGGACGGGAGGTATCCGCTGCTATCAGCTGTTTTGTTTTCTCCTCCCGGTCTTTCTCCTGCTGTAAGTCCCTATACCGAATACCGAATTCGCTGTCTTCAGGAGCATGGATATATTGTCTGATATCTCCCTTTTCATCCTCTTTAAATGTTGTCCGCAGGCTCTCGTGTCGCGCTATGAGCTTTTTTACAGCATATTCCAAGGCACCGGGATCTAACGCTCCTTCAAACACATAGATCCCCGACATGTTATAGGCGAGGTTGGCTTCCTCGAACTGGCTTAATATCCAAAGGCGACGCTGTCCCGGAGACAAGGCATATGAATCCTGTTCGGGGGCAACAGGTATCCCGGCATCCTTTCCCGTCTTGATCCTTTTCAGGAAACTGATGATCTCTGCCTTTCTGCTCCTGATCTCATCGATGACCCGTTCAGGCATTTCCTCTCCATCAAAACTTATTTCAAGATCCGCCCCCCTCAAAGAAATATCAACATTATTCCCCTTAAGCCGGCTGATCAGATCTAGGATTTCCATGGTTTAACTGTTAATTTTCAACGTGCGTATCAGACTACTATTTTTGAGCTCCTTTTATTATCCTTGGCCACCGACCTGATCTCATCTATAAAAAGAGCCATGTTCCTGACTGTTTGGTGCTTGAATAGCTCGGCTATGACCAGGTTGATGTCGAATTCCTTCCGGATCCTTTTTAATAACATCATTCCTTTTAACGAATCCCCGCCCAATTCAAAGAAATTATCCTCTACTCCAATGCTTTCAATGCCAAGGAATTTTTCGAAAATATCTTTTAGCTTTATCTCCGTTGCCGTATTGGCGGCCGAGAATTTTGTGGATAGAGCAGGCCGTTGCCGTCTATTGTCCAGATCCCGGTATGGGTTGTCATTCAGGTATGCTTCTTTCTTTACTTCATAGACCTCATGTATCCGTTCGACAAGATCCCTTTTTGTCTCAATAATTACTGGGGCTTCATCGAGCAGGCTCCATTCAAACAGGGCTGTTATTTCCTGCGGGGTCAATGCATCCGTCGACTTTGCGGACTGTCTGTCTGAAAAGTCCATCTCTGCCAGTCCTATACATTTCCATCTCGAAAAAGTATCCGGTCCCGAACAGATAAAATGATCCATGAACAAATTGGCTGACGAGTAGGATGTAAACCCGAGCCCTCCCAATAACGATGCTATGCTGGAGCTTATCCAGACAAAATCCGGGTCCCTGTGTCTGAATACCTCGTAAAGGGCCACGATGCCTTTAACCTTCGGAGCAAACATAGCCAACGCCTTCTCCGGAGTAATGTCTTCAATAAGTTCGAAATAATTATTGTCAATGATCCCGGCGGTATGAATGACGCCCTGTACAGGCCCCATGTCATTTTCTATTTTTTTCACCATTACCCCCAACGCCTCCGGATCGGAAATATCCGCACTAAAATAGATCACCTCCTTACTGAGGTTTCTCAGTTGATCAAGCCGGCCGGATGGATCACCCATTTTCCTTCCTGTGAGGACGACCCTCGCCTCATGAACCTGTATTAAATATTTAGCCAATACAAATCCCAGATTTCCCAGCCCGCCTGTGATCAGATACAGACCGCCTTTCCGGATCGCGCTTTTCCCTTTTTGAACAGGTCGGGGGTTCTTCTGATAGTCCCGCACCCATCTCTGTCCATATCGCAAAGCTACGGCACGTCCCTGTTTTCCGTCATTATGGTTTATCTCAACAGTCAGGCTATCAGCCAGTTCCTCCAGCGGCTCGTCAAGGTTAATATCGATATTGCAGCAAGGCACAGCATATTCCTGGGGAAGTACATTGACCACTCCCAGCGCCAGGGAAGATACATAAGAGCCCCTTTCCACACCTATCACCTTATGAAGGGCGTTTGTCAATACGAAAACCCTTTTATCTTTCAGATCGCCATTCTGCAATAAAGCCTGTATTACCCTTACAATGCAGAAGTAGACCAGGTTGATCTCCTTATTGGTATTTTCCAGCACCAGGCTGGAAGCATCGACACCGATGGTCCATGCATATATAATATCCGTGATCAGCACACCATCATTTCGCAGTTCCTGGAACAATCGTTTCATCTGTCCATCCCTTACAGGATCTACGACATACCGGTATTTTGAGACCTTTTCGAATCCTTCCCCGGCAAAGACCTCTACCAGCTCATTATCTTTCTCCAGCAACCCCTTTCCTACCCTTTGTGAAAACCTTTCATTAAATGAAAAGAAGAGATACGTCTTTCTACCCGCCTTCACATCGGGAACATGTAGTACAGCCCGCTTCCAGAACGGATAATAAATATAGTCCTTCAACTCGCCGCCGCCCCTGTTGCCGGCATTTATGGTGGAAAATAGTTTATGTTCGAATGGGTCTACCTCCGTGGGATACCGGATAGGCTGGAATGAATAAGTTGGCAAGGGTATCCTGCATCTTTTTTCCGTACCGTAATAGCTGCTCCAATCTATCTGTACCCCATGCGACCACAATTGCCCTATACGATGGGTGAAATAGCCGGCATCATTCCCATCCTCTTTAATGCTCCTGATGAGGTTGAAAGAAGGCCTGCTTCCCTGGGTGGACGGCCGTTGCTGTTTCAGCAGGCTTGTCAGGGCATGGCCGGCTCCTACCTCGATAAATATCAGGTCCTGTTCCCCCGACAACAAGGTTTTGATGCCGTCAGAGAACCTCACTGTTCTCCGCATCTGGTAAACCCAATAATCGGCCGAACCAGCCTCTTCGTCCCTGATAAAGTTTCCGCTCAGGTTTGACAGGAACGGGATCGTCAGTTTGTTGAATTTAACGGCTTCGAACGTCTTCCTGAAATCCTCCATGATGCCGTCCTGCATTTCGGAATGGAATGCATGTGATGTATGGAGCGTGATATAAGGTATACCTGATCCATCCAGCTTCAGCTTCAATTCCTCCAGGCATGCCGTATCCCCGGATAAGACTACCTGCTCCGGTCCGTTGACCGCAGCCAGGGATATATTCCCGTTTACGTAGACACCGGCCTCTTCGGCCGTTATCGGAACGCTCAACATACTACCTCCGGGAACACTATTCATCAACTCTCCCCGCCTCAGCACCAGTCTCAAGGTGTCTTCGAAGCTAAAAACTCCGCTGAGACAGGCGGCAGCATATTCCCCTATGCTATGTCCGATCATATACCGGGGCGTGATGCCTATCGATATCAGCAAACGTGCCAGGGAATATTCTATGAGAAAAAGGATGGGTTGAGCATAACGGGTTTCATTGATCAGACGACCCTCTGCTGTTGCCGGGAATAAGACATTGCGGAGATCAGCCCCGGTCAAATTTTGGATAATGGTAAACCCTTTGTCCATTTCCTGCCTGAAATAAGGGTTCATTTCATACAGGTCCTTACCCATTCCGGCATATTGTGATCCCTGCCCGGGGAACATGAAGACCACTTTCCTGCCGGCTTCCCCATTGCCGACTATCTGGTCTTTCAACGTTTCCCCCTGCAGCAGGTCCGTTAGTTCTTCCCTGGTGGAATAGGTCATCGCCAGCCGGTGGGAAAAATGTCTTCTCCCCGCCTGTAAGGTATAAGACAGGTCCGGCAGGTTGATGTCAGGCTCCTTCTGCAGGAAACTTTTCAACCTTTCGGTATAGCGCAATAATGAGTCAGCAGTATTTGCCGACAATGTCAACAATTTGTAATGGTGTAATGACGGGCTGTCTTCCCGGACGGGGGCTTCTTCCAGTACTACATGTGCATTGGTCCCTCCTATGCCCAGAGAATTTACCCCGGCACGAAGAGGGTTATCTCCTACCCTTGTCCATTCCCTCAATTTATCGTTGACATAGAACGGTCCGTCATTGAAGTTTATCTCCGGGTTGGGTTCTTTGAAATGGAGACTGGCAGGTATCTTCCTGTACTTTAAAGCTAATGCGGTCTTTATAAGTCCCGCCACGCCTGCCGCAGTATCCAGGTGACCTATGTTGGTCTTCACCGAACCCAGCGCGCAACGATGCGCTGTATTCCTGTTAAATGCAATGTTCAATGCTTCCAGTTCCACTGGATCGCCCAGCCTGGTCGCAGTTCCATGAGCCTCGATATATGTAACGGTCTCCGGGTCTACCTTAGCGAAGATCTGTGCCTTTCTAATGCACTCTGCCTGGGCTTCCACACTTGGCGCGGTAAACCCCACCTTCCTGTTTCCATCATTATTAATGGCGCTGCCTTTAATGATGGCATAAATATGATCGCCGTCATTGACAGCATCGGTCAGCCTTTTCAGAACGACCACACCGGCCCCTTCTCCTGCCATTGTACCACTGGCATCCTTATCAAACGCTTTACAGTGACCATCAGCTGAAAAGATCATCCCTTCCTGATAAAAATAGCCTTTCTGCGTTTGCGGCGACAGGGATACCCCTCCGGCCAATGCCATCCTGACTTCACCCAGCAACAGGCTCTTGCAGGCCAGATTAATGGCCACTAAAGAAGTTGAACATGCTGTATTTACTGTAAAGGCAGGCCCCTTCAGATTCAGCTTATAGGATACCAGGGAACTTAAATAATCTTTGTTATTGATAATATGGGCAGTATAATTGTCTACTATCTGATCCCAATTTTCAAGGGCCGAATAAACTTTCCAGGTCAGGTCGTCACCTGCTCCTGCATACAGCCCCGTCAACCCCTTGACCTGTTCCGGATCGTATCCCGCGTCTTCCAGTGCCTCCCAGACACATTGATGGAATACCCTGTGTAAAGGATTTAATAACAAGGCTTCTGACGGACTATATTTAAAAAAGGAAAAATCAAAGAGGTCTTTATCCTTTAAAACCACCCTGGCTTTGACAAAATTCCTGTTGCTGAGATTAGCCTGGCTTACTCCCAGTTCCGCCAATGCATGGTTTGATAAAAATTCAACAGATTCTACGTCATTTGTCAAATTTTCCCAGTATTCCCTCCAATTATCGGCTCCGGGAAAACGGCATCCGATGCCTACGATCGCAATCTCCAAACCTGTGTACTTCCGTTCCATCGCTAAATATTTATTTTCCGATTAGCCTGAATGTATCTTCCATAATATCCATAGACATTTTTGCCTCCCTGTCCGAATCCGCTGTTTCGTCTGTCTTATCAGCCGCCATGTAATCTGCCAGGGCCCCGATACTGGGAAATTGAAAAAGCAATACCACGGATAGTTTTTTATCGAATACCTTATTTATTAGCGCCACCGTCCTTACCAGCATTAATGAGTTTCCCCCCAGGTCAAAGAAATTGTCCTTTATACCGATCTTTTCACGTTCCAATACTTCCTGCCAGATCTTTACTAATTTTTCTTCTATCTCATTACGCGGCTCTACATATTCCACTCCCCCCGACAGCTCCAACCCCTCCGGGGCCGGCAACCGCCGCCGGTCTACCTTCCCGTTGGCCGTCAACGGCAGCTCCTCCATCTGTACAAAATGACCCGGCACCATGTACGATGGTAATAGCCCCCCCGCATAGCCCCTCAGCTCCATCACACTCATCCCCTCCACTCCCGTTATATACGCCACCAGCTCCTTTTCTCCTCCCTGATCACCCCGCACCACCACCGCCACCGACCTCACCTTCTCATATCCCCCCAGCACCCGCTCTATCTCTCCCAGTTCCACCCGGTAGCCACGGATCTTTACCTGGTCATCTATCCTCCCGATAAACTCAATGTCACCGTTGGACAGCCATCTGCACACATCCCCCGTCCGGTACATCCTCCCACCCGATCTGAACGGGTCCCCCACAAACTTCTTCTCCGTCAGCTCCTCCTTATGTATATACCCCTGCCCAACCCCCGCTCCTCCTATACACAACTCCCCCTTCACTCCCACCGGACATACCTCATCCCCCTCTCCCAGTATATAGACCCGCATCCCCCCGATCGGACGACCTATCACTATCGCCCCCCCCTCCTCCAGCTCCTTCACCACACACCCTACCGTACACTCCGTCGGACCATACTCATTGTATACACGCATCTCCCCATTGATCCCCTTCAGCTCCCTCACCTGCTCCTCCCTCACCTGCTCTCCTCCCAATATCGCACACACCATCGTCCCCGTCCGTAATCCCAGCTCCTGTACCAGATGCATATGCGACGGCGTCAGCTTGATGCTGTTGATCCCGCTTACTCCCCTAAAACTATCCCGCAGTATCTCCACCAGCTCCTCCCGCTGACCGTATACCCGCAACGATCCCCCACCCGTCAGCGAACAATATATACTGGTCACCGTCAGATCGAACGACAGCGACGTATACAACCCAAAATGAGGACGCTCCGCTCCCCCAAAATAATACCCGTTCGCCCACCGCACATAATGGGACAGGTTCCCATGCGTGATCATACAACCCTTCGGCTCTCCCGTCGACCCAGACGTGTAGATCACATACGCCAGGTCCTCCTGACCAGCACCCAACAGCTCCGTACCACTCCCCTCCATCTCCCGCTCTATGCCTTCCAGCTGCGCATCCAACGCTATCAACTCCCCCGCATAATACCCAACATCGAACATATAGGACGTCTCCGTCAACAACGTCCGCATACCCGCATCCTTTATGATATATTCCTTCCTCCCCGACGGATACCCCGGATCGATCGGTACATACGCCCCTCCCGCCTTCAGCACCCCCAACATCCCTATCAATACCTTCTCCGAACGGTCCGCCATGATCCCCACCAGCTCATTGCGCCCAACACCACACCGTTCCCGTAAATATCGACCCAACAGATCCGACCGCCTCTCCAGCTCCCCATACGTCAGCTCAATACCCTCATACAACACCGCCGTCCGGTCCCGCAGCTCCTCCACCCGATCCGACAGCAGACCCAACACAGATCTGTACGGCAACGCCTCCTCCTGCTGACCGCTAAGATCCTCCAGCAACCGCCTCCGCTCCTCCGCTCCCATATAATCCAGACTCCTTACCGACACCTCCGGACCCGACACGATCGCCTCCAGCAAACCTTCCAGGTGACATGACAACCCCTCTATCGTCTCCCGCCTGAACAGGTCACTGTTATATTCCAGCGCCACACTTAGCTCCTCTTCTGACTCCGTAAACAAGAACGTCAGGTCAAACTTGCTCACCACATGTTCCCCCGATCCATAGCCGCTCACCTCCAATCCCTCCAACCCCTGATACCCCTGACGCGGCTCACGGCGTATGTCGTGCAGATCGATGAACACATCGAACAGCGGACTCCGGCTCATATCCCGCTCTAAACCCAGCTCATGCACCAGCTCATCAAATGGGTACGACTGGTGCTCATACGCCTCCAGGGTCTGCTTACGCACAGCTGCCGCCAATGCCAGATAACTCTCCTGCCCCGTAAGACGGGTCCTTAAAACCAACGTATTCAGGTAAAAACCGATCTGACCCTCCAGGTCCGCATGCTCCCTACCCGAGATCGGGCTGCCAATGATAATATCACGCTGACCCGTGTACCGGTACAACAACACATTCACTGCCGCCAGCAAGCCCATAAATAATGTACCCCCCTCCCGCTGGCTCAGCTCCTTTATCGACTTGCTCACCCCAGGCCTGAACGTCCTGCCCACAATACCTCCCCTGTAGCTCTTTACCGCAGGACGAGGCGCGTCCAACGCCAGCTCCAGCACCGGAACCTCCCCGCTCAGCTGACCTAACCAATATGATCTATGACCTTCATATTCCACCCCTCCACGCTGCGCCTGCTGCCAGACCGCATAATCCTTATACTGGATCCGTAATGCCTCCGGACTGAACGCTGCCCCACCAACCGCCGCATTATAATAACCCAGCACCTCCCGGATCAGAATGTCCATCGACCAT
>Ga0268264_10005010_pt1 | contig 11209 bp, 11 predicted proteins | sample KBSSwiS32_FD_190357 | JGI IMG/M metagenome (GOLD analysis project Ga0268264, IMG submission 190357) | Switchgrass rhizosphere microbial communities from Kellogg Biological Station, Michigan, USA - KBS Switchgrass S3-2 (SPAdes) (version 2) | ecosystem: Host-associated > Plants > Roots >... | reverse complement strand
TAGTTCTTTGGTAAACAGTTGCGGGCTTGAGTTCTAACATTTCATTTACAATAGCTAAAAAAATGTTATTATAACGTGGGGTTAAGTCCTTGTAGTCAGTCGGTTCGTAACTTTGTTTTGAAGTTCTTTTAAGCGTCAATTAACAGCAGCCATCATAATATTGGCACCTGTTTTGCGTTATGTATTATAAATTGTCTTTTCTATTTGACTACACAAAAGCAGTCAATTTTCTCATAAGCAGTTAGTTTTGGTTACGGCCCCTGTTTCCACAGGGGCTTATTTTTTTCCCTTCGGTGAGCACTGCAATTCAAACTACAATACTCGGATGAGTCATCGTTATTAAAAAAAACAATTCAAGAATCTCTTTTTATCAAACTAATATTGCTGATTCCATATCCTAGTCCTGTTCCGATGAGGTCAGCGATGATATCTCCCAACGAAAAATCACGGAATGGAATAAAATATTTTTGAACGTATTCCATTCCGATTCCATACGCAGCACCGATAATAAAGATGATGAAGAATGTGCGCAATAACTTTTTTAATTCGAGTTGTTTTGTACTGTAATAAAAACACCAGAGTATGACGAAGGCTGCAAAAATACCGGAGTGAACAACCTTGTCGAAATACGGGATAGTGAATCCTTGTTCTTTTGGAAACATTTGGCCGGGCATGGCCAGTAGAATAAAAATAATCAGTGTCCAGCCAATTGCCACATATGACTTTCCAAGGTATCTTCTAAGTTTTTTCATCAAGAGATGCAATAAAATAAAAAATTCCGGAAACTAAGCGATGAGTAGATTTTTATTTGATGAATTTATCAGGAAGATGTTTTTCCCATGACATAAATAGGCATTGTTGGAGTAGCACTGCCACCTTTTGGTTCAAGTGTGATGGCAAATGCCTGCGCGCTTGGAATATTCTTCATTTTCATCGGACCGGCCTGCATGTCGAATATGCCGGCGTCTACCGGTTTCCCATCTACGATGGCCCATAACTGGTATTGTTTTCCGGGAGTTGGTGTTGGAAGATTATTCACAAGCAAATAAACGTCTTTTGAAGTGGTGTTCCAGTAAACCGTTGTTTGAATCCCTGGCACTGGACCACCCGGGTTAGCCGGCATTTTTACAATGGCCATGGCGGTATCTTTCATGATGCTCATCATTGCGTCATATTCCTGAAGTTTTGTTTGCAGTTTTTGGTTTGCCGATGCCATTTGAGTTTCCGTCGCAAGTAATTCATTATACTTTGAAATGTATTGCTTGTATTGTGTGAAGAAATAGAAATTCAAAATAGTACTTCCGACTAACAAGATAACGGCCGCAGCGGCTACATAGCGCAGCCATCCCGCTTGTACAATGGGAGATTGCTTGAGAGAGACTACTTTTTTGCCTTGCCTTTTTTCATTTTCGATTTCAATATCAGCAATAATTTTACTCTTAAGGTTAGACGGAGGTGCCACTGCATTGCTCAGCAATTGTTTTTCCAACGTCCTCTCAAAAGCGTCTCTTGCGGCACGAACTTCGGCATGGGCAGCACACATTCTTTCGAATTCTGCGCGCTCCTCAGTACCGGACAATCCCAGTACGTAGCTTTCAACGATTCCACTTAATATGTATTCCTGTACGTTCACTTTCTATTGCATATATTCTTTTAGTTGTAACAACGCATTTCTTATGCGTGTTTTTACAGTCCCCAACGGGATATCCTCAATTTGAGCAATTTCCTCGTGGGTATATCCTTTAAAATAAGCCAGTTCTATTAATACGCGATGTTCGGGTTTCAATTTCGCCAGGATTTTGGTTAGTCCGATGTTATCAATATTGGTTTGGGTTACCTGGCTGGTCATATTTACGTTTTCCGGAAGTCCTTGGTTTTTTTGGCTATTCTGGTACCCTTTGGAACGAAGCGTATCAATTGAAGCATTACGTGCGATATTTAGCATCCAGGTAAACAATCTTCCTTTTGTTGGATCGTACGTTTCAATTTTGCGCCATATGTTGATGAAAACTTCCTGTAATATATCGCTGGCTAACTCTGAATCTTGAACTATCTGAAGAATGATGCTATAAAGGGCCCCGGAATAATTATCATATAAGTAGCCATAGGCCAGATTATCCCGCTCTTTTAAAGCGTCTATCAGCTCCTGCTCAGTATATGTTTCGGTTATGCCCAAACTGTTGGAAAAGGTTTCTTAAAAATATGTAAAGATAAAAACAAATATGAGGTTGAAGTTGAGGTTAAGGTTAAGGTTGAGGTTAAGCGTGAATCCTATCTCAATCTCAATCTCAATCTCAACCTGAATCTTTCCATTAGCTCACCATCGAATCATATGCTGATGCACTCATCAGTTTTTCTAGATCCGCCGGATTCGTAACGGTCATCTTGATCATCCATCCTTTACCATAGGGATCGGTATTGACAAGCTCGGGAGAATTTGATAATGCCGGATTCAGTTCTGTGATCGTTCCTGCAACTGGTAAGAAAAGATCTGATACTGTCTTGACAGCTTCTACCGTTCCAAAAATTGCACCGGCCTCCAAAGTCTTTCCGACGGACTCAACCTCTACGTATACTATATCTCCTAATTCTTTTTGTGCAAAATCAGTGATGCCAATAAACGCAGTGTTTCCATTTTCGATCTTGATCCATTCGTGCTCTTTTGTATAACGAAGATTTTCCGGAAAGCTCATGTTATATTATTTAGTGTGCAAAGATTATAAAAAGGTTTGAATTTGAACAGCGCGAAAAAAATTTATTTGGATCGTTTGATTAGTCTCATTTTGATGATTCGAACATCATGTGTTGGCCTGTCGTATGGCTTGCCGCTTGTCGGCACCGCTGCAATTGAATCTACCACATTTAATCCACTGATGACTTCACCAAATATCGTATAGTTCTGGTCGAGATGTGGTGCACCGCCAATCGTTTTGTATACTTGACGCTGCTCCAATGGAATTTTTCTTCCTTTCAGTCGATTGATTTCAACGGAATCAAGTCCTGTATCCGTAAATGTTTTTCCCTGCACAATATAAAACTGGCTTCCGCTGCTGGCTTTCATAGGATTCGTGTCATCTCCTTCTCTTGCAGCGGCGATGACACCTTTGTGATGAAAAAGCGAAACTCGAAATTCGGCAGGAATAGAATATGATGGACCTCCATCACCTAAAACACTATCCGGATGTGCATGTTTACTTTTTGGGTCGCCGCCCTGGATCATGAAATTTTTTATGACACGATGAAACAACACGCTGTCAAAATATTTCTGCTTCACAAGCCTGAGAAAATTATCACGGTGCAATGGCGTTGAATCGGACAGGCGGACGATGATTGTACCCTTGTCAGTAATCATTTCGACATCTTTGTTCAAATCTTTTACACGAAGACCATTGGACAATTCCGGATTACATGCAATAAAAGTTGTGATGATTAAGAAGACCGAAATAGTGCGATACATCGGGAAAATAAATTTGTAAATGCGTGATGTGAACGGAATCCATCCTAACAGTGATCAATAAACGTCAACTTTTAAAATCCTGACTTTTCAAAATACAACAATATATGATCCTTCATAAAATTTTCCTGTTCACGTAGATCCATCACGGGAAGCGCTTTGAGTTGCTTGAAATGTGGCCAGCCCTCTTCATCAACTCCTTCCAATTCATAATACCCACTTTGTGCAAATAGACTGCAAACAGCCACATGCATTAAATCCTGCTTTTGCTCCTTTGTAAATTTGTTCCTGATATCACCGAATTCCTGGACACCGATTAAAAATAAAATTGCTTCCATGTCAGGTTTCTTGCCGAATCTTTCAACAAGCCTTGCTTCGAGATTCCACCATCTAGACTGCAAATCATCCTGTACGTTATTCATGGCAGCAAATTTAAGAAAACAAAGATTACCGGCTGTTTAAGAAACTGCGCTTATCGTTTACGTATTTTTTCTTTTAGTTTTGTCGATATGAAAGGCATGCTTGCTCAAAAAGAAAATTTTATCGTTTCTACCGACAAATCAAGTCTGGATCTTCAATATATCCATGAATTTATTTCGCATTCTTATTGGGCCGCTGGAATTCCGATCGAAACACTTCAAAAATCAATTGAGGGTTCGATGTGTTTTGGACTTTATGACGATGGAAAGCAAATTGGATTCGCCCGTGTAATTACTGACAAGGCAACTTTTGGATACTTGGCTGACGTGTTTGTCGATGAACGTTATCGTGGAAAAGGTCTGGCTATTTGGATGATGAGCGCGATCATGTCGCACCCCGAATTGCAAGGGTTCCGTAACTGGATGCTCGGCACACGAGATGCACATGGACTGTATAGGAAATTTGGATTTACGCAGCTTGATCAGCCCGAGCGTATCATGAGAAAAAATGATCCCGATGTGTATAAGGTGAAGGGTAAGGGTTGATGTATCCAATTAACTTGTCCGCAGATCAAACAGCTGTACTCACATCGCTTTGTCCATCTCCCCTTCAACAACTAACTTTGCGAAAAATTTTAATAGATGTTGCAATTGGCATTCATACGTCAGAATTCAGAATTGGTCAAAGAGCGCCTGGCAATAAAGAATTTTACCGGGCTTCATTTGGTGGATAATATTTTAGAAATGGACGATCATCGCCGCAAATTGCAATTGGAATCAGATACTGCGCAAGCCAAAATAAATTCGATATCAAAAGAGATCGGCCAGTTGATGGCGAAGGGAGAAAAAGAAAAAGCCGAAGAGAAAAAAAAGGAAGTAGCGTCGTTGAAATCTTTGCAACAACCCATCGCAGGGCAGCTACAAAAAATAGAAATTCAGTTAAACGAAGCACTGGTTACTCTGCCAAATCTTCCGGCAAAGTCGGTGCCGCTTGGTAAAACACCAGAGGACAATATTGTCGTTCGGGAAGGTGGTAGCAAACCGCAACTACAATCTAATGCTGTACCACATTGGGATCTCGCAAAGAAATATAACCTGATTGATTTTGAATTGGGAAATAAAATAACGGGAAGTGGCTTTCCATTATACATCAACAAAGGGGCAAAATTACAGCGCGCGTTGATCCAATATTTTCTGGATTATAATCTCGCCGCGGGTTATACAGAATATCAACCACCGCTGATGGTTAATGAAACAACGGCGTACGGAACGGGGCAGTTGCCCGACAAAGAGGGACAGATGTATTACATGAATGAAGACAAATACTACCTGATACCAACCGCTGAAGTGCCACTAACCAATATATATCGCGACGAAATTGTAAAAGAAAGCGAATTACCAATCAAGATGACGGGTTATACGCCATGTTTCAGAAGAGAAGCGGGCAGCTATGGAAAAGATGTAAGAGGTCTGAATCGTTTACATCAATTTGATAAAGTTGAAATTGTTCAGCTCGTTAATCCGGATAAAAGCTATGACGTGTTGGAAGAAATGGTTGTTCACGTTGAAAAATTATTGCAATCTCTCGAATTGCCGTATCGGATTCTAAGGCTTTGCGGTGGAGATATGTCGTTCGCGTCTGCGCTGACATATGATTTTGAAGTCTACAGCGCGGCGCAGCAAAAATGGCTCGAAGTGAGTTCTGTCAGCAACTTTGAAACTTTCCAAACGAATCGAATGAAGATCCGTTTTAAGGATGCCAATAATAAAACGCAATTGGTTCATTCATTAAATGGAAGCTCGCTCGCACTGCCGAGAATCGTTGCATGTTTGTTAGAGAATCACCAGTCGGTGAATTCAATTAATTTACCGCAAACTCTGCATCGTTATTTTGGTGATACTTCTATCGGTTAAGTACAAGCGATTATTTTACATTAAGACTGCTTTAATTTAATTGGAACCATAGAGCGGGTTATATTCCGGGCATTTATTATTAGGTGACACCCTATGTTTTGCTTACCGTAGATTTTGGCTGCATTGGTTACATGTATTCCAATGAGTATGGCAGGGATGGGTCGTCAATCAGCCTTAATTTCTTGTCGGGTTTACGTTTGGTGTAGACTTTATCCTCGGGAAGCATAAAAGTTAGCTTTACAATCATTTCTCCAATTATCCGGCTTCCTGAACATGCGGGTTAAACTTTCTCTTCGAATTACCGTCCTAGTCCAAATTCTGATGATGGTAATCTCCAACCAGCTCAAAAATCAGCACTTACTTTGGCGGGCAGGATTTGGTCCGATGGCAGACGACCTGGATCAGTTGTCGCATGTTTCTCAAAAATCTTTATTCAAAGGTCTTGTAAAGACCTCAGCCGGCACCCCGGAATATCTTGATGTGGCCGATAGCACACTTAAAGGACTGATGATGGGAGTGGGCGATGCTGTCAAGTTGCAGAAAATGGATTTGCCGGATGATCAGAAAAAACAACTTAGAAAACAATCACAAAAGGACATTAAGAGCCTGAATCTTGCGTGGCTGAATGAAATGATTAACAGCAAGGCGCAACTCCGCGAAAAGATGTCTTTATTCTGGCACGGTCATTTTGCTACAAGAAACCTCAATATATTTTACCAGCAATTGCTACTTGATGTCATTCGCAAAAATGCACTCGGAAATTTTGGGGATTTGTTGCGAGAAGTGAGTAAGACGGCAGCAATGATTAATTTTCTCAACAACAATCAAAATAAAAAAGATCATCCCAATGAAAATTTTGCACGCGAAGTCATGGAACTATTTACCATGGGTCGAGGCAATTATACTGAGCAGGATGTAAAAGAAGCTGCGCGTGCGTTTACCGGTTGGGGAGCGAGCCTTCGCGGAGAATTTGTATTTAGAAAATTTCAGCATGATGATGGAGATAAAACCGTTTTAAACCATCACGGAAACTTTGACGGAGATGATGTGCTTGACATTTTGCTTGAGCAGAAGCAAACTGCGTATTTTATCACGAAAAAAATTTATCGGTTCTTCGTAAGCGATGTATCGAATGAAGCGATCATTTCAACGCTCGCAAACCGGTTTTATAATAGCCACTACGATATCAAATCGCTGCTAGAAGATATTTTTACGAGCGAATGGTTTTATGATGAGAGAAATATTGGTGGACATATTAAATCTCCAATAGAATTATTGGTGGGCATTCGCAGGATATTACCTATGGAAATAGAAAACGAAGAAGTGCAATTGCTGCTGCAGAGAGTACTGGGTCAATTACTTTTCTATCCGCCTAATGTTGCTGGCTGGCCAGGCGGTTCGAGCTGGATCGATAGCTCTACATTGATGTTTCGGTTAAGAGTTCCGCAAATTATTTACAGTGCGGATGAGTTTCAAATGAAACCTAAAGACGATGACGATCAAATGATGGGTATGAAAGACGCCCGAGAGAACGGTGCTGGTTACAAAATGAAGAACGGTCAATTCATCAAAGCCAGGATTCATTGGGACACGTACCTGAAAAACTTTGATAGTGTTCCGCGTGAAAAACTAACGGCAGCAATTGCTTCGTCATTATTACAAGTTCAATCTTCCGTCAACGAAAACATTTTGAATAAATATATTGACACGTCAGGAAGAGAAAATTTTATAAAGACAACGACAATTCAGTTAATGAGTACACCGGAGTATCAGTTGTGTTGAAAGTGAGTGGATTTTCACGCAAAGGAGCAAAGTAGAATAAAGGCGCAAAGAATCGCCTATAGCGCGAATGAACCTGGATTTTTTGCGACCCTTTGCGTCTTATTTTACTTTGCGCCTATGAGTGAAATCCAGTCGCCATTGAATTTATTCATAATAAAGATTTCAAAATGCTAATCAAGCGAAGACAATTTCTACAAGCAGGTTCTTTGGCGACAGCTTCATTCATGCTGCCAAAATTTTTGAAGGCATTTGAATCGCCCAATATGGTGCCTCCTGGAAATAAAGTATTGGTCGTTTTGCAATTGAGCGGCGGTAACGATGGGCTGAACACTGTAATTCCAGTGCGCAATGACATTTATTATAAATCCCGGCCACGGCTTGGTATTGAAAAAGAAAAATCCTTGTTGATCACGGACGAAGTCGGCTTGCATCCTTCGTTGGGTTCTTTGAAAGAATTTTATGATGATGGTAATTTGGGAATTCTGAATGCCGTTGGATATCCAAACCCGGACCGATCTCATTTTCGCAGTATGGATATTTGGCAGACTTCAAGTGGCAGCAATGAATTCGTTACAACAGGATGGTTAGGGCGCTACCTCGATGCGCAATGCAGCGGCTGCGACAAACCCACGCAGGCATTAGAGATCGATGATATTTTAAGCCTCGCGCTCAAGGGAGATCAAATGAAAGGAATTGCTTTGAAAGATCCGCACCGCCTCTTTGATAGCACCAATCAAAAATATTTCAGGGACATCGTGGCGAACCACGACTTTAAAGACGATAGTCATCCGGCTGAATACCTCTACAAGATCATGGCAGAAACGATGTCGAGCGCAGATTATATCTACCAGCAAAGTAAATTGCACCCTACCGGTGCCGTATATCCGAATTCAGAATTGGGCAAAAGTTTTAAAACAATCTCGTCATTGATTTTCTCGGACATCAATACAAAAGTGTATTACGTATCCATTGGAAGTTTTGATACACATGTCAACCAGCAAATGCAACAACAACGATTGTTTACTGAAATGAACGATGCATTGAAGGCGTTCGTCGCAGACCTTAAATCAAATAATCGATTCCAGGATGTTCTTTTGATGGCTTTTTCAGAATTTGGACGAAGAGTATCACAGAATGCCAGCGGAGGCACTGATCACGGAACTGCAAACAATATGTTCCTGATAAGTGGCGGGTTAAAACAAAAAGGATTGATTAATAATGTCCCGGATCTGAATGATTTAACGGATGGTGATTTGAAATATAAAATAGATTTCAGAGATATTTATGGAACTGTGCTGAATAAGTGGCTTGGAAGTGATGACAGAAAAATTTTGGGAAGAGATACTTCGTATTTATCCTTCATATAGATCGCCATGATAATCATTTCTTCAATCCAACTTTGTGGCCCGGTCCGGCAAAATATAAAATGCACAGGTAACAAGGGATCATGATCCAAAATGCTTTTTGAAGTCCAATCGATTCACCCAACACGGCCCAGACCTTTGGCAAAATTGCACCGCCCGCAATACCTACAATCAACAGCGCAGATCCTGTTTTCGTAAATTTTCCCAATCCATTTATTGCGAGTGGCCAAATGGCGGGCCATACTAATGCATTTGCCAATCCAAGCAATGCGATAAATAAAACTGAAACGTATCCACTTGTAAAAATTGCGAACAGCGTGAAAATAAGCCCGAGGATTGCCGAATATTTTAAACCTGTCGACTGCGAAAAATATTTTGGGATGCATGCAATTCCAACGATATAACCGATCAACATTCCGATCAGCGTATACGTTGTAAAATGTTTTGCGATATCCAGGCTGATGCCGATGGATTTGCCATACACTTGTATGATGTCTCCTGCCATTACCTCCGCACCAACATACAAAAACAAGGTTACAAAGCCGATCCATAAATATGGGTAATCGAAAATGCTTTTTCGATTGATGGAAGAAGTATTTTCTGAATCATCTTTCGTTTCTCCTTCTGCTTTTAATTCCGGCAGGCTGGAGAAATATATAAAGACCGACAATCCCAACAACACTAACGCGATGATGATATAAGGAACGACAACTCTTGATGCGAGTTCGTTCAGTGCAATTACCTTTTGCGATACGTCCATTGATTTGAGACTTTCGACTAACGACTCAGAATTCTTAAGCATAATACTGCCCATAATTAATGGAGCAATAGCGCCCGCCCCTTTGTTGCAAATGCCCATGATGCTGATACGTTTTGCAGCGCTTTCAATTGGGCCGAGTATCGTGATGTATGGATTGGATGCAGTTTGTAAAATCGCGAGGCCCGTTCCAATAACAAAGAGGCCGGTAAGAAACAATCCATATGTTCTTGTTTTTGCGGCAGGAATAAAAATCAGTGCACCAATTGCCATAATAAGCAGACCTAACACCATTCCGTTTTTAAAACCAGTGAATCTTAAAACTGCCGATGAAGGGAATGCCATCACTGCATATGAAATATAAAATGCGAAAGTAACCATCACCGCTTCCGACGTGGTTAATTCACAAGCAATTTGCAGGTAGGGAATCAAAGTACTGTTTACCCATGTAACAAATCCAAAGATGAAAAACAAACTTCCAATGATTGTCATAGCACCGATATTGGTGGCGGGTTTGCTGATTGCGGAACTTATTGTTTGTTGCATCGGGTATTGTGGGTTTGCGTATTTGATGGATTTTACTGAGCTGAAAATAATAAATTCTTATCTTATATCATTTCAACTACCTAATTAACGTAACAGTTCCCTTTTCAAAATGAATATTGCCTTTGTAGTCCATTGCCTTCGCCATCCAAATATAAGTTCCGATTGGCTGCGTCTGTCCATTAAAGGTTCCATCCCATCCCTGCCAGGAGTCATGTGAAGAGTAAATCAATTGTCCGAACCTGTTATAGATATTTAGAAAATAGAAATTGCTCATTCCAATGGCAATACATCGGAACCGGTCGTTGTGTCCGTCATTGTTTGGTGTGAAAGCTGATGGGGCGTAGAGGGCGGGACCTTTATACGCTTTGATATGAATGGTATCCGAGGTTGCGCATCCCACGTCAGTGTACGCAGTCAGGACGTAGGTCTGGTCGTTTTGTAATACTGCGATGGGATCCGCGATATTATCTGCATTCAAACCGGTTGCCGGCTCCCATTTGTACAACGATCCCCCACTTCCATTTAATTGAAGCGGTTGGCCAATGGCTACAATCGTGTCCTGTCCGGCAAACGCATTCGTTACATATATATTGACAGTTCCGGTTACTGTATCTGAGTGACAACCCCGGTCACTCATTGCAACAAGGTTGACGAAGTATTGTCCTGGTTGCGTGTACTCATGAACGATAGATGACGTGCTGTCTATTGTACCATCTCCCAATTGCCAATACCATTGCCTGATAGGAACGGTCGCATCCGCATTTGAAGCTTGTAAGGTCACGGGATCTCCATAACACGCGTTTTGCAAAGTGATATCGGTGGAAGGAATTGGGAAGATTTCAACCGAATGATACGTTGGATCGGATACACAACCCTCGATTGTTTCAACACTCAAACCGATATTTTGCGTCCCGGGCGGAAATTCTTGTTGTAATCCGCCGGCTGGTAGGCTGAAGGTTTGTCCCGCAACATA
>Ga0268264_10005001_pt1 | contig 11218 bp, 13 predicted proteins | sample KBSSwiS32_FD_190357 | JGI IMG/M metagenome (GOLD analysis project Ga0268264, IMG submission 190357) | Switchgrass rhizosphere microbial communities from Kellogg Biological Station, Michigan, USA - KBS Switchgrass S3-2 (SPAdes) (version 2) | ecosystem: Host-associated > Plants > Roots >... | reverse complement strand
CCTGCCCGGCCTGGATCTGCAGCTTGATCAGCCCGGCGACTTTCTTCTTCTTCGGGGCCATGGGTGTTGCTGTTCCTCTCTCGTTTCGAGTGATTTCGGCGCGCTAACGTTCGCTCAGCGACGTTTTCCGCGCCGAAATCGCTTAGATCTTGGCGACCTGGTTGAAGGTCAGTTCGACAGGTGTTTCGCGGCCGAAAATGGACACCAGCACCTTCAGCTTTTGTTGTTCGGCGTTGACCTCGCTGATCGAGGCGGGCAACGTCGCAAACGGCCCGTCCATGACGGTGACGGACTCGCCGACCTCGAAATCAACCTCTATCGGGGCCCGTTCAATTCCACCGGTCTCGGCGGCAGCAGCGGCGGTCGACGCGGCCTTGCCGGGCTTCTTGGCGGCGGCAGGCGGCAGCAGGAACTTCACCACGTCGTCCAGCGACAGCGGCGACGGCCGCGACGTCGCACCGACGAAGCCGGTGACGCCCGGAGTGTTGCGCACCGCGCCCCACGACTCGTCGTTGAGCTCCATGCGCACCAGGATGTAGCCCGGCAGCACCTTGCGGTTGACCTGCTTGCGCTGGCCGTTCTTGATCTCGGTGACCTCTTCGGTGGGCACCTCGACCTGGAAGATGTAGTCGCCGACGTCGAGGTTCTGCACGCGGGTCTCGAGGTTGGCCTTCACCTTGTTCTCGTAGCCGGCGTAGGAGTGGATGACGTACCAGTCGCCGGGCCTCAGGCGCAGCTCTTTCTTGAGCGCGACGGCCGGATCCTCTTCCTCGTCGTCGGGGGTGGCCGCATCGTCAGCAGTGGCATCGGCGGGGACATCCTCGGTGAGCGTCGTGTCCTCGACGGCCTCGGTGAGCGTGGTGTCCTCGACGGCCTCGGCGGCTGAGCTGTCCTCCAGGCGCTCGGCGGCCTCGTCTGCGATCACAGTCGCCGGATCCGCTGCTTCGGCGAGCGCATCGGAAACGGCCGAAGGCGATTCGCCCTCGAAGGAAGTCACTTGTCAGTCCTCTCTAAATTGCTCGTCAGCCGAACACCAGCATCACGAGCTTGGCGAGGCCCAGGTCGACCAGGCCGATCAACGCCACCATGAACGCCAGAAAGACCAGCACCACGGCGGTGTAGTTGATCATCTGCTTGCGGTTCGGCCAGATCACCTTGCGCAGCTCGGCGACGACCTGCTTCAGGTAGTTCCAGACGAACGCAAACGGATTGCGCCAACCTCTTCCTGGCCGATCGGCGGCTTTCTTGGCCGTCTTCGTCGCGGTGCCCGCGCCGTTCTTGGTGGCCTTGCCGTCGGTCACGGTCTCGGTGTCCACGCTGTCGACCTCGTCGACAACGCCGCGCCGCGACCGCTTGCCGGTCGGGCGCGCGGGGCGGGTCACCACCGCGGTCTGACCGCGGCTGTCACCGGTGCTGTCGGTGACGCTGTCGGTTACGGTGCCGTCGCCTGCGGAGCCGGCACCATCGCGCTCGTCGCTCACCGCATGCCTTTCGTCTGGTTTCTGTGGGTCACCTTCCAGTGTCCACACTTGTCGAGTATTCAGTTGAGCAGGGGCGACAGGACTTGAACCTGCAACCTGCGGTTTTGGAGACCGCTGCTCTGCCAGTTGAGCTACGCCCCTCTAAGGATGGCTGCTGGCGGGTCCACCCGCCGGGGCTCACACAATTTGCGCGCTCCCCGTTCGGCCGATTTTCAAACCGACGGACAGCGCGCTGGACTGGGAAAACCCCGAGGTCCGAGTGTAGCGCGCCACCCGTCCCAGTTACTAATCCGTCTTCTCGCCGTTCTGACCGACTGCCGTGCGCACGACCTGCCCCGTTTCCGGGTCCCACTTCGCCGAGATCGAGTTGTCGCCCTCGTGGCCCATCAGCGTGGTGAACGCCTCCATCACGACCTCTCCGTTGATGTCGGTGCACACGTTGCGCGTGGTGACGATGTCGGCGCCGAACCGCTCGTCGACGGTTTCGACGTGCATGGTCCCGGTCAGATGGTCACCGACCTTGATCGGCCGGTGGAACTTGAACTTCTGATCGACCTGGACGATCTGCATGGTCTCCATGCCGACGTCGACGTGCTGAAAGAAATGCGTCTGGATCATCACCGCGAAGATCGAGGCAAAGGTCAGTGGCGCGATGAGGGCGTCGTGACCCAGTTCGGCGGCCGCGGCCTCGTCATGGGTGGCCGGATCGAGTGACTTGACTGCCCTGGCGTACTGGCGGACCTGTTCGCGGCCGACCACGAACGCGTCGGGGTACCTCCAGACCATCCCCCGAATATCAGTCTTGAGCGCCATCAGCTACGCCAACTTTGCGGTAGCAACGGCGCGGCCGAAGATTTTCTTTCCACCCGAAGTGGCCGTCAATGCAATGGTCACCGACTTCGTCTCGGGTTCAACGGATTTCACCCTTCCATTGAACACGATTTCGGCGCCCACGCCATCGTTGGGAACCGGGACGACCGCGGTGAACCGGACGTTGTACTCGGTGACCGCCGCCGGGTCGCCGACCCACGAGGTGACGTATCCGCCGCCGAGGCCCATGGTCAGCATGCCGTGTGCAATCGCGGTGTCCAGACCGACCTGCTTGGCGATGTCGTCGTCCCAGTGGATCGGGTTGAGGTCGCCGGAGACGCCGGCGTAGTTCACCAGGTCGCCACGAGTCAGCGGGATGACTTTCTCGGGAAGCTGGTCGCCCACCTTCACCGATTCGAACTCACGCAGTGGCATCGCTGAAACCCTCTTCTCCCTCTTCACCTGAACGACCCGCCAGAGTCGTGTAGGTCTCCTGCACGACGTCACCTTTGTCGTTGGTGACGATGTTCTTGGTCACGATGATGTCGACGCCGTGGGACTCTCGAACGGAGTCCACATACACGTCGCAGTAGAGCTTGTCGCCGGCGAAAATCGGCTTGACGAACTTCAGCACCTGGTCGACCTGGACGATCTGCATGTCCGTGACGCCGATGTTGGCGTCGGCGAAAAAGGCCGTCTGGGCCTGGTAGCCGAACACCGAGATGAAGGTCAACGGCGCAGGCAGCGCGCCGTGGCCGAGGTCGGCCGCAGCCGCCTCGTCGTGGTACGACGGGTCCTCGTTCTTGACCGCCACCGCGTACTCGCGGACCTTCTCCCGGCCGACTATGTAGTGGTCGGGATGGCGATAGTGCATCCCGACGATGCTCTCCGACAGCGACACGGTGGTGAACCTATCCGGTCAACCTCGGGCAAAGGCCCACGGTTGGCGCGTCAGCGCGATTCCTTGTGCGGCTGGTGCTTGCCGCAGTTCGGGCAGAACTTCTTCAGCTCGAGCCGGTCGGGATCGTTACGGCGGTTCTTCTTGGTGATGTAGTTACGGTGCTTGCACACCTCGCACGCCAAAGTGATCTTCGGCCGTACGTCTGTACTTGACGCCACGTCAGCTGCCTCTTTCTAAGATGTCTGCGTTGTCTTGTAGCGGTGGGGGGGCTCGATCCCCCGACCTCACGATTATGAGTCGTGCGCTCTAACCAGCTGAGCTACACCGCCATCCGGGTGCCGCTCTGCTCCTTGCAAAAGCTCGGCGACCACCGAGCCCCCTAACGGAATCGAACCGTTGACCTTTTCCTTACCATGGAAACGCTCTACCGACTGAGCTAAGGGGGCCTTGGCCCTTGCAAGCGCACGTTGGGCCTTAAAGAGGGTACATTCTCGCGGATATCCGCGCCAAACCGCTGGTCTCGGCGCGCTAAAGACCGACTGTCACGCCGTCCGAAAACGGTCCGTCGTGCAGTTCGATGGACTCCACGTCAGTGCCCCTCGGCACGTCGAACACGACGGCCGTATCGACCGAGTCGCCGGGATTCAAGTCGGCCAGGGTGTTCCCGAGATAGATCCACGCCTCGTCGTCGGACTGGTAGACCGTGCTGCCGTCGGAGAGGGTGTTGAACGACGCGAAGAAGGTCTGCGGCTCATTCCCCACGTTGGTGACGGTCATCTTGACGATGACGTACTCCCCCTGCGCCGCCTTCTGGATCTCGGGGAACTCCTGGTCGGCGACCGCGTCGACCCGCTCGACGCCGGTGATGACGAAGGAGAAGTTGCCGTCGCGGACCTCTGTGGCCGCCTCGGGATCGGGCGTCGACGACGCCGTCGCCTCGGCCGGTCTGTGGGTGACCGAGTCCTCGCCCACCCTAGTATTCAGGGTGAGGACCACCGCGGTCACCAGCACCGCGATCAGCACGACGACCGCCGCGCCCAGCCCGATCAGCACCTTCGGATCCCGGCCCGACTTCCTGGCCGGCGTCGCATGAGCCGATCCGGGCGGCGCCTCGACCGCTGCGGGCGCGCGGTGCTCGGTCCAGGATTCGCCGTTCCAATACCGTTGCCCGCCGGTGCCGTCAGGGTCCAGGTACCAGCCAGCGGGCGTGGTCATGAGCTGTGACTTTACTGGGAGTCAACCGTGTTTGCCGAGATTCGCGATCTGGCCGCAGCGTGCCCGCCAGGTGATAGGACAGAACCGTGACTGAACCCGGCGCGCCCCGCGTGGCGGTGTACTTCGACTTCGACAACATCGTCATTTCGCGGTACGACCAAATCCACGGCCGCAACTCTTTTCAGCGTGACAGGACGGCGGGCTTCCACAAGACGCCCGGGCGGCTGACCACGGCGACCGTCGACGTCGGCGCCATCATCGACTTCGCCTCATCGTTCGGCACCCTGGTGCTGACGAAGGCCTACGCCGACTGGTCGGCCGACGTCAACGCCGATTACCGCGGCCAGCTGGTCGGCAGGGCCGTCGATCTGGTTCAGCTGTTTCCCGCCGCCGCGTACGCGAAGAACGGCGCCGATATCCGGCTGGCGGTCGACGCGGTCGAAGACATGTTCCGGCTGCCCGACCTCACCCACGTGATCATCGTCGCCGGCGATTCCGACTACATCGCGCTCGCGCAACGCTGTAAGCGCCTCGGCCGCTACGTCGTCGGCATCGGCATCACCGGCTCGATCAGCAAGTCGCTGACGGCCGCCTGCGACGAGTTCGTCACGTACGACGCGCTGCCCGGCGTCCCGGTGTTGGTGCCGAAGAAACCCGCCAAGCGCGCCAAGGCACAGGCGCCCGACGACGAGCCCGAGCAACCGGATCCGCAGGCCGCCGCCACCGGCCTGCTGGAACGGGCGCTGCGCATCGGTCACGAGAAGGACGACGCCGACTGGCTGCACAACTCGGCGGTCAAGGCCCAGATGAAGCGGATGGACCCGTCGTTCTCCGAAAAGTCGCTGGGCTTCCGGTCATTCAGCGACTTTCTCCGCGCCCGCAGCGACGTCGTCGAGCTCGACGAGAGCAGCACCACCCGCATGGTGCGGCTCAAGACCGCCGCCACCTAGTCTGAAGGCCATGACCGACCGCCTGTACTTTCGGCAGCTGCTCTCGGGCCGCGACTTCGCTGCCGGCGACATGATCGCCGCGCAGATGCGCAACTTCGCCTACCTCATCGGCGACCGCGAAACCGGCGACGCAGTCGTCGTCGACCCGGCCTACGCCGCCGGGGATCTGGTCGATGCGCTGGAGGCCGACGGCATGCACCTGTCGGGCGTGCTGGTCACCCACCACCACCCCGACCACGTCGGCGGGTCGATGATGGGCTTCGAGCTCAAGGGCCTTGCCGAGCTGCTGGAGCGCACGAGTGTGCCGGTGCACGTCAATTCCCTTGAGGCGGACTGGGTTTCACGTGTCACCGGCATCGCGAGGTCCGAACTCACCCCACACGACCACGGCGACAAGGTCAGCGTCGGCGACATCGACATCGAACTGCTGCACACCCCCGGTCACACGCCTGGCAGCCAGTGCTTCCTGCTCGACGGACGCCTCGTCGCGGGCGACACGCTGTTCCTGGAGGGGTGCGGGCGCACCGACTTCCCCGGCGGCGACGTCGACGCGATCTACCACAGTCTGCAGGCGCTCGCGCAGTTGCCTGGCGACCCCACCGTGTTTCCTGGCCACTGGTATTCAGCGGAGCCGAGCGCTTCGCTGTCGGAGGTCAAGCGAACCAACTACGTGTACCGGGCCAGCAATCTGGACCAGTGGCGCATGCTGATGGGCGCCTGAGACACACCACCGCGATTGTTTGCTTGAGCAAAAGTCGCGCGGCTTCCTGCGAACCTGCGCTATCCTCCCGCGATGACCACACCGCGCACGCCTGCAGGTTGGTATCCCGATCCCGACGGTTCAGGCGGCCAACGGTATTGGGACGGGTCCGCATGGACCGAACACCAGTCCCCGGCGACCCCTGCGCCTGCAGAGCCCACGGCCCCCGACGAACCACCCGACACCGAGCAGCCGACCACCGTCGTCCCGCTCCAGCCGACTGCTGAGCGCGTCGGCGCGCACCGGGCACCCGAGCCGGACCCGACGCGCGAGCCGACACCAAAACCCGAGCCGGGTCCGACCGCGGTCATCAACCTCGGGTCGGCCGTGCCAAGCGCGCAGACCACCTCGGTCATCCGGACGACGCCGCCTGCCGCGCCGTCGTTCGCAGGCGCACCGGTCGAGCCACCGCCGTTCGGTGAGCAACCGCCCATCGGTCAGCCGGCCGCGCAGGACCCCCGCCGCCAGCTCATCATCCGGTTCGGCGCCGTATGCGCCGCCCTGCTCGCGGTGCTTGTGGTCGTCCTCATCTACGCGCTGTTCATCCACAGGGACAACACCCTCCAGGTGTCGGCGGGCCCCAGTTCCACCACGAAGTCCGCGGCCCCGACGACCATGTCGGGCAATGGCCCGGGTGGCACCGGCACCGAGACCGCAACCGAATCACCAACGACCGCTTCAGGTTCCGGCCCCCAGGGCACCGACGCCGGCCTTACGTTCGCGGTCACCGGTGTGGAGACCGCGCCGTCGGTGCAGTCGCAGGACGCACCCGTTGAGCAGACCGCACAAGGCGAATATCTCATCGTGCACCTGACGGTGCTGAACTCCGGCGATCAACCAGGCACATTCGTAGGCACATTTCAGAAGCTGAAAGCAGGCGGCACCACGTACTCGATCGACGATGTGGCGACGGCCTACCTGAACGGCACTGTGGCGCAGTTGAATCCCGGCGACACTTCCGACCTAGCAATCGCTTTCGATGTCCCACCGGGAACCGCACCGGAGTCACTAGAGGCGCACGGGGACCCAGTCGGCGCCGGCGTCGACATTCCCTTGTCGTAGTCTCACGCACACTGGAAGCGTGGCCGACACGCTCTATGCCGACGTGTCCGAGTGGCAGGTCGGCGTCAACGACAGTTATCCGTACCCGGTGCTGTGCATCCGGTCCAACGACGGCACGTATCGAGATCGTCGCTGGGTCAACAACTATGGCTGGTGTCTGCGCAACGCCGATAGCGGTCGCCTGACCTTCTTCATCGTTTACTTCGTTTGGCGGCTCAATTGGCAGCAAACCGTTGACACCTTCAAGGACATGGTCCGCACACCGCATCCGAAAATGGCGGTGATGCTCGATGTGGAGTCGTGGGGCGGCCAGCTCAGCGGCGACCAATCGGCGGGTATCAACGCGGCGTACGAAGCGGTCGGTGCGTTCATCGGGTCGACGGCGAAGGTGATCGGGTACGGCAATGTCAGCGACCTCAACACGCTGTGGCCGAACAAGCCACCGGGTATCCGACTGGTGATCGCAGCTTACGGCAACAACCCGCCATATCCCGGCAAGGTCGCCCACCAATACACCGACGGCTCCGGCTACGGCGGCGGTTTGCCTGAAGGCGCGCCGCCATTCGGCCGTTGCGATATGAACTCCGCCGATGGGCTCACCGCGACGGAATACGCCGGGGCTTGTGGCATAACAATGGCGGATTCCGCGCCAAGTGAGATCGCGGTGTAGGGAATCCGTACGAATTCACAATTCGAGTAGTGCAATACGCAGGACACGGCAACTCTTGCGGAGCAAACTGTCCCTAACAGCGAAAATACTTCCGTCTGGGGTTGCCGTGAAGAACATCGTGCTGTGCTTTGACCGCGCACGTGATCATTCGGGTCCGCGCGATGCCACAAACGCTGAGTCGTTGCTGCGTCTGCTCGATGAGAGCGACGACCAGATCACCTGGTACCACCCGGGCACGCGGGTACCCGCTGCCGATAACAGCAAGTTGGCCAGGCTGCGGTGGCGCGAGGTCGCCGCCGGCGATGCCAGGGCGACGATCGCCGAGGCATACGAATTCCTCGTCGACTCGTGGGAACCCGGCGACCGGATCTACATGGTCGGCGTCGGCCGCGGCGCCTATTGCGCCCACGCCCTGACCCGGCTGCTCGGCACCGTCGGGGTGCTGCCCGACCTGATGGACTACGTGCTCGCCGCCTATGCCGTGCCCCGTACGCGACGCAGCCCGCAGGACTGGCGACGAGTCACACTGCTGGCCGCGCGACTGGCCGGTCACCGCGAAATCGGTGTTCCCGTGCAGTTTTTGGGGCTCTGGGACATGACGAGCGTCCCGGGGCGGCACGCGGCGCACGAACCGCTGACCAACGTCGTCGCGGGTCGGCACGCGGTCGCGATCGATGGCCGCCACGGTTCGGGTCGCCTCGTGTCGTCGCCGGAAAACGTCGAGGAAGTCTGGTTCCGCGGGGCGCACTGCGACGTCGCAGGCGGGCGAGGGGCATGCTGGCCGCTGGCCGACATCGCGCTGGACTGGATGCTCGACAGCGCGATTCAGGCGGGCATCACAGTGCGGCACGACAGCCACCGTGCAGCGCCCACGCCGAGTGAATACGACGCCCTGGCCGGGAGCGCCCGCACGATTTCGCTACGAAGGCTGCCCGCCGGCCCACTCGTGCACGCGAGCGTCGACATGTATCTGCGGGCCCATCCAGAGTACTGGCGGCGGCTGCCCGCTGAAGTGGTGTGGGCCGACACGGATTGGCTCGCACGCAGCGAACGGCTGGTGCACGCTGAGCCAGCTGCGGCGGTCGAACCCGCCGTGCTTACCGCCGCCGCGTCCTGAAGCCGCCTCGCGGCAGACACCGTCCATCGCCATGGTGGCGTAATGCGTTGACGCGCAGTCGAAGCCGCTACCGCCAGTACTTGCAGCCTTGCACACCGCTGCGGGATACACAGCACGTCCCCGAATTCGGGTAGTGCGGTACTCACGTCAGACGCGTTCCTCGACCGTAGTTTCGCCATGGGCGAGGACGTGCAGGGCAGGAGGGGCAATGGACAGTTTCTACACGGTCATCCGCGGCGACTCATTGTTCGGCATCGCGCAGCGGTTCTACGGCGACGGCAACAAATTCCCGATCATCGCCCAGGCGAATGGAATCGCCGATCCCGACCGCATCTTCCCCGGGCAGGTCCTCGTCATCCCGGGCATCGCAGGGCCGCCGCCTCCCACCAAGGGCACGCGTTTGGTCGCGGTCGTCGATGACGCGCTCGTGAACTACCAGCTGTCAGGGCACGAAGCCGTATCGGGAGTTCTTCGCGCCCAACGAGCTTCCGCCCGCGGACGACCCTGCATCGACGGGCAACGAGGTCGCGGTCAACATCGCCAGTTGCGCGCAGCCCGCGCTGCCGGTGGTGCACTCGGTGATACCGATGTTCATGTGGGAACAGACGTCCGAACCGAAGCATCCGTTCGCGATTCGGCGGATCCGGCGCAGTGGCGTCCGCATCTGGCTCGAACACCCGTGGTATTCGAGCGGCGATGGCGAACTGCGAGCTGTCCTCACGACGGGCGAGCCCGGGCTGACGCCGGACGAGAAGGTCAGCCTGTGGGCCCGCGATCCGATCATGGCCGGGCCCAAGATGACGAACTCCTATGAGGTGCCGGTGCTTTCGGCGTGGCAGCAGCGAGCGGCGCAGCTGGCATTGACACCGCTGGAGGGACCCGGCCGACCCGTGATGCATGTCATCAAGCAGCGGAAGTCCGACCAGTTCGCCGATCGGGACAAGGTCGTCAACGCGTACATGTTCCGGCCGGAGTTCCTCAAGCAACGCAAGCTGTGGTTCGTCGACGTGGTCCTTGACTCGACGAGCGCGGTCTGGCCGTTCCTGCGGCTGTCCCTGGCCCGGTATCAGCCCAATTCGATTCCGGGGAAGGAGTTTTCGGAAGTCGTCGCGACCGACTTCGTGCAGCTGCCTCCCGAGCGGATCGCGACGCTGAGCCGTCCCGAAGCGAATGAGGTCCGCGTCACCGTCACCGGTGTCACCGCGGTCACAGCAGAGCCTGGAGCGGACAACCGGTGAAGCCCACCGACAGCGCCTCGTTCCGGGCCGGGCTGTCGAAGTCGCGGCGGGTGAAGGCGACACTGCAAGCGCGGGCCGAGGACGCCGAGTCGGACCTGAACTGGACCGACTTGCGGTCCGTCGAGTGCGAGCTGGCGGGCGTCGACGCGACGTCATTCAAGGCGTCGTGGACGGGTGCGCTGAAGCTGGAACCCGCCGAGCGGCTGCTGACTCCCGGCACGTCCGGTGACCTACGGGTCCTGGTTGAGGAGTTCGAGAAGCTGGCCGCCGACCTGAACCCCGGCGAGCGGACGCTGTCCACCACCGAGCGCCTGGTCTACGCGGATCTCATCGCGCTCTAGCGAGCATGACCGCAAACCGGGGATAGAACGGAACCGGTCGACCGCATCGGCATCGATCAGCCAATGCACTCGCATTCCCGCGAGGCACTCCAGTCTCGATTTACCCACAGGAAAGCGCCGTCTCAGCAACCGGCAAAGCCACGGTCTGGCGAACGCTGTGGTAACGCGTCGGCCGTGGTTTACTGCCGTGCGTGGATTGGTTCCAGGACCACGTCGTCGGCTTGTCCGCCGGCGCGTGGACGGCCCTGGCCGCCTGGCTCGCCGTTTTGGTCGGCGTCGCCGCACTCGTGTACGCGTCGCGTCAGTATCGGCGGGCCAGGGGAGAGGCGGCGGAGCTCACGCAGCCCCAAGTCGCCATGTTCATGGAGCCCAGCGCCTCCGACTGGCACCTGATCGAGCTTGTGGTGAAGAACTTCGGCCGCACTCCCGCCTACGGCATCCGGTTCGAGTTCGCCAATCCGCCGACGGTCGGCAAGTACGAGAACTCCTACGAGGACCAGTACGTCGACATCATGCCGCTGAACCTGCCTGCGGAGATCCCGTACCTGGCGCCGACGCAGGAGTGGCGCATCGTCTGGGATTCGGCGCTCGACCGCCGCGAACTGGGCGAGGCGATCGCGTCGCGCTTCCACGGTGAGGTGACCTTTTACGACCACCCCAACGGCGAACGGAA